>JAAIGE0101143858.1_pt1 | contig 31653 bp, 41 predicted proteins | sample 6487951 | NCBI WGS metagenome assembly JAAIGE01 (sample SAMN13974128, study PRJNA590717) | phyllosphere metagenome | biome: tomato field; feature: multiple bacterial spot infested tomato fields; material: tomato leaves; isolation source: leaves from tomato fields | host: Solanum lycopersicum ...
GGTGACTCCTTGACGTGGTTGAGCCATCACTTTCGCGACTAAACGAAGGTGGCGGCCATGCACGGGTTAGTCGACCGGAACGTCAAGCACCCGGCGCATCCGAAGATGCCCCGTGCACAGCCACCATAAAGCATCACGCCGATCTCAAGGACGCGGCGCTGAACAGAGGCGCATGTTGGCTTGACGTTGTGCGGGCGACTAAACCCGGTCGCTGGTTTTGCGACAGGGCAGGAAGGTAGTCGTGGCGTCAGGCATCTACAAGCGGTTGTTGGGGGGATCGCTGAAGTTCAGAAGAGTACTACAGCGTTAGTGGGCGGATACCGTCAACCGGGGCTGTCGCGAGCAAGCTCCCTCCCACAAAAGCTTCACGCAAACAAAAGAGGCTCACCTTTCGGTGAGCCTCTTTTGGTACTTCGTATGGTGCCGGCACCAGGAGTCGAACCCGGGACCTACTGATTACAAGTCCAAAAAAGTATCCCACAATAGCTGGGGTTATCGATAATTACCATATTTTTCAGGTATATATGGGAGATATGGGGGCAGTATTCCCTGTGGGTGTGGACATATTGTGGACACTCATCTGGCTTTCAACGGATGATCTTATCCTTCCTGCCATATCGCAACTGGTCGACTGATTAACGAGGAAGCAGGAATGAGCTGCCGTGAGCTATGCACTGCTGTGCAACCCCCCAGCAGCACCAAAAGCGGCTGATAGCCTTGATACGCCTCGTCTCCAGCGTTTTTGTGTGGATCTGACTGGTAACAGCCTGGTGCAGTGTTTCGAGAGCCGATCAGATTTTGAAAATCCACCTTTTCAACGGTTTTTCAATTTTTCACCCAATGAATCCGGGCACTCCAGCATTCCCCCGTCCATGACCGCCTGCAGCGCCGCTGTGCAATCGCGCTTCATTTTTCTGCAAAACCTTTCACACAATGAAATGGGCAATCCCCTGCAGAGGCCCACGGCCCGCTTGGGCTGCAGGTTCGTTTGCACTGCACCAGGATTTGCACAAAAAACGGACGCAAAGCGCGTCGGCGGGAGGGGGATAAGTGATTTTTAAGCTGGATTTTTTTGTCAGGCTGCGGTATTTAATTCAGCAATAATGGCATATTGCCTAATTTTTGGATTTGATATTTTTAAAGGATAATAAAGTGGGAGCAATTCGATTAATACACTGTAGAGTTGATAACTTGCAGCAAAAAGTAACACTTAAGCCAAGAGGTAGGAGTGTATTAATTATTGGGCAAAATGGCTCTGGCAAAACATCTCTTTTGCAAAGCATATATAAGCACTTAAAAATGTTCTTGGAGCATAGCTGGGGAGATAGAAATAATTTTATAAAGATGACTGAGCAGTATCGTTCAAACACACATAATCGTTCGCACCTACAATATCCAGCTAACGACGCCGACCGCCTTCGTGCACAATTAAAAAGTATAAGGGATGACTATCGAAGCAGGCGCAATAGTGGATTATTCATAATCAATGATGTGGAAAACTTCGCTAAAGCTGTATATTCGCATGAAGTCGCTTTAAAACTATTCAGCGCACACAGAAGGGCTGAGATACAAGAGGTTCAATCGGCTAGCGGCTTGGAAAGTGCTAGCAGAAAAGCAGACGCTAATCACAGCCTAGCGCGAGACTTAGAGCAGCACCTAGTAAATTTAAAGGTTCGTGCTGCAATAGGGTTGCTACAAGAGGAAGGAGACCTACAGGTAGAGAGACTGAATGCATGGTTCCTAAAGTTTGAAAAGGACTTGAGGTACCTATTCGAGGATGAGTCCGTTTCTTTGAGATTTGACGCAAACAAGCTCCGATATTTTATAACACAGAAGGGGCGAAGCGAGTTTTCATTTAAAGATCTCTCGTCAGGTTACTCAGCTGTTTTTGATATATTTGGAGACCTCATAGTCAGGGCCGAATACCTATCTCGGACGCCTGAGGAACTAGTTGGAGTGGTGTTTATTGATGAAATTGATGCTCACCTACATGTATCACTACAGCGGAAAGTGCTGCCGTTTTTAATTAAGTCATTTCCGGGCGTGCAGTTTATCGTAACCACGCACTCACCATTCGTTTTATCTTCTGTAGACAATGTTCTGATTTACGACATGAGTTCGGGTAAGTCAGCGATGGATCTATCGATGTACTCGGTTGACGCCATAATTGAGGGATTGCTTGGAGTGCCTCCGATTTCAAAAAAGCTTGAGGATCTAATTATTTCATTAGTTGGATTCACCGAGAAAGAAAATTTCGATCTCATTAGGGCGAAAAAATTATTAGATGAAATTGCTCCGTATCTTGAGGGACTGGATGCTGAGTCAAAAATGCATTACGAGAAGTCGAAGAGAAAGATAATTCTGGCTCAGTCGAGGACATAGTATGTTTAACGTGACTCGCAGAGAGACAGCTCCTGAATCTCTTAATAGACGTTCCTGGAGAGGGCACGACGTAGCGGAAGCATTACGAAAGGACTTTCTTGACAAGTGCTATCTTTGCGAAAGCAAAGAACCAACATGCTTTAATGTCGAGCATTTTTATGCCCACAAAGGAGACGAAGATAAAAAGTACGAGTGGACCAATCTGTACTTTTGTTGTAGTAGATGTAATAACTTTAAGGGTGCAAAGTATAATGTTCTGGACTGCACAAATCCACGTCTCGACGTATGCAGGCTCATAAGGCATGTACCTCCGACGACACCATACTCACAGACTCTGATCGTCGAGCCTATGAACAATGATCCACTTGTGGTGGAAACTGCCGATCTTTTGAGGAAGATATACAATCAAAATGATACCGGAAATCAAGCGGTAAGCAGCGCATATCTTCGCAGAAAAGTCCATATTAAGTACTACAAGCTTTTGGAGTGCATCAACAGGTTTGGAGATAATGAGTCATTGCCGTGCGAGAGAGATAACGCGCTTGAGCAAATAAAGAATATGATGGGCCGGGAACAGGAGTTTTCTGCTTTTTTAAGATGGACTGTCATAGATAGCCCCGAGTTATTAAATTTGGTCTCGGATCATATATGTTAATAAGAATTATCTAAACTCTTGCATGAGACCGACGTACCTCAAATCGTGATCGGTTTTAATTGCTTGTTTAACTCCAAGGTTTTTACGGCCTCCGCGGTGAACGCTGTCGCGTTATTAGGCGGTGGACTGGAAGCATGAACATGGGCCGCGATCTGGATATTCATGTGCTGAACGACATCGATCAGATCGCACAGCACCTGCAGCACATTGACCGCCTCCGAACCCAGCCAAGTCTTCGGCGCGATGCTGCGGCGAAGACCCCGGATCCGCTCCTGCAGGTCGCCGCCGACCGTGGCGTTCAGCTTCTGCCCAACCACTAGGTTCAGGTCCCGGCCGGTCGCATGATGCAGGTCATCGACTGCGGCCAAGCTCACGGATCCGCCCGATAGCAGCTTGAGCGCACCCAGCGCCTCGATCTTCTTGATCCCTCCGACAGTCTCCGTTGAATGGTTGTCCACTGCCCTGGTGTGGCTCTGGAACTGTTCCGAGTTGCCCAGGGCCTCGACCTCGCGCTCTATCGCCTCGTCCCGGATCTTGCCGTCCGTCTTGCGCAGCCAGTTGCCGTCCGCATCCACACGCTGCTGCACCGCGTCACTGTGCTGCCAGACCTGATCACCCTTCGGGACCTTCGGCAAACTCAGGCCGTGCGGCAGGATCGACTGAATGTAGGGGCTGCTGGGCAGGCCGTAGGCAAAGCACACGACCACGCGGGTGCCCTCCTCCGGGAAGCCAAACATGCCCATTTCATCGCCGCCATTTGGCAGCGGTAACGGCACGCCGGCCAGCACCGGCAGATTCGGATCCGGCTCGCCGTCTGCTGTCAGCACTTCGATATCAACGGCATAGCGCGGGCGGAAGTCGTCGCACAGGCCTGCGCTGGCCGGCGCGTCCGGAACGGATACCACACGACCGAAACGCGGCAGGTGATAACCGCCAGTGAGTTCAGGAAAAAGGCGCTCTACACTGCGCTTGATTGCGTCGTCCATTTGATTGCCATCTGTGTGCCGGCCAGCGTCACGTTCGTGATTCGCTCGCCATTGTTGATTGAGACGCCCGGTCGCAAGCCCGGTAAGGCCGCGATCATCGCGCTTTGATTGCCCTGATAGCCGTCAAACAGGCTGACAGGTAGTTGGAGTGCAGATCGAGCACCGAAGAAGCTGTCAGCCCAGGATCCAGCGAACACCTCGCCATCGCCCTGCTGTTGCCAGATGAAGTCCTCGATCCCGAAGACCCGCCCGAGGCTGTCCATCGCCTGATACCCAGCCGCCAGGCTATAGAAATAGGCGACCTTGGTCCGGGTGTAGGCCTTGTCCGGAACACGGAAGCGCAGACCGGTCTTCGTGCTGATGTCGGCCAGCACGGCGCGCAGATCTGCATGACGCAGATTCATCGGCAGTGGGTTGGCCAGCACGGCGGCCAGCTCGCGGCAGAACACTACCTGCTCGATGCCATTGGCGGCTGTGCAGCGCTCGACGTAACCGATGAAGTGACGCTGCAGCGTGGCTTCGTTGTAGCCGATATCGAACGTCACCAGGCCTTTGACCGTGCTGCTGGCATTGATCGTGAACATGGCGCGACCCGGGCTTTTCAGCTCCAGGCGCACCTCGTCTTTGACCAGGGAAACGACGCTGCCATCAATCGTCAGGATCTTGTGGAGCTTCATTTCTCGCCGCCCAAGTAGTCGTCCACCTTCTTGATGACTGCTTCAAAGCCGGTCAGCTCTTCCAGCTTGGTGCCGATCCCCGATCCCGACACGCCGTCGCCCGGGGCCGACTGCGACGTGACCGCGTTGCCGGCACGTCGGTTCTCGACCTTTTCCGGGTTCGACAGCTTCTCGCTCAGGGTGAACTGGACGATCCACTGCGCCAGGCTGTCGTCTTCCCGGGCGCTGACGCCATCGGCAAAAGTCACCTGCCGGACGCCGAAGGCCTCGGCGGTGTCGTTCACGATCCGATATGTCGTGAGCTGGCCACCGCCTTCTGTCGATTCGGCCAAACGCATGAGCGTGCGCAGATTGGTCTTGTCCTTGTACCGAATCGTCATCGCCACGGTGAGGGTTTTGGGCTTGAAGCCCTTGTGTGATTTCTCGGTACCGGACGTCTGGCCGCTCATGTCGTCGGCCTCGATCTTGAGGTTTGCCGTCACTTTCATGCGGTTGCCGATGATCTGCTCGCCGTTGAGAAGAATCGTCATAGACCCACCAGCTCGCGCACAAAGCTCAACCCGGCCAGCGAGCCCACCAGCAGCGTGCCCGAGGACAGTACCCACTCATGCCCTGGTGCATCGTCACCGCCGGCCAGCAGCTCCTTGCGCAGCTCCGCCGGCGTGCCCGGGCCGATCAGCCTGGCACGCATCGTTGCGTCCTCGTCGCCGCCGGTCAGCAGGGCCTTGAGGTCGTCCAGACGCTGATCACGTATCTGCTGCAGCTCGGCTTTGCGGCTGGCCAGCGCAGCCAAGTCGCCCAGGGGCGAGCTGTCAGCGTAGCTCTCCAGTGCCGCGATCTGGCCAGACATGGCCTGTTTCGCGGACTTGAGCACTGTGCAGCGTTCAAGCGGCAGACTGCTCCAGCGCGGCAGCGTGCCGGCCTCGGGGATCACCCACTTGTCTGTCTCCAGAGTCGAGAGGTTCTGCGCCCGGCGCTCGGCCCGCACCAGGTCTGGCATCGGCAGCAGCGCATTGAACCTGGCCAGGGTGTTGGCCAACTGGCCGTAATGAGTTGCCAGGAACAGGATCGACAGCGCGTATTGCGGCTCGACCGGACGGGCATCGTCAGTACCGTCCGTGAGTTTGTCGGCCAGCAACTGCAGCAGGTTGGGTGCCGACAGAAAACGCTGATTGCCCTTGCCTTGGCCGACACCAGACTGAAAAGGGGTCACTGTGAGGCACGCCGGCGCTTCGCCCAGGGTGTTGGCCATCGCAGCCTTGCCGGCCTCGATCACGCTTTCTGCTGCAGCTCCGACCGGCCCCGGGCTTGTGCTGACCATCCCGGCGAGGCCCGCCAGGCGTTGTCCGGTGCTGGCCAACTCGGCGCTGGCCAGATCCTTGGCCGCTGACAGATCGTCCATCCAGCCCGTGGCCTGCTCGGGCCAGCGCATTGTGACGGGGAGCCAGGCATTCATTGCTCGGTATCCCACGTCACGGCCTGCAGCGCGTCCAGGTCGCCTGCTGCCAGGGCAAGATCCAGCTGACGCTTGAGTTCATTGGCTTTCTGCCACATCTGCGCTTTGAACTCGGCGTCCAGAGAGTCGGCAACCGCCGCATCACACGCGAGGCTGATCCGCTGCACCTGCGCTTGATAAAGCGTATTGGCGGACTGTACGGCGTGGAACGTGTCACCGTCATAGCTCCAGCCTGGCTGGACATCTGCTGGACATGGGAGCCAGATCAAGGACGGGTGAAACTTGCCCGTTGGGTCTACATCCGTGATTTCCACTACTGCAGCGTTTTCAATTCGTGCCCACATGCTTACCACTCCACTTTAACCATACCGCTTGCTCCTGGTGCTGCTGCAGCGTCAATCGACCGCGACCCTGCACCGCCACCAGGCCAGACCCCGGAAACACCACTGGACGAGATCGGGGCGGTACACGCGAGGACGGTTCCACCACCTGCCCCGCCCTGGCCATTGGTCTGCCCGGCACTGCCCATGCCGCCGGCAATGTTGATGGTGCCGCCGACCCCGTTACCGCCGACCGGCAGAACGCCAGGCTGGTACTGACCGCCCTGGCCACCGGTTGCACTGATGTATGCCCCGAAACTGGATGTACCGCCGTTTGCGCCGTTTGACAGATGCGGGACCGCACCGGCCCCGCCGGGTCCGACAACAACTGTCACAGACGAAACCCCGGCAAGATCCACAAACTTGAAGGCATAACCGCCGCCACCGGCACCGGTCGAGATCGTGTCGTAAGCGTAAGCCGCACCGCCACCGCCTCCGATGACGGTTACGCCGGCACGACGGCGACCGCTACGCAGCACGGGCGGAACCGTGTAGCTGAACGATCCTGCAGCGGCCTGGACATACAAGCCGGACGCTATGCTGGCCGGCAACGGTGCTTGGCCGACACACCACCACTTCCCTTTGCCGTCACTGCGCAGATGCAGAAAATCACCGGCAAACAGGAGTTCGGTCGAGGCCTGCCCGTTCGCGTTTGCCGTTGTGTCGAGCATCAACTTGTCGCTACCGGTAGCGGCAATGATGAGGGGGTTTATCGTCACATCGGTGCGACGCAAGGTGATGTCCCTGACGCCCAATGCCGCGTTCGATTCGGGCAGGACATGGGTCAAAGGGCCGGCTGCCGCATCCAGCAGTTCCAGTGCCTGCACTCGCTGAAGCGCTGTCATGACTGATTTTGTGGTGGCCAGGATCTCGCTGCTGTTGCTGGCCGGATCATCACTTTTGGCATTCGGCAGGTTGCTCAAGCCCACGTCTTCCTTGGTCGTGGCCCGGGCGCGCAGTCCGGCGTAATCCCCAGTCCGGAACGCGAACTGCTGCACCAGCGGCCCGTTGACCGGCTCGACGGCCCGGCGGTCGACAAGCGTTGCGGCGGTCACGTTTGCAATCGGCACGCAGTAATGCGGCTTGCCCTGGGCATCGATGTAATCGACCAGGTTTGCGCCAAACACCACACTGAACCGGGCCACCACGTCGCTCAGCTCACGCTGCAGCATGACGTCAATCCATACCTGTGCCGGCAGCGCCGGCATGACCACAGGCAAGGCCGCTGATTGCACCAGGCGAATGCCCTCGATGTAGGCCGTGCCAGGCTTGAGCTGGTAGGTCGAACCGACCTTTTCAAGCTGTAGGGCGCTGCCGAAGAAACAGGCACGCCCGAACACATCACGATTGCTCAGTCGCTCGCGCTCATCAATGCCAGCCAGGCGCACAGTGAAGTCGTGCTGCCAGGTGCTCGCATCAATCGTGATACCGGTCAGGCCATGGGCACCGTCGAATTCCACCAGAAAGTTGCGGGTCAGGTTGTTGCCGATCTGCAGCGGCGGGATGTAGCGGCGCTTCTGCTGCAGCGGCACATACGACACCGCAAACAACACGCCTTCGATGCTCTCAAGGCCGATCCAGTTGAAGTCCCAGTCACCGATATCGGAGCCGATCTGCGCGCTGTACACCACCTGGTTGGGGTTCACATAGCCGCTGTTCTTGTCCGGAATGTCGTAGCTGTAAACGATATGGCCTGCAGCGGGCTTGGCTGCAGCACGGTCGACAGCACCGGCAGTGTCCAGATCTGGCACGTTGGCGAAGATGAAGCGTGCAATGCGCAACGCTTCTTTGGCCCCTTGTTTCTGGGCGATCAGGCTTTCGCCGGCAAGGGTAATATTGGCACCCATGGGGCCTCCTACAGTCTGGCGACCAGCGTTTGCTGATCGTCGTTGAAGTCCACCAGGGCAATCGATAGGCCCACTGGTGTGATAGTTGAGAATTCGTAGCGGCGGCATGTGCGCCCGTATTGCTGGATCAGCACGCGCAGCAGCTCGGGGTTTTTCGAGAGCTGGGTGTCGGATAGGCGTAGCAGCACAATGTCCCAGTCGCGCCCGGGCTGACGCTCCTCGATCTCGACGTAGCCGACACCCAGGCGTACCAGGATGCGTTTCATGCCGGCAGTGCTGCCGGCGTCCACGGCATTGATGAATGCGTATTTCACGCGCAGGCGGTACAGGCTTTCCGGCTCACCCTTGAACCGGGTGATGTCCCGCTGCCAAGCCAGCAGATCGAGCACGACCAGGTGACAGGTTTCGGCGTCCATTTGCATCAAAGGCCAGCGCAGCCATTCCTCGACCTGCTCCCACCAGGCCTGGGCCGCGTCCTTGAGCTTGGTCAGCTCGGTGCCGGCCAGCCAGAACTTGAGGTTGAGCTTAATCATGCAGCACGACCTCAAGGCTCTGGATCCGGGGGATGGCCAGCTCGGACAGAATGTCTTCGTTCGTGAATGACAGCGACTCGATGCCGGCGAACTGCTGGTGCAGCTCTTCGCCCAGGCGGCTGAATGAAAAGCGCGACTGGGGATGCGTGAGCGTCGGCTGATAGCCGTTGTTGCTGCTCTCACGGAACGCTGCACGCACGAACTGATCGATGTTGGCCTGCAACACCTGCAGTTGCTCGGCGGTCAACGTCGAGCGTGGCCAGACCTCGAGGCGCAGCGCGTGAAAAGTTTCCGGCATGACCATGACCAGGAGATCGTCGCCATGGCCGTGATTACCTTCATCCCGGATATGGGCGTTGATCTGCTCCAGGTACGTGTCTGCCGGCACGCCGGATTCAAACAGCACGTATGCATTGGCGCTGCCTGGCCCACGCGGCGCACCGTGTTCAAAGTACACACCGTCCGACCGCACACCTTGAAAGGCCGAGATCATGGCCCGATACACCGCGTCGGTGTGCCACTGGTTCACCGCGCTGAACTGGTTGCGAACCCGCAATCGCAGCTCGTCGTTGTCCTCAGAATCCGTGCCTGGCGTTGTCAGCCAGTTGTCGGCGTTCACGACCTGGGCGATTCCTGGCACTGGCACCGGCAGAATCGCGTAATAACCCGGGGCGAGGTTGTAGCCGGATCCGCTCTCGACCGCCTCGACCGGTATTTCGAGCTGCATCAGGCCATCGGCAAAGATTCCGTCTGCAGTCGTGACGAGCTGATAGACGTGGCCGTTGATCGAGGCAGACGTAACCACGGTCCCGGCGCTGACAATCAGCGAGCCGCCAGGGGCTGTGCGCGTGAACAGCAAAACGCCGGCGGCCTTTGTCGCGCCCTTGCGCTCGACGTCCACCGCCCAAGCCAGCATGTCGAGCCATGCATCAACGGCGGTCTTCACGAAGAAGTTCGGCAGTACGGTCGCGACAACGAAGTCCAGGATCCAGAGCACCGGCTTGGTCACCAGCGCCGTGACCACACGCCAAAACGGCGAATAGGCGCTTGTGTTGCTCACTTTGCTGCCCTGGGCGGCGACTTCGGTTTCCCAGGCGGCGCGCAGGCCTGCCTCGGTCGTCGGAATGCCGGCATCGGCCAGCGCTTGCTTGAAGTCAACGTCACTCACAGCGTCACCCCGACATCGCCAAATTCAAGGGTGGTGGCCGTGACCAGGTACTGGCCAGGCTCTTGCTGGGTGATCAGCGCCGTGCCCGGTACAAGGCGTGTGTCTGTCTCCACCAGCAGTTCCAGTTGCTGGATGCAGTCGCGCTGACGCAATCTGTCGCGCTCGGCAACAAGCGTCACAAGCAGGCCGCTATCGCGGATCATGTGCGCGATGTCTTGCGCGATACATGCACGGTCCTCGATCTGGTTGGGCTGCTGCGACAGATCCAGGGCCAGGTCGTTGTCGACGATCAGCAGGTCAATGTATTCGGCCATCAACCACCCACCGACATGGCAACCATGCTTTCCAGCTCCAGGGGCGTCATCGGCTTCGATGTGTTGATCTCGATCTTCTCGACGTGCGTGCCGGGGCGCTGATTCATGGTTGTATTCTGGATGCTCTGCATCAGTCCTCCTCTCGGGACGGAAGTAGGTTTGTTGGGGCTGATCGAGGGCACGCTCGATGTGCGCGGCTCCTGCGACTGCGGCAGGCCTGGCGGCATCAGCATTTCGCTGGCAGGCAATGAAAAGGGGGCTTTCTGCGTTGGACCCTTGGCTCCAGGCAGATCCGGCACCTCAGGCGGCGCTGGCAGATCGCTGAAAACGGCATCGATCTTCACACCCGGGATTTTGTTCAGGATCTCGATCAAGGCGTTTACTGCGGTCTTGAAGATGTTGACGATCCCGTCCCAAGCGACCTTGGCCATGCCGCTCCAGCCGCCGATCTTGCCGAACCAGTCAGAAAGCGCCTGCAGTTGCCCCGAGATCCATTGAAACGCGACGGTATTCATCAGCGCGCCGGTCCATTCGTCCCAGTAGACGACCGCTGCCACGACGACCGCGATCAGGGCCACGATGCCCGCCACGATCAGCAGCACCGGATTTGCGAGCAGAGCCGCGTTGGCCAGCCAAATAGCACCCTGCCACAACATCATGGCGGTGCGACCAATGACCAACGCGGTGAACAGCGTCGTCATCACAACGACCAGAGCCGTGATGTACAGTGCATTGAGCAAGAACAGGCCTACAGACTTGAGCGCCTGCAGGTTGAACAACTTCCAGACCGTGACCGCGCCCAACCAAGCCATTTTGCTGATGCCGACGACCATGGTCACCACCGACATAGCGGCGACCAGGCCGAGGATGATCAACACCGTTGCGCCGATCACACGGGTGATGTTCGGAAAGATTTGCGTCCAGCGGGTCAGGGTACTGGCGATGCCGACAAGCTTGTCCATGAGCGGCGTGAGTATCGGGATCAGGGCCTGGCCGAAGGACGTGCGCAAGGCCTGAACTGCAGACGAGAACTGCATCCACGGATCGACCATGGCCTTGGCCATCTTGTCTGCGTTTTCCAGGCCTCGGACTTTGCCCAGGGCATCGATACCGTTGCGCAGCCGGTCGGTGTCTTTTGCAAGCGAGCCGAGCACTTGCGCACCCTCGCCGCCGAAGGCCTCCATGAGTTTGCTGCCGGCCGAAGCGCTGGTCAGGTCGCCGTATTTCGCCTCAAGTTTGTCCAGGATCTCCAGCATCGGCAGCGTGTTGCCGGCGGAATCCGTGAGCTTCATGCCCAGTTTTTCGGATGCAGCGCCGATATTTTCAAAAAACGCTTTATATCGTCCGCCGGCATCACCGCCTTCCATGGTGCTGCTAAGAGAGCCGATCACTGCCATTTGCTCCGCGACACTGACCCCGGCTTGAGTCGCGATTGCGCCAACTTCCTTGAATGCGTCTTTCAGTTGCGCGCCGTCCGTCCGGAACAACTGCACCGCCAAGGCAGTCTGGCCACCCAGTTGCTCGACCCATTGGCCCTTGCCCATCGCATCGGCCTGGCCTTTGAACAGGTTGTACATCGTGCCGACATATGCGCCCATCGTGGCGGCGTCTGATTTTGTGGCCTTGGCCAGCAGGTTGCTGGTGTTCGTGAACGTTGCGAGCTGGTCGCCGGCCAGGCCTTTGATTGCGCCGGAAATGCTGTAGGCCGAGGCGGCAAATTCGACCGCGTTGGCCCCGTAGGCGATTGAGAATTCCAGCGCCTTGCGGTTCAGCGATTCAAGCGCATCCTCTGCCACGCCCAGCGAGCGGACTTCGCCCAGGGCGCGGTTCATTTCAAGTGCTGGCTGCAGTGACTCGTTGATGGCCACGCCCGCGCCAACCAGTCCTGCCAGACCGGTGCCCATCTGTTTGATGTTGTTTTCGCCCTGCTCCGCCAGGTCTGAAAAGGTGGTTTTCACCTTTCCAAGTGGCGCGCTGACCTTATCGGTCAAGCTCAGAATGAAAGCCAGGCGGGCGGATCTGTCAGACATTAGGGACCAGGTTATCCGTTAAGGGCGGTGGCAATGCCGTTGGCAACGGCGAATTCCATGCGTTTCCAGTATTCGTCTTCCAGCCACTTGGCCGTGCCCATGTTCTCTACCGTGGGCGCGGCACCGGGTAGCCAGCGCTGGGTCAGGGCCAGTAACTGCCCCAACCCGTCTTCGCTTAGGCGCTCGGCGTGGCCGAGGGCTTTTTTACGATCACGTCAACGTCTGGCGAATACTCTTCAAGTAGTGCGCCGGCGATTGTCATCGTCGAAACCGGGTTTTCCAGCAGCGGCTTGAGCCGGGCTTTCTCGTCCTGAGCGACGGTGCCCATCAACAGGTTGTGAGCCGGAGCCACTTTGTTGTTCTGGGTCGTCGAATTGAAATACTTGGTGATGTCCATCGGCGTCAGATTGAACGTGAACTCTTGCGGGCCGACTTCCAGGGTGATGCTGCGATTTACTTCGTTCATTGCGTTGTTTCCATTCGTTTGAGTGTTTTTTCGGTTGCCGACGTGCCAAAAACGACACGGCGGATGTAGTCCTGCAGGCCCAGGATCTGCTGCCGGCTTAAGGCAAGCTGATCTCGGAGGGTGAAATAATCCGGTCGAGCGTCTGCTGCGAGTTCGGTGGATCCGCCATCAGCCAGGCCGGCGGTGCCGGCGGAACCGGGCATTGCGGGGCAGATGGCTTTGATGCGCAGCCGGCGACGGCCATCAGCAACATCGAGCTGCAGAGCGCGGTTTTCAGTCTGAACACGGTTCAGCTCCTGTGTGTGTTGGGTGTCGAGCGCGTCACGCGCTGCGAGCTGTTCAGCCGCCAGGCGTGCGGTTTCGCGCTGGTTGGCCAGTTCGGTCTGAACGCTGGCCAACTCGCTACGGGTGGTGTCGAGCTGGTCGCCCTGGTAATCGAAGGCACACCAAGTCAGCAGTCCTGCAATCAGCAGAATCAGGGCCAGGCGAAACGGCGATATCGTCATTTCAGGCACAGCTCCATCTCAGCCAGACGGCGGTAGTGCAGGCCGCGAATGAAGGTATTACCGGCATAGGCCCATACCGGTGTTTTGCCGTCCGGTGCCCAGGCCAAGGCCTTGCAACCCTCGGCAATGCGGCCAGCGTTGATCAGGCCCACGGCCCGACTGGCGCACGTTGTCGGTGTGCCGAAGTTGTGGGCATGGCTGCTCAGCGCGTCGAACGTGTTCTGCCCGATGGCTTGATTCGTCAGGCAGTCGGCCAAGGAAAGTTGGCCCTTTTCGATCACCAGGGCTTCAACCTCGGCGCAACGCGCGTCGGACCAGTAGTCGTCCACGATCACGGGATACGGGCTTGTGTAGCGCGTGATGCCCTTGCAGACGGTCGGCAGGCCTCGGGCCAGCTTGTCGGCATACACCACGTTCTGGCCTTCGCCTTCCCACTTGCCCAGGAACCCGGTCAGCACACCGCTGCCCAGGATCAGCACGCCGGCAGCGATCTTGTTGCGCAAGCTCACTGAAACACCTGCTTTAACAGGGTCGGGCCGATCATCTGCAGGATGGCCCAGAGGGTGCTGGCGATTGCCAGCGCCCAGGTGATTTTCTTGCCGATATCGGACACGACGCTGGTCAGCTTCTGCTGGCCCTCGTTGAGTTCGGCCAACTGTCCGGACATGTGCTCAAACTGCTGCTCAAGCTTGGTGACCCGGATCGGCACCGACTCATGGCGCTTTTCCAGGCTGACCAGTCGGTGTTTGAACACCGCCATGTCTCGCTCAAGCTCGCGAACAGGATCTTTGGCTGTGGTATCGGTCATCAGCGCTTTCCTTGCTCATAAAGGGTCTGGCACGGGACACAGCGGGTCATCCCGCCCAGCGCCTGACGCGCCGGGGGAATCTCTTTTCCGCAATCATCACAGTGGGTCAGGCTCGGCCCGGTCGGGCGTGGCGAAGCCAGCGCGGCGGCAATGGCCTGGTCGCGCTGCCGCTGCTCAAGAGCCTGGGCACGATCAAACGGGCATACCATCAGGTCAGGCCCTCGATCTCTGCAGCAGCCAGGTACGGCACGCCGTTGATCTTGATGAAGTCCGGACTGGTGACGTCGAACGGGATCTTGTGGGTGTTTTTCGCGCCGCCCTTCGGGTCAATGCTCAGCAGGCTGGAGATACGAATCTTGCAGCCGAAGGCCTCAACCCGAATTTCCTCTTCGCCGGCCTTGGCAAAGAACACTATGTCGAACGGCTCCAGCTCGCGGAAACTGCCGGCGCTCTTGGCCTGCTCGATCACCAGATTGAAGTTGGTGGTATCCATCTCCAGCTCGCCGGCTGCTGCGACGTCGCCATCTACATGCCCGTTGGGCACCCCTCGGGTCTGCGCGACGGTGCTGTTGTCCGTGATATCTACAGTGCCGGCCTCGATGTGAACCATCGTATCGCCAAGGTTCACATCAAAGTTCTTGCCGCCAATTTTTGCTGGCATAAGGGGTTACTCCGAGATACTGGAAAGATCGAGCGCGATGTTCCCGGTCAAATCTTTCGGGCAGTTGAGGGGACGCAGTTGGAAATAGGCCTCAACGGCGGTCTTGCTCTTCCAGGTCAACACGATGTCGCCGTCCTTGGGCTGCTCGATCTCTCCCGGGAACACCTGGCCAGCAAATTTCGTGGACTTGGCCATCGCACGCAGCGGGGCCATCAGCCGACTGGTATTCACGGCCATCGAGTTGGCCGAGCTGTTCAAGAGGCGGTCACCGACACGTCGGATCAGCAGAAGGCGTATGGCCCGGGCGGCCTTATCGACGATGCGCAGGTACTCGATCACCTTGTAGTCACTGTCTGCGCTGTCGAGCATGTTGCCGTCGCCCCAGAATGTGCCCTCGTAGTCCGGATAGATCTGCGGGACGGACAGCCGCGCCTTGTCCAGCTCGCTCGATATGGCGGACGGCAGCGGAATGCCATCGGCATCGACCGGCACTGCGCCCAGCCCCAGTACGGCACCGGTGGCCACCCGCATAGGGGTGTCAGCCACGCTTACGGTCGCGTTGGCCAGGCGACCGGCCAGCACACCGAGGTTGTTGCCGTGCAACTGGGGGACCAGCAGAACGCGAGGGGCTGACAGACCGTCAACCAGGGCTTTCTGACCACCGAGGTACTGCGCCCAGGTCTGGGTGGCCGCATCGATACCGACCGTGGTAGCCATCACGAACATGCGACGGCCGTAGCGACTTTGTAGCGCGATAACCGCGTCATGCATCGCTGAAAGCTCTGCTTTGGCGGTCACGGGCGTGGTAATCACCACGGCTTCCACCGAATAGTTCTGCTGCTGGGATTGCTCCAGGGCGTCTTGCCAGTCGCCATCGGCAGCAAGGGGCGCAGCCAGGCAGGCCCAGTTCTCGCCGCCGTTCAGTTGTGCTGCCTTGACCTGGCTTTTCAGATCGCTGGCCGGAATGCCCAGCATCACGTCCAGGTCGCTCTGAGAGTTCAGGGGGACCAGTTGGCCCTGGCTTTTCGCACCAGGACCGATGAAGAGGAAATAGCGCTCGATCTCTGTCACGGCCCCTTGGCCAAGATTGAGATTGTTGACGCTGACTTTACCGAGTGCCATGGAATGCCTCGTTAGCGGGGTGAGTTGAGGATTTGCTGCAGGACGGTGTTCACCAGTTGGCTGGTTTCACTGCCGCTTGCGCCCAGGAACTGCCGTTTCGGCAGCTTGATTTCCCAGCTTTGTGAGCCGGAACCGTTTGTAGGTCCGGTTTCCAGGACGCGGATCAACAATCCCGCCCGGGCGTAGTTCAGGTGTTGCTGGATCCAGGCGACCGGTGGCCGGGTCGCGACCTTCTTGCCTGCCTGGCGGGCCTTGAAGCCCAGTTGACGCAGGCGCTTGGCCTGCTTGATGGTCGCGGCAGTGCCTGGTGGAACCTCGTTCCACTGGCGCATTTGCGCGGCAGTGCGGCGTTCGGACACGCCGTTGTGCTGCTGCGAAGCGACCCACCGGGTCAGCGTGTTGCGCCAGCCCAGTTCGGCCTCTTCGGCGGTCAGGCGGGTGACGTCGAGCAACTTGCCCAGCCCCGCCTCCATCTTTTTCTTGCCCTTGCTTGTGTCCTTGCGGGCCTCGAAAGGCGTGCCGTCCAGGTTCTCCTGGTTGCGGATCCGCCGGCGGCTCAGACTGCGCACGCGCTTGCCGACTGTGTTCAGTAACCGCTTGCGCTTCTGGACGGGCAGATCCATCAGGGCCAGCAGGTTTTCGGCATCGAGCATGCCGCGAATGTCGAGATTGAGCGGGTTATCAGACATCGCTGATCACCTCGCCCTTTTCAGCGACCCACAGTTCAAAGGGCACGAATGACCAGGTTTTGCCGTAGGCCTCGATCTCGCCGTCAGGATCCTCAGCCAGGTACTGAGGCTCGGTGAACTGCAGCTTGATATCGACGTCGGCCAGGTCGTCATCGAGCATGGTCACGTCAAACACCACGCCAGGCAGGCCGTCGCGGTCTTCGTCGTTGGTTTCCAGCCAACTGCCGACCAGGGCAAACAGGCGCGCCGGATGATCGGCAAAGCGCTCGATGGCAATCGTTGCGCCGTAGTTCATGTCGCCCATGTGCATGCCCTGGGTATCGGGCTTCCAGATCAGTTCGACCTGCACCTGGTCAGTCCAGGAATCGAGTTGCTCCGGCATCACAAGCCGGCGCTCGATCAGGTAGGCGGTCAGCGCCTTGAGCTTGATCACAGCAGCGCCGCCGTTATGCGCCCACGGCGCTGCAGCGTGCGGACGGCAGCCTGGCTTAAAGCAAGGAAGGATTCCCGGGTTTCAGGGGCTTCCTTGCCCACGTTCTCGGCCTCGGCGCGACGATTGACGCTGGCAAACTGGGGCAACAGGTTGGCTTTGGCGCGGCAGTAAACAGCGCGCTTGTAGATTGCAGCTCGAAAAGTGCGCGCCTGCAGATCTCTGGTGTCTGCGGATTCAACGTGTGACACGCCATCGGCCTGCAGACGCGCTTTGCACTTGGCCAGGTCGGTATTCACTTCGACCATGGCCATGTTCAGGTCAGCGGCCAGCAGATCCACCAGGTATTCACCTGGCAGGCGATAACCTGCCTGGAACTCGGCAATGGAGAGGTCCGGCCAGAAGCCGTCGTTCTCGATTACTCGGTCCACAAATGTGGTGGGTTTGCCGGAAAAGCTCATTGCTGGCCGCTCAAATAGGGCAGGTTGCGGCTTCGGGGAAGGCCGGGGCCATAAATGGCTCGGTCTTTCCGTGGCAGCTCCCTGCGGGGGGGTAGTCGGTTATTCGTTGCCGTTACCGGCGGGATCGTCTTCTGGGTCCTGCGCTTCCTGCTCGGGACCTTCGGGACGTTCAGGGGGCGCGTCGGCTTGATCCTGGGCGTGCTCTTGGGCCTGGTCCGGCGCTGGAGAATCAGCATTTCCCTGCGGGGGGGCCTTGGCCAACTCCTTGCGGCATGCAGCCAGGCGTGTCCCTACGCCGATGCTGTCGTAGATGGCTTCTGCACGCTCAAAGCTGGCAACTGCATCGCCCCACTCCTTGCTATCCATGGCCAGCAGTCCCAACTGTTTGTGATAACGAGCCGTGATTCGCTCAAACAGCGTCCACTCGCCATCGACCAGGGGCAGCATGTTGGAGACGTAGGGTTCCGGGCTACGACCGGCCTTGTACTCGGCCTCGGCCCAGTCAATCACCGCATCAGCCACAAAGGTCGGGATGTCGCGGTTAAAGCGTGCCGGCAACTTCTGGCCTTGGCTCATCGCGAATTCCGCCAGCTCCAGGCCCTGTTCAAACTGTTCGGTGTCGAACAGCCAGATCAGCGCATACACCAGGACCTGATTCTGGAAGCTCAATCCTGAATCGCGGTAGCGCTGCACGTATTCCAGGTATTTGGGCAGCAGCTCGTTACGCTTGAGCAACTGGCGCTGCTCTCGGCTATTGATCCCGCTGATACGCTCAAGATCCACGGCCAGCGCATCTTCCATGAGCTTCAAATGCTTCCGTGCATTCGCTGGGCTGGCCAGGGCGGTATCCGCCGAGTACGGCACCTTGGCAGTGGCGACAGCCGCCACTGCGGAGCCTTGGGCGATCACGCGGCGCTTGTGCGCCAGTGCCAGACTCATTCGGCCACCGCCACTTCGACGTTTTCGATCAGGCTGATCTTTTCGAGCTGCTCGATCACGTAGCCTTCGTTACGGCTGTTGTAATCCTCGACCCGGCTGCGCTTCGGGTTGTCGATGGTTTGCTTACGCCAGCTTGAGTCCTGATAGTAAATCGACAGGTTATCGAAGCTGGTGACCAGCACGGATTTCGCCGGGAAGTTAGGAACGCTGAAGGCTGCAAGACCGCCGTAGGTCGAGATCACCTGCTGGCTCTCGATGCGTTCTTTTTCGGTAGGCTTGCCTGCCTGCTGGGAATACATCTTTGCCTTATCGGCAGCCAGCAGGTCAGAACCGATGATGGCGATCAGATCACCGCCTTCACGCAAGCGCTCATCCACCAGTTGCTTGGCGTCATGCACCAGAGAATCGAGGTTTTCATAGTCACCGCCGGCACCCATGATGACCTTGCCGTCTTCCTTGCGGCCCTCACTCAGCACTTGTTCAGGTGCTTTTTCGCGCAACTGCTGCAGCCAGCCCTTGTTGACGTCCTGCAACAGCGGGTACTGCTTTTGGTCAGTCTGGGGGGCAGCATGAGTGCCATGGAAGCCAATCATGATGCGGTCGAGAGCGATCTGCTTTTGTACAGCGGCGGAATAGCGCTGATGAAAGTCAGGGAACTTCGACCAGGCGTCGATCTTCGCGTAAGGCAGACCGACATCCGACTCGGTGGAAGACAGCTCGTACTCATCGTCTTCCAGACCGGAGGCATCTTTGGCTTCACGGTCAGTTGTCTTCGTGTTGGTGCGCCCCGTAACGGGACCGTTCGTGCCCAGGAAAACCTTCTGACCCTTGATCTCACCAACGGGGATAACGTTGATGCGATCCAGGAAGTCCGATTTCGCGGTGATAGCGTCGTTCAGCTCCTGGGCAATCGTCGGCTCGACGCTGAACATTTGGGCTGCAGTTTCGACACCGTAGGTTTCAGCAATAGCTACCTGCAGGTCGGCATACATTTTTGCGCCATAGCGACTCAGTGGATGCGCCATGTCAGAGCACCTTCCTTTTCGAGTCATTCGCACCGGTAGTGCGTGACAGATGGCGACCTGCAGGAGCGTTCAGCAATTGACTGAACTGCTGTTCAAGCTTGGCCATGCCAGCCAGAACGGCTTTGTTGCCGGCGTTTTGGCGACGGCTCAACTGCTTTTCTTCCTCGGCAGTGGCCACGATGTCGTCAACAGCGGTCTGTACATCAGTGATCGGTTCTTCGTCCGGTACTGGAGGGGCTTCTGCGAAACTGTCGATCAGGGCCTGAATGCCGGCAGTCACGATCAGTTGCTGCTCGATCAAGGCCTGCAGCGCTTTGGCTGTAGCTTCATCCATTGGGGGTTTGCTCTCGGTAGTAGGGGTTTGCGGGGGTGTTTCGGCGGGTGCTTCTTCAATGCCGAAGCGCTTGAACAGGTTGGTGAACAGGCCGAGCACCTTGGCCATCTCGCCCTGTGGCTCGTCTTCTTTCAGCGAGCCGAGCGCAATGGCTGCCGCGTAATGCACTGGCTTACCGGTCTTGCGGGAAAAGTAGAGTTCCTGGGTGCCGAGGCTCGCCGGCGAGTCGGTCACGGCCAGACCGGTCAGATAGGCCTTGCCGCTGCTGGCAAAGTCAGGGGTGATCTCGATGCTGGTGAACAGCTTTTCGCCCTGGTCGTTGAGCCACAACAGCTTGTCGTTCGGCTTCAACTGGGCTTCCAGGGCAACCTGACCAGGCTGCAGATCCTCAGTACCTTCGATCAGGCGCACCGAGTAGACCGTGCCATACGATCCTGGCCAGCGCTCATGCTCGGACCAGATCACCGCCGTGTAGGTAGAGGTGCTGTACGTTTCAGCGATATCGCGCAGTTCTTGCGGAAGAATGACGCGACCGTCGCAGGTAGGTCCGCTGGTGGCGACACGTTTCCAGAAGCTGACAAGTGAACGGGGCATTGATAACTGCGCTCAATCGGTGATTTGAGCCGCCACAATATTGACCCGTTTGGCCCCGAACAAACGGTTAAAATCCGCGTTTCTCCTATTTTCGCAATCTAGGAGAAAAGAGGAATTTTACTGCGCGTTTCCCGCCTTTTCGCCGCATAGACTGCGGCCCATGTACTACTCGACCGAAGTAAAAGAAGCCGCCAAACGCATGTTTCTCCGACGCTATAAAGCGAAGGAAATCCAGGCGCAGCTCAACCTGCCCAATATCCGGATCGTCTATTACTGGATCCGCCAGGGCTGTTGGGAAGACATGCTGACGGATGAAGAGCCGCTGACCGCTGTCAGCCGGCGCATCACCCTGCTCCTGGAGAAAACCGAGACACTGAGCAAGGGCGAACTGGACGAACTGGACAGGCTGACGACGGTCCGTGAACGCCTGGCCAAACAGTGCGCCAAGCCCCTGCCCGCCCCCGTGAATGACGTCCAGGGCGACGATAGCCAGCGTCATGACGATCAACGCGGCGAACGCCGTGAACGTGGCGGGCGCAAGGAGAAAGGCGGCAAGAAGCGCGAGAAAGCAGCGAAAAACGACGTCAGCGAACTGCGCGAAGTGGACTTTCTCGACAAGTTCATCAGCAAGATGTACGGCTATCAGAAAGAGCTGTTTGCCGCCAAACAGAACCCACTGACCGCCCGGATCCGGAACATCCTCAAAAGTCGTCAGGTTGGGTTGACGTACTACTTCGCCGGTGAGGCCTTCATGGACGCCGTGCTGACCGGCGATAACCAGGTGTTTCTGTCAGCCAGCCGCGCCCAGTCCGAGATTTTCCGAAGCTACATCATCGCGTTTGCCCAGGAGTGGTTCGGCCTGGAGCTGACCGGCAACCCGATTGTGCTCAGTAAAGACGGCAAGCCCTGGGCAGAGTTGCGCTTTCTGAGCACGAACAGCAGCACGGCCCAGGGACACCATGGCCATGTGTATGTGGATGAATACTTCTGGATCCGCGACTTCGATAAGTTGAACAAAGTGGCCAGCGCCATGGCGACCCACAAGAAGTGGCGCAAGACCTACTTTTCAACGCCCAGCGTCGTGTCCCACCAGGCCTATCCATTCTGGGACGGCGAGAAGTTCCGCAAAAGCAAGCACAAGGCGGCAAAGGATCCATGGCCAAGCGACAAGCAACTATCAGCCGGTGCGCTCTGCCCTGACGGCCAATGGCGCAAGGTCATCACGATTCTGGACGCCATTGCCGGTGGCTGTGACCTGTTCGACATCGAGCAATTGCAACTGGAGTATGACAAGGACACGTTTGAACAGCTCTTCATGTGCAAGTTCATCGACAGCACCATGGGCGCGTTCTCGCTTAAAGACCTGGAACGCTGTTACTCGGACCAAGCGCTATGGACCGACTACGACCCCGACCCCAAAGAACCACGACCGTTCGGCAACAGCCCGGTCTGGATCGGCTACGACCCGAGCCGGACACGCGACGATGCAACGTGCGTGGTCATCGCGCCACCGCTGGAGACGGGCGGCAAGTTCAGGATCCTGGAGAAGCATTCCTGGCGCGGGCAGTCGTTCAAGTACCAGGCCGCTCAGGTCAAGAAGCTGACAGAGCGCTTCAACGTCCAGCACATCGGCATCGACACGACCGGCATTGGCTATGGCGTCTTCGACATGGTGCGGGACTTCTACCCGCGTGCGACCTCGATCCACTACAGCCTTGAAACCAAAAATCTCCTGGTACTCAAGGCCCAGGACACGATCCAGGGCAGCCGCATCGAATGGGACGCCGGCTGGAACGATATCGCTCAGGCCTTCCTGACGATCAAGCGCGGCACAACGAACAGCGGCCAAGTCACCTACAGCGCTTCACGCACCGACGCCACCGGCCACGCCGACGTCGCCTGGGCAATCATGCACGCCCTGCAATACGAACCCCTCAACACCGACAAGCAGCGGCGTAGCCGCTACACACTCAGCGGATCCACACAACATGGCAAAGCGAAAACCCCAACTGCTGGAAAAGCCGGCACAGCAGCCAATGCGAGCATTCACATTCGGAGCACCGGAACCGGTACTGACAAACAATATCGGGCAGTACCTAGGCGTGTTCGCCAGCGAAAACGGACGCATCTACACCCCGCCGGTGTCGCGCCAAGGCCTGGCCAAGCTGCTCAAGGCCAACGCACACCACGGCGCAATTCCAGGGTTCAAGCGCAATCTGCTGTTGCGTGAATTCAAGCCATCCGAAGGGCTGACGGTCAGCACCATGAGCCGGGCCGCGCTCGACTTCAATGTGTTCGGTGAGGCGTATTTCTATCGTGTACCGAACCTGATCGGGCAGATCCTGGAGCTGCAGCACCTGCCAGCGATCAACATGCGGGTGAGGATCGGCGGCGGGTTCATCCAGTTGCTGCCCAATGGCCAGGAAGAAGAGTTTGAAGAGGACGAGATAGAACACATCTTCAACTACGACGTTGAACAGAACATTTACGGCGTGCCGGAATATCTCGGCGGCCTGCAGTCACTGTTGCTCAACGAGGCAGCGACCCTGTTTCGCCGGCGCTACTACAACAACGGCGCTCACGCGGGTTACATCTTCTACACGAACGATCCGAACCTGACCGAAGAGGACGAGGACGAGCTGCGCGCTCAGATGTCGGCCAGCAAGGGCGTGGGCAACTTCCGGTCGATGTTCGTGAACATTCCGGGCGGTGCCGAGAAAGCCATTCAGATCATTCCGGTCGGGGACTTCCAGGCCAAGGACGAGCTGGAGAAGGTCAAGAACATCACCCGTAACGACGTGATTGCAGCCTGGCGAATGAACCCGGCCTTGGCCGGCATCATCCCGGAAAACAGCGGCGGTTTCGGTGACATCGAGAAGATCGATCGTGTGTACACAAGCAACGAGATACGCCCGATCTGCCAGCTATTTGACCAAGCTAACGAGGTACTACGCGAAGACCGGCGCTTCAGTTGGAAGGAGCCACCACAGCCTGCTGCAGCGGTTTGATACGTAGCGTTATCAACGATGTGCCACTAGAGAAGTGCCACTACGGCTGTGGCAAAATAGTGTCTATTAGGGAACGTTGGGGGAGTGGGAGTAATGCGGGTCTATTGCAAAGAGTGTGGCAGTAAAGGTCGGATCGCTTCGCGGGATGATCTTACGAAGGAGTTCGCGAAGCTTTACTGCCAGTGTTCATCGCCAGTCTGTGGCCACACCTGGGTAACTAATCTGACCTTCTCTCACACGCTCAGCCCGTCAGCCAACACGGTTGATCGGTTTGTATTTGATCGTTTGAGAGATATGAGTCGAGCGCAGCAAGTAGAGCTGTTCAATCAATTGGGCGCGCAGCCATCTATGTAATGTTGCAATTTGTCTCGAAAATCTTTCAAGCGCTGTGAAGTAGTAATCCCCAGCGATACAAATCCGATATGCCCGGCCTCTGAAAACGAAACCCTATTTGTCGCAACATCGATAAACATTGCCTGTTGGTAGTGTATCTCATCCAGCTCTTCGGCAAGTTCTTGGGGGAACCCGGGTAAGTCTTTTTTAACACATCCCATTTGAAGCTCCATGTTCCGTTGCTCTCGATGGGGAGCAAGTTTGATAGTGGCTTTTTGTATAGTCAACTACTTTTTAATAGCGCTTAAAAAAGGGGATGAATTCAAAATTATTTTCTTTGGGGGCTGATGACACACCGTTTTCCGTGCTAGGGCCTTATGGGGTTGGGGTAGGCCCCCTCAAGTAGGCATACTTGTAGATTTTACATATTTGCAGGTTTTAGGAATCTAGAATTTTGCCATAGCAATTCTAGTTGCATGCAGGGGGGCGGTCTGGCAATGGGATTAGCAATTCATAATTATGACGCTATGACGCTATGACGCTATGACGCTATGACGCTATGACGCTAAAGCGCAAAAAATATTGTTTGGATATCGTTTTCATATGCATTCAATATTTTTCTATTGGATGTCCGGGGATAAAGCGTGAGTGCGTATGAGGTGAGCAGTAAGGGAGCGTTTTCTTTGTCCGGGGATTATTTGTATCTATATGTGCTGTAGTGCTGAAGCTACGGTAATAAACCTAGTATCTCGACGAGTTTTGGTGATTGAGGGGGGTGGTAGGTTTCGAGTATGGAATCACGTACTTGAACAATAGCGTTTTAATGTTTTGTTTGTCGAAAAGGGATTGGCAGGGGCTTTCAAAAAAACTTGATCAAACAAAAAAGGGCACCGAGGTGCCCTTTGATGCTTAGTGCCATGAGAAAATTTTAGCCGCTAAAATGTTACAAGCTATTCCTCAACCCCTCTATTTTAACCACGCCGTAACGTCTCTTACCCTCCGCCGATTCAAATGCGGCGACCACGTAGCCCGGTGGCAAAGGGATTTGAACCTGGCCGTTCCCTGTGTCATGCATCAGAAGGCAGGTGGCCTCGGCCAAGAAAAAGCCGCTCGGTAGCCCCATCTGCTCGCGGGCACCACGCTCTTGGTCGTCATTCACCGCGATCATTTGCCCATCGATCAACATGCTGAGTGCTCCTTGGCGGGTTCGATTGACGGTTGCCGGCTCTCCAACTCGTCAATACGCACCAGCAACTTGGTGATGACCTTGCTCTGTTCCTCATGGAGCTTCTGAAAGATTTCAGAGCGTTCCAGTCGATAGATGATTTCACTGTTCATGCTGCGATGGTTCTCCGACGCTTCAGCAGCGATTCGTGGACGTAAGCCATCAGGTAAGCGAAGGACGAATTTGTCTTGCTCTCGGGAGTTAGCCATGGTTTTTTGCCTCGTATAGATGGGTTGGAATTGGGGTGGTTGGCTTGGCCAGCAGTTCCGCAACGATGGCGGCATCAATTGCTGTCAGGTCGCCCAGCAACTGCGCCTGGGTGGTCAGGCTCTCGACGCGAGTCTTGGAGTCCTGTGATTTGCTGATCTGGTAGTCGAAGAGTGCCGTACCAACGATCTTGATCGCCAAAAGGCGACGCTCTGTTACGCAGACTTCCTGGGCCTCTGATGTGGTAGCCTTTGCATCACTGTTACTCAGGTGCTGTGCTTGCATGGTGTTGCTCCTCTGTAGTGGTTGGTGCCGAGGAGGGGCAACTCCTCGACACCGTTTCATTCAGGCTTCCCGTGCTGGGCTGGCCGTGAATACCGGGCGCATTTCGCGCCGAACCTCAAATACTCCAAGATCACGACCTTCCACGTCGCTCAGGTGAACCAGACAGGCCGGTTCAGGCTCTCGATTGCGCCAGAAGTCACCTGCCGTTATTTCCGCCAGATCCACAGGGCGGCACTGATCTATCAGCCCGTCAGGGAGGCTCAGCTTCATGGGCTGACCGTTTACGCTGTAGTAGATGATCACTCGCCCACTACCTCTGTTGCCCAGCGCTCCATCAGCCACTGCCAGATCGTTCCCCCGTCTGGCACTCGCTCATGAACCTCCAGCTCCGGGCAGTAGTCCATCAGCAGCACCAGCATGCAGTCCTGGAACAATGGCATGTCCAAGCCTCGTAGATCGCTCAGGACGAAGGGAAAGTCTTCGCCGTTGTAGAGCCCGAGCAGGAAGCGCCCAACTACTCGGCTTTGCCCTGTGTCATTGAGGGCAATGGGTATTAACCGGTTAAGGGCCTGAACACCTGCCATGACGATGGCGGGCCGCTGCTGTTCGTATGCCAGGGCTTTTGCCATGGCGTTGGCGATTGATTGGTTCATGGTCGCTCCTTAAGCCCGGCAAACAAGGTGAGCTACAAAGTCAGAGGGGATTCCCGAGTGAATGCCTTTCTCCTTCAACTCCATCGCAGCCCTGATCTGGAAGTGAGTGCAATCGTCAGCCAGGAATTGCTTGGCACCGGCCATGGCTTTCTCGGTGATCTGGTTCACGAAAAACGGGGTAGTGCATTGCTCGCCGACGAGAATTTGGGCCTCGACTCCCTGGGCTTTGAGTTCGGCTTGGATCGCACGTAGTCGTTTGGTTTTGCCTGTGCAGCTATCACCGGTGATGACTTGTATTTGCATGGTGTTGCTCCTTGTTTTGCTTGAGTCAGGTGCTTTAAGAAAAAATGTCGCGTGTGCCCATCTGTACCCCGGAACATCCGGAACAATTAAAAGCTGATGGTCGCAAAGCCACGGTTTACGGGGCTTTCAGCTGAAAGGGGCTTGGGACCCAAAGCCGGAACATACCGGAACATCTTTTAAGCCAATTTCTCTGTAAGCCTTGATTTACAAGGGCTACAGAGGTGTTCCGGCAAATGCCAGTGGTGGAACATCTCTGGAACAGCGAATGGAAAGTTGTTCCGGTGTGTTCCAGTGTGTTCCGGCAGTGGGGGACTGAGGCTTGTTGCTTATCTATCTGTTTTTTATAGATATTTTTCTTATAGATATTAATGTTCCAGATGTTCCGCCTCATCAGGGGCCACACGCGCATTCTTCTAAAAACATGGATATGTCCCCACACACGCCCTCTGGCCCACAGCTCGATCATCACGACTTGCCCCCTTTTCGGAACAGCCAGCAGTTGAGTGAGCGCTTCTCGATCACCGATCGGAGTTTGCGTGTCTCGATGAAGGTATGTGAGCTGCTGAGTGGTAGCGCACGATGTAGTTGGGTTGCGTGGATGACCTCTTGGCCAGCGAGGCGGCAAGCGTTGTGGAAGTGCTCGATATTGATGGCGATAACGTCTTTGTCGGCGCTGTGGTTGAGCGTTTCTTGAATGACATCGCGCTCACCCTGCGCATCGATGATGGTCACCACTCTTTCGTTTAAATAGTGGTAGATCTGCCAGAAGCGACCGGCTGTTGGGTTCTCAGTGCTGACACGCTGCTGACGATCAATAGCGCGCTGCTCTATGTGCTTGATGACTTGTTCCAGGGTGTCGGTGCCCCAGTCAGGAAACAGCGCTTGGGTGGCTTTTGCTGCTGCCATCATCTGTGCATGACACAACACAATTCGTTGGTGTTGGAGCACCGGATTCGCTTGCAGGCGTTGTTCGTACTCCGCAAAAGCGTCGAAGTAACGCTGGAGCCAGGCTGACTCTTGCCCTATGCAATGTCCCAGGTAGCCAGCCAACTGCTCGACAGGCATACCGTTCAGGCGCATGGCCAGAACTTTCAGAGCAGGGGTGTGATGTGCCCTGGTAGCGTGGAAATGGCTGATTCGGGTCAGAATCGCTTCAGAGCCCTCAACGCTTGCGTTCTGGGCAATGCATAGCGCCGCGAGAAAGATCAGGCTGTCGGTGTCGTTGCTGGATGTCTTCACACCTACGGTGCGCAGTGTGGCGTTGTGGTCAAACAGCGCTTTCCACTTTTCCCAGTTGTATTGACTTACTACGGTGCGGCCTTGGGCGTCGACGGTTTGGCTGTCGGATTCGATCAGTACGACCGGCAGATTGCTGACTTGAGACAGTGCGCGGGTCAGGCCAATGGCACTTGCACCGTCGCTGTTGGGCTTAATGCCCTCATAGTTGGAACGACCGAGTAAGCGCCAAAGGAAGCGCAGCAAGCTGGACTTGCCTGCACCTGCATCGCCGGTCAGTTCCAGAAACGGCCAAGACTCTTGTTTGGTGCGGATCTGCTGTGCAAACAGGGTGGCGGTCCACCACGACAATGCTGCAAGCCCGTTCAAGTGGTGTACGGCAAGGAAATCCGAAAACCAGCTCGGGTCGAAAGCGGATCCGCGGACAATCACCAGGCTATTGAGGGACGTTTTCAGGCCGGTTTTGCCAACCTCCAGATAACCATGTTTGTTGGCCAGATACTCGCGGCCATTGTGATAGCCGAACTTCTGATAGCAATACGTCTTGCTTGCCGCGTCGTAGCCGACGAAAGGCAGTGTCCGGACAACCAGGGCATTGTCCAGCCACTTGCTGCGCAACATGGCCAACACCTTTTCACCGCCTTCAAAGTTGCCGCCAGGCGTGCGCTCCAAAAGTGATTTGGCAAAGCTGCGAGGATCCCCGATAGAGTTTGGTGCCAGCGGCTCCTTGCAGTTCTGGGCCGCATTGGGGAAGTTGAATTGGAAGAAAAACTGTTGGTCACCACTGAGCGCATCGCGCTGAATGTATTCAAAGTGGGGGACGCAATTGGCCACTTGCTTGAGGTCACAGTGCTTTTCAAACTTTGGCCAGTGGCCGTTCACTGTGTCGCCGTCCAGGTCCTTGTTCAGCTCGTCCGTATTGATTTTGGCCGAGTACAAGCGGTTCTCAAAATCCACCAGGAAGAAGCTGCGAGGCCGTTTCAAGTACAGCAGGAAAGCTTTTTTTGTTGCGCTGACTGCCACGAACAAACGACCCTGATAACAGGCTTCCAGCATGAAGTCGTCATTCAATTGGCCATCGCGGAATACGTCGTCCCAGTCTCGATCTGCACCGGCGAGGGCGACCCAGGCCTTTTCGTTTTGGGCGTGTAACTGGCGGCGGTATTTCGGAATGACGGCGTGACCGGCGGCGTCGTCATCCAGCGCAATGATCCAGCGGACGTTCTTGCCTTTGTTCGCCTCGACGATATCCCAGGGAAAGTTGTTCGCTGAGATCGACGCTATGGCCTTGTACCCGGACAGGAACAGTGCGATGGCATGGAAAATACCTTCCACGACGTAAATGGTATCGCCTTGCTCTATCGTCATATTCGGCGGCACCCACGCGCCGCCCTTGTAAGACATTTTCCATTTGATGCCGGCCTTGTCGCCGTCATTGGCCTTGACCATGGTCGCGTCAATGATGCGCTCCCAGTAGCCGTCGCAAAGAGGGAAGCGGACCGTATCTGCCCACTGACCATCTGCCACCTTGCGTCGGGCCTGCTCGTACCAGCCCTTCATCTTGCTGATGTCAAAGCCACGATTACGCTGCAGATAGGCGTCGGCCGTGGCATTGGGGTTCAGTTCTGTGCGTGGGAAGCGCTCGCTCAGGTTCTCAAACAAGTAGCTGTAGCGCTCCCTGGTCTTCTCCTCAAACCGGCATTCATTCAGCCGGTTGCACTTGAGCTGATAGGGCTGCTTACGGGCGATGTAAAGCGTTCGCTCGCCGCACCCTGGGCAAACGCCCTTTTGCAGGTACTTGTCGCCGATGTCCTTGAAGTCCAGGTCGTGATCGCTCTCTAGAGCGGCCACGACTTCCAGACGGTAGATGTCCTCGAATTGCATGCCGGCTCCTTAAACGTTGCCGGCTTGCTGGATGGGTTTTTTGTTGCGAACGAGCTCTGCCTGTTCAGCCGCCTCCATTGCGAGATAGACCATGTTTACCAGGACGGCCGATTTAGATCCTGCTGCTTTTGGGCGAATGAGGAAATGGCCTAGTTCGATCTCTTTTCTGATGGATGTGTCTGACTGCCCTGAGCGGCGAGCCAGCTCACTGACGGTCATGTATGGCGTGTCTACAGTGATCTGCATTCTGTTAACCTCTGACGAATATACGGGAAGAAAGTTCCACAATTGGAACCATGATGGTTCCAATTATGGAACCTGTCAAGAGGTGCATTGCATGTTAGATCTGCCAGGAAAGATGAAGGCTATACGCACCAAGGAAGGGCTGACGCAGACCCAGTTCTGCGAACTGGTGGACATAAGCATTAGCAGTTGGAAGAAATACGAAGCATCGATAACTGAGATGGGGTTGCAACCTTTTCTCAAAGTCGCCAATCACCCACGTTTCAAGAAATACGCGCTTTGGTTGGTTGCTACTGATTCTGATGTTTTTGATTGTCTGCAGGTCAGCCCAGTAAAGCCATGACGATCAAAAAACTGGAGAATGGCGAATGGTTGGTGGATTGCCGGCCAGAGGGGCGTGATGGCCCACGTGTACGTAAAAAATTCAGAGCCAAGAACGAGGCTTTGGTTTTTCAGAACCGAATCATGGGGGATGGAGCTAGGGGAGAGTTTGAGAGAAAACCGAAACGTGATGAGCGGCGACTAACTGCCTTGATTACTCTTTGGTTCAACTCTCATGGCCGTACCCTGAAGCGAGGGGAAGAACGGCTCCGAGCTTTAAACTCAATGGCTGAGCGGATGGGGGATCCCTACGCAGCAGACTTCACCACCACCCACTTTACCCAGTACCGAGCCGACAGGTTGGCTGGGAAGTTCACGCGAGAAACGATTGGGAGTGGCAAGAAAAAAGGTGGTGAGGCCAAAGCTGTCAGTGCGAACACGCTGAACCACGAGCTGGCCTACCTTCGGGCGGTGTTCAATGAGCTGGATCGACTTGGTGAGTGGAGTGCGGAAAACCCACTCGCTAAAGTCCGTGCCCTGAAGTTCGATGAAACGGAGATGGCCTATCTGACGGTTGAGCAAATCACTGCTCTGTTGGCTGATCTCGATAAGCGTTCGACAGCGGCAGCGGTTGTGGCACGCATTTGCTTGGCTACAGGTGCTCGATGGTCAGAGGCCGAAGCGCTTACCGCTCGCCAGGTACGTGATAACAGGGTTCACTTCACCCGCACCAAATCCTCAAAAAATCGTGTGGTTCCGATCGATGATGACTTGCAAGTCAGGATCAAGGCTGCATTGCCCTTTGGGGATTGCTACAAGAAGTTTGGTGACTCTGTTGAAGCCGTAAAGCTGGATTTACCTGCTGGGCAACTGACCCACGTGCTCCGGCACACCTTCGCAAGCCATTACATGATGAATGGCGGGGACATCCTGACGTTACAGCGGGTACTAGGGCATGCATCACTGGTTATGACGATGAAATACGCACATTTCAGCCCAGGGCATTTGGCTGAGGTGGTTCGTTTGAACCCGCTTTTCAAGATTCACTCACCAACCGTATAAGTAAGGAAAATCTCTATGAGTAAATTTGTACATGTCCACAGCGTGGACGGTAAGAAAAGGTATGTGAATTCGGAGCGTATCCAGTACCTAGAGGCAAAGAATAATGACTGGGTAAATGGTTCAAGAGTGTATCTGGTGCCCAGCCAAGGCAGCTCCCCGTCTTTCGATTTGTCACCGGACGAGACTCAATATGTTTTGAACGAGCTTTCTAAAGCCTAAGCGTTGTGGACACTTTGTGGACAGCAGTAGGTCCACAGGGAAGAAAAACGCAAGCGTCAGAAACGCCAAAGCCCCGCATTGCGGCTCACGCCGTGCAGCGCCTGCAGCCATACCAGCCCAACAACAATCACTGAAAGACACTGCCGCCCGAAGGCGGCAGTGTCGTGTTGCAGACAGGACGCGTCACTGCCGTCCTGCAGACTCCGCTTAC
>JAAIGE0100663616.1_pt1 | contig 31580 bp, 30 predicted proteins | sample 6487951 | NCBI WGS metagenome assembly JAAIGE01 (sample SAMN13974128, study PRJNA590717) | phyllosphere metagenome | biome: tomato field; feature: multiple bacterial spot infested tomato fields; material: tomato leaves; isolation source: leaves from tomato fields | host: Solanum lycopersicum ...
GATCACTGCGTTGCTGCGCGAGGTGATGTACAATCAGCCTGCGCAATTGCTCGACAGCGACGCGGACAACAAGGTCGTCGATGCCGATCAGGCGCTGCAGGCGCTCGGTGCCGATTATGTCGCGTTCGGCTATCTGACCGTCACGATCACCGTCTCGGATATCGATCTCGCCCGCGCCGAGGAGAAGGTCCGCGCAGTCGAGCGGATCGTGAACGGCCTTGGCTTCACCTGCGTGCGCGAAAGCGTGAACGCGGTCGAGGCGTGGCTGTCGTCCCTGCCGGGGCACGCCTATGCCAATGTCCGCCACGTTCTGCACGTCGCGCACTTCATGCGCGCCGCGCCGAACTTCCAGCAGCGGGTTGTAGGCCGCCGACTTCGCATCGGTGGGGTTGAACAGCAGGCAATGGCTGAACCGCGAACGCCAGCCTGCGGTGAGCGTCCAGTTCTCTCCTTTGATGTCGTGGACGACGACGGATGCAGGCCAGCTCAATAAGGTCGGCACGACCAGGCCGACGCCTTTGCCGCTGCGGGTCGGCGCAAAGGTCAAGACGTGTTCCGGGCCTTCGTGGCGCAGGTATTGGTCGCGATGTAGGCCGAGAAAGACCCCGGCCGGCTGGGTCAGCCCAGCCTTGCGGATGTCGGCGGTATCAGCCCAGCGCGCCGAGCCGTAGGTCGTGACCAGCTTGGCCTGCCGCGAGCGCCAGACCGACATGGCGATGGCGACCACCACGGCCAGAAGGCCGCTGCCGCCCGCAATCGCGCCACCTATGTCGAAGACATGCGGCGCGTAGGCATCGAAGAAGAACCACCACTCGAACAGCCGCCAAGGGTGATAGACCGGGGTTCCAAAGAAGTCGAACCACGGCGAGCCAAGGCGTAGTTGATAGCCCAGGGCGGCGGCTGTCCATTGCGTGGCACCCCACACACCGGCGATCACGATGCCGAAGACGGCGGCGATCTGCCCGAACAACACGCCCTGACCTTGCATAGACTGGCCTCCGATTTCCCCTGTGCTGATTCCTCGTTCAAACGCGGTACAAGAACGTGCCGCATAGCGTGAGGATCAGTGCCGGGTCAGTGCCGGTCAAAGACCGTTATCGGAAGCAAGCTGATGAAAAAAGCAATGTTTCAGGCTGGGTGGAGCCCAATAGAAACGCCGCAGGCGCAGGCGCGCTGCGGCGCGTTTGCAGAGAATGACTGACTATTTTGCGAAGGACAGGCGATCAGAACTTCGGTGATGTCTCCGATGGCGTGTAAGGTGTCTTCCCATCGCCGTAGAACCGCTTGCGCGTGGCTTCGGCAACGCGGTTGCAGAACACGTCGCCCAGCGTCGCACGGTCGGTCTTGCACTGCTGGCGCAGTTCCTTCAAGTGTGCCGGATCGGTGGCCAGTTCCTCCACGGTCGGCACGTCGGCCTGCTTGGGCGTCTCCGACGGGCCGCAGGCCGACAGCGCCACCGTCAACAGGAGCGGAATGGTTTTCTTCATGGCTTGAGTTCCTCCGAGGGAGCGGATTCAATGCACGGCGCAGGCTCGCCAGTTTCGGGGGACTCGATGGCCTGCACGCACTCGATGAACCAAGTCAGCGTATCCGAGGGTTCGCCTCCGGGACGAAGTAGATAGGTTGTCAACATAGGCGTGCGACCGGCCAATGGTCGCGCGACAACACCCTGTTCACGGCTTGCCGCGATGTGTGCATGGCCCGTCAGTCCCAAGGCGAAGCCTGCGGATACCAGCGCCATCATGAGGTCGCAAGAAGCGACGCGCTCCGCAACGAGCGGTTCAATGTCCACGCGACGCAGTACCTTTTCGACCTGCCGTGCGTGCCCTTCGCATACCTGTGGATCGGCCAGCACCAGCGGGTAGCGCAATAGTTCCTCCAACGGGATGCATTTGTAAGCCAACAAGGTATGCCGTGCTGGCACCGCTACCATCATCGGATCGTTCCAGACGGGTAAGGCCACGACGCCTTCTGCAACTGCATTGGAACGAGCGAAACCCACGTCATACAGATCGTCATGCAGTCCCTTGATCTGCTGCGCCAGCGGCACCTCGAAGAAGCGAAGCTCAACGTCGGGTTGTTCCTCTCGGCACAGCGCCAGCAAGGTCGGCAGACGCGACGGCGTGATGCTGTCGGACAAAGCAATGCGCAACTGGCGATTAAATCCGTTAGCGGCGGCCTTTACGCTGTCTCGTGCCTGCTGTAACGCAAGGAAGATGCGTGGGACATGCTCCGCGAATAGCTTGCCGGCGCGCGTAACGCGGGTCTTGCGGCTGGTTCGAATGAAAAGCTGCGCACCCAGTTCTTCTTCAAGCTCCTTGATGGCGCGCGACAGCGGCGACTGCTCCATATGCAGCTTTTCCGCAGCGTGGGCGAAGTGGAGTTCTTCGTACACGGCCCAAAAGCAGCGGAGATGACGTAGCTCCATGTTCGTCTCCTTGATCTTGCGTCCATTGGTCGCGCCCTGACCGCCGAAATAGGGCGTGCGCATGCACTACGCAAATGTTCCGATGATGTAAATGTATGATACAGTACAGTACAGTACCAAGGTATTAAAGAAAGAAAAGGGAGATGGCCAGATGACTACAGAGTTGCTTGCTTCTGCTCGCAAGCATCGAACCGCCAAGGGCGCCCAGCGCATCGAAGACCTGACCTCCGTTGCCGCAGCGTTGTTTCTGGAGCGCGGCTTCGAGGCAGTTGCCGTTGATGACTTGATAGCGCGCGTGGGCGGCTCAAGGAGCAACGTCTACACGCATTTCGGCGGCAAGGAGGGATTGTTCGAGGCGGCCATGCTCAAGGTCAGCGCTGACATGTCCAAACCTATCGAGCTATTGCGCATAGATGGCCTCGAGCCGGAAGGGGTACTTCAGTCCTTCGGGATCGAACTCGTCCAGATCGCGCTGTCTCCACGTACCCTGGCCGTGCATCGGCTATTGACCACGGAGGGCGTACGCTTTCCGAAAGTCGCTCAGGCGATGTTGGAAACCAGTTACTTGAAGGCGGTTGGGCTACTTGCGAACTGGATTGAATCCCAGCAGCGCAAGCCTTACTGCAAGTTTGCCGGCGATGTGCCGGCACAAGTTCTGGCGGAACAGTTCGTCAGCATGGTGTCCAGTGACGTGAAGCTGCGGGCCATTGTCGGGCTTGTGCACGCACCTCTGCCAAAGAAGGAAGCTGGGGAAATCGTCGATCGAGCCGTAAGAACCTTTCTGTATGGCGCACTTGCAAGCAACAGTCCTGGTGCGAGGGGATCGAAATGATGGGGTTGTATGCGGCCATGTTCGACTTGCTCGCGATCCGCAGCGCGCACGAACGGGACACTGGCCATGGCGACGCTGCGTGATCGAAAAGCCTGGTGGGCGAGAACGCGCTTCCCTGCGCTACCGCTCTGCGCTGCTGCCGTTGCAGCAGTGAGCTTACTCAATGCATGCGCCTCGCTAGCCAGCGATGCACCGCTCAATAGCGAGCCAGTTTCCTTCGCCGCTTACCGAGCGAACACCTTTGAACTCTTGCAGGAGCGGCGCGCATTCCAGCATGCGGACTGGGACTTCGAACTGACTTGGAATGCGCCGCACGAGTGGCGTCCCGCTGACCTGAAGGCAGGCACGCGGCCAGTCAAAGGCATCTTGCTGGTGCACGGGCTGGGCGATTCCCCTTGGTCGTTCCACGACGTTGGGCAGAGGCTGGCCGCACAGGGCTTCTTGGTTCGCACGGTGTTGCTGCCCGGCCACGGTACGCGCCCCGAAGACCTGATGGACGTGCAACTCGACCAGTGGCGCCAGGTCGTGTCGGAACAGGCGGCGGCGCTGCAGCGCGATGTCGATGAGGTTTACCTGGGCGGGTTCTCCACCGGGGCGAATCTGGTGCTCGAATACGCTTACGCACACCCCGAGATCGCCGGTCTGGTGCTGTTCTCGCCTGGCTTTCGCTCCGACAGTTCGTGGGACTGGCTGGCGCCCTTGGTCGCCCGGTTCCGCCCCTGGTTGTTCGAGCCAGATGGGCGCATGCCCACGCAGAACACCGTCCGCTATCTCAATACGCCAACCAACGGTTTCGCGCAGTTCTACCGCAGCAGCCGCAGCGCCCAGCGCCTGCTCCACCGCCGCACCTACGACAAGCCCGTCTTCATGGCCGTGGCACAGCACGATTCCGTGCTGGACACCGACTACCTGCTCGACGCCTTCCAGACGCGTTTCACGCACCCGGCCAGCCGCCTGGTCTGGTACGGCACGCAGCCGACCGGCGTCACAGATGCCACGCGCGTCATCGTCCGCGAAGACCGGCTTCCCGAGCGGCGGATCAGCCAGTTCTCGCACATGGGGCTGTTGTTCTCGCCTGCCAACGTGTTGTACGGCGAGCAAGCCGCGCAGCGCTTCTGCTGGAATGGCCAAGCCCCCAAGGACACGCAAGCGTGTGAGAAAGGTTCGCCTGTCTGGTATTCCGACTGGGGCTACCGCGAGGAAGCAAAGATCCACGCGCGTCTGACCTTCAACCCGTACTTCGAATGGCAGGCGTCGGTCATCGCGACAGTGCTTGGCAATCGCGGTGTTCACCTCGCCGACCTCCATGAGGTGCAGGCGACATCACATCGTTCAAACCCCGAGGATCATCCATGAAAGCCATCCGTATCCACGCCTACAACGACACCCCGACCCTGGAGGAGGCACCTGTACCCGAGATCGGGGCTGAAGAAATCCTGGTGCGCGTCCAGGCCGCTGCGCTCAATCCGCTCGATGCCCTCCTGGTGTCGGGATTTGCCGCGCGCTTCTTCACCATCAATCTGCCGCTCACGCTCTCCAGCGATTTCGCCGGCACCGTGGAGCGGGTCGGTTCTGCAGTCTCCCAATGGAAGCCTGGAGATGCCGTGATCGGGTGGGCCGACGCGGGCACCAGCGGTGGCCTAGCCGAATTTGCGGCGCTGCCGGCTTCCAGCGCAGTGGCTTTGCCTACCAGCCTGTCGGCGGCAGAAGGTGCGGCGATTCCCACCGCCGGCATCACGGCATGGCACGCGCTGTTCTCGGTCGCCAAGCTGCAGGCCGGAGAAACCGTGCTGATCCACGGCGGTGCCGGCGGCGTGGGCAGCTTCGCCGTGCAGTTCGCGCACAAGGCGGGCGCGCGGGTGATTGCCACGGCCTCGGGGGATGGCCTGGATCTGGTGCGCCGCCTGGGTGCCGCCCAAGTCATCGACTACAAGGCACAGGATTTCGCCGCGGAAGTGTCCGGCGTGGACGTGGTGCTCGATCTGGTCGGCGGCGAAACACAGGCGCGCTCCTACGAGGTGCTGCGAAAAGGCGGTCGCCTGGTCTCCACGGCCCTGCCGCCGGATGAAGCCATCGCCAAGTCGTATGGCGTCTCTGCCAGCATCTTCTATGCGAAACCCTATGCGGATCGTCTTGGCGAGCTCGTTGCCACCATCCGCGATCAGCAGGTAGAGGTCGTCATCGATCGCCAGGTGCCCATCGACGCGTTCGACGAGGCCTGGGCTCGACAGACCTCCGGCAGGGCGCGCGGGAAGATAGTTGTTTCCCTGACCTAAACCCTCGTTCTCAGCAAAGGAGCCATCTCATGGCCAAGACGTCCTCTCTCGGTGGCACATTCACGCTACCCGGTACCTCGCTGCAACTCAAACGCATCGGCTACGGCGCGATGCAGCTTCCCGGCCCTCAGGTATTTGGCCCGCCACGCGACAAGGATGCAGCCTTGGCCGTGTTGCGCGAGGTGATCGCGCTTGGGGCCAACCACATCGACACAGCCGACTTCTACGGTCCGCATGTCTCCAACCGACTGATCAGGGAGGCGCTAGCGCCTTACCCGGACGACTTGGTGATCGTCACCAAGGTCGGTGCAGTGCGCGGAGAGGACGGCTCCTGGCTCTTGGAGCGCACGCCCGAAAGCCTGGTGCGCCAGGTGCATGACAACCTCTCCAACCTCGGAGTGGAAGCGCTGGATGTCGTCAATCTACGCTTGGGTGGACAGCATGGACCGGAAGAACAATCGTTGGCCGAGCCCCTCGGTGCATTGATCGAACTGCAGCGACAGGGGCTTGTGCGCCACATCGGGCTGAGCTGCATCACCCCGGCGCAGTATGCCGAAGCCACTTCGCTGGCGAACATCGTCTGCGTGCAGAACCAGTACAACCTGGCGCATCGCGGCGACGACGCCTTCATCGACGAACTGGCCAGGCAGGGCGTAGCCTATGTGCCGTTCTTCCCGCTGGGGGGCTTCTCGCCGCTGCAATCCTCCCTGCTGGCCGACGTCGCCAAGGCACACGGCACGTCCCCCAACCAGGTAGCACAGGCGTGGCTGCTGCAACGCTCGCCCAACATCCTGGTGATCGCCGGTACCTCTTCGGTCGAGCACATGCGCGAGAACTTCAGGGCCGCCGAACTGGTGCTGTCCGCCCAAGACATCGCCACACTCGATCAGATCGCCGGCCAGAGCGGCAACGGCACCCATTGAGAAACCACGTGGCACGTGGAGGCTGCGGTCTTGCTGAAGAATCGTTCGGCGATTCATGTGCCGGCTGGATGGTGTGAAAGTTGAGTCATTGACATTGAAACGAGGAACATCCATGACAGCTCAAAGCGAAAGCGCCAATAAAGCTAACGCAAATTCGGACAACGTATTTGGAGGGCGGCACTGGGCCACCCCGGGCTTTTTCAACAACACGCCATTGGTCGACTGGTTGATAAAGCACACCCTGGCCCAGATGAGATACGGCAGGACCGACCTTGGCGAGGTTCTGGAAGTCGTGGGTCAGCTCAAAGGAAGCGACGAAGATATCTGGATCAGCGCCTGGAGCGCCATGGCGCAACGGCTCCAGGATCGGGCTGAAGAGGCGGACAGGAATGGCAAGCTGGTTTCCGCCTCGACCGCATACCTTCGGGCGTCGACTTACTGGCGCACCTCTCAGTTGTACTTCAACAAGTCTGAAGATCCGCGCGTCAGGGAGTATTCACTTGCTTCCGTAAAGTGCTACGAGCGGTACCTCGAATTGTCCGATTATCCCGGCAAGCACATCGAGATCCCGTATGAAGGGCAGCATCTTCCCGGGTACTTCTACCGATCTCCCGTCGCAGCAGACAACGCTCCCTTGCTCATTGTCACGCCGGGTCGGGACAGCTGGGCCGAGGATTTCATCTGGGCCAGCGATGCCGCCATCCGTCGAGGGATCCACTGCATCGCATTCGACGGTCCGGGTCAAGGACTGGCTTTGAGATTGAACGGCCTTACGTTCCGCCAAGACTGGGAGAACGTCGTGGGCCCGGTGATCGACTACGCGCTGGAAAAGATCCCCGGCATCGATCCTTCGAGGATCGCGCTGATGGGGATGAGCATGGGTGGTTATCTGACGCCGCGTGCCGCGGCCTATGACAAGCGCATCAAACTGTTGATTCCCAATCCCGGGACCCATAGCTGGGGAGCCACGGTCATCGAACGCCTGACGCCCTACATCGATTCGCAGCCCGATGAGATCCCGGAAGCGATACACGCGTTGTTGAGGGACTATGCCTGGAAACAGGGTGTGCCAGGTACCGTCAAGGACGTCATCGAGAACATGAAAATCTTCGATAACTCCGATCACGTTGAAAAGATCACCTGCGAAACGCTCGTCACGGATGGGACCGGTGAGGTGTACCACGGCGCGAAGCCGTTCTACGACGCGTTGAAATGCACCAAGACCTACATGCTGTTCGATGAAAGCACCACCGCGCAGATGCATGTCCAGGTGGGTGGTTATGCGACGGCTTCGGAGATGATGTTCGACTGGATAGCCGACAGGCTTTGATCGAACTAAATCTTGCTGCAGTCACTTCAAGGGGACTGCAGTGACGCAGCACAACCATGCACAGCGCTCAGGTCAACAGAATCACCTGACAGCTTTCAACCGATGGTCCGGGCGGTCAAAGAATTGGCCGCCCGGGTCCACGATTTCATCCACGATCCCCCGTGACTTCGGAGTAAGCATATGGCATACGCTACCACCAACCCTTACACCGGCCAGGTCATCAAGACCTTCCCCAATGCCACCGACGCCGAGGTCTCGTCGGCCTTGGACCAGAGTCAATCTGCGTTCGAAACCTGGAAGGACCTAGCCATCTCCGAACGCGTCAAAGTGCTGCAGAAGACTGCAGACCTGCTGCGTGATCGGCACACCGACTACGCCAAGCTGCTGACCTTAGAGATGGGCAAGCTGCTGACCGAGGCTGAGGCCGAGGTCGAGTTGTCGGCGCAGATCCTGGAGTATTACGTCGAGAACGCCCAGACGCTGCTCGCGCCTGAGAAGCTGCCGAGCAAGCATCCGTCCTACACTGAAACCTGGGTAGAGCATGAGCCGCAGGGCATTCTGCTGGTGATCGAGCCGTGGAACTTTCCGTATTACCAGATCGTGCGCATCGCCGCGCCGCAGTTGGCCGCCGGCAACGTGTTGATCCTCAAGCACGCCTCCAACGTGCCTCAATGCGCCGCCGCGTTTGAGGCGCTGTTCCGCGAGGCCGGCCTGCCCGAGGGCGGTTTCACCAACCTCTATGCAGACCGCGACCAGATCAAGACGATCATCGAAGACCGACGCGTGCAGGGTGTGGCACTGACCGGCTCGGAAGGCGCCGGCGCGGTCGTCGCGGCGCAGGCCGGCAACGCGTTGAAGAAGTCGACGATGGAGCTTGGCGGCGCCGACGCGTTCGTGGTGCTGGCCGACGCCGAGTTGGACAAAGCCGCCCAGTGGGCGGTGACCGGACGCCACTGGAACAGCGGCCAGGTCTGCTGCTCTTCCAAGCGCATCATCGTGGTCGACACTGTCTACGATGCATTCTTGGAGAAGTACAAGGCCGGCGTCGCGCAGCTCAAGGCGGGCGACCCGCTCGATCCATCCACCACCCTGGCGCCGCTATCCTCGCAGGGCGCGCTGGACGACCTCAAGCGTCAGCTCGAGCAGGCAATCACGCACGGCGCCAAGTTGGAGGTGATCGGAGCGGAAGTGCCGTCCAAGGGCGCATTCTTCCAGCCGGTTCTGTTGACGATGTCCGAGGACAACCCCGCCTACGGGTGGGAGTTCTTTGGCCCGGTCTCGCAGGTGATCCGAGCACGCGACGAGGCTGACGCGATTCGGATCGCGAACGACTCGCCGTTCGGTTTGGGCGGTTCAGTGTTCACGCAGGACATTTCCCGCGGCATCGAGGTGGCCAGGAAGATCTCCACCGGGATGGTCTATGTCAACCATCCCACCGGCGTGGCCTCTGACCTGCCGTTCGGCGGAGTGCGCCGATCTGGTTACGGCCGCGAGTTGGTTGGGTTTGGTATCAAGGAGTTCGTGAACCACAAGCTGATTGCCGTAACCGACATCGACGGCGCGTTCTAGTACAAGAGCTGCTGCAATGACGATTAACGAGACGGTGGCCTTGGTCACCGGCCGCCGCCAAGGCGTTTGTATCAGACGGCATTACGGTGAACGCCTAGAGTCCGGGTGCCGTCGGCACCGACATGAGCGGGACATTGACAAACGAGCTGACTACGGCCGGACAATCGCCCCTCATATTCAGTTCAGGCCTGTACTCGCACGCCATTCGCCTGATCCTACCGGTAAAGCTCGTCGGCCTGGCCGGTAGGGCAGCAGCATCACTTGGCGGAAACGCCCTCCAAGAACGCTTGCTCGAGCAGCGCTGCCAAGCCTGCTCGGGCAACGCGCCCGCGGCGCTCGGCGTCCACCAGTCCAACCATCGTCGCCGCCCACAGTTCGGTCAGTCCCGGTGCCGGGATGTCGATGCGAAAAACCCCCTCTCGCTGGCCACGCAGAAAAAACCGATCAAGTGCGACTTCCCACTCCGACCCGCGGCCTGCGGCTGTCTTGACGGCGTACTTTTCCCGCCTGAAGTAGACCAGAAAAGCGATCAGTTCCCGGTGCTCAAGGTAGCTGGCATTCAGGTGCCTGAGCGCCTGCAACGGCGGGGATGAATCGAGTTGAGCGGACTGCACCGCGCTGGTCAGCAGGCCCAGCGCATGGGTCATCAGGCGCGTGACCAGGTCGTCGCGAGTGCGGCAGTAGCGGTACAGGGTGGCCTTGCTGATGCCGACTCCCCTGGCCAGTTCCATGAGGGTGCTTCGCGGGCGCTCCACCATCGCCATCGCCAACGACGCCAGAAGTCGGGTGTCGTCGGCCTGAATATCCATGCTCGCCACAAGGTCTCCAATGAATCACGTGAGCTTTATTTTGAAGCATATCAGGTTAACGGGGCTGCTTGTATCGGAATTACCAAGTGATCGAAATATTCGGATACCGTTTATATCCGCTGAAACCTTTTGGGAGGCCATGAACCTTTATTGATTCGTTTTTTATCTAACGGTATCATCGGAAACTTGGACGTTTACCCCTTGAAAAAGGTTCCGACTCATGCTCAGTCGCCAAGTAGTACAGCCGTGGGCTCTGCTCACCTTCACCCTCGCCACCGCACTCTTCATCAGTGGCTGCGGTGAGGGAGTCCCCCCACGCTCCGGTCCGGCCCCTGTATCGGTCGAGGTGGTCACGGTCGAAACGCAGCCCTTCGCCCAGTCCAGCGAGTTGCCAGGTCGCATCGAACCCGTACGGGTGGCCGAAGTCCGCGCCCGCGTGGCCGGGATCGTGCTCAGCCGTCATTTCGAGGAAGGTGCAGACGTCAAGCAGGGCGAGGTGCTGTTCCGGATCGATCCGCGTCCCTTCCAGGCAGCGCTGTCGCGTGCCAGGGGTGAGTTGGCCCGCGCCGAGGCCGCTCTTACGGAGACACAGGCGGTGGTCAGGCGCTACGAGCCGCTGGTGAAGATCGAGGCGGTGAGCCAGCAGGACTACGACGCGGCACTGGCCGCCTTTCAGCGTGCACAAGCCGAACAGCAATCCGCGCGCGCCAACGTCGATACCGCGCAGTTGGACCTGCAGTACGCCACGGTGACTGCGCCGATCTCGGGTCGTGTCGGCCGCGCGCTGGTGACCGAAGGCGCGCTGGTCGGCCAGGGCGAGGCCACGCCCATGGCGCTGATCCAGCAGCTCGACCCGATCTACGCAGACTTCCGCCAGCCGGTCGCGGACGTGCTGCGCCTGCGCGAGGCGCTGGCGCAAGGCAGCGTCCAGGATTACCAGGGCAAGGGCGCCCGCATCTCGCTCAGCGTGGATGGCACCAGCCAGACGCGCGAAGGGCACCTGCTGTTCTCCGACATCAGCGTCGACCGCGGCACCGGCCAGGTCGCGCTGCGCGGCCAGTTCGCCAACGCGGACGGATTGCTGCTGCCCGGCATGTATGTGCGTGTGCGAACGCCGCAGGGCACGAGTCCCCAAGCCATTCTCGTGCCGCAGCGTGCCGTCAGGCACAGCTTGGACGGCAAGGCCCAGGTGCTGGTGGTGGGCGAAGACAGCACTGCGCAGCCGCGACAGGTCGAAACCGGGGCAATGCAGGGATCGCAGTGGCACATCCTCAGCGGGCTGAAGCCGGGCGAACGGGTGATCGTCGGCGGCGCAGCCAGGCCAGGTGCGCCGGTGACAGTCGCAGCCGCACCCGCGGCTGGCGGGAACACCCAAGCCGCACCGGCGCCTGCCGGCGCAGCAGGCCGCTGATCCACATCGCGGCCTGCCGCCCGAGTTCGAGGACTTTCCATGTCAAAGTTTTTCATCGGCCGCCCCAACTTCGCCTGGGTGATCGCCATCTTCATCACGCTCGCCGGCTTGCTGGCGATCCCTTCGCTGCCCGTGTCGCAGTATCCCGAAGTGGCCCCGCCGCAGATCGTGGTCACGGCGACCTATCCGGGTGCCTCCGCCAATACCGTCGTCGACTCCGTCATCAGCGTGATCGAGGAGGAGCTCAATGGCGCCAAGGGCATGCTGTACTACGAGTCGGTCAGCAGTTCGTCCGGCTCTGGCGAGATCACCGTCACCTTCGCGCCAGGGACCAATCCAGACCTGGCGCAGGTGGATGTGCAAAACCGCATCCAGGCGGCCGAAGCGCGGCTGCCCAGCTCCGTCACCCAGCAAGGGCTGCAGATCCGCCAGGCCAGCACCGGCTTCTTGGTGATCTATTCGCTGCGCTACAAGGGCGAGGCCGCCAACCGCGACGTGATCGGCCTGGCCGACTTTGCTGCGCGCAACGTCACCAATGAGATCCGCCGCATCGATGGCGTCGGCCGCGTGCAGGTGTTCGGCGCCGAAGCGGCGATGCGGGTCTGGGTCGATCCGCAGAAGTTGCTTGGCTACGGCCTGTCGGTTGCCGACGTCAATCGCGCGATCGCCGCGCAGAACCTGCAGGTGCCTGCAGGCAGCTTCGGCAGCCGACCTGGTACGCCCGAGCAGGAGCTGACCGCCACCATCGCGGTCAAGGGCATGCTCGACACACCCGAGGCTTTTGGGCGGATCGTCCTGCGCGCCAGTCCCGATGGCTCCAGGGTCACGTTGGCGGACGTGGCACGTTTGGCGATCGGCCCACAGGACTACAACTTCGACGTCCGCAGCTCCCGCCAGAACGGTGTGGCCGCGGGTGTTCAGCTCGCGCCAGGCGCCAATGCATTGCAAACCGCACAAGCCGTCAAGGCGCGCTTGGCAGAACTGTCCGCGACCTTCCCACCGGACATCGAGTACGCCGTGCCGGTGGACACATCCACCTTCATCGATGCTGCCATCGGCAAGGTGGTCGCGACGCTGCTCGAAGCGGTGGCGCTGGTGTTCCTGGTCATGTTCCTGTTCCTGCAGAACTTCCGCTATACGCTGATACCGACCATCGTGGTGCCGGTGTGCCTGGCCGGCACGCTGGCGGTGATGTACGCGCTGGGTTTCTCGGTCAACATGATGACCATGTTCGGCATGGTGCTGGCGATCGGCATCCTGGTGGATGACGCCATCGTGGTGGTGGAGAACGTCGAGCGGATCATGGCCGAAGAAGGGCTGTCTCCGCGCGAAGCCACGGTCAAGGCCATGCAGCAGGTCTCTGGTGCCATCGTCGGCATCACGCTGGTGCTGTCGGCGGTGTTCCTGCCGCTGGCCTTCATGAGCGGGTCCGTGGGGGTGATCTACCGGCAGTTCTCGCTGTCGCTGGCGGTGTCGATCCTGTTCTCCGGCTTCCTGGCGCTGACGCTGACGCCGGCTCTATGCGCCACTCTGCTCAAGCCCATCCCCAAGGGCCATCACCACGAGAAGGCCGGCTTCTTCGGCTGGTTCAACCGACGTTTCGCCGCGCTGACATCGCGCTACGAACGCCTGAACACCGGCCTGATCCAGCGCACCGGGCGCTACATGCTGATTTACCTGGCGGTCGTCGCGCTGGTGGGCGTGCTGTTCGTGCGGCTGCCCGAGGCCTTCGTGCCCATCGAGGACCAGGGCCGTTTCATTGTCGACATCCAGTTGCCTCCGGGGGCGACACACGCCCGCACACAGGCGGTGGGTATGCAGGTCGAGGACTACCTGTTCTCGCGCGAACTGGTCACTGCCGCCACCGTGATTACCGGTTTCAGCTTTTCCGGCACCGGCCAGAACGCCGGAATTGCGTTCCCTATGCTGCGCGATTGGTCAGAGCGCGGCGCCGGCGAGAGCGCCAACGACGAAGTGGCGGCCTTCAACGCGCGGTTCGGCGGCAACAAGGACGGGCGCGTCATGGCGGTGAACCCGCCGCCCATCGCGGGCATGGGCAACGCCAGCGGCTTCGCGCTGCGCTTGCAGGATCGCGGCGGCGTAGGCCGGCAGGCCCTGCTGGCGGCACGCGATCAGCTGATGCAGCAGGCCTTTGCCTCTCCCGCCATCCTCTACGCGCGCATGGAGGGCCTGGAGGATGCGCCGCAGTTGCGCCTGAACATCGACCGGGAGAAGGCCGAGGCGTTGGGCGTGGGCTTCGGCAGCATCAGCGATGCGCTGTCCACCGCCTATGGTTCGGCGGTCGCGGCGGACTTCGCCAATGCGGGGCGCCTGCAGCGTGTCGTCGTGCAGGCCGGCGTCTCGGCGCGCACGACACCCGAGACCATCATGGATCTGCACGTGCCCAGCCTGTCAGGGGAGCAGGTGCCGTTGTCGGCCTTCGCCACCACGTCGTGGGAGCACGGCCCGGTCCAGATCTCTCGCTACAACGGCTATCCGTCCATCCGCATCGTCGGTGATGCCGCGCCCGGCAGCAGCACCGGCGAGGCGATGGCGGAACTGGAGCGCATCGCCGCACAGCTGCCAGCTGGCGTGAGCCTGGAGTGGACCGGCCTGTCGCTGCAGGAGCGTTCCGCCGGCGCGCAGGCGCCTATTCTGTTGGGCTTGGCACTCTTGGTCGTGTTCCTGGTCCTGGTCGCGCTGTACGAGAGCTGGGCCATTCCCGCCTCGGTGATGCTGATCGTGCCGGTCGGCGCGCTGGGCTCGGTGCTGGCGGTGACCGCGTTGAACATGCCCAACGACGTGTACTTCAAGGTGGGCCTGATCACCATCATTGGGCTCTCGGCGAAGAACGCCATCCTGATCGTGGAGTTCGCCAAGGACCTGCGTGCCCAGGGGTACTCGCTCGTCGATGCGGCGATCGAGGCTGCCCGGCTGCGGTTCCGTCCGATCGTGATGACCTCGCTGGCGTTCATCCTCGGCGTGGTGCCGCTGGCCATCGCCACCGGCGCTGGCGCGGCCAGCCAGCGTGCCATCGGCACCGGGGTGATCGGCGGAATGCTGACCGCGACCACGCTGGGTGTGATCTTCGTGCCCATCTTCTTCGTCTGGATTCTCTCGCGGTTCAAGCGCAACCGGGGGACTCCTCCCTCCGACACGGCTGCGTCGTCGGGCTCCCAGGAGGTGACTCAATGACCCCCACCCATGTCAGCCTGCGTGGGCCCAAGTCCCGTAGGGCGCTCACGATGCTGGCCGCCAGCTTGCTGCTGGCCGGCTGCTCGCTGGCGCCGACCTACGAACGTCCCGCAGCCCCGGTCCCGGTCCAGTGGACCGACGGCACCGCGACGGTCGCAGCCGATCGTCCAATCGCCCCATCCGCCGCCACGCTGGACTGGAGGTCGTTTGTCGAGGACGAGCATCTGCGCACGCTGATCGACGTGTCGATCGACAACAACCGCAACCTGCGCCAGGCCCTGCTCAACATCGAGGCTGCACGTGCGCAGTACCGGGTCCAGCGCGCTGACCGTTTGCCTGGACTGGAAGTGCAAGGCGACGGGGCGCGGCAACGTGTCCCCGCGGATCTGAGCAGCACTGGGCAGGCTAGCATCCAGGAAAGCTATCAAGCCGGCGTGGGATTGACCGCGTTCGAGCTGGATCTGTTCGGACGCGTGCGCAATCTGTCCGAGGCGGCCTTGCGAGAATACCTGTCGAGCGAAGAGGCTGCCCGTGGCGTTCGGATCAGCCTGATTGCCGAGGTCATCCAGACCTACATGGCGCGCGCGAGCGCCCAGCACCGCTATCTGCTGACCGCCCATACGCTGGAGGCCCGCCAGGCCGCGTTGCATCTCATCAGCCAGCGTCGGCAGGCCGGTACTGCCACGGCACTGGACTACCAGGAAGCGCGGGGCCTGGCCGAGCAGGCGCTGGCGGACCTTGAGCGCATCGATCGCGAGTTCCGCCAGGCCAGTAACGCACTGGCGTTGCTGGCAGGGGTCACGGACGTGCGGTCGTACCTGCCCGAAGTACCGAGCGAAGATTTCGCCGTCGTCCAGAACATCGCGCCAGGTGCGCCATCCGAACTGCTGACGCACCGTCCCGATATTCGTGCGGCCGAACAGCAACTGCTGGCGCGCAACGCCAGCATCGGCGCGGCGCGGGCGGCGTTTTTCCCGCGCATTTCGCTGACCGGCATGTTCGGCAGCGCCAGCGCCGACCTGTCCGACCTGTTCTCGTCCGGCCAGCGGGCCTGGTCCTTTGCGCCGCAACTCACCCTGCCGATCTTCGATGGCGGCCGCAACAGCGCCAACCTCGACCTGGCCCAGGTGCGCAAGGACATCGCCGTGGCCGCCTACGAACAGTCCATTCAGACCGCCTTTCGCGAAGTGTCCGACGCGCTCGCTGCGACCGACACGCTGCGTCGGGAAGAGCGCGCGCTGCGCGCCTTGGCCGATTCGAGCGCCCAAGCCCTGAAGCTTTCCGAGGCGCGCTACCGGGCAGGCGTGGACGATCACCTGCGCTACCTGGACGCCCAGCGTCGCGATTTTGCCAACCAGACCGCGCTCATTCAGATCCGCAGCGAAAGACAAGTCGCCCTGGCGACCTTGTTTCGGGCGCTGGGCGGCGGCTGGCGCGACGAGACGGCAGAGGACGCAACAGCCCAGGTCGATGTGCAATGACCGACCGGCAGATGACGAACTGGACGAGCCGCCGTGCCCCACGGGCAACGGTTCAGGCGCAGCAGCACTGTGCGACCGCCCATGGGCGGTCGCTCGGTCGAAGTCCCTCTGGCGTACCGACGTGGGTTGAGCAGAAGGGGACCGACAACGCCGCTGCCTTCAGCAGAAGGCGGCATTTCCATCGCTCTCACATTGGATGACCGAACCATGCCACTCCACTCCTCACTTCGTACGCGAAGATCCATTCGCCTGGTCTGCGCGGTGCTGACAATCCCCGCCGCAGCCGCTTTCTCGGTGTCGAACGCGTGGGCTCAATCCGCCGATATCCTCACGACCGCGCCAGGTCAGGGTACGGTCGAGACCGCAAGCGGCGATTCAAAATGGGGAGTCGGACTGGCCGGTGGCATCAGCTACCGTGTGTATCGCGGCTTCGATGATCGTGTGCGCGGCCTGCCGCTGATCACCTACGAGAACGAGTGGGTCCACGTGTTCGGCCCGGGTGTGGACGTGAAACTGCCGTCCCTGGGACCGGTATCGTTCCGTCTGCGCGGCCGTTATATCGGCGAAGGCTACGAATCGGACGATTCGCGCTACCTGGAGGGTATGCGCGATAGAGATCCCAGCTTCTGGGTGGGCGGCGTTGCCACCTGGCGCACGGACCTCGCCAATCTGTCCGCCGAAGTTCTCACCGACGCCACCAGCAACAGCAAAGGATTGCGGGCGAAGCTGCAGGTCGATCGGCGTTTCGCCTCAGGCGCCTTCGGTTTCACGCCACGGCTGGCAGCCGAATGGGTCGATGGCGATTATGTGGATTACTACTACGGTGTCAGATCGGGCGAAGTGCGCAGTTGGCGCAGCGCCTACAACGGTGGCTCGACAGTCAACACCGAGATCGGCCTGCGCGTCGACTGGCAGCCGGTGAGAAAGCACACCGTGTTTCTGGATCTGGGCGCCACGCGGATGGGCAGTTCAATCCGCAACAGTCCGTTGGTCGATGAAGATACGCAGTTCGGCGCAGGGCTCGGCTACTTCTATCGGTTCTAGGCGAGAGGGGACCAGCGATGAAATCTCGCAACGGAAGATGCCAGCCTCGACCACCCGTGCACAACGCCCGTGCGACCGAAGGTCGAGCGCGCGGCCTTCCCATACCGTCGCCTGGAAGCGGCCCGACCGCATGGCCCTGGCATCCCCTTATGCTGCATCAACGCGGCATGGCTACGCCCTGGATCTTCACCGTGGCAGTGCAGTTGCGTGCAAGGCTGGTGCTCATGATGCTGGGCGGAATGCTCGGCAGCGGGCGAGCGTTGGCTGAAGAGGCGTGTGTGAGGACTGATCGCTTCGCCGCTGAATCCACGTTGAATGTTCGCATCGACAACGACATGTTCGGCGGCCTGGGGCAGGATCAAGGGTACTCCAACGGCTTCATGGTGACGCTGGTGTCGCCCAATCTGGTTGATCATGCCGACGATCCCTGCCTGCCTGCCGTGGCTCGGCACCTGAACCGGAACCTGTCCGCGCTGCAACCGTCCGGGTTCGACGAAGTCAACATGACGATCGGCTTAGGCCAGACGATGTACACCCCCGTGGATCGTGATCCCAGGGAACTGATCGCAGACGACAGGCCCTACGCCGGCGCGCTGATGCTGAGCATGGGGTACAACGCCCGCAAGGGACGCGATCTGCGGACATCGCAGTTGCGCCTGGGCATCGTCGGGCCGGCGGCAAAGGCTGGCGAGGTACAGAACTGGTGGCACGGGGTCATTGGGGCGGATCGATTCAATGGCTGGGACAACCAGTTGCACAACGAGCCGGTGGTGCAGTTCATTCATGAACGCCGCCGGCGCGTTGCCGAGCAGACCAAAGGGCCATGGCGCTGGGATGCAATCACCCACTGGGGCGGCAGTCTGGGCAACTTCGCGACCTATGCCAATGCCGGGATCGAACTGCGCTTTGGCGACCTGGTACCGGACGATTTCGGAACCGCGCCTTTGCGCCCCGGTGGCGCGAACACGTCGCCAATCCGGATGAGCCCCAGCCGCGACTGGCACGGCCATTTATTCGCTACTGTCGATACGCGCTGGGTGCTGCGTGACATCACGCTGGATGGGAACACCTTCAGGTCCAGCCACAGTGTCGACAAGCGGCCCCTGGTCGCAGACTTCGGCTATGGCATCGCGATCACGCGCGGCGACTGGCGTATCACTTTCGCCCGCTACCACCGCACGCGGGAGTTCGAGGGGCAGCGTGAACGCCCGGCCTTTGGCAGTGTCACCATCGGCAGGCGGTTCTGATGCACATGCAGCCATGTGTCCTTCGTGACGGGCTCAAGCTCTGGCCAGAGGCTTGCATATGCCGGGTGTTCCACCGTCCGATAGCAACGATGGGACGAGCGCCAGGCCGCGGCATGCGCTCTGACCTCGTGACCTTCGTTCGAGCCTGGGCCCGGAACCCCACGAGGATCGGCGCGATTGCCCCTTCCAGTGATGCATTGGCCGAACTCATCACCCGCGACATCGATGCCGATACCGGCCTGGTGCTTGAACTCGGACCGGGAACCGGCGTATTCACGTGTGCGCTGCTCGCCCAAGGTGTCGCCGAGCGCGATCTCGTGCTCATCGAGGCAAGTGCCCGAACTGAATCAGGCTATTTGGTCTCGACGACTCTGCCAGGCGCGATGGCGATTTCATCGCCTTCCTGCGAAGCCGCATCGAACCGCTTGCGGGCCCGGTGGATATCCTTGTGGTGCTGGTCCGCCCACGTAATGAGTACCCCCAGCGGATTCAAAAGCGACTGCCCCAGCGGGGCAAGCCGGTATTCGACACTGGGGGGCTTGGTCGCAAACACACGTCGCTCCACCAGGCCATCGCGTTCGAGGTCGCGCAGTGTTTGGGTGAGCATTCGCTTGGAGATGTCCGGGATGGCCCGATGCAGCGCGCTGAAGCGGCGTGGCCCCCCCGCCAAAGCGGCCACCAGCAGCGAACTCCACTTGTCGCCGACGCGGTCGAGCACATCGCGCACCGGGCACTCCAGCGGATGGTCTCCCAACTCTTCAAGCACCCGGAAAGTCTCGGCGAGTCCGAGAGAAGGCATCGCCTGTGTTACCTGGTTACTCAAAACTGCCTCCTTCACGACATCAAACAAGGTTACTAATATAGACCATAGCGCATGTATAGACCATAGAGAGGAGGCGCCATGTCCCAACATCAACATCCCAGGCTGTTCGTCACCGGTGCCGGTGGTCATCTCGGCCGGCGGGTCATTGAGCTTCTGCTGGATCGTGGCATCACCAACCTCGTGGCAGGCACCCGCAATCCGGACGCACTGGCCGATCTGGCCGCGCGAGGGGTCGAGGTCCGGCGCGCCGACTTCGACGAACCCGCGTCGCTGGCGCAGGCATTCGCCGGTATCGACCGCATCCTGATCATCTCCGTGCTCGACACGCCAGACGATCCGTCACGGCGCCTGCGCCAGCATCTGGCCGCCGTCGATGCGGCCACCAAGGCCGGGGTACGTCATATCGTCTACACGTCGATGCTGAACCCCGATCCGCAGTCGCCCATTCCATTCGCTCCGGACCACCGAGGCACCGAGCAGGCCATTCACGCCAGCGGCATACCTTTCACCATCCTGCGCCCGAGCTGGTACGCGGAGATCGCGTTCATGTGGCTGCCGCAGGTCTTGACCAGTGGTCAGTGGTTCACGTCGGCCGGCGACGGACGTACCGCTCATGTTTGGCGCGACGACCTGGCCCGCACGGCTGCGGCGGCGCTGGTGACGGCCACCGACGAAAGCCGGACGCTTGCCGTCACCGGACCGCAGGCGCTGACGCCGGCGCAGATCCTCGCGATCGTCAACGAGGTCTTCGGCACGTCGGTGGTGCTGGTGCCCATCAGTGATGCCGAGCTCAAAAACCGCCTGGCGGCGAGCGGCCTGCCACCCGCTCTGATCGACCTGTTCACCGCGCTCGACCTCAACACCCGCCAGGGCCGCGTAGATGTGGTCGAAGACACCGTGCAGCGGCTGACCGACCAGCCCGCGCGTGGCCTGCGCGAATTCCTGAGCGAGCATCGCAACGCGTTGCTGGCAGCCAAGGACGCCGGGCGCGCCTGATCGTTTTCATCCCAGCAAGCTTTTCTGACAGAAGGAGTCCTCCATGCCTCAAACCGAACTCACCACCCTGCTTTCGCCCTGGAAACTGGGCGAACTGACCCTCAAGAACCGCCTGGTCATGGCGCCGATGACGCGCAGCCGCGCCCTGATCGAAGGCAACGTGCCCAATCCGCTGGCCGCGACCTACTATGCGCAGCGCGCCAGTGCGGGCTTGATCGTCTCCGAAGCCACCCAGGTCAGCCTCCAGGGCGTGGGCTACATCCGTACGCCCGGCATCCACTCAGCCGAACAGGTCGAAGGCTGGCGCCAAGTGACCGATGCCGTGCATGCCGCCGGCGGCCTCATCTTCGCCCAGCTCTGGCATGTGGGCCGCGTCTCGCATCCGGACTTCCATGGCGGTGAACTGCCGGTAGCGCCATCGGCGATCAAGGCCGACGGCGAGGTGTTCACCGTGAACGGGAAGACCAAGATGGTCACCCCGCGCGCGCTGGAGACCGACGAGATTCCCGGTGTGGTCGAGCAGTTCCGCCAGGGAGCGATCAATGCCAACGCGGCCGGCTTCGATGGCGTCGAAATCCACGGCGCCAGCAGCTACCTGCTCGACCAGTTCCTGCAGGACGGTTCGAACCAGCGCACCGACCGGTACGGCGGCAGCATTGAGAACCGTGCCCGGTTCCCGCTGGAGGTTGTCGCCGCCGTCATCGACGTGTTCGGTGCGAATCGCGTGGGCTACAAAGTCTCGCCAAATCTGGCCTTGAACTCGATGTCCGACAGTGATCCGGTGGCAACCTTCGGCTATCTGGCCACGGAGCTGGGCAAGCTGGGCATCGGCTACCTACATGCGATGGAACCGATCGCCGGGCCGATGGCGGCGCCGAACGGCGTGGAGCGCGTCACGCCCCATCTGCGCAAGGCCTTCTCCGGCACACTGATTGTCGGCGGCGGCTATGACGCCGCTTCCGGAGAACGTGCGCTGACGGCCAGCGAGGCGGACCTGATCGCCTATGGCGTGCCTTTCCTGACGTCGCCGGATCTGCCCGAGCGCTTTCGCCGTAACGCGCCGCCGAATGCGCCGGACTACGCCACCTTCTATGCGACCGAAAAGGGCGATGCGGTCGGCTATACCGACTACCCGACACTGGACGCAGCCCCGTGACCGATACGTATCAGCCACCGAAGGTGTGGGCTTGGGACAAGGAAGGACAGGGCCGATTTGCCACGATCAATCGGCCGTTCTCTGGCGCCACCCACGAGAAGCCGTTGCCGACGGGCAAACACCCGCTCCAGCTCTACTCTCTGGCATCGCCCAACGGCCAGAAGGTGACGATCCTGCTGGAGGAACTCCTCGCGCTCGGCCACGTGGGGGCCGAGTACGACGCCTGGCCCATCGACATCATGGCCGGTGAGCAGTTCGGCAGCGGTTTCGTCGACGTCAATCCGAACTCGAAGATTCCCGCGTTGGTCGACCATGGTGGGCCGGAGCCGATCCGCCTGTTCGAGTCGGGGGCGATCCTGCTGCATCTGGCAACGAAGTTCGGCGCGTTCCTGCCAGCACAGGGACAGGAACGCGCCGACACCCTGGGCTGGCTGTTCTGGCAGGTCGCATCAGCCCCGATGCTCGCGGGGGGGTTCGGTCACTTCTACGCGTATGCGCCGGAAAAGCTTCGCTACCCCATCGACCGCTACGCACTGGAAGCCAAGCGCCAGTTCGATCTGCTCGACAAGCGCCTGGAACGCAGCGCCTACCTGACGGGCGATGCCTACACCATCGCCGACATCGCAGTTTGGCCCTGGTACGCAGGTCTCGTGCTCGACAACATCTACGAAGCCGGCGAGTTCCTCGCCGTGCACGAGTACGCCAACCTGCGCCGCTGGGTGGAGGCCATCGACCAGCGTCCGGCGGTGCAGCGCGGCAAGATCGTCAACCGCACCTGGGGCGACCTAGCCAGCCAGTTGCCCGAACGTCACGACGCGGCCGACATCGACAAGGTCATTCGGGGCAAGACCGGTGGCAGCGGCACATGAAGGCGGCCTGTCTGTCTGGCCGTCGCGCCCGCACGCCACATCCCAACTGGAGCCCATCCCCATGAGCCAAGCTCTCACCGTTGAAATCTGGTCTGACCTGATTTGCCCTTGGTGCTGGATCGGCAAGCGCCGCTTCGAGCAAGCACTGGCTGCCTTTGCCCAGCGTGACCAGGTGAAGATCGTGCACCGGGCATTCAGGCTGATGCCCGGCGTCGTCCCGCAACCCGCGCGCAACGTGCTCCTGCAAAAACTCGGCACGCAGCAACGGATGGCTGCCGCGCTGGCCCATGTGGAAGCCGAAGCGGCAAAGGAGGGGCTGACGTATCACCTGGCAGATGCGTGGGCCGGCGATACGCTGGACCTGCATCGTCTGGTGAAGTACGCCGCAAGCCAGGCACGGGCTGGCGATGTGGTCGAACGCTTGTATCGGGCCGTGTTCACCGAGACCGACAACGTGTTCGACCACCAGACGCAGCTGCGTCTGCTCACCGAGATCGGTCTGCCAAGGGCCGATGTCGAAGCGGTGCTCGCCGGCGATACCTACGGCGCCGAAGTGGCGGAAGATCAACGTGCCTTGCAGGCACGCGGTGGCAACGGCGTGCCGTTCTTCGTGATCGCTGGAAGTCACGCCATTTCTGGAGGGCAACCGGCGGAGGTGTTCGCACGAGCATTGCAGCAGGCGTGGGATGCACTCCCCATTGAAGTCGATGAAGGGTTGATCTGCGGGCCGGACGGTTGCGCCGTCCCTGCACCGCAACGCAAAGGCTAAGCTGCGAATACGAAGCCCGAGGTATCCATGATCACCTCCCATTCCCAAACCCGACAAGGAGCAAGTTTATGAAAGCAATGGTCTATTACGGCGCCGATGACATCCGCGTCGAAGAGCGTCCCAAGCCTGCCATCATCGATGCCACCGACGCCGTCGTGCGCATGACCAAGACGACGATCTGCGGCACTGACCTCGGCATCTGGAAAGGCAAGAACCCGGAGATCGAACAGGTCGCCAGGGAGCGGGACGGTGCCTTCAATGGCCGCATCCTCGGGCATGAGGGCATCGGCATCGTCGAGGCTGTCGGCGATTCGGTGAAGAACGTCAAGATCGGCGACAAGGTCATCATTTCCTGCGTTAGTCGCTGCGGCACCTGCGAGAACTGCCAGAAGCAGCTGTACTCCCATTGCCGCAACGGCGGCGGCTGGATCATGGGCTACATGATCGATGGCACCCAGGCCGAGTACGTGCGCACCCCCTTTGCCGACAACTCCCTGTACCTGCTACCCGAGGGGCTCAACGAAGACGCGGCGGTGCTGCTTTCCGACGCGCTGCCAACCGCCCACGAGATCGGTGTGCAGAACGGAGACGTCAAGCCGGGCGATACCGTGGCCATCGTTGGTGCCGGACCGGTGGGCATGGGGTGTCTACTGACTGCGCAGCTTTACTCGCCCAGCCAGATCATCATGATCGACATGGACGACAACCGCCTGGAACTGGCCACCGAGCTGGGCGCCACCCACGTCGTCAATTCCGCCAAGGAAGACGCTATCGCGCGTGTGCTGGCGCTGACCGATGGCCGCGGTGTGGACTGCGCGATTGAGGCGGTGGGCATCGAACCGACCTGGAACATCTGCCAGCATGTCGTGAAGGAAGGCGGCCACTTGGCCAACGTCGGCGTCCACGGCAAGCCGGTGATCTTCGCGATCGAGAAGCTCTGGATCAAGAACCTGACCATCACCACCGGCCTCGTCAACACCAACACCACCGGGATGCTCCTGAAGACCTGTTGCTCCGGCAAGCTCGCGGTCGAGAAGATGGCCACGCACCGTTTCGACTTCGACGAGATCAAGGAAGCTTACGACGTCTTCAAACATGCGGCCGATGAGAAAGCGCTGAAGATCATCATCGACTACTGAACCCTGCAGGTGTGCGCCGTGCCCAGCACGGCGCGCCGGGGAAACGGAAACTTATGGAAATTGGTATCTACACCTTCGCCGACGTCGGCTTCGGCGATCCTGCTGTGGGCGCCGCCCAGCGCATTCCCGAGATCATCGAAGAAATCGTGCTGGCCGATCAGGTCGGCTTGTCTGTCTTCGGCCTTGGGGAACACCATCGCCCGGAGTTCGGCTCGCCTGCGGCCCCTGTGATCCTCGCAGCCGCCGCCTCGCGCACCCGTCAAATTCGCCTGAGCAGTGCGGTGACCGTGTTGAGTTCGGACGATCCGGTGCGTGTGTTCGAGCAGTTCACTGCGCTCGACCTGGTCTCGCAAGGTCGCGCCGAAGTCATGGCCGGGCGCGGCGCTTTCGTCGAATCGTTCCCGTTGTTCGGCTACGCCTTGGAGGACTACGAGGCGCTTTTCGAGGAGAAGCTTGATCTGCTGCTGGCATTGCGCAAGGACGAGCCCGTCACTTGGTCAGGACGGTTTCGCAGCCCGCTGAACAACGTCGTTCTCCATCCGCGCCCGGTACAGAAGCTGCTTCCGGTCTGGCGTGCGGTGGGCGGTACCCCGGAATCCGTCGTGAAAGCCGCTCAGGCAGGCATCCCGATGGCACTGGCGATGCTGGGCGGCAAGCTGCGGCAGTTCGCTCCGCAGTTCGAGCTGTATCGACGGGCGCTGGCGCACTATGGTCATGCCCCGCAACCGGCAGCCATCACTACGCATGGATTCGTCGCACCGACGACGCGGGAAGCGGCGGACCTTTATTTTGAAGGCGATTCGGTGCTGATGAACCGGATCGGTGTCGAGCGTGGCATGCCACCGATGCGCCGGGCGGACTTCGACCAGAAAATCCAGCCGGACAGCGCCTACCTGGTCGGGTCGCCGGAGGACGTCGCGACCAAGATCGTGCGGATGCACGAACTGTTCGGCCACGAGCGCACGCTGATCCAGCTCGCGGTGGGCTCCATGCGACACAAGGACATCATGCAGGCCATCGAACTGCTGGGTACGCGCGTGTTGCCACTGGTGCGCCAGCAGATCTCCCAGAACTGAAGCTTCAGGTTTGCGGGACTCCGGATCGGGGCCCCGCAAGCTTGGGCGTTGTGGCAAGTGCCTTCGCCGTGAGAGAAGGCATGTCGCTCCGTCACGTTCCCGGACGCAGCACCGAAGAGGTGAACTGATGGAAGCGCACGCCGCGCTGGTCACCCGAAGCGTACGGTGTAGCGCAGCTGCAGGAAGCTCTCTCCGGGATTGAGCTTCTTGTATCGCCCCAGCTCCAGCGCCACGCAGGGTTCCATGCCCAGGTGATCCCGGCATAGGCGGCTCGGGTGTCATTCTCCGAACCCGCGACCTGCACATAGATCGAAGGGCACGACAGCGCGGGAAGCGGTTCAGCCTGGTGCCGTGGCGTCCGGTGATTGAACAGCGGCTGGGGCAGCAGATCGCCGGGACGGTGCGCGGCGGCGGGGTGTCGTGGGAGACTGGAAGGCAGCTACCAATGGTTTCCATAGCCAGCTACGCATTGCACTGTCCGACAGCATCACTCCATCGCGTCTGGTAAGGCTCGATGGGGAATGCTGGGTTGGTCAGCGGCATGGCGAATGTGCGGGATAGGACAGTGTCGATCTTCATGCGGGTCCTTTCGACGCAGGTTCGCGAAGACGTATCGCGCGACCTGCTCGGCAAGGGGTACGTCACCGTGCAGTCCCAGGGATGCACTGCGCTGCATCAACGGACAGCTCGCCGAGACGCGTCTGCGAAGGTAGTTGATTAGCTTCCTTCGAAGACGTGTCTTGCGACCCTGCTACGGTGCTTTAGTCACGCCGTCTTCGCGCGTGATGGCAACCAACTCGCCTTGAGCGCGTAAGCGCCGTCGCCGGCCAGGACAATGACGAGCTGTGCGACGATCCAAAGCGCCAAATATTCCCAGCCACCGTTCGGGTTGGTGAAGAAGAATCCCGCCGCGCCATGCACCGTGATGATTGCTCCGAGCAGGAAAGGAATTACGGCCAGCGATGCCCAGCGAGGCATGAAGCCGACGATCAAGGCAATGCCGCCGATGAGTTCTGCGGCAATGGTCATATGGGCCAGAACGCCTGGCAAGCCAAGGCTCTAGAAAAACTGAGCCGTTCCTGCTGGCGTGAAAACAAAGAGCTTCATTGCCCCATGGGCAATGAGTAGCAGGCCTAGCGTGACGCGAAGAAGCAGCAGCGCATAGGGCGCCGTACGATTGTCGATCATTGTGTTCTCCATAGTGGGTTCACCAGCCATCAGGTGCCGATCAGCGCTCCGAATTTGCACATCCAAGGTGTTTCATGAATGTGTGTTTTCGAGGCTTCCCACGCTGCATCAGCGGTAACGTAAATTCCGCGGAACAGGAACCATATGTGCGTTACGATAATCGTGTTCCTTTGGACCGACAAGAACGCACAAGTTTGTTCGTTGGTGAGGTTTTGTGGAGATCAGAATGCCCAAACACGGTGCACAAGCGCTCGAAAACGACGCAAGCCAAGGCTGCGAGCTGATGCCCATGATCTTGGATCGCATCGGAGACAAATGGGCCGTCATGGTGGTTGGCGTGCTCTCGCATGGCCCCATGCGTTTTAACGCGATCATGCGCAGCATTGCTGGCGTCTCGCATCGCATGCTGACTTTGACCCTGCGAGGCCTGGAGCGCGACGGTATGGTCACGCGAACGGTGTATCCGACTGTGCCGCCAAAGGTCGAGTACGAGCTCACGCCGCTGGGGCGCTCATTGATCGAACCCCTGCATGCCCTGGGGCAGTGGGCCTTGATCCACAGCTCGGAAATCGAGGCTGCGCAAGCGGCCTACGATGAAACCAAAGTGCAAGACGCGGCTGCTGCAGCGGTTAAGACGATGCGGCGTTAAGCGCACGGAACATCAGTTTCACGAAAGCTGCGTGGAATCGGTCGGCTGGAGCGCGCTGCCAGGCTGTGCCCCACAAGCACTAACATGGATGTTAGTTCACTGCGCTGCGTATTTCGGCGACACGCTCGGGTGTGAAGACCCCGCTCTCCAGTAGGTCCAGTATCGACAGCACGCTGCCGCGAGATCCCCAACTGCCTTCGTCAATCGTTCGGAAAGTTGTCCACCACCCTGGCGACGGCTTGGGTAATCCGCAACCCTTGGCCATCGCGGCGAGCACATTTTCCGTGACCTGTTTGCGCCCCGTCCGCGGCCAAGCGGCATCCATTACGCAGATGTCTATCGTGGCCACGTCCGCCTGCTGTGGCATGTCGGACAACAGGCGGCCACCGATAGCAATGCAGTCAGGAGCGCGTTCAACGAAGTGAACCTGGAATCCGACGCGCGCCGGCGCGGAGGGCTGGCCGACCTCTGGCACGAGCACGGCATCGGTGAGCAGTTCAGCAAGGTCGCGTCGCTGTTCGGTGGACAGTCGCCCTTCGGGCGTGGTGACGGTGATGATAGTCATGGTGTTGGTCCGGTTGCTTCAAGAATTCAAGTCGCCCATTTTTTTGGGAGTGTAGGTGGTTAGGCTGAGACGTCGGTCTTCATGGCGGCATCAAGTTCCAGCAGCTTCTGAGCGGCGACATCGACTTGTGGGAGAGTCGCATCCTGCGTTCCCACGCTCTCGAAGATGACGTCAACCGGCACATAGCTGCGCTTGAGACGGTCATAGAGTCCGGCGAGCACAAGGGCACGAGTCGCCAGAACTTCGCCGTGATTTATCAGAATGCGTTGCTCGAAGACAACTTGTGTCTGCGTCCAGGTGAGAATACGCGTTTCCAGCAAGAAGGGCTGAAACAGCTTCAGCTCCCGTCGAAAGCGGATGGCACCACTGCCAACGATCGGTGTCCATTTGTGCCTGAGCACGGAGCGGAGCAGGCCGCTGCGCAGTATCAGATCGGCACGACCCAGGTCGAACAGCGTCCAGTAGCGGCCGTTGTTGACGTGTCCGTTGATGTCCAGGTCGTTAAACCATACCCTGAAGCGCAGCCGGGAGACGCCATCGGGGACCGTCAGACGCGAGCGAAACGGGGTAAGCAACAACAGGCGTAGCAGGCGAAACCAGAGATTCATGCGGCATCAACCTCATGCGCCCGGCTGATCCGTCCCATGACCCAGGTACCGGTCATCGCCACTGCGACGCCCACAAGCACCAACAAGGCCAGAATCGACCAGCTGATCCAGTCGGCGCCCAACTCGAAGAATGTACTGTTCCAGATGCCCCACACGTTGAACGTGGGCTTCCAGAGATGCACCTTGGCGAACAAGATGGGAATCAGCAGAGCGCTGGTTGAAGTTGCGATTGCGGCAAAGCGATGACGGCGCAAGCTCAACAAAAGTGCTCCCAGGCTCGGGAGGTAAACCCCGACGTTGATGATCCATAACGTGGCGGTGATGGTGTAGCACCAGTTGGCCGCCTGACGGATATGGTCCGCGTCGTGGATTGTGATCGCCAGCAGCATGGCGATGTTCGCAAGTATCAGAATGGTACGCGATCGGGTGTCCAACTGCGGCAGCATGTTCATGCGGTTGACCTTCGGGTTTGGGTGACAAGCAGAAACGCGATCAACGCCGCAGCCAACAGCGCTTCAAGCACGATGAATGCATGGATACGCAGCGAGATGTCGTGCAGCGGCGCATAGTGGTAGTGCCCGAGCGTTAACAGATTGCAGGCGCCGTATGCCAGCAACGTTGCCGCGCCGGAGCGCAAAGCGCCGCGGCGCATCAGCCGATAGCCGCTCCAGGCCAACGGCGTCATCAACCACCAGAACGCGTCGATGATGTGCCGGTTGATCCAGGGCGGCTCGGGGTAATGCTCGAAGAACAGCAGGTTGTCCGCGTAGTGCAGGATGCTGCACGCGACGGTTGCCAAAACCAGCCACCGCAGCGCGGAGAGCCATGGTGGCTGCGTGTTCATGCAGCCTGAGCTTTCGGGGGCAGGCGCGAGAACCAGGCCAGCGCATCTTCCCAGTACGGGATCGCCGATTGGCGGAAGTACCCCATGTGTCCGATCTTGCCGCCCACCTGCGCGGGATTCAGATCCCTGCGCGTCAGGGGAGCGTTGCGATAGCTCTGCACGAAGGCGTCACGCGATGCTGGCATCGCCCACAGGTCGTCTAGCGCATTGGCCGCTACGATCGGCGTGCGCACCTTGGCGTAGCCTTGCTCGATTCCGCGCATGGCAGGGTCGTCGAAGAAGTAATGGGGAAAGCGGCACCAGTGACGCCACTGCCGGTAGACATCGATGGGCAAGTCTTCACCCATGCCCAGCATCTTCCATGGACAGTAGCCCTTCCACCAGGTCAGTAACGGCAGCACGAGGTTCCACATTGTCAGGACGCGTAGGCGTTCCCCCAAAGGCATGTACCCGTGCCAGCCGGCTCCGGTCCCGAAGACGTAGAAGCCCGCGACCTTCTGGTGATTCGGCAGCAACCCGAAGGCATGGCCTCCGAAGGAATGGCCGACGATGAACAGTGGCAGATCGTCGGTAGCCATTTCGTCCACTGCCGCCGCCAGATCGAGTCGCCCCCAATCCAGCAGATCCATTCGAAAGCCTCTTAACGATTCAGGGCGTGAGTAGCCAACGCCGCGATAGTCGAAGGAGAGAACCTCAAAGCCCCGCGAGGCCGCAAATTCGGCGAAGCGCTTGTAGAAGCCTTGAGGGACGGCGGTGGCGCCTGCCACGACCAGACGTGCGTGGGACGGGACATCCGACGTGTACCGCGTAGCGCCGAGCACGTAGCCATCGGCGGCTGTCAATTTGATCTGGTTTTGGGTCACGGCCACCTCACACATGCTATGACGACTGTCATATTGGGTGTTACGAGGTTAAACTATGACGACTGTCCTAGCAATGGTGTTGCCATGAGTTCTCGTCAACCAGACAGCCGCCAGCGTGTCGTAGCCGCCGCCGCTGAGATGCTGGCCCGGCACGGCTTGAACGCGACGAGCATTCGGGAAATGGCCAAGCGTGCCGAGGCGCCCTTCGGTTCAACCTATCACCACTTTCCGGGTGGCAAGCAGCAGGTCGTGCGTGAAGCGGTGGCTTTTGCTGGCACGCGGATTCAACGACAGTTGGAAGATGAGCTCCGCGAAGGGCTCCTGCCCGGACTGCAGGCCTTGCTGGAGTTATGGCGTCAAATCTTGGTGCGCTCGGATTTCCGCCAAGGTTGTCCAGTCATGGCGGCGGCGGTCGAGGAGCCGATCGACGGAGAATCGACGGCTGCGCTGGAAGCTGCTGCACAAGCGTTTGGCCAATGGAGGGCGGCACTGGCAACTTCATTGAAGTCTCATGGTCATTCGGTGGACGCTGCATCGCAGCTGGCGACCCTCATTGTCGCCAGTATTGAAGGGGCAATCGTGTTGTGTCGTGCCGACCGCAGCATCGCGCCCTTCGACCATGTTGCACGACAGTTGGAAATCCTGGTGCAGCCGAAAAGTCCTCGCTGATGCCATGAACCATTCGGGCTTGGCTTCGACGATTTTGCAGCACGCAGAAGATGATCTGCGCTATCCGATTGCAAGCCCGCGCAGCCGCCCAATCTCCCAAGTCACACCGCCGCCGTGCACCGTCGCGGCAAGCTGCTGCCCCAGCCGTTGCTCGATCACCCGCCGCCACGGCACAAGGCTGAATCCGATGCCGTCATCGAGCATGGCGTAACGTCCACTGGCGAGCATGACGCTGCGCCGGTAGATGCCGGCCACGCGCTGTACGTCGGCCACTGGCCGATGCTCTAGGCCGGTTTCGGCGGCAATGCCCTTGGCGACCTGCGCCAGCTCCCGGTTGCGCAGCGTGCCCAGCAGGTTCCGGGCGAGGATCACACTCTGTCCCCGCCGCTCGGCCAGCCCCTGTTCGGTCAGGAAGTCGGCTCGCTGTTGCAGGGTGTTCTTGACCTCGCCGCCAAAGCCCAGGTCGCCCAGCCCCTTGCCGCCGCCGATCAACTGCTGATCCAGCCAGGTCGCGCCGATGACGCGGGCCTGCCGCTCAATCGGCAGATGCGATTTCAGCTCCACAGCCACGCCGCCCAGCCGCTGCGCGTCGTACTGGCGGCCACGTTCGGCAAGGTCGCCCGGCACCTTCCATAGCCCTTCGGCCACGCGCTCCACGATGCCGGCGCGGCGCAGGGCTTCCAGCCGGCGGACGTGGGCGGCGACGACTTCCTGCGGATCGCGGCCAGCCTTGGCTTGGCCCCGCTCGATCGCCAGGTGATGATCGGTGCGGTACAGGCCATCGCTCGCCAGCGCGGCGATGTTCTTGTCGGCCGCCCGCA
>JAAIGE0100179261.1_pt1 | contig 31500 bp, 29 predicted proteins | sample 6487951 | NCBI WGS metagenome assembly JAAIGE01 (sample SAMN13974128, study PRJNA590717) | phyllosphere metagenome | biome: tomato field; feature: multiple bacterial spot infested tomato fields; material: tomato leaves; isolation source: leaves from tomato fields | host: Solanum lycopersicum ...
GCCAAGGCATCGGGCGATCCGCTCGTCCTCGACCATGATTTCATCGCGCAGCATTGCCATGACTTCGACGCGTTCGCCGCGGCGGTGCGCGCCGCCGACTGGCCGGGAATTGAGGCCGAAAGCGGCCTGCCCCGTGCCGATATCGAAGATGCCGCCCGCGTCTATGCCAAATCGAAAGCGACGATGATCATCTACGGCATGGGCCTCACCCAGCATGTGAAGGGCGTCGAAAATGTCCGCATGGTCGTCAACCTGCTGCTCATGCGCGGCAACATCGGCAAGCCCGGTGCTGGTCCGACGCCCGTGCGCGGCCACAGCAATGTGCAGGGCCAGCGCACCGTTGGTATCACCGAAAAGACCGAACTGGCTCCCATAGACAAGCTCAAGGAACTCTATCACTTCGATCCGCCCACGGAGAAGGGGCTGGACACGGTCGAAACCTGTCGCGGCATCATCGACGGATCGGTGAAAGCGCTCGTGGGCCTCGGCGGCAATTTCCTGCGCGCGATCCCCGAAACGCAGGCGATGGAGGATGCCTGGCCCAGCCTGACCCTCTCGGTCCAGATCGCGACGAAGCTCAATCGCAACCACCTGTTCGCAGGCAAGCACACATATCTGCTCCCCTGCCTCGGACGCATTGAGGAAGATCGCCAGGCGACCGGTCCGCAGGCCGTATCGGTCGAGGATTCGAGCAGCTGCATTCACGGCTCACGCGGCAAGGCGAAGCCCGCCAGCCCTCACCTCCTCTCCGAACCGCGCATCGTCGCCGAGATCGCCAAGCGCATCACGCCGCCCAATCCGAACGTCGATTGGGACAAGTGGGTCGGCGACTATGCTCTCATCCGCGACGCGATCGAGGCGACCTATCCCGACTATTTCAAGGATTTCAACAAGCGCCTATTCAAACCCGGCGGCTTCTGGAAAGGCAACAAGGCCGCCGAGCGCGTCTGGCTGACGGAAAGCGGCAAGGCGGAATTTCTCGCGCCGTCCGATCTCAGCGCGACGGGCTTCCCCGACGCACCGGGTCGCTTCCGCTTAATGACGTTGCGGTCCAACGACCAGTTCAACACCACCGTTTATGGCTATCACGACCGGTTCCGGGGGATCAAAGGCACGCGCGACGTGCTGCTCATGAATGAAGACGACATGCAGCAGGCGGGCCTTACGAAAGGACAGATCGTCGCGCTGGAAAGCGATGCCGACGACGGTATTTCTCGTAAGCGCCCCGGCCTCATCGTCACGCCCTATTCGATCCCGCGCGGCTGCCTTGGCGCTTATTATCCAGAGGCGAACGTGCTGATGCCGGTCGAACATCATGCCGAAGAGAGCCATGTGCCCGCCGCGAAATCCGTGCCCGTTCGCATCGTCGCGTGAACGGCGCTGTATTCCGGCATTTCCTGCGCATCGACCGGGACGGCGCGGCCGAACCGCTTGAGCGCGCCATCGCGGAGGAAGCGCCCGTCGCGATCGAGGTGAACGGCCTCGGCTATGCCGTGCTGATGGCAACACCCGGGCAATTTGACGACCTCGCGATCGGGTTCGCGCTGACCGAGCGGCTGATCGACGGCATCGAAGACGTGATCGACACCGATCTTCATGCGACGGGCGTCGGGCATATCCTGCGTCTGCAACTCCATGATCGGGTGGCGGATCGCATCACTGACCGCGTGCGCCATCGCGCTACCGATTCCTCCTGCGGCCTGTGCGGCCTTGAAAATCTCGAACAGGCGCTGCGGCCGCTACCGCCCGTTCCGACACGCTGGCGAGGCGATGACGCTGCTGTCTTTCGCGCGCTCGCCAATCTCGAACAGGTGCAGCCGCTGGGCGTCGCGACCCGCGCAGTTCACGCCGCGGCATTTTGTAACGCTAACGGAACGATAAAGTTGGTGCGGGAAGATGTCGGTCGCCACAATGCGTTCGACAAGCTGATCGGGGCGATGTTATCTCAGCAACTTCAATGGGATGATGGCTTTGCCCTGCTCACGTCCCGTTGCTCATACGAACTGGTGGAAAAGGCGGTGGTCGCCGGTTGTCCCATGCTCGCCACCATCTCCGCTCCCACCAGTCTCGCCATCTCCCGTGCTGCGGAGGCTGGTCTGACACTGCGCACGCTCGCCCGTTCCGACGCCATGCTCGGCCTGCCCGAACAGCGGGATTGATTGATGCTGCATCTGTCCAATTCACTGTCTATGTCGCGCTGACGCCATGACCCCGACCGCGCCTCATCGCCGCATCCTTGGTGCCGTCCTCGCCGGTGGGCGCTCCACCCGTTTCGGCAGCGACAAGGCGCTTGCCATGCTCGACGGCAGGCCGTTGATCGACCACGCCACCGCCGCCATCGCCCGCCACGCCGATCATGTCATCATCTGCGGCGGCGATCGTTCTGGTTTTCCCGGCATCCCGGATCGCCCCGCGCCCGGTCAAGGTCCTCTCGGCGGCCTCAACTCCGCGTTGCACCACGCGATGGAGCATGGCTACGACGCCGTCCTCACCACCGGTTGCGACATGCCCGACTTTCCCGACGCGGCCGCTCAGGCTTTGTTCGCAGCCGGAACCGCCGTGCTCAAGGGGCATCACCTGATCGGCCTGTGGCCAGCGTCCCTCGCGCCGCTGCTCGACTGGCATCTTGCAGAGACGCCCGACCGCTCACTCTTCGCCTGGATCGCCAGAGCCGGGGCAGGGACCGTCACCGTGCCGGACCTGCACCTACCCAATATCAACAGCGCCGAAGACCTGACCGCGCTCGCCCGCGACCGACAGCCCTAGCGCGCGACGACGATCCTCGGCAGCGCCTTGATCGGCTCAACGCTGATCGCCCGGAACCATGTCTCCGCGCCTTCCGACTGCAACTGGATCTGCCCGTGGGTCAGCGGCACCCGGCTCCCGTCCGGCTTGACGATCGCCAGGTCACGCACTTCCGCCACCGGCACGCCGTTCACCACATGCACCGCGCGATCGCCGACGACGTAGAGGTCGAGTATATTCCACTGGCCGATCGGCTTTTCGGCATCGCTGGCCGCTTCGACATTCCAGGTCGGTGTACCGTTCACCATCTCGACCGCCCGCCCGCCCCTGCGAAATCGCAGGTGCGGCGCGATGATCGTCGGGTCCGACACGGCCGTCGTCTTGGCCCGCATCTGGCCGCCCACCATCACGATCATGCCGGTCGATCCCTTCATGATCTCGAACTCGGCGGACGGCTGCCATGTGCCGAACACCTCGCCGGGCTGCCCATGCGTGTGATAGAGCAGACCGTTGTTGCGCGGCTGCGTCTCGCGCGGCGCATAAGTTTTCTCGCCCCACTTATATTCCAGCCGCAGATGGTAATTGGACAGGTCGGCGCGATGCACCAGCGCGCCCCAGCTTTCCCCCTTGATCCAGATCGCGGGCTTCCCGTCCACGCTTTTCACGGCAAAGTCGCCGCTCAAGTCGCGGCTGGTGCCAATCGGCTTGACGGTCAGGTTGGGCTTGTAGGTGAGGGCGGGGTCCGCATAGCCCAGCCATGGCGTCCATCCATCCAGGCTCTTGCCATCGAACAATTGCATCACCGGCCCAGTTGCGCGGGGCAGGGCGGTAAGCCGCAGCGTCTGCGGCGCAGCGACCGGATCGCCCGCAATATCGCGCGCCTTCTCGACCGAAGTCTGCGCGCTCGCCATGCTCGACATGCCCAGTAAACCCGCAGCCAACAGCTTCCAACCCATGTGCCTGATCCCCTGACCTGATTGCCGCAGGAGATCGGCGCAGCGTCGGGCGAAGTCAATCCGGTCCATGGTCGTAGGTCAGGCGGCGGCAGGCACTCGCCGCTTCCGCCGCGCCGGAATAAGCCGCGCGCTCAGCAGCAGCGCGACGATCACGCCATAGAAGATCGGATCGCTATGGTCCGCCTTCACCAGCAGATAATAATGCGCCACGCCCATCGCCGCGATCAGGTAGACCAGCCGGTGCAGCCGTTGCCAGTTCCGCGGCCGCATCCTGCGCCGAACCTTGTTGAAGGATGTGACCGCCAGCGGCACCAGCATCACGAACGCCGCCATGCCGATCGTGATATAGGGGCGTTTGACGATATCCTTCCAGATGCTGCCAAGGTCCAGTTCCTGATCGATCACGACATACATCAGCAGGTGCAGCGTCACATAGGCGAACGCCCATAGCCCGATCCGCCGCCGATATCGCATGATCCGGGTCACGCCCGCCAGCTTCGCCAGCGGACTGATTGCTAGCGCGATGCACAGAAACCGCAACGCCCACACGCCCAGTTGATGCAGCACATATTGCACCGGATTGGCAGTCAGATCGCCGGTAAAGCCCTGCGCCAGAAGGATCAGCAGCGGCGCGGCGCACAGCAGCCACACCAGCGCCGATTCGATCCGCAGCGACGTCTTCGATGCCGGACCCGCCATCAGTAGAGCGTCTTGGGATTGAGTCCGCGATACAGGCTCGCCACTTGATCGCCATAGCCGTTGAAGGGCAGCGTCTTGCGGCGGAAGAATTCGCCGATGCGCCGCTCCTTCGCCTGCGACCAGCGTGGATGATCGACGTCCGGATTCACATTGCCGTAAAAGCCATATTCATTGGGCGCAAGCAGGTTCCAGCTGGTCTTGGGGCGCAGCGCGGTGAACTGGATGCGGACGATCGACTTGATCCCCTTGAACCCATATTTCCACGGCGTCACCAGCCGCATCGGCGCGCCATTCTGATTGGGCAGCGTCTGGCCGTATAGTCCCACCGCCATCAGCGCCAACGGGTTCATCGCTTCGTCGAGCCGCAACGCTTCTTGATAGGGCCAGTTGATGACGTCGCTGCGCTGACCCGGCATCTGCTTGGGGTCGAGCAATGTCTGGAACGCCACATATTTCGCTTGGCTCGTCGGCTGTGCAGCCGCGATCAGCTTGGCGAGTGGAAAGCCGACCCACGGGATCACCATCGACCACGCTTCGACGCAGCGCATCCGATAGATGCGCTCTTCCAACGGAAAGCGGCGGATAAGGTCATCGACACCATATTTGCCGGGCTTGTCACACAGCCCGGCGATCGTCACCGTCCAGGGCCGTGTCCGCATCATCTTGGCATAGGCTGCCGGATCATCCTTGCCCGTGCCAAACTCGTAAAAATTATTATAGGTCGTGACGTCTTCCAGCGGCGTCTTCTCCTCGTCGATCTTCATGCGGTTCGGGCTGTATTTGAGCGCCGCCGCTTGCGCCGGCTGCGTTCCCATCAGCGCCGCAGCTCCAATGCCGCCGCTCGCCATCATGAACTCGCGTCGCCGCAGATAAAGGCTGTGGTCGGTTACATCATTCTCGGTCAGGTCGGGGGCGGAACGGATCAGCATGGCAAGCTCCTGCGATGATCTTCCCTGTCTAGTCCGCCTACACTGAACGGCGTGCGAACGAAAAGACAGCGACAGGGCATCGACGCCTCGTCCCACAATCCGTTCCGTCGTGCTGCGACAGAGCCCCTTATTGCACGAAGGTCAGCGATAGATTCTCGGCGTTCTTGGGAATGTCGATGCGACTCTCATTGATCGCTGCTTCCTCGCCGGGCTTCAGCCGCGACTTGTCCGCCTTCGTCGTCCAGCTGAACACCAGCCGGTTCTGCCGGTCGCGCAACTGCACCAGCACCGGCGGCACCGGCAGCGTGTCCGCGCCGCTGTTGACGATCCGTGCGCCGAACGCGAAATACTCCTCCCCGGTAGGCAGCTTGCGCCGTTCTGCGGGCTTGGACAGGTAAAAGAGCAGGTCGGGATCGCCCTCTTCGGCGACCAGTCCCAGACTGACGGCCCATGCGGGCGGGCCGAACTGCCACAACGCAGCACCCGCCGCCGCCACCACGATGGCAAAGGCGATTGCCCCCCATGTCAGCAGCTTCAGCCGGTTGCGGCGCGGCTTGAACGGCGGCTGTGCGGCGAAGCGGCTTTCCTCGGCCGGATCGACCGGCGCACCGGCGTAGATATTGTCGAACCGGTTGTCCGAAGGCGCGGCGGCGGCGGGAGCAGGCGTCGGCTCGGCCGCCGCCTGTGCATCGGCAATTACCGCAGCGTCGCGCTTCCCGATCGGGCGATCGAGCGGCGGCAGAGGTGGGGACGGGGGCGGTGCGGGCGCATCCTCGACCGGTGCAGCGTCCGGCGCCACCACGGCAGTCGGCGCGCTCTCCACTACGGTCGCTTCCGCCATCTCCGGTTCGCGCAGCGGTTCTCCGCGCTGCGGCAACTCGGCGGGCGCCTGAAACCAGCTATGCTTGCACGATGCGCAACGGACCTGGCGGCCATTCGCGCCGACAGCCGTATCGGGCACGATATAGCGCGTCGCGCAATTGGGGCACACCAGGATCATGACACTTCATAGTCACGCCCGCGACTCGCTGGCAAGCGCTCTCGCGCATCGCCCTTCACATCCCATGCGAATCGCGGCTTTACGCCATGCCGCCCGCTGTGCCATGGCTTGGCATCGGGGAAGCAGGGAGCGCGCGGGCGCAGCAGATCGGGCTTATGTCGGCCATCGTCCAGTTCGAAAATGTCGGCCTGCGCTATGGTCTGGACAGCGAGACGCTGACCGATGTCAGCTTCACGCTGGCGAGCGGCGGCTTCTATTTCCTGACCGGCGCGTCGGGCGCGGGCAAGACGTCGCTGCTCAAACTGCTCTACCTCAACCAGCGTCCCAGCCGCGGCGTCATCCGCCTGTTCGGCGAGGATGTTGTGACGTTGCCGCGCAGCCGCCTGCCGGGCTTCCGCCGCCGCATCGGGGTCGTGTTCCAGGATTTCCGGCTGGTCCCGCACCTTTCCGCCTATGACAATATCGCGCTGCCGTTGCGCGTGGCGGGCATGGTGGAAAAGGAGATCGACGCACCGGTGGCGGAAATGCTCAACTGGGTTGGCTTGGGCGATCGGGGGCAGGCGCGCCCGGCGACGCTGTCGGGCGGGGAGCAGCAGCGCGTCGCCATCGCCCGCGCCGTCATCGCCCGTCCTGAAATACTGGTCGCGGACGAACCCACTGGCAACGTCGACGCTGACATGGCCCGTCGCCTGATGACCCTGTTCGAAGCGCTTAATCGCCTGGGCACCACGATCGTCGTCGCCACCCACGACCTGCCGCTGATGAAGCAGGTGTCGGGCGCGCAGATGATGCGGTTGGACAAGGGGCGGCTGGCGGACCCTACTGGATCGCTGCGCTATCCGCCCGGCCAGTCGGGCGGTGCAGACTGATGCCGATGCTGTCCAGCGCCGATCGTCGTGCCGCCGCTGCCGCCCGCAATCGCCTGCTGCCCGGTGGGCGGGTCGGCGGGCCGATGCCGTGGATCATCGCGATCATGATGTTCCTCACCGTCCTTGCCGCCGCCGCTGGCCTCGGCCTTGGCGCAGCCGTCCGCTCGATGAGCGCGGACCTTGCCGGACGCGCCACGGTTCAGGTGGTGGAGGCCGACGCAGACCGCCGCGCCGCGCTTGCCGCCCGCACGCTCGCCGCCCTGCGCGGCGCGGAAGGCGTGCGCGCCGCGATGCCGGTCGATCCCGTCGCGCTCGCCGATCAACTGCGCCCCTGGCTGGGCGAGGAAGCGGTGAATGGCGATCTGCCTGTGCCAGCGCTGATCGACGTGACGCTGACGCCGGGCGAGGCGGGGGTCAAGGTTCAGCGCCTGCGCCGCCTGCTCACCGGCCTGTCGCCGTCATTGCGGATCGAGCCGCACGCCGCCTTTCTCGTCCCACTCGCTGGTCTTCTCACGGCGCTTGGCTGGCTGGCGGGCGGCGTCGTCCTCCTCATGGCGATCGCGACCGGCGCGGTCGTCGTGCTGGCCGCACGCGGCGCGCATGACAGCCATCGCGCCACGATCGAGGTGCTGCACCTGATGGGCTCGACCGACGTGCAGATCGCCCGCCTGTTTCAGCGGCGCATCGCGCTTGACGCCGCAATGGGCAGCGCGCTCGGCTTCACCGTGGCGTTGATGATCCTTGGCCTGATCGGCCTGCGCCTCGCCGGAACCGGATCGGAACTGCTGGGTGCCGTCACCCTCTCGCCGCTCAGCTGGGCCGCGCTGACCTTGCTCCCGCTCGGCAGCGTCGGCCTCGCCACCCTCGCTGCGCGCTGGAGCGTGCTGCGCGCGCTGGGGCGGACGTTGTGATCGTCCGCGCCGTCGCCCTCGCCGCGCTCGGATGGATGCTCGGCTTCATCTGGTTCGCGGTCTTTCTGCCGCAACCTCTCGACGGTCGCCGCACCGACGCCATCGTCGTGCTGACTGGCGGGGCGGGGCGCATCGATCGTGGCCTCGCCTTGCTGGAAAGCGGCGCGGCCAAGCGGATGCTTATTTCCGGCGTCGACCGCTCGGTCCGCCCCAATGAACTCGCCGCCGAATATGACGCGCCCCGCCGCCTCTTTTCCTGCTGCATAACGCTTGGCCGTGAGGCGATCGACACCCGCTCGAACGCGATCGAGACGGCGCATTGGCTGGAACGCCGGGATTTCGCCACCGTGCGCCTCATCACCACGGACTGGCACATGCGCCGCGCCGCGCTAGAACTGAGACAGGCGCTGCCGGGTGAAGTCTCGATCGTGTATGACGCTGTGCCGAGCCGCCCCAGCCTCAGGATCTTGATGCGCGAATATAATAAATATCTGCTGCGCCGCGCCGCTGCGCTACTGGGCATCTGATGATTCTTCTTCGCTCCATCGCCTTCGCGATCGCTTTCTATCTCGGCACCGCCTTCTACGTCATCTGGGCGCTGTTCGCCGCCTGGCTTTCGCCGCTATCTGTGCGCACCATCGCCACCCGCTGGAGCCGCTGGCACCGCTGGTGCGTGCAAAACCTGCTCGGTCAACGGATCGTGGTGGACGGCGAGCTGCCGCATGGCCCCTATCTCTACATCGCCAAGCATGAATCGATGTTCGAGACGATCGATATGCTGAGCCTTTTCGACAAGCCAGTCATCGGGGCGAAGCGCGAACTGCTCGATATTCCCTTCTGGGGCAAGATCGCGCGGGATTATGGCCTGATCCCAATCGAGCGCAGTGCCGGGGCGAGCGCGCTGCGATCCCTGCGCGCCTCCGCCCGCGCCGCCTGCGACGAAGGCCGCGCCGTCATCCTCTTCCCGGAAGGCACCCGTGTCCCCCATGGCGAAAGCCCGCCGTTGAAAGCCGGATTCGCGGGCCTCTACAGCCTGCTCGGCCTGCCCGTCGTTCCGATCGCGATCGACAGTGGCCGCGTCTCGCCCCGCGGCAAATTCCTGAAGCGCCCCGGCACCATCACCTACAAGGTGGGCGAGATCATCCCCACCGGCCTCGACCGCCGCGACGCCGAAGTGCGCGTCCACGCCGCCATCAACGCTCTGAACAATTCTTAGTGAGAGCGTCCGAAATCCGGCTTCGCGTCGTCCTGACCCTGCTCGATGATCGAGCGCCGGATCGCCCGCGTCCGCGTGAACAGGTTGAACAGCGCGTCGCCGTCATTCCAGCGGATCGCCCGTTGCAGGGCCGATAGATCCTCCGAAAAGCGCTGGAGCATGTCGAGGACCGCATCCTTATTCGCCAGGAACACGTCGCGCCACATGGTGGGGTCGGACGCGGCGATGCGGGTGAAGTCGCGAAAGCCGCCCGCCGAATATTTGATGACCTCGCTCTGCGTCACATTCTCCAGATCGCCTGCGGTGCCGACGATCGTATAGGCGATGAGATGGGGCAGGTGGCTCGTCACCGCCAGCACCAGATCATGGTGCGCCGGGTCCATCAGGTCGACCTGCGCGCCGACGCGCCGCCACAGTTCGGCGACGCGCTCGACGGCCGCCGCCTCCGCACCCTCGGGCGGCGTGACTATGCTCCATCGCCCCTTGAACAGGGTCGCAAAGCCAGCCTCCGGGCCGCTATTCTCGGTGCCCGCGACCGGATGCGCCGGGATGATCGTCCGCCCCGGCAGCGCGGCATTGAGTTGCGCCAGCACGTCCGCCTTGCACGATCCCACATCGCTGACGATCGCGTCGGCGGGCAGGTCATCGGCGATCTCCGCCGCCGCCGCGCCCATCGCCCGCACCGGAACGCAAAGGATGACGATGTCGGCATCCGTCACAGCCGCTCCCGCCGTGTCCGTCACATCGTCGGCGAGGTCGATCCGCCGCGCCGTTTCCCGCACCGCCGGATCGGCATCATAGCCGGTGACCCGCACGGTCGGCATCTCCGCCCGGATCGCACGGCAGAGCGACGATCCGATCAGCCCCAGCCCGATGATGGTGACACGCGAAAATGGCAGCATCACGCTCAGGCCGCTTCCGCCATCGCGCGCAGCTTCGCCGCAACGGCACGCGTCTGCTCTTCCGTGCCTATGGTGATGCGCAGGCCGTTGGCCAGTCCCTGTCCCGGCAGCCAGCGCGTGGCGAAGCCTTCGTCCCACAGCCCCTTCATCGCCGCCTCGGCGGTCAGCTTACCGTCGAACAGGATCAGCAGGAAGTTGGTGCGGCTCGGCACCGCGCGCAGGCCGTGGTTGGACAGCGCAGCAACTTCGCTCGCCAGCCACTCGCGCCACTGCGCATTATGCGCGCGGCTCTCTTCGACCCAGGCATCGTCCCAGATCGCAGCCGCCGCCGCCGCTTGCCCCGCCGTCGTCACGTTGAACGGCGCGCGGATGCGATGCAGCATGTCGATGATATCGGCGCTCGCATAGCCCCAGCCGATGCGCTCCGCCGCGAGGCCGTAAATCTTGGAAAAGGTCCGCGTCACCAGCACATTGGCGGCATTCTCCACCAGCGCCAGTCCATGGTCGTCCTCTTCCGGATCCAGATATTCGGCATAGGCTTGGTCCAGCACGAACAATATGTCCGGACGCAGCCCTGCATGAAGCCGCGCAATCTCCGCCCGCGATGTCATCGTGCCCGTCGGGTTGTTGGGGTTGGCTAGGAAAACGACCCTTGTTTTCTCCGTCACGCAGGCGAGCAGCGCATCGACATCGGTCGCATAGTCGGCGTCCGGCGCGACCACCGGCGTCGCGCCCACGCGCCGCGCCGCTATCTCGTAGACTGAGAAACCGTAACGGACGTAAAGCACTTCATCGCCCGGCCCGGCATAGGCGGACGCGGCCAGATGCAGCAATTCGTCCGAACCGGTGCCATAGATGATCCGCGTGGGGTCAAGCCCGTGCTTGCCCGCAATCGCCTCACGCAACTTGGTGGCTGCGGGATTGGGATATGTGGCCATGTCCGCCGTCGCCGCTAGGAAGGCCGCGCGCGCTGCCGCTCCGGTCCCAAGCGGATTTTCGTTCGCCGACAGCTTTATGAGGGGGCGGCCATCATCGGCGGCGGCCTTGCCGGGTACGTAGGCGGAAATGCCGAGGATCCAGTCCTTGGCGACAGGGGCATCGTTGCTCATGGAGCGCGGCTTTAACGCGTCCCGTCACAAAGGCAAAGGGGCGGGGGACGGAGAGAGGAGCGCCTCAGCGCTCCACCCCCTTCGCTTTCCCCCAGGCTCGCGCTGCGGTGTAGCCCAGATACCCCGTGCCGAAGAGCGCATAGAGCGGCTCGGGCAGCGCGGCGAGATAGTCTCGCATCCCCCGGATGATCGCCGCCGCCACATCCGCGCGCCACCCCGCGACCAGCCCCATCGGGATCGACCAGAGCAGCAGGCCGTACATGACGTAGAGGAAGGCGGGGCGCGCCCGCCTTTCCCACCTATCCTGTTCGCGATGCGGTGTCATCTAACCGATCCGGTTGGCGAGCCAGCCGTAGAGGAAGGCTTCGTTCGCCGGTCGCCGTTCCGCCAGCGCGATATAGCGCTCGCCCTGCAACGCATCCATCGCCTTCCGCAATACGCGGTCGCCACCCGGCCCCCGCAGCGCTCGGAAGGTTCGCAGCGCGCCCAGCGTCCGTGCGCCGATCACCTGATCCACCTTGATGTCGGCGAAATCCTTCTGGTTGCGGTTGAGTGCGTTGAGCGCGCGTTGGAGAAAACTGATCGCTACGCCCGCGCCCATGTTGACCGCCGTGTCGAACAGTTCCGCCGCCAGCTGCTCGCTTTGCTGCGCGACGAAGCCAAAGCCGGGCTGATCCCAATAGAGCCGCTGATAGATCGCCTCCGCCACCCGGCGCGGCAGCGTCTGCATCTCGCCATAATAGCCGTTCGCCCGCGCCACATTGAGCGTGATTCCCATATTGGTGGGGCCGCCGCGATCGGACGGGTGATGCACGAAGCCGCCCTCCCGTTCGATCACCGCGTCGACCAATTTGCTGACATCCATATCTCGCCTCCATGCTCTGGTCCGGCAAGTGATTTATCCCATTTGGTTCCTTGTAGGACAGTGGCAAACGCCTCGTCGCGCAGAAATAGGAGAAATGGGACCGCGTACGCAGATAGGAAAAATCTGTCCACTTCAGTGTCTCTTTTGGCCGTAAGCGCGGCTTTCCCGATGGCCAAACCACAAGCGCAGATGATAAGCTGCAAGCCATGGATATCGACATTCCCCACAGCCTCGGCATCGCCGAAGCCAAGCGCCGCATCGACGCCGGCCTCCCCAAATTGCAGCAGCATATCCCCGGCGGCGGCACGGTCGACGCGCATTGGCGCACCGACACCGTGCTCGACATGACGATCACCGCGATGGGCCAGAGCATCCCGGTCCAGCTTCTGGTCGAGGAATCGCTGGTCCGCGGAACGGTCGCCGTCCCGATGCTGCTCAAGATGATGCAGGGTCCGATCTCGGATTTCGTCAAGACGAGCGCGCAGAAGATGCTGAGCAAGCCGGCCTGAAACGAAAACGCCGTTCCCTGCTATTGGCAAGAAACGGCGGATTTCCTTGGTCGGGACGAGAGGATTCGAACCTCCGACCCCCACACCCCCAGTGTGATGCGCTACCAGGCTGCGCTACGTCCCGACCGGAGCGCGCCCTTTAGAAGCCTCATCCGGATATGGCAAGGGCTTGCGTGTCGCTCTTTCACGCAATCCACCCCGATCCCTAATCATGTTGCCTCGCGCGGGCGTTCTATGTTAGCCGCCCGCGCTTGATCCCCGGCCGCCACGCGCGCGTCGGGCCACCATCGAAACTCAGGCGAAAGTCTCACCCATGTTCATTTCCCCAGCCTTTGCCCAGACCGCGGGCGGGCAAGCGTCCGGTGCCGGTGTCCTGGTGCAGATGGCGCCGCTGGTCCTGATCTTCGTTGTCTTCTATTTCCTGCTCATCCGTCCGCAGCAAAAGAAGATGAAGGAGCACAAGGCCAAGATCGATTCCGTCAAGAAGGGCGATCAGGTCGTCACCGGCGGTGGTCTGGTGGGTAAGGTCGTGCGGGTGGACGAAGTCTATGCCGACATCGAACTCGCACCGGGTATGAAGGTGAAGGCGGTCAAGTCGACGCTGACCGACGTCATCGACCCCGCGACCGCCAAGCCCGCGAACGACTGAGTCCAACGATGCTGAACTTCTCGCGCTGGGCGATCGCCGCGATCCTCCTGCCGCTGCTGATCGGCGTGCTGTGCGCCGTGCCGACCTTCCTGCCCGAAGCGACGGTGGCGAAGCTGCCGCACGCCTTGCAGACCAAGGTGAACCTCGGCCTTGATCTGGCGGGCGGCAGTCACCTGCTGCTCGAAGCATCGACGCAGGATGTCGCCAAGCAGCGCCTCACCAACATGGAGGAGCAGATCCGCACGGAACTGCGCCGGGGTGAGCCGCGCATCGCGATCGGCGACATTTCCAGCCGCGACGGCAAATTGAGCTTCATGGTGCGCGATCCCTCTCAGGTCGATGCTGCCGTCGAGCGCATCCGTCCTCTAACGCAGGGCGCGGGCCTCACCGGTCAGCGCGACTTCAACGTCGAGGTCGTGAACAGCAGCACCATCACCATCACGCCGACTGAGGCGGGCATCAATGCTGCGGTCAAGAGCGCGATGGAAGTCGCGACCGAAGTCATCCGCAAGCGCATCGACGAGATGGGCACGCGCGAACCCACCATTCAGCAGCAGGGCGCGAACCGCATCCTCGTTCAGGTGCCGGGCCTGCAAAATCCCAAGGCGCTGAAGGATCTTCTGGGCCAGACCGCAAAGCTCGAATTCAAGCTGGTCGATACGACCGCCAACCCCGCTGAAGTGGCGCAGGGCCGCGCGCCGGTCGGCAGCGAAGTCCTGCCGTATCCTGGTTCTCCGGGAGGGCGCATCGCCGTCAAGCGGCAGGTCATGGTGTCGGGCGAAGACCTCACCGACGCGACGCAGGGCTACAGCCAGAATAACGAGCCGATCGTCAACATCCGCTTCAACGGATCGGGTGGCCGCAAATTCGGGCAGGTGACGTCGCAGAACGTCAACCGTCCCTTCGCCATCATCCTCGACGGCAAGGTGCTGTCAGCGCCGAACATCAACGAACCGATTTTGGGCGGCAGCGCACAGGTCAGCGGCAGCTTCACCGTCGAAAGCGCCAACCAGCTCGCCATCGCGCTGCGTTCGGGCAAGCTGCCGGTCGCGCTGACCGTGGTGGAAGAGCGCACCGTGGGGCCGGGCCTTGGCGCCGACTCGATCCGCGCGGGCCTTACGGCATCGATCATCGCAGTCGTCGCCGTCGCGCTCTTCATGTTCGCCAGCTATGGCCGCTTTGGCATGTATGCGAACCTTGCCGTCGCCATCAACGTGCTGGTGATCCTGGGCGTCATGGGGATGCTGGGCGCGACCTTGACGTTGCCGGGAATCGCGGGCTTCGTGCTGACGATCGGAACGGCGGTCGACGCCAACGTCCTCATCTACGAGCGTATCCGTGAAGAGCGGCGACGCGGTCGCAGCGTCGTGCAGGCGATCGAGCATGGCTATAAGGAAGCCAGCCGCACCATCTTCGAAGCGAACGTGACCCACGCCATCGCTGGGGGCATCATGCTCGCGCTCGGCTCCGGCCCGGTCAAGGGCTTCGCCATCGTTCTGCTGATCGGCATCGCCACCAGCGTGTTCACCGCCGTCACCTTCACGCGTCTGCTGGCCGCCCGCTGGCTGCGCACGAAGCGCCCGACCGAAATCGTCATCTGACGGGGCGAGAGAGAAAACCCATGAAACTGCTCAAACTCGTTCCGGACAACACCAACATCGGCTTCGTCGCGATGCGGAAATGGGCGTTCGCGCTTACCGCGTTGCTGACGGTGCTGGCCGTGGGCGCGACCGCTTACAAGGGTCTCAACTACGGCGTCGATTTCGTCGGCGGCCTGATGATCGAGGCGAAGTTCCCGCAGGATGTCGAAACAGACAAGGTTCGCGCGGCGATCGGTCGCCTCAACGTCGGGGAAAGCTCGCTCCAGCAATTCGGCGATCCGCGCACCGTCCAGATCCGCCTACCGCTCCCCGATCAGGGCGGTGCGGGCGCAGCCAATGTCGTCGTCGAAAAGACGCGCAAGGCGATGGAAGCCGATTTCCCCGGTGTCACCTTCTCCCGCTACGACACCGTGTCGGGCAAGGTGTCGGGCGAATTGATCCAGAGCGGCGTCCTCGCCGTCATGCTCGCGGTAATCGGCATCGCGATCTTTTCCTGGTTCCGCTACGAATGGCAGTTCGGCGTCTCGACCTTCGTCGCCATCATGCACGACGTGCTGATGACGCTCGGCTTCTTCGCGATCACGCAGTTGGAGTTCGACCTCAATATCGTCGCCGCCGTGCTGACGATCGTGGGCTATTCGATCAACGACAAGATGGTGATCGACGACCGCATCCGCGAAAATATGCGCAAATATCGTAAGATGGACATGAAGGCGCTGATCGACCTGTCCGTCAACGAAACGCTGCCGCGCACCGTCATGACGTCGGTCACGATCATGCTGGCTCTCGCCGCGCTGCTGCTGTTCGGCGGGCATGTGCTGCGTGGCTTCACCGCCGCCATGATGCTCGGCATCGTCGTCGGCACCTACTCGTCGGTCTACGTGTCGTCCTCGCTGCTGATTTCGCTCGGGCTCAGTCCGCAGACCGAAAAGACGGCAGGCAAGGCCAGTCCCGCCGCGCAGGCCGAGCGCGTCGGCCCGCGCGATGACGGAGCGCGGCCCTGAGCGGAGAGAAGCGCATCGGCATCGAAGTCCGCCGCGATGACAGCGGGCAGGGACCAATCGTCACCGGCTTTCAGGGCCGGGGCTTTCGGGTGCGGGACGATGTCTTTCCCGATGGCCTGTTGCTCAGCCCCGTCCGCGCGCTGGCCTGGGCCAACGCGCCGACGATCGAGGCGCTAACGCCTGACTCGCTGGGCGACCTGCCGACGCTCGATCCCACGCCGGAGTTTCTGCTTCTCGGCACGGGCGCAGGTCTGCGCCAGCCGCCACGCGCCTTCGTTCGCGCGCTCGAAGATCGTGGCATCGGCGTGGAGGCGATGGACAGCCGAGCCGCCGCCCGCGCCTGGGGCGTGCTCCGCGCGGAAGAGCGCTGGATCGTCGCGGCGCTTCTTCCGATCTGATCCTTGCACTTGCGCGCCGGCTCGGCTAGGGGCTGCGTCGTCATCTGGGGAGTAGCCAGCCGTTCCGCGTAAAAGGAACGGGCCGGTCGTCAACATATTCGGTCGAGAGGCCGTGGCGATCGGAAGGGTGAGGAACTGCCTCACCGCTTTGGCGAGACCAATGGCATCGACGCTTTCGTCTGCCCGGCCGGGTGGGAAGCGGCGATGGCATTGTGTCTTGTGTCCCGCCCGGCCCCGGATTGATGAATGGAAGCCTTCCTCACCTCTGCCTCGCTCGTGGCGCTCGCCGAAATGGGCGACAAGACCCAGTTGCTCGCCATGCTGCTCGCCACCCGCTTTCGAAAGCCTGTGCCGATCATCCTTGGCATCTTCGCCGCGACGATCCTCAACCATTTTCTCGCCGCTCTCGTCGGTCATTCGATCGCGGGCGTGCTGACCCAGCCCTGGTTCCGCTATGCCGTCGCGGCGAGCTTCATTGCCATGGCGCTCTGGACGCTTGTGCCGGACAAGATCGATGAGGATGCGCCGCTTGCCGCCCCGTCCAAGGCGGGCGTTTTCCTCACTACCGCCATCGCCTTCTTCCTGGTCGAGATGGGCGACAAGACGCAGGTGGCGACCGTAGCGCTGGGCGCGCAGTTCGACAGCCTGCTCGCGGTAACCGCTGGCACGACCTTCGGCATGATGGCCGCCAACGTCCCTGCCGTGCTTTTCGGCGAAGCGCTGGCGAAGAAGGTGCCGATGCGCGCGCTCCAGCTTTCCGCAGCCTTGCTTTTCCTTGCCCTTGGCCTCTGGATGATCGCCGATCTTGCGGGCTGGATCGGGTAAAGATGTTGTCAGCGCCGTGCGGCTGGGGCAAGGGGACAGCGGAGTCTTTTCCCTTCGGTCAGATATGGGACGCATGATGAAGGATTGTCTGGTTACGGTGTTTGGCGGTGGCGGTTTCCTGGGCCGTCAGGTGGCGCAGGCGCTGTTGGCACGTGGCGCGCGGGTTCGCGTGGCGCAGCGAGACATCGCCAACGCACTTCGGATCAAGCCGCTCGGCGGACTGGGCCAGACGCAGTTCGTCGTGGCCGACATTCGCAAGCCCGAAAGCGTCGCTCGCGCCGTCGCTGGCGCTGACATCGTCGTCAATCTTGTCGGTATATTGGCGGGCGATTTCGACGCGTTCCACCATGAAGGCGCGGCCAATGTCGCGAAGGCTGCGGCGTCCGTCGGTGCCAAGGCGCTGGTCCACGTCTCCGCCATCGGCGCCGACGCCGACAGCCCGTCCGCCTATGGCCGATCCAAGGCGGCGGGCGAGGCGGCGGTTCGCTCGGCTTTCCCGAACGCGACAATCATTCGCCCCTCGATCATCTTCGGTCCCGAGGATCAGTTCCTCAATCGATTCGCCGAAATCATCCGCGCCGCCCCCGTCATTCCGGTGATCAGCGGCAGAACCCGCTTCCAGCCGGTCTATGTCGCCGACGTCGCCCATGCGATCGCCGCAGCGGCCGAACATGCGGGCGTCCACGGCGGCAAGACCTTCGACATTGCCGGGCCGCAAATCTTCTCGATGAAGGAGATCAACAGCTTGATCGCCCGCGCGATCGGACGTGAAGGCCGTCCGTTGATCGATGTGCCGGGCGGGTTCGCATCCTTGCTCGCCGCGCTGCCGGGCGGGCCGATCACCCGCGACCAGCTGGCAATGCTCGGCCGCGACAATGTCGCTGCGGCCGGGGCACCGGGCCTTGCCGACCTCGGCATCGCGCCGACGCCGCTGGGCGCGGTCGCCGACAAGTGGCTCGTGCGCTACCGTCGCAGCGGCCGCTTCGCCGGTCGCGTGCGCGCCTGACGCTTTTTTCGAAATTCCGGCGGGACGGCGCTCCGATATCGGGAGCCGCCGTCCTTCCATCGTCGGCTGAGCCGACATCGGCCTCCCCCTCATCAGGGAGGATTTTTTATGTCTTCACGCATGGGGTATGCGCATGGACCTGCACTATCTGACCGTCATATTGCTTGGTATCGTGGAGGGGCTGACCGAGTTCCTGCCCGTTTCCTCTACCGGTCACCTCATCCTCGCCAGCGAACTGCTCGGCTATGACTCGTCCACCTGGGCGATGTTCAACGTCATCATCCAGCTGGGCGCGATCTTGGCGGTCATCGTCCTCTATTGGCGGACCTTCTGGGCGGTGGGTATGGGCCTGCTGCGGCGCGAGCCAACCAGCTGGCGCTTTCTGCGCAACCTCATCGTCGCCTTCATTCCTGCCGCCGTCATCGGCCTCGCGCTCCACGACTATATCGAAACGCTGCTGGGCGCGCCGAAGGTCGTCGCCTGGGCGCTGATTGTCGGCGGCGTCGCGATCCTTCTCATCGAGCGCGCAGTCAAGGAACAGCGTTTCCATGGCATCGCCGACATTCCGCTCGTCCGCGTGGTCGGCATCGGCTTCATCCAGTGTATCGCGATGATTCCGGGCGTCAGCCGGTCGGGCGCGACGATCATGGGCGCGCTGACGCTCGGCGTCGAACGGCGCACGGCAGCGGAGTTCAGCTTCTTCCTCGCGATCCCGACCATGCTTGGCGCGACGACGCTGGAACTGCTCAAAAAGGGCGATCAGCTGACCAGCGCTGCGGTTGGGTGGGACAGCATCGCGCTTGGGTTCGTGGTATCCTTCGTCATCGCGATCATCGTCATCAAGCTGTTTGTTGGCCTCGTCTCACGCCACGGCTTTTCACCCTTCGCATGGTACAGGATCATTGCCGGCGCCGCCGCGCTCGTTTGGCTAACCATGAGGTAGGGCCGAAACGGCCCATTTTATTGAAAGATAATTCCAATCATCGGCATTATCCATGCGATAGAAGCGAAAAATATATCAGCTATACTGACTTAAATGCCAAATATTGCGTGACTCCGCGCGTTTTTCTGGTATCGCGCCCCTAAACTGAAAACTCAGGGGTAGCGAATGGCCGACAGTCCGATGCTCAAATTCGTGGGGAAGGCGCAATCCTATCCCGACAAGCGCGCGGCGCAGGATCGCGCTGACGATTTCCTTGAAATCAGCCGCAGCTTCATCGTCGATAAGGCGGAGGAACAGGCGTCGCGCTGCTCGCAATGCGGCGTGCCTTATTGTTCAACTCATTGTCCACTTCACAATCATATTCCCGACTGGCTGCGCCTGACCGCCGAAGGCCGTTTGCGCGAAGCCTATGAATTGTCGAACCAGACCAGCACCATGCCGGAAATCTGCGGTCGCATCTGCCCGCAGGACCGCCTGTGCGAAGGCAATTGCGTCATCGAATTTTCGGGCCATGGCGCGGTCACCATCGGCAGCGTGGAAAAATTCATCACCGACACCGCCTGGAAGGAAGGCTGGGTCGAACCGCTCGTTCCCGGCAGCCCGACCGGCCAGTCGGTCGGCATCGTCGGCGCTGGCCCCGCTGGCCTGACGACCGCTGAATATCTCCGTGCCGCAGGGCATGACGTTCACGTCTACGACCGGCACGATCGGGCGGGCGGCCTGCTGACCTATGGCATCCCCGGCTTCAAGCTGGAGAAGGATGTCGTCATGCGCCGGGTCCAGCGGCTGAAGGATGGCGGCATCGTCTTCCACGAAGGGTTTGAAATCGGCCGCGACGCGTCGCTGGACGACCTGCGTACCAAGCATGACGCGTTGCTGATCGCGACGGGCGTCTACAAGCCCCGCGACATCCGCGCGCCGGGGGTCGGCGCACCGGGCGTGGTCAAGGCGCTGGACTATCTCATCGCATCGAACAAGGCGGGTTTCGGCGATGCCGTGCCCGGCCATGAAGACGGCTCGTTGCTCGCCACCGGCAAGAATGTCGTCGTCATCGGCGGTGGCGACACCGCGATGGATTGCGTCCGCACCGCGATCCGCCAGGGCGCGAAGTCGGTAAAGTGCCTCTACCGCCGCGACCGCGACAATATGCCGGGATCGCAGCGCGAAGTCGCCAATGCGGAAGAGGAAGGCGTCGAATTCGTCTGGCTCTCCGCCCCGATCGCCTTCGAAGGCACCGATCATGTCAGCGGCGTCAAGGTGACGAAGATGCGCCTGGGCTCGCCCGACGCCTCGGGCCGCCGCGCGCCCGAAGCCGATCCGGGCAGCGAATTTACCCTCGAAGCCGACCTCGTCATCAAGGCGCTTGGCTACGATCCGGAGGAACTGCCCAAGCTGTTCGGGAGCGAGGATTTGTCCGTTACGCGCTGGGGCACGCTACGCGTCGATCACAAGACGATGATGACCAGCCTCGATGGCGTATTCGCCGCTGGCGACATCGTGCGCGGCGCGAGCCTCGTCGTCTGGGCGATCCGCGACGGTCGCGACGTGACGGAGCATATGCACCGCTATCTGAAGGCCAAGGCCAAGGCGCCGAGTACGGAGATGGTTGCAGCATGATGCGCCTGATTCGCTTCGCTGCTCTGCCGCTGCTCGCTCTCGCCGCGCCGATACACGCCCAAACTTCGGCGCCCACCGAACAGGTGGCGCCTGTCGATCCCGCGCTGCTGGCCCGTGCAAAGCCGATCGCCGCCGTCATCCTGCCCGATGGCACGATGGCGCGGATGATGGGGCCGATGATGCAGAAGATGATGGGACCGATGCTGGACGGCATGACCAAGATGCCGGTGCGCGACCTGTTGAAGGCGGGCGGGATGGACCCCGCCGAGGCCGACAGGATGCAGCCCGCCACGATCGAGCAGGTCATGGCGATCGTCGATCCCGCGTATAAAAAGCGGATGACGATCTTCACCCAGACGATGATGCCCGCCTTGGGCAAGTTTATGGGCCGCTTCGAACCCGACATGCGCGACGGCATGGCGGAAGCCTTCGCCAGCCGATATTCGGCGGCAGAGCTCGATCAGATCACCGCTTTCATGAAGACGCCCGCAGGCGCGAAGTTCGGCAGTGGCTTCATGGAGCTGGCCACCGACCCGCATTATATCGGCAAGGTGCAGAACATGATGCCCGCGCTGATGCAGGCGATGCCGGAGATCATGAAGGAATCTTCGGCGCAGATGGCCGCGCTGCCCAAAGCGCGCAGCTATAAGGATCTCACCCCCGCCGAACGGCAGCGCCTGTCCGCGCTGCTCGGCACAGACCCCAAGAAGGTCGCGCAATGATGGATCACATGGAATCAGAACGCCTCCGCCTCGCCCGCGAAGGCATGTATCGCCCCGAATTCGAGGGCGACGCCTGCGGTGTCGGCCTCGTCGCCGCAACCGATGGCCGGGCGAGCCGCCGCGTCGTCGTATCGGCGATCGATGCACTCAAGGCCGTGTGGCACCGCGGCGCGGTCGATGCCGATGGCAAGACCGGGGACGGCGCGGGTATCCATGTCGATCTGCCCGTCCGTTTCTTCGACGATGCGATCGCGGACTCGGGTCACAAGCCGCTGCCAAATCGCTTGGCCGTCGGCATGATTTTCCTTCCCCGCACGGATCTCAGCGCCCAGGAAGCCTGCCGCACGATCGTCGAGAGCGAGATCATCGACGCGGGCTATACCATCTATGGCTGGCGTCAGGTGCCGGTGGACGTGTCGGTCATCGGCCAGAAGGCCCAGGCGACCCGCCCGGAAATCGAGCAGATCATGATCGCCGGGCCGATGCCCGAAGAACGCGACGTCGCCGAGTTCGAAAAGGATCTGTACCTCATCCGCCGCCGGATCGAGAAGAAGGTGATCGCTGCGCAGATCAGCGACTTCTACGTCTGTTCGCTGTCCTGCCGCTCGATCATCTACAAGGGTCTGTTCCTCGCGGAATCGCTGTCGGTCTTCTACCCCGACTTGCAGGACGAGCGGTTCGAAAGCCGCGTCGCGATCTTCCATCAGCGCTATTCGACCAACACCTTCCCGCAATGGTGGCTGGCCCAGCCGTTCCGCACGCTTGCCCACAATGGCGAGATCAACACGATCCGCGGCAACAAGAACTGGATGAAAAGCCACGAGATCAAGATGGCCTCGCTGGCGTTCGGCGAGCAGTCGGAGGACATCAAGCCCGTCATCCCGGCGGGCGCGTCCGACACAGCCGCGCTCGACGCCGTGTTCGAAGCGATCTGCCGCTCGGGCCGCGATGCGCCGACGGCCAAGCTGATGCTCGTCCCCGAAGCCTGGCAGTCGGAAAAGGCCGATCTGCCCAAGGCGCATTCGGACATGTACGAATATCTCGCCTCCGTCATGGAGCCGTGGGACGGCCCCGCCGCGCTCGCCATGACCGATGGCCGCTGGGTCGTCGCCGGCGTCGATCGCAACGCGCTTCGTCCGCTGCGCTATACGCTGACCGGCGACAATCTGCTGATCGTGGGCTCGGAGACCGGCATGGTCGTCGTGCCCGAAACCACCATCGTCAAGAAGGGCCGCATGGGTCCGGGCGAGATGATCGCCGTCGATCTGGCTGAGGGTGAGATTTACGAAGACCGCGCGATAAAGGACCGGATCGCGGGCGAACGTCCCTATGGCGACCTCATCAAGGACTTCCTGACGGTCGACGATCTGCCCGAAGTCGAGAGCGCGCTGCCGCAATGGGACAAGGCCGAACTCACCCGCCGTCAGGTTGCCGCCAATCTGACGCTGGAGGACATGGAACTGATCCTCAGCCCGATGGTCGAGGACGCGAAGGAAGCGATCGGGTCGATGGGCGACGATACGCCGCTCGCCGTCATTTCCGACAAGCCGCGCCACATCAGCCACTTCTTCCGCCAGAATTTCAGCCAGGTCACCAACCCGCCGATCGATCCGCTGCGCGAACGGCATGTCATGAGCCTCAAGACGCGCTTCTCCAACCTCCACAACATCCTGGAGGAAGAAGCGCAGAACAGCCATGTGCTGGTGCTTGATTCGCCCGTGCTGACCAGCGCGGAATGGGCGCGGCTGAAGGCGCGCTTCGGCTCTGCCGTGGCGGAGATCGACTGCACCTTCCCGGCCGAGGGCGGACAGGAGCAACTGCGTGCCGCCATCCGCCGCATCCGTGAGGAGGCCGAGCAGGCGGTGCGCGAAGGACGCAGCGAACTCTTCCTGACCGATGAGGGCGTCGGCCCGGATCGTGTCGCGATTGCGGGCGTGCTTGCCGCCGCCGCGGTTCATACGCATCTGGTGCGCAAGGGGCTGCGCTCCTACGCATCGATCAACATCCGCAGCGCCGAAGCGATCGACACCCATTATTTCGCAGTGCTGATCGGTGTCGGCGCGACGACGGTGAACGCCTATCTCGCCGAAGCCAGCATCGCCGATCGTCATGCGCGCGGCCTCTTCGGCGACCTGTCGCTCGATGCCTGCTTCGAACGCTATCGCACGGCGGTCAACGAAGGGCTGCTGAAGATCATGTCCAAGATGGGCATCGCGGTCATCAGCTCCTATCGCGGCGGCTATAATTTCGAAGCGGTCGGCCTGTCCCGCGCGCTGGTGAACGACCTCTTCCCCGGTATGCCGGCAAAGATTTCGGGCGAAGGCTATGCCTCGCTCCATTACAGCGCGATGGTCCGCCACGAAAAGGCGCACGATGCGGCGGTCGTTCGCCTGCCGGTCGGCGGCTTCTACCGCCAGCGCAACGGCGGCGAGAGTCACGCCTATTCGGCGCAGCTCATGCACCTGTTGCAGACGGCGGTCGCGACCGACAGCTATTCGACCTATCTGCAGTTCTCGCGCGGCGTGCGCGACTTGCCGCCGGTCTATCTCCGCGATCTGATGGAGTTCAACTTCGCCCGCGAAGCCGTCCCCATCGATGAGGTCGAGGCGACGACCGAAATCCGCAAGCGTTTCGTCACGCCCGGCATGTCGCTCGGCGCGCTCTCGCCGGAAGCGCACGAAACGCTCGCCATCGCGATGAACCGGATCGGCGCGAAGGCCGTGTCGGGTGAAGGCGGTGAGGATGCCAATCGCTTCAAGCCCTATGAGAATGGCGACAACGCCAACTCGGTCATCAAGCAGATCGCGTCTGGCCGCTTCGGCGTCCATGCCGAATATCTCGGGTCCGCAGAGGAGATCGAGATCAAGGTCGCGCAGGGCGCCAAGCCCGGCGAGGGCGGCCAGTTACCCGGCTTCAAGGTGACCGAGTTCATCGCGAAGCTGCGACATTCGACCCCCGGCGTGACGCTCATCTCGCCGCCGCCGCACCATGACATCTACTCGATCGAGGATCTCGCCCAGCTCATCTATGACTGCAAGCAGATCAACCCGCGCGCCAAGGTGTGCGTCAAGCTTGTCAGCCAGGCAGGCATCGGCACGGTGGCTGCGGGCGTGGCGAAGGCCCATGCCGACGTCATCCTCGTTGCCGGCCATGTCGGCGGCACGGGCGCGTCGCCCCAGACCAGCATCAAATATGCCGGTACGCCATGGGAAATGGGCCTGTCCGAAACCAATCAGGTGCTGACGCTCAACGGCCTGCGGCATCGTGTCAAGCTGCGCACCGACGGCGGCCTCAAGACCGGGCGCGACATCGTGATCGCTGCGATCCTGGGCGCTGAAGAGTTCGGCATCGGCACGCTTTCCCTCGTCGCGATGGGCTGCATCATGGTGCGCCAGTGCCATAGCAACACCTGTCCCGTGGGCGTCTGCGTGCAGGATGAGAAGCTGCGCCAGAAGTTCACCGGAACGCCCGAGAAGGTCATCAACCTCATGACGTTCATCGCGGAGGAAGTGCGTGAGGTGCTGGCGCGCCTGGGCTTCCGCAGCCTTGATGAAGTCATCGGACGGACGGAGCTTTTGAAGCAGGTCAATCGTGGTGCCGAGCATCTCGACGACCTCGATTTGAACCCCATCCTCGCCAAGGTGGATGCTCCCGACGAACTGCGTCGCTTCAGCCTGGAAGGGCGCAACCCGGTCCCCGACAGCCTCGACGCGCAGATGATGAAGGACGCACGCTCGGTGTTCGAGCGCGGCGAAAAAATGCAGCTCACCTACACGGTGCGCAATACGCATCGCGCGGTCGGCACCCGCCTTTCCGCCGCCGTGACCGAAAAGTTCGGCATGTCGACGCTGGCTGACGGGCATCTGACCGTCCGCCTGCGTGGCAGTGCGGGCCAGTCGCTCGGCGCATTCCTCTGCAAGGGGATCAAGCTTGAAGTCTTCGGCGACGCTAACGACTATGTGGGCAAGGGGCTGTCGGGCGGCATCATCACCGTTCGCACTACCGTGTCCTCGCCGCTGTCGTCGAAGGATAACACCATCCTCGGCAACACTGTCCTCTACGGCGCGACCAGCGGCAAGCTGTTCGCGGCGGGTCAAGCTGGCGAGCGCTTCGCCGTTCGCAATTCGGGCGCGCAGGTCGTGGTCGAAGGCTGCGGCGCGAATGGCTGCGAGTATATGACCGGCGGCACGGCGGTGATCCTCGGCCGGGTCGGTGCGAATTTCGGCGCGGGGATGACCGGCGGCATGGCCTTCATTCTCGATGAGGACGGCAGCTTCCCCGCTTCCGCCAATCCCGAAAGCATCGTCTGGCAGCGGCTCGACAGCGCGCACTGGGAAGCGCAGTTGAAGGCGCTGATCGCGGAACATGCGGTCGCGACCGACAGCAAATGGTCGAACACGATCCTTGACGATTGGGATCGCTGGCGTCGCTACATCTGGCAGGTCTGCCCCAAGGAGATGATCAATCGCCTAACGCACCCATTGAGCGACACCCCCCAGGTGGAAGCCGCCGAATAAGAAAAGGGCCAGGTCACTCCGGCCCTTTTCCTTTGCTCGATATCCATTGTCACCCTGGCCTCAAGCCGGGGTTCGACTTGTTGCTTTCCCGAGATGCCAAGCCTATCCTGCGTCCCACAGGAGTATCCGAAATGAACCAGCGTCACCGCTAAGCAGCGGACAGGCTTTTAACTGCGGAGCGATCCGCAAAAGCTGACTCAAGATTTCGGAATCATCATGCCCAGATTGCAGAACAAGACCTGCGTCGTTACCGGCGCAGCGCGCGGTATCGGCCGCGCCATCGCCACGCTCTTCCATCAGGAAGGCGCGACCGTCATTCTCACTGACCGCGACGCAGCCGAGGGCGGTGCCGCCGCCCAGGAGATCGGATGCCGCTTCGAGCCGCTCGACGTCGCGCGCGAAGAGGATTGGCACCGCCTCGCCATCATCGTCCCGACAGCCGATGTCGTCGTCAACAATGCGGGCGTCACCGGCTTCGAGGATGGCCCCGTCGCTCATGATCCCGAACATGCCTCGCTCGAAGACTGGCGCGCTGTCCACCGCATCAATCTCGACGGCACCTTCTTTGGCTGCCGCTATGCGATTGGCGCGATGAAGGGCGGGGGGAGTGGCTCTATCATCAATATATCGTCGAGATCGGGCATGGTCGGCATCCCGCTTGCCGCCGCCTATGCGTCGTCCAAGGCCGCGATCCGTAACCACAGCAAAAGTGTCGCGCTTTATTGCGCGCAGCAGGGCTGGAAGATTCGCTGCAACTCGATCCACCCCGCCGCGATCCTGACGCCGATGTGGGAGCCGATGCTGGGCGAGGGGCCGGATCGCAAGGCGCGCATGGAAGCGATGGTGGCGGACACGCCGCTTCGCCGGTTCGGGCTGGTGGAGGAGGTCGCTGCCGCTGCCCTACTACTGGCATCGGACGAAGCCACCTACATCACCGGCACGGAGATCACGATCGACGGCGGGCTGCTTGCGGGGTCTGCTGCGGTGCCGGGATGATCTGAACGGGTTCCTGTCCTATCGTGCTGTCACCCCTTATTCTCGATCGTGAAGAAGGAGAGGAACATTGCGATAGGATCAGCCCGACGCAACGAAATATCGAGATATGCGGGAAATATGCGAAGTTAAGGGTCAATGGGCATGTCCGCGCTTGCGACCGCAGTCGGCAGAGACTCCACAGGCTGATCGAGGTCTACGACCGGCTCAGGTACGGTGTCCCAATTGTCGTTCGGCGTTCCCACTCCCGCCATATCCTTCGTCCAGCGACGTTCGGCCAGCGTCGGGCCGCAGCCCTTACAATGGATTTCCACCGGCCCGGTTTCGGCGATCGAATCGGCGACGGCGGGCGGGGAGGTGCTGTCGTCATTATAGTCGACCGTCTCGGCTTGCGCTGATTCGGCAAGCGGCGAAATCGGCGTGCTTGTCACATAGGCACCGAGTGATACGCCCATCACGCCCGCTGCCACCACCGTCCCTGCCGAGAGCATCCAAAGGCGCATCGCCCGTGCCTCCTCATCACATTTCGACGCGAAAATCTTTTTTCGAAACTTCATAACGCGGAGGGCGATCGGTTGTTGCATGGCGCAAAAGCCTTTGCTAATGGCCGCCTCCTACCAAGCACCGGCCCTGCCGGTTCCCCTTGAAAGTGTGCGGTCGTGGCGGAATTGGTAGACGCGCAACGTTGAGGTCGTTGTGGCCGAAAGGCCGTGGAAGTTCGAGTCTTCTCGACCGCACCAATTCAAGGGAGCCTCAGTCGCAACATGGCGGCAGGCTCCCGATCCCCGGAAATAACTTGCTGACAAAATAATATGCGCCGTTACACGTTGCGGCTCCGCGCGCGCCGAACGCCGCCCGGACTTGGTTCAAAACAAATGACATTTCGGGGGTGGGGAGAAATGGTGCTGCCGGCGAGGATTGAACTCGCGACCTCAGCCTTACCAAGGATGCGCTCTACCACTGAGCTACGGCAGCACTCTATTTCTGATCCGGCAAACGCTGTTCGCGCTGCGGAGCCGGGCCTATGGCTTCCTGCGTTCGCCTTGTCAAGGCAGCTTGCGGCAGGAAAGGCAATTTGCTTAGGCGAACCCATGAGTGAGACACAGGACGAAAAAAAGGCGCGTCTGGCGCAGGCTTTGCGCGACAATCTGCGTCGCCGCAAAGCGCAGGCGCGCGCCGTAACGCAGCCCGCCGATACGCAGCCCGCAGATACGCAGCGGGACCGCCGACCCGAACGTGACGATCCCGCTAGCTAAAGCGTCAGAGCGGCGCGCAGCCCGCTTTCAGCCAATCAAGTGCATCGCCCTCCAGCTGCGGTCCGACGACCTCCAGCACGCGGGCGTGATACGCATCGACCCATGCGCGCTCCTCGTGATTGAGCATGTCGGTGACGATGAGCGAACGGTCGATCGGCGCGAAGGTCAGCGTTTCAAACCCGAGCATATCCTTCTCCCCGCCGGGCACGTCGCGATCCACGACCAGCACCAGATTCTCGATGCGGATGCCATACTCACCAGTTTTGTAATAGCCAGGCTCGTTGGACAGGATCATGCCTGCAAGCAGCGGCTCGTCCCCGCCGCCGAAGGTCGCGATCCGTTGCGGGCCTTCATGCACCGACAGGAAGCTGCCGACGCCATGGCCGGTGCCATGCGCATAGTCCAGCCCCTCTGCCCAGAGGAACTGCCGCGCCAGTACGTCCAACTGACCGCCGCGCGTCCCCTTGGGAAACACCGCACGGGCCAAAGCGATATGGCCTTTCAGAACAAGCGTGAACCGCCGCTGCATTTCCTGCGTTGGCGTGCCGATCGCCAGCGTCCGGGTCACGTCGGTCGTGCCGTCGCGATATTGCCCGCCCGAATCCACCAGATAGAGCGAGCCTGCCTCGATCGGCCGGTTCGTCTTTTCCTCGACGCGGTAATGCACCACGGCACCGTTGGGGCCAGCGCCGCTGATCGTGTCGAAGGAGAGGTCTTCCAAGAGGCCACCCTCCTTGCGGAACGCTTCCAGACGATCTGAAGCCGACAATTCGGTTTGGCCGCCCTTGGGCGCTTCGACCGACACCCAGTGCAGGAAGCGGCTTAAAGATGCACCGTCACGCGATTGCGCGGCCTTATGCCCCGCAATCTCGGCTGCGTTCTTCACGGCCTTTGGCAGAACGGCCGGGTCGCGCAGCGACAGGATCTGAGCGCCGCCCGCTTCCAGACCCTCGAATATCGCGCTGACGGCGCGTTCGGGATCGACGACGACGGTTTTGCCCGAAAGATCGGCAAGAGCATCGGCGAAGGCGGCGCGATCATGGATGCGCACGCCGTTGCCCAAATGCTGGGCGACCGCTTCGTCCATCTTTTCGGGCGCGACGAAGAGGTCGGCGGTCGCATCGGCATGAACGATCGCATAAGCGAGCGCGACAGGCGTGCGTTCGACATCCTTGCCGCGAATGTTGAATGTCCAGGCGATGGAATCAAGCGCGGACAGGATGGCGGCGTCGGCCTTCCGGGCCGTCAGCCAGTCCGCCATCTCGGCGCGCTTTTCCGCTGCGCTCTTGCCTGCATGTCGCTGTTCGTGGACCACCATCTTGGCGTTGCTGGGTGCGGGACGGTCTGGCCAGACGGCGTCGATCGGGTTGGTGTCGACCGCGATCAGTTCGGCACCTCGCTCCGCCAGAGCCGCTGTCGCCTTTTGAACCCAGGCGCAGGTGTGCAGCCAGGGATCATAGCCAATTCGCCCACCCTGCGGCGCATGGTCGCCCAGCCAGTCGGCGACCGACGTTTGCGGCACGCTTTCATACTGCCAATGTTTGCCATCCACCTGATCGCGCACCTGAAGCGTGTAGCGCCCGTCGGTGAAGATCGCCGCTTCCTCCGGCAGTACGACCGCACTGCCCGCCGATCCTTGAAATCCGGTCAGCCAGGCAAGGCGCTGCGCATAGGCGCCGACATATTCGCTCATATGCTCGTCGGTCAGCGGCACCACGAAGCCATCGAGCGAAACGCGCGCCAACTGGTCACGCAAAGCTTTCAGGCGGTCTTCATAAGTCGACATCAAAATTCCCTCGGATCGTCCAGCCCCTTGCGCTGGACGCTGTGTCGACAACATAGAGGGGCCAAGGCGCTAATGCCAGCGCCGCACGCGAACAGACATGGACCCTGAATGACCGATCCGATCACCCCGCCTCTTGCCGACCGTCGCCCTTCCACCATCGATCATCACGGCCTCAGCGTCGCGGACGATTATGCATGGCTGCGCGATCCGGATTATCCGGAGGTTACGGACAAGGGGGTGCTCGGTTATCTCGAAGCGGAGAACGCCTATTTCGAGCAGGCGATGGCGCCGCAAAAGCCATTGATCGACACTCTGTTCGCCGAGATGAAACGACGCATCAAGGAAGACGACCAATCGGTGCCGCAGAAGGACGGCGACTATATCTACTGGCGCGCGTTCGAGGTCGGCGCGCAATATCGCAAATGGTATCGCAAGCCCGTGGCGGGTGGGCCGGATCAACTCATTCTGGACGAGCCTGCGCTGGCGGAGGGACACGAGTTCTTCCGGCTGGGCGCGATGTCGCGCAGTCCCGATGGGCAGAGAATTGCCTATTCGACCGATACCAATGGCTCGGAACGATACACGATCTGTTTCAAGGATCTGACCGAGGGGACCAATGTCGATGAATCCATCGAGGGGGCCAGTGGGAAATGGGGCGAGGATTCGGTCGAGGGTGTCATCGGGAACATCGTCTTCACCGCCGACGGCGCTCATATTCTTTATGGCGTGACCGATGATCAGTGGCGATGCCGCACGATCAAGCTTCATCGGCTAGGAACGCCGTCCGAGCAGGATCAGGTGATCTATTTCGAGGAGGATGAGGGCTTTTCCTGTGGAGTTTCGCTGAGCGCGGCGGAAAATTGGATCATCCTGTCTACGGGCGACCATATTACCAGCGAAGTCCGGCTGATCCCCGCCGACGATCCCACCGCCAAGCCTTTGCTGGTCGCCGCGCGGCAGCCGGGGCGGGAATATGATGTCGATGAGCATGAGGGCACGCTCTATATCCGCACCAATGACGTGCACCCAAACTTCCGGCTGGTGAAGGCGACGCTCGATGCTCCAGCTGAATGGACGGAGGTCATCGGCCCCGACGCGCATTTCTATCTGACGGATTTCACCCTGTTCAAGACGTTCTATGTAACCGAAGGGCGGCAGGACGGCCTCGACCAGATCGAACTGCGCGACTATGCCACCCATGCGGCGAAGCGCATCCCATTCCCAGAAGCGAGCTATTCGGCGAGCCTGGACGACAATCCCGAATATGATGTGACCAAACTGCGCATCGGCTATGAATCGATGGTCACGCCCGACACTATCTACGACTATCATCTCGACAGCGGCGAACTGGAAGTACTGAAGGTTCAGGACATTCCGTCGGGATATGACGCGGGCCGCTATGCGACCGAGCGGCTGATGGTGAAGGCGCGGGACGGCACGCCGATCCCGGTATCGATCGTCTATCCCAAGGAC
>JAAIGE0100031173.1_pt1 | contig 31488 bp, 25 predicted proteins | sample 6487951 | NCBI WGS metagenome assembly JAAIGE01 (sample SAMN13974128, study PRJNA590717) | phyllosphere metagenome | biome: tomato field; feature: multiple bacterial spot infested tomato fields; material: tomato leaves; isolation source: leaves from tomato fields | host: Solanum lycopersicum ...
CAGCCGGTGCCCGTGGGGGTGACGGGCGAGTTGTACATCGCGGGCATGGGCCTGGCGCGGGGCTACCTGGGCCGCCCGGTGCTGAGCGCAGAGCGCTTTGTGGCCAATCCGCATGGCGGTCCGGGCAGCCGCATGTACCGCACAGGCGATCTGGCGCGCTGGCGCACCGACGGCAGTCTGGACTTCCTGGGCCGGGCCGACCAGCAGGTGAAGATCCGGGGCTTGCGCATTGAGCCGGGAGAGATCGAATCGGCCTTGCTGCGGCACCCTCTGGTGGCGCAGGCGGCGGTGATAGCCCGCGAGGACGTGGCAGGGGAAAAGCGGCTGGTGGCGTACGTGGTGTCCACCGGTGAGGGCGAGCCTGCGTCAGGGGAACTGCGCAGCCATCTGGCGCTGTCGCTGCCCGAGTACATGGTGCCATCGGCGTTCGTTCAATTACCGGCACTGCCGCTGAGCCCGAGTGGAAAGCTGGACCGAAAGGCGCTGCCCGAGCCGCAGGCGCCGGGCGACCAGCCTTACGCCGCGCCGCGCACCGACACGGAACTCGCTTTGGCCGCGTTGTGGGCTGACATCCTGCATTTGCCGCGAGTGGGCATTCACGACAACTTTTTCGAAATCGGTGGCCATTCGCTGATGGCAATCCAGTTGGGCATGCGGATCCGGGACCAGATCCACCCTGACTTTCCTCATGCGGAGGTTTACAACCGCCCGTCGATCGCACAATTGGCCCAGTGGATGGACCAGGCTGGCGACGATGGAGTCTCCCTGGATCTGGCGCGCGAGATCCATTTGCCAGAGCACATCCAGGGACAGCCCGAGGCGCCCAGTCTGACGCCGGCGCGTGTCTTTCTCACCGGGGCCAGCGGATTCGTCGGAAGCCATCTGCTGGCTGCGCTGTTGCGCGACACCTCGGCTTGCGTGGTCTGCCACGTGCGGGCTGCCGACGAGGCGCAGGGGCGGCAGCGCCTGCAACGCGCCATGGCAGAGCGGCAGCTTGGCGCGATATGGGACGATGCGCGAATCCAGGTGGTCACGGGCGATCTGGGTGCACCGCAGTTGGGGCTGGATGAAGCCGCCGTGCAACGGGTCCGCGACGGCTGCGACTCCATCTACCACTGCGCCGCGCAGGTGGATTTTCTGCATCCGTACGCCAGCCTGAAGGGCCCCAATGTGGACAGCGTGGTCACATTGCTCGAATGGACATCGCAAGGGCGGCCCAAGACCCTGCATTACGTCTCGACGCTGGCCGTGATTGGCCAGAACGAGGACGGTGGCACGGTCACGGAGCGTTCGGCGCTGCCTTCCTGGAACGGCCTGGTGGACGGCTACAGCCAGAGCAAGTGGGTCGCCGACGCGTTGGCCCGGGAAGCGCAGGCGCGGGGAATGCCGGTGGCCATCTATCGGCTCGGTGCCGTGACCGGTGACCACGATCACGCGATTTGCAATGCCGCTGACCTGATCTGGCGGGTGGCACACCTGTATGCGGACCTGCAGTCCATCCCCGACATGGACTTGCCTCTGAACATGACCCCGGTGGACGATGTGGCGCGGGCCATCCTGGGCCTGGCTGCCCGGGCATCTTCTTGGGGGCAGGTGTACCACCTGGTGAGTCCGGCGCCGCTGCGGGTGCGGGACATTCCTCCGGTGTTCGAGCGTCTCGGGCTGCATCTGGAACCGGTGGCGCTGGAGTCTTGGCTGCGGCGTGCCCACGTGCGGCTGGCCGAGGGGCAGGACCGCGATTTGGCTGCCGTGCTGGCCATCCTGGACCGCTATGACGCATCGGCCACGCCACCGAAGGTGTGCGGCGCGGCAACCCACGCGCAACTTGAATCCATCGGTGCGGCAATCCGGCCGGTGGATCGTGATCTGCTGCACCGCTATTTCGTCGATCTGGGTATCGATGCCAAGGCACACCGTGCCCTGGAAACCAGCATTTCTTGAACGAAGGAGGAAACCATGGCACGTTATCTCATTGCAGCAACCGCCCTGCCGGGACATGTGTTGCCCATGCTGGCCATCGCCCAGCATCTGGTGCGTCAGGGACACCAGGTGCGGGTGCAAACTGCCAGCCACTTCAAGGAACAGGCCCTGGCCACGGGCGCGTCCTTCACCGCGTTCGATCCGTCGATTGACTTCGAGCACCAGGAGCTGGACCGGCGGTTTCCGCAACGTCTGCAACAGCCTTCCGCCCATGCGCAGCTGTGCTTTGGACTGAAGCACTTCTTTGCCGACGCGATGGCGCCGCAACTGGCGGGGTTGCGGCGCATCCTGGCGCATTTCGATGCCGATGCCATTTTGGTGGACACGATGTTTTGCGGCACGTTCCCGATGCTGCTGGGACCGCGGGAGGAGCGGCCCGTCATCGTCGCCATCGGCATTTCGGCGCTGGCGCTGTCCAGCCGGGACACTGCCTTTTTTGGCACGGCGCTGCCGCCTTCGTCCACGGCCGAAGGTCGCACTCGCAACCAAGCCATGAACCGCAATCTTCAGCAGGTGATGTTCGGCGATGTGCAACGCCATTTCAATGGTGAACTGGCGCGCTTGGGAGCGCCGGCACTGCCCCATTTTTTCATCGATGCGATGGTGACGCTGCCGGATCGGTACCTCCAACTGACGTCGGCATCTTTCGAGTATCCACGCAGCGACCTGCCTGGCTCCGTCCGGTTCGTGGGGCCGCTGCTGGCACCGTCACGTGCCGACTTCAACCCACCTGGCTGGTGGCCCGAACTGGATGACGGCCGGTCCGTCGTGTTGGTCACGCAGGGCACGCTGGCCAATCAGAACCCTGCGCAGTTGATCGGGCCCACCGTGCAGGCGCTGGCCAGGTTCGATGACATCCAGGTGATTGCGACCACGGGCGGACCAGTGCCCCCAGGCCTCAGCGCCGCGATGCTGCCCGCCAACGCCCGTGTGGTGCCATTTTTGCCATATGACCGGCTGTTGCCCAAGGTGCACGCCATGGTCACCAATGGTGGATATGGCTCGGTCAACCATGCGCTCAGTCTGGGCGTGCCGCTGGCCGTGGCGGGCGCGACCGAGGAGAAGCCGGAAATCGCCGCGCGAGTCGCCTGGTCGGGCGCCGGCATCAACCTGGCCACCGGGCAGCCCAGCGCGCGTCAAATCGGCGATGCGGTGCGCAAACTGCTGGACGACCCTTCCTACCGGCAGCGCGCCCAAGCGCTGCGACTGGATTTCGCACGCCACCACGCGCTGACCGAGATCGCATCGGCCCTGGTGACGTTGCATGAAAGAGCCCCCGCCATCGCGGAATTTGCATGATTTTCCAAGGAGACCTGACATGAGCAATCCATTCGACGACGAGAACGGCCGTTTCTTGGTGCTGACCAATCCCGAAGGCCAGCACTCACTGTGGCCCGCGTTTCTCGATGTGCCCGCTGGCTGGGAGGTGGCCTTGCCTGCATCCGACAGAGCAGCGTGCCGTTCGTACATCGAAACGCACTGGAGGGACATGCGGCCCCGTTCACTGGTCGTCGCAATGGGCGGTTGATCGCCGTGCCATCGGCCGCCGCGAAATTTCCTTCGGGATTCAACGCGTTTTTTCCGGGAACCCTTGTGCGGCCCATGCGACGGTCTGGACGCCCATTCCGTGGCGCGCGGCCTGCGCAGCCAGGAGGGCATGCACATCAAAGAGTTCGGTGCCCTCCCAGCGCTCTTGTGCATGCGTCACCATGCCTGCTTGCGCACGCTCTGCCATGTCAGGACACCACTGGCTCAACACCCGTGGGAATGCCCGGCAGTACCCCTTGGCGACGCCAGCGAGTTCGGCCAACTGCCCATACCCGACGCGCTTGCCAGCCGGTATCCGCCGCACGATGTCGACGATGCGATCCTTCCAATCGTCGCTCAGAGGGGGAATCGGCGCAGGTCCTTGGCAAATGGCATGGCCCACCCGCAGCATGCCGCCTTGCAGCACCCGCGCCAGTGTGCCGCGACGTCCCTTCAACGCTTTGACGACGCCCGGCCGGCATTGCTCCAGGCGGGCGCAGGGCTCGCATTGGAAGGTGATCCAGAGCACCACCTCCGGGCCGATTCTCAACAGCGACCCGGAGGGCAGGCTTGCCGTGGGGCCATCGATGAGCAGGTTTTCGCGCAGCGTGGAAGGTGGCAGTTGGAGGTCGCGATACGCATCTATCCCCGCCAGCAAAACCTGGCGTGGCGAAAGCCGATTGGCATACCGGTCGCCAAGCAATCCCTGATCGGCCATGGCCATGGCCTCCGATACCAACTGGGGGCTTGGAGCGGCCTGACTGTGCAAGCACAGACCTTGCAGTGTGCCCACGGCCCGCCAGGGCATGGATAGGGGAAACTGCAAAGTGAGGGCACTCGCAGGGGCAGCGGCTGGCATCTGGGGAGGCGGCAAGGGGCGGGAACGGCGTGTGGGCAGAGCTTTGTTCCACAGCTTGACAGAAATTTCCATGCGACGGCGGATGCAGGCGCAATTCCTACAACCCGGCTGCGGCCTGCCGAGCAAACTGGCTCGCCCACCAGGCCGTGAAAGAAGCGCCATGCAATCCAGCCAACCTTTGTCAGCAGCTCGCAATGAGAGCTGCGGCGACCGCCTTGCTTCTGCCCACTCCGTGCGACTGCGCGTGAATGGCCATGACCACCATGTCGAAGTTCCCAGTTGGGTCACGCTGCTTGACCTGCTGCGCGATCGGCTGGGGCTAACGGGAACCAAGAAAGGCTGCGATCATGGCCAGTGCGGCGCTTGTACCGTGCTGGCTGATGGGAAGCGCATCAACGCGTGCCTCACGCTCGCGGTCATGCAGGATGGGGTGGACATCACCACGGTGGAGGGGCTGCCCCCCCTGTCCGGAGAAGGGCTCACAGACACCGGACTGCATCCCTTGCAGCAGGCCTTCATCGACCATGACGCATTCCAGTGCGGCTATTGCACACCAGGGCAGTTGTGCTCCGCGGTGGGTCTGCTGAACGAAGGGGGAGTGCACACGGCTGAGGAGGTTCGGGAGCGCATGAGCGGTAACCTCTGCCGTTGCGGGGCCTATCCGCAGATCGTGCAGGCGGTCGCTCAGGTGGCTGGCATCCGGGTCGATGCCATGTGTTATTCATCGCCCGGCCCCTTCAAGGTGCAGGGGAGCCAGGCATGAGGGCATTCGGGTACGAAGCCGTCGCCACTGCCGATGCCGCCCTGTCTGCAATGCGCGGCCAAGCGTCAGACACTGGCGAGACCGCACCGCAGGCCAAGTTTCTCGCGGGGGGAACCAACCTGATCGACCTGATGAAGGAAGACGTCGTGCGCCCACAGTGGCTGATCGATGTCAGCCGCCTGCCGCTGGCCTCCATCGAGGCCCTGCCCGATGGAGGCGTGCGCCTTGGAGCCATGGCACGGAATGCGGCCACTGCGCGCCATCCCTTGGTGCGCGAACGCTATCCGTTGCTGTCGGCGGCCATCCTGACAGGCGCATCGCCGCAGATTCGCAACATGGCGACCAATGGGGGCAACCTGTTGCAGCGCACGCGGTGCCACTACTTCTACGACACGGGAACACCCTGCAACAAACGTAAGCCGGGCACGGGTTGTCCCGCGCGTGAAGGGCTGGCCCGGCAACTGGCCATCCTGGGGACCAGCGACCATTGCGTGGCCACGCATCCGTCGGACATGTGCGTGGCGCTTGCCGCGCTCGATGCGGTGGTGCATGTGCAATCGCCGAACGGGCAGCGAACCATCGCGTTCGCCGATTTCCATCGATTGCCAGGCAACGCGCCGCAGCGCGACAACACGCTGTCGGGCGATGAACTCATCGTGCACATCGAACTGCCGGCCAACGGGCTGCAGCAGCACAGCACCTATCTGAAGCTGCGTGACAGGGCCTCCTATGCCTTCGCCCTGGTGTCGGTGGCTGCGGCGTTCGAGCTGGACGCTGCCGGGCTGATGCGAAGCCCTCGCATTGCGTTGGGCGGCGTGGCCCACAAGCCCTGGCGCGACGCCGAAGCGGAACAGATTCTGGAGGGGCAGCCGCCGGAAGCTGCGGCCTTCCATGCGGCGGCGCAGTTGCTCTTGCGGGATGCCTGCGGCCACGGGGCCCCGGGTGGACCCGGTGACAACCGTTTCAAGATCGTTCTGGCCCGGCGTGCCATCGTGCGTGCGCTCGAGATGGCGCGCGATGGCGAACTGACCAACACCGGAGAGCTGGGTACCGGACCTGTACAGGAATTTCAACCATGAGCATCCACGATGATTTCCGGACAGACCCCGGCGCCGGGCAGGCCCTCCCCCAGCAGCCCATGGCGGAGCCTGGCACCGGGCTGGTGAAGACGGGTGCGCCCGTCTCCCGCATCGATGGCCGCCTCAAGGTCATGGGCCAGGCGCGCTACGCTGCGGAGCATGCCAGCGATGACCTGATTTATGGAGTGGGTGTCAACAGCACCGTGGCAAAAGGGCTGATTCTGAATCTGCGGACGGATCGAGCGCGTGCAGTGCCGGGCGTGCTCGATGTCATCACACACATGAACCGCCCCGCGGTTCGGTCGCTCGATCTTTTCTACAAGGACATGACTTCCCCTGGGGGCTCGCCGTTCAAGCCCCTGCACGACGCGCGCATCCACTACAGCGGCCAGCCGGTCGCGCTGGTGGTTGCCACGTCGTTCGAGGCGGCGCGCTGTGCAGCTGCCTTGGTGGAGCTGGATTACGAGGTTGAAAAACACGAGACCCATCTGGTGCACAACTTGCGCCATGCGCGGGAACCGAGCCGGCTCAAGGCTGGCTACTCACCGCCACCCAAGCCCCGGGGGAATGCCCCCCGAGCGTTCGGCGCGGCGCCGGTCAGGATCGATGCCCAGTACTACAGCGGCGTGGAGCACCACAATCCGATGGAGATGCATGCCTCCACCGTACTGCGCAGTGCCGATGGCCATCTCACCATCTATGACAAGACCCAGAGCCCGCAAAACAGCCGGTGGGTGGTGTCGCGCGTGTTCGGTCTTTCGCAGGAAGAGGTGACCGTTCGCAATCCTTTCGTTGGCGGCGCATTCGGGTCGGGCCTGCGGCCGCAGTACCAGCTCATCCTGGCGGTGATGGCTGCATTGCACCTGCAGCGTTCGGTGCGGGTGGTGCTCACGCGCCAGCAGATGTTCACGTTCGGGCACCGGCCCGAGACATGGCAGCGCGTCAGGCTGGCCGCGGACCACGATGGTTCTCTGAAGGCTGTCATGCACGAAGCTGTGGCCGAGACTTCGCGCCTGGAAGACTACGTGGAAGTGGTGGTGAACTGGTCCGGCCAGCTCTACCAGTGCGACAACGTCAGCCTCGGCTACCGATTGGTCCCTCTCGACCAGTACAGCCCCCTCGATATGCGCGCACCTGGTGCCGCCCATGGCGTGCACGCGCTGGAAGTGGCCATGGACGAATTGGCCTATCAGCTGCGCATGGATCCGCTGATCTTGCGGCTCAAGAACTACGCCGATCGCGATGCCTCCAAGGGGTTGCCCTTTTCTACCAAGGAGCTGCATGCGTGCTACCAGCAAGGTGCGGAGCGGTTCGGTTGGGCGCAGCGCCCGCTGGAGCCACGTTCCATGCAGCAGGGGCGGGAGCTGATCGGTTGGGGCATGGCCACGGGCACCTGGGATGCCATGCAGATGTTCGCGCGCGTTCGCGCGGTGATGCATGCCGACGGGCGATTGGTCGTGAGCAGTGCGGCCTCCGACATCGGTACCGGCACCTACACGGTCATGGCCATGATCGCCGCCGAAGCGATGGGATTGCCACTGGAACAGGTAACCTTCGCTCTGGGCGACTCGAACCTGCCGTTGGCCCCTGTGGAAGGCGGCTCGTCGCATGTAGCGACGGTCGGTGCCGCGGTGGAGGGCGCATGCGAGAAGCTGCAACGGTTGCTCTGGGCGCTGGCAAGGCGCAGTCGGAGCATGGGCTTCGGCAAGGTGCTGCTCCAGGAGGTGGAATTCAAGGAGGGTCGCATGCGTCGCCGGGACGCCCTACCGCAGGACTTGGGTGTCACGTTCGCCGACATCCTGGCGTCGCAAGGGCGCTCGATGATCGAGGTGCGGCACCTCATGCTTCCCAACGTGCTCCGGCAAAAGAAGTTCGTCAGGGCCACCCACTCCGCCGTGTTCTGCGAAGTGCGGGTAGACGAGGCTCTGGGAACGGTTCGTGTCACGCGGGTGGTCAGTGCCATCGCTGCGGGGCGCATTCTCAATGCCAAAACGGCCCACAGCCAGATCACCGGGGGCGTGGTCTGGGGTATCAGCCAGGCATTGCATGAAGAGACGCAGACCGACCATGCCCTGGGCCGGTTCATGAACCACAACTATGCGGAATACCACATTGCCACCAACGCCGACATTCCGCCGATCGACGTGATTTTTGTGCAGGAGGATGACCGGATCGTCAGCCGCCTGGGCGCCAAGGGGGTGGGCGAGATCGGCATCGTGGGTGTGGCGGCGGCCGTGTGCAATGCCATCTTCCATGCCACTGGCCGGCGCGTTCGCTCCACCCCCATGACGCCTGACAAGGTGATGCTCCCTGCACCACCGGCCGTGCCGTCTTCCGCGGAGGACGCTGTGTCCCTGTAGACGGCCAGGGCCGCCGCCGCATGCGACCGGGTCGTGGCGGGTCGTCAGTCCTGATTCATGGGCGTGGATGCCATGCTGCGTCCTTTTGGTGGCGGTCGGCCAGCAGCGCCCTCAGGCGCTCCAGCAATCTGCCCATGTCCACCGGCTTGGAGAAATGGTCGTCGAAACCTGCCTCCAGCGCGAGCAGCCGGTCGGCATCGCTTCCGTAGCCTGTCAATGCAATCAAAGGAAGGTGCCGGGTGTCTGGCTGAGAGCGAACGCGGCGCGCCAGTTCGTACCCGCTGATCTCGGGCAGGCCGATGTCGAAGATGGCCGCGTCAAACCGTGCTTCGGCCAACTGGGCGAGGCCGCCGGCGGCACTGTAGGTGGCCCGTACCCGATGGCCTTCCATTACCAGCCACTCCGCCAAAAGGTCGGCGGCATCGGTATTGTCATCGACCAAAAGCAGTCGCAATGCAGGCAAGGCCTCCGATCCCGTATCTCCTCGCGGGTCATCGGTGGCCTGTGGTTGGCCGAGCAAGGGCAACCGCAGCGTGAAAGTGCTTCCTTTGCCCGGTCCGTCGCTGTGCGCCTTGATGGTGCCGGAGTGCAGGCCCGTCAAGCTGCGGGCGATGGCCAGTCCCAGGCCGAGCCCCCCGGACGCGCGCTCCAAGGCCTGCTCACCCTGCACGAACCGCTCGAATACGTGGTGGAGCAGGTGGGCAGGGATGCCCACGCCCTCATCGCTGACGCGGAGCACTGCCCAGCCCGCCTCGCTGGCGAGTTCCATCCGGATGGGTGTGTCCGGTGGGCTGAATTTCGCGGCGTTGTTGAGCAGGTTGCAGACGATCTGAACGAGCCGAAGCAATTCGCCCTGCACGAGGACAGGCGTCGTCGGCATGCTCAACTGGGGCGTGGAGCTGCGCGCCTGCAAGGCGGGCATCGTCAGCTCCAGCGCACGCTCCGTCACCTCTCGGAGATCCACGGGTTCCAGCGACAGGGTGATCTTTCCCGACACGATTCTCGAGATGTCGAGCAGGTCGTCCACCAGGCGCGACAGGTGCTTGACCTGCCGGTCGATGATTTCACGTTCCCGGGAAAATGCTGTGGGATCGCGGCGGGCGATCAACTGCAGGGCCAGCACGATAGGCGCCAGAGGGTTGCGGAGTTCATGGCCCAGCATGGCCAGGAATTCATCTTTCGCGCGGTTGGCCGACTCGGCTTCGCGCTGCGCCTTCCGTGCCTCCGACAAGAGCAGCGCATTGTCCAGCGCCAAGGCTGCGCGTTGCGCAAGTTCGCCGATCAGTGCGCTGTCTTCCGCTTCAAAGATGCGGTTAGGACCGGCCTGGAGCACCGCCATGGTGCCGATGGTGCGTCCCCGCGCAATGAGTGGAACGACGCAGGCCGCGCCGGCTTCGAGTTCCGGCACAAGCGCTGAAATGTCTTTGATCTGGCCCTCGACTTCGCCGGTCTGGCCGGACGGATACAGGCGGGGCTTGCCGGTCTTGAGGGCGGTGATCAGCACCTGCGGCGTTTCCGTGGGATGGACCAGCACGTGGTCCTGTTCGGCAAGCCTGCCGCTGTGCTCCGCCCATTTGGAGTGGCTCAGCCTTGGAAGCAAGACCCCTTGCTCATCCAGCAGATCGATCCGGCAGGCATCGCCGATGGCAGGCACCACCAGGCGGGCAATCGCTTCAAGCGTATCCGACTCCTCCAGTGATCCGGAAAGTACGGCACTGGCATTGACCAGCAACCCCAGCCGCTGTTCGGCCGCCTGGGCTGCGGACCGTGCATGGCTTTCAAGCTGCAGCAACTCTTCCCGCTCTGCCTCACTGCCGGCGCGCTGCACGGCGGCCGATTCGAGCGCCCGTGCCACGGCGTCGATTTCCGTGATGCGCGACATGCCGGATGGCCGCAATTCGCCCCGGCCCAGGGCATCGGCGTCGTCTCGCAGGCTGCGCATGGGCATTGTGATGGACTTCGACATCCACCAGGCACCCGCCCCCCCGAGAACCAGTGATGCCAGAAGACCCAGCACGTAGGCCCCGGCGGTGCGCCACCAGGAGCTTTCTGCCTTCGACAGCGATGTGCCCAGGACGAGCGTCCAGCCCCCTTCGCCGAGCCGCGCGAGCACAGTCTTCGCAAGCACACCATCGACTGGCTGGTGAAGAACGTCAAGGAAACCAATGGCAAGGTCGGCATGATCGGCTCGTCCTACGAAGGCTTCACCGTGGTGATGGCACTGACCAACCCGCATCCGGCGTTGAAGGTGGCGGTGCCGGAAAGCCCGATGATCGACGGCTGGATGGGCGACGACTGGTTCAATTACGGCGCGTTCCGCCAGGTGAATTTCGATTATTTCACCGGCCAGCTCAGCAAGCGCGGCAAGGGCGCCGGCATCGCGCGTCAGGGGCACGACGATTACAGCAACTTCCTGCAGGCCGGCTCGGCCGGCGACTTCGCCAAGGCCGCAGGTCTGGAGCAATTGCCGTGGTGGCACAAGCTCACCGAACACGCCGCCTATGACGCGTTCTGGCAGGAGCAGGCGCTCGACAAGGTAATGGCGCGCACGCCGCTGAAGGTGCCCACGATGTGGCTGCAAGGCCTGTGGGATCAGGAAGACATGTGGGGAGCGATCCACAGCTACGCGGCGATGGAGCCGCGCGACAAGCGCAATACGCTCAACTACCTGGTGATGGGCCCGTGGCGCCACAGTCAGGTGAACTACGACGGCAGTGCCTTGGGCGCGCTGAATTTCGAAGGCGATACCGCGCGCCAGTTCCGTTCCGAGGTGCTGCGCCCGTTCCTGGACCAGTACCTGGTCGATGGCGCGCCCAAGGCAGACACGCCGCCGGTGTTCATCTACAACACCGGCGAAAACCATTGGGACCGCCTCAAGGCATGGCCGCGCAGTTGCGACAAGGGCTGCGCCTCGTCCAACAGGCCGCTGTATCTGCAGGCCGGCGGCAAGTTGTCGTTCCAGCAACCGGTGGCCGGGCAGGCGGGCTTTGAAGAGTACGTGTCCGACCCCGCCAAGCCGGTGCCGTTCGTGCCGCGCCCGGTGGATTTTGCCGACCGCGCGATGTGGACCACCTGGTTGGTGCACGACCAGCGCTTTGTCGATGGCCGCCCTGACGTGCTGACCTTCGTCACCGAGCCGCTGACCGAGCCGCTGCAGATCGCCGGTGCCCCCGAAGTGCATCTGCAGGCCTCCACCAGCGGCAGCGACAGCGATTGGGTGGTGAAGCTGATTGATGTGTATCCGGAGGAGATGGCGTCGAACCCGAAGATGGGCGGCTACGAGTTGCCGGTGTCGCTGGCCATCTTCCGCGGCCGCTACCGCGAGAGCTTCAGCACGCCCAAACCCTTGGCCTCCAATCAGCCGCTGGCATTCCAGTTCGGCCTGCCAACCGCCAACCACACCTTCCAGCCGGGCCACCGGGTGATGGTGCAGGTGCAGTCCAGCCTGTTCCCGCTGTACGACCGCAACCCGCAGACTTACGTGCCCAATATCTTCTTCGCCAAGCCCGGCGATTATCAGAAGGCCACGCAGCGGGTGTACGTGTCCCCCGAGCAGCCCAGTTACATCAGTCTGCCGGTACGTTGAGCGCGCGGACGCCGCGTGCCGGCGGCGTCCACGCATCTTCCAGCAACTGCGGGCGGCAGGCCACCCAGGCGGCGGCCAGCTGCACCAGCAGGCAGATGACCAGGAACACGAACGGGGAGGTCCAGCCGCCGCTGTGCGCGTGCAGCCAGCCGAACAGGAACGGCCCCAGGCAGCTCACCGCATAGCCCACGCCCTGCGAGAAACCGGACAGCGCAGCCGAACCGGCCGCCGTGCGGCTGCGCTGATTCACCAACACCAACGCCAGCGGAAACGTACTCGGCCCCAGGCCGAGCAGGGTCACCCACAGGACCGGTGCGGCCAGCGGCGCCCACCACAGCCCGGCGAACGCGACCAGGTGGCAGGCTGCGCATAGCAGCACGATCGGAAACGGATTGCGCATGCGCACCGCCAGCGCCGGCATGGTCAGCGCGCCGACCATGCCCAATGCCGCGAACAACGCCACCATGGTGCCGCCGAACGCAGGCGATGCACCTGCTTCGCGCAGCAGCGTCGGCAGCCAGGTGAACATGGAATAGGTCACCAGCGAGGTCATGCCGAAGGTCACCGCCATGCTCCAACCCAGCGCCGTACGCGCGACGCGGCCTTCGGCTTCGGGCGTGGGTGTGACCGGTGCCGGGCCGGTGGCGCGGATGCGCCGATGGTTGGCGTGCACCAGGGCCCACGCCGCCGTTGCCAGCAGGGCCGGCAGCACCCACGCCACCATCGAACTGCGCCAACCCAGCGCATCGGCCACCGGCACTGCCAGCAGGGCCGGCAGCAGCGTGCCGACCTGCAGCACGGTGATGTACAGCGTGCTCACCCGACCCACGCGGTCGCCGAAGTAGCGCTTCACCAGCGGCGGCAGCACCACGTTACCCATGCCCATACCGGCCAACGCCACCAGCGAGCCGACCAGCAACCCGGCGGTGCCCGGCAGCAGCGGGCGCAGCACCAACCCCAGCGTGGCCAGCGCCATCGACAACAGCGCCACGCGCAGCAAGCCGAAACGGCGCAGCAATGCGGGCGTTGCCACGCCGGTGAGTGCGAACGCTGCGGTCGGCAACATGCCGAGCGCACCCATGGTGGGCGCGCCGAAGGCGTACTCGTCGGCAATGCGTTCCAGCAGCGGCGTCAGCGACGTCACCGCGGTGCGCAAGTTGAATGCGGACAGCAGGATCGCGGCCAGCACCAGGCCGCGACCACGCAACTGGGCGGACGAAGAAGACGCGGCAGTGACAACAGACATGACAGACCATCCGCGTCGCGCACGTGCGTGCAACGACGCCTGAAAACACAAAACCGGCACGAGGCCGGTTTGTGTTTTGAAACTGGTCGGGGAGACAGGATTCGAACCTGCGACCTCTACGTCCCGAACGTAGCGCTCTACCAGACTGAGCTACACCCCGAAGGAGCCGCGTATGTTACATAGGGAATGGGGAATCGGCAAGCATCTGATGAAATTATTTTACTGAGGCGGCTCGCCACGCTCGGGCTCGCGTGCTTCGAACCACATGCCGTTGAGCACCGCGGCCAATGCCGCCAGGCCGGTGCCAAGTATCCATGCGAAATACCACATTGGTGTGCTCCTCGAATCGTTGAACAGGATGATGGTGGCGCGCGGTGCGGCAACGGCAGCGCAGGCACTGCGATCGCTGCCGCGGCGCTCAGTACGCGTTGGGATTGGCCGTGACCGCATCGTCGGTGACCTTGCCCTTGAGCACGCGATACACCCAGCTCGTGTACGCCAGCACGATTGGCATGAACACGGCAGTGGCCAGCAACATGATCCACAACGTCAGACGGCTGCTGGATGCATCCCACACCGTCAGGCTCGCGCTTGGCGCGCTGGAAGAGGGCAGCAGGAACGGGAACAACGCAAAGCCCACCGTGAACACGATGCCGACGATGGCGCTGCCGGAGGCGATGAAGGCCAGGCCGCCGCGCCGCAGGCGTAAGCACACCGCGCTCATCGCAAGCCCGACCAGGCCCACCAGCGGCGCCATCAATGTGGCCGGCATGCTGCTGTAGTTGTGCAACCAGCCGCCCGCGGCGGTGAGCGCAGCGGTCTTGCCGAGCGGGTTGGTGGCCGCATGGGTGGCCAGCACCGAGGTCACCGCATAGCCGGGCAGACCCAGCGCCACCCATGCGCCGCCTGCTGCAAACAGTGCCAGCGCACACAGCGCGGCGATGCCGCCGAAACGTGCCGCGCGCTCGGCCACCGGTCCATCGGTCTTGAGCACCAGCATCGCGGCGCCATGCGCGAGCAGCATCGCCACGCTGAGCAAGCCGGCGAGCAATGCGAACGGCGTCAGCAACCCGAGCAGGTTGCCGGTGTAGAACGTGCGCATGCTGTCGTCGAAGTGGAACGGCACACCCAGCAGCACGTTGCCGACCGCCACGCCCATGATCAGCGCCGGAATGAAGCCGCCGACGAACAACGCCCAGTCCCAAGTGCTGCGCCAGCGCGGACTCACCAGTTTGCCGCGGAACTTGAAACCGACCGGGCGCAGGATCAGCGCGAACAGGATCAGGAACATCGCCAGATAGAACCCGGAGAAGCTCACTGCATACAACGGCGGAAACGCGGCAAAGATCGCGCCGCCGCCCAGGATCAACCACACCTGGTTGCCTTCCCAGACCGGGCCGACGGTGTTGATCACCAGCCGGCGTTCGGCATCGTTGCTGGCGACGAACGGCAGCAGCGCGCCCACGCCCAGATCGAAGCCGCCCATCACCGCGTAGCCGGACAGCAGCACGCCGAGCAGCAGCCACCAGATCACGCGCAGGGTCGTGTAATCGAGCAATACGAAATCCATGATGTCTCTCCTTTGCTTACGGTGCGCTGCCGGCCACGGCTCCGGAACTCAGCGGTGCGTGACGCGACGGGGCATGGTCCTGCAGGGCGGCGGGCAATGCGTTGGACAGCATCGGTGGGAACAACACCTCCGGGCCCTTGTTGATGGTCTTCAGCGACAACTTGATCGCAATCACCAACAACGTCGTGTACAGCGCGGTGAGGCCCACCAGCGTCATCACGATCTCGTAAAGGTCCAGCCCCGAGGCGGCGTAGAACGTGGGCAGCACCCCTTCCACCGCCCACGGCTGGCGGCCGTATTCGGCAACGAACCAACCGCATTCGATCGCGATCCACGGCAGCGGCAAGGTCCACAGGGCCAAGCTCAGGAACCAGCGTTTTTCCTGGAAGTTGTGCTTGCAGGCAAACCAGAAGGCGACAGCGAAAAACGCGATGAGATACATGCCGATGGCGGCCATGATGCGGAAGGTCCAGAACAGCGGCAGCACGCGCGGTACGGTGTCCATCGCGGCCTGGGCAATCTGCTCCGGCGTGGCGTTGCCGATATCGTCGCGATAGCGCTTGAGCAGCAGGCCGTGGCCCAGGTCCTGCCAGTGCGCATCGAAAACCTTGCGTGCTTGGGCGTCGTTCTTGTCGGCGCGGATGCGTTGCAGTGCGCCGTAGGCGATCTGACCGCCGCGGATGCGGTGTTCGGCACGGCCGACCAGTTCGAGAATGCCTGGAATTGGCTCATCCAGCGAACGCGTGGCGATCAAGCCCATCAGGTACGGAATCCTGATGGCGTAATCGTTGCGATGGGTGGTCTGGTTCGGAATGCCGAATGCAGTGAAGTCGGCCGGTGCGGCTTCGGTTTCCCACATCGCTTCGATGGCGGCCAGTTTCATCTTCTGGTGTTCGCTGGCGGCATAGCCGCTCTCGTCGCCCAGCACCACCACCGACAGCGACGACAGCAGGCCGAACGCTGCAGCCACCGCAAACGAACGCCGTGCCATTTCAATATGCTTGCCCCGCAAGAGATAAAACGCACTGATCGACATCACGAACACCGCGCCCAGCACGTAGCCGGCACTTACCGTATGCACGAACTTGGCCTGCGCCACCGGGTTGAACAGCACTGCCACGAAATCCACCACTTCCATGCGCATGGTGTCGGGGTTGAACACCGCGCCGGCCGGATTCTGCATCCAGCCGTTGGCGATCAGGATCCATAACGCGGAGAAGTTGCTGCCCAGCGCCACCAGCCAGGTGGTGATCAGGTGCTGTACCTTGCTCAGGCGATTCCAGCCAAGAAAGAACAGGCCCAAGAAGGTGGCTTCCAGAAAGAACGCCATCAGTCCCTCGATCGCCAGCGGCGCACCGAAGATGTCGCCCACGTAATGGCTGTAGTACGACCAGTTCATGCCGAACTCGAATTCCATCACGATGCCGGTGCCGACACCCATGGCGAAGTTGATGCCGAACAGCACACCCCAGAACATGGTCATGCGCCGCCAGATCTGCTTGCCGGTCATGACGTAGACGCTTTCCATGATGCCCAGCAGGAACGACAGACCCATGGTGAGCGGTGGAAAGATGAAGTGGTACATCGCGGTGACTGCGAACTGCAGCCGCGACAGTTCGACAACTGTCGAGTCGATCATGGCGGGTGGGCCTGGTTGAGGGTCGGTAAGGAATGTGGCGATCATCTGCCGCTATCGCGCCGGCCGCGTTGATCCAAATCAATGCGGTCCTGAACAGGTGCGTCACACTGTCCATCCCCGACCGGGAGGCGGCGACTTACAATCGCGTGCAATGCGCAGTCTTCAGAAGAGCGACGTGAGCCAGCCCAGCGTGCAAGCCAGCGAAACGCCCGCCCAGCGCCGTCAACGCGGCCACTGGCTGGATGCGCTGGCCGCATCGGCCACGCGCGCGCGGCGGCTCGCCGGCGTGGCGGTGGCGTTGTCGGGTGCGTTGCTGCTTGTGCAATCGGCTGCGATCGCCTGGCTGGTACAGGCGGTGCTGGTGCAGCACCTGGCATTGGCGCAATTGCGCAACGTGGGCGCGGGGTTGCTGGTTGCGCTGATCGGGCGCGCGCTACTCAATGCCTGGGCGCAATCGTTGGCCGGCGATGTGGCCGACGTGGCCAAGCGCGAACTGCGCGCACGCATTGCGCAACGCCTGGTGCAGCACGGGCCGCTATGGTTGCGCCGGCAACGCAGTGGCGAACTGGGCGAGTTGAGCCTGGCGCATACCGATGCGCTGGAAGGCTATTTCGTCGGCTACCAGCTCGCTCGCATCGAAATGGTGCTGGTGCCGCCGCTGATTCTGATCGCGGTGTTTTCGGTCGATTGGGTGGTCGGGCTGGTGTTGCTGCTCACCGCGCCGCTGATTCCGTTCTTCATGATGCTGGTGGGCTGGGGCGCCGAGGCCGCAGGGCGCGAACAACTCGGCGAACTGGCGCGCATGGGCGGGCATTTTGCCGATCGCCTCAAGGGCCTGGGATTGCTTCGCGTGTATGGCCGCGGCCAGGCTGAATTGCAGGGCATTGCCGCCGCTGCCGAGGGCGTGCGCGAGCGCTCGCTGAAGGTGTTGCGCATCGCATTCCTGTCCTCCACCGTGCTGGAGTTTTTTGCCTCCGTCAGCGTTGCGATCGTAGCGCTGTACTTCGGCTTGAGCTATCTGGGCATGCTCCATCTGCACGGTATGCCGTCGCTGGGTGCCGGCATGTTCTGCCTCTTGCTGGCGCCGGAATTCTTCGCACCGCTGCGGCGCTTGGCCGCGCATTACCATGACCGCGCGAACGCCTTGGCTGCCGTGGCCGAAGCCGAGCGCTTGCTGCAGGGTTTCCAGCCGGATGCCGCCGCGCACACCGCAGTGCTACCCGCACGTGCCCTGGAGCCGGCGCAAGCGCATGCGCCCTTGTTGCAGGCACGTGGATTGGCGCTGCGTCCTGCCGGCGCGCCGCAGGTGGTGGTCCAGGAGTTCGCACTGACGCTGGAGCCCGGCCAGCGCGTTGCGGTGATCGGTGCCAGCGGCAGCGGCAAGAGCACGCTGCTGGAAGGGCTCGCCGGTTGGCTTGCACCCGAGGCGGGCAGCGTGGCCGTGCGCCCGGGGGCGCGCATTGGATATGCCACGCAGCGGCCCTACCTGTTTCACGCCAGCATTGCCGACAACCTGTGCCTGGCCGACCCGCAGGCCAGCGATGCGCGCCTGCACGCGGTGGCCGAGGCGGCGCAGGTGCTGCGCTTTACCGCGCACTTGCCGGCCGGCCTGGACACCGTGATCGGCGAGCGTGGCTTTGGTTTGTCCGGTGGCGAAGCCCGCCGCGTGGCGTTGGCGCGATTGTTGTTGCGCGAGCCGGAGGTGTTGCTGCTGGACGAACCCACCGCCTTTCTGGACCCGGACACCGAAGCGGAATTGCTGCGGACGCTGGGCATCTTTGCGCGCGGCCGTGCGGTCGTTCTGGCGACGCATAGCGCTGCGGCGATGCGTTGGGCCGACACGGTGATCGATCTGCGCGGCGTGCCGGTCACGCTGGAGGCACCATGAGCCGCCCCCAGCCTGATCGTTTGCGCGATGTGTTTCGTCTGCATGCCTGGCGCCTGCTGTTGTCGGCAGTGCTGGTGCTGGTCACCATGCTTGCCGGTGTCGGCCTGCTGGGCTTGTCCGGCAGCTTCCTGACCGCCGCTGCGCTGGCAGGCGTTGCCGGCATGGGGACCGGTTTCAACTTTTTCTCGCCGTCGGCCGGCATTCGCGCCTTGACCTTCGCGCGTATCGTGTCGCGTTACGGCGAAAAGTTGATCGGGCACGATGCCACCTTGCGCATCGCCCGCGATCTGCGGGTGTGGTTCTTTCGCCGCGCCTTGCCGCTGGCGCCCGGGCGATTGTCGGCCACCCGGACCGGCGATCTGCTGGCGCGGTTGATGTCCGACATCGGCGAGGTCGACGGCCTGAGCGTGCGCGCGTTGGCACCGCTGGCCGCATTGCTCGGCATCTGGTTAGGTGGTGTCGCCGCCGCTGCGCTGATCTATCTCCCCGCTGCGTGCTTGTTGCTGGTGCTTGGCTTGTTGATCGGCGGGCTGGTGCCGTGGCAGGTGGCACGTGGCGGCGCGCAGCGCGAGCAGTTGCGTGCACAGCAGCGCACGGCCTTGCGCACGCAGGCCTTCGAAGGCCTGGAGGGCGCGGCCGACCTTGCTGCGGTCGACGCGCAGGGCGCCTGGCTGCAGCGCAGTGACGCCGCCGCCGCCGCCGTCACCGGCGGCGATCGCATCCAGCGCAGACGGCTGATCACAGGCAACCTGCTGCATGCGCTCTGCGGCGGGCTGGGGCTGGCCAGCATGCTGTGGCTGGCACTTGGCGCGGCCGAACGCGGGCTGATCGCCGCCGAGCTCGCTGCGGGGTTGGTGTTTTTGACCATGGCGTTGCTGGAAGTCTGGGCCGGTGCAGGGCTGGCATTGCAGGCGCTGCAAAGCGCACGCGTTGCCGCCAGGCGCCTGCAGGCCATCGTCGATCAAGCGCCATCGGTGAGCGATCCGGCGCACGCGATCGACGTGCCGCGCACCGGCACGTTGCAATTGCAGCAGGTGTCGTTTGCCTGGCCCGGTAGCGTGCGCCCGGTGCTGCACGCGCTCGATCTGACCCTGGCGCCGGGCGAGCGCATTGCCATCAGTGGCGATAGCGGCAGCGGTAAAAGCACAGTGTTGGCGTTGTTGCTGCGCCTGTGGGATCCGCAGGCCGGGCAGCTGCGCTACGCGGGCATCGACCTGCGCCACCTCGCACAGGCGCAATGGCACCAGCGTATCGCCTGGCTGCCACAGAACGCGCCGGTGTTTGCCGGCAGCGTGCGCGACAACCTGCTCATCGGCGACGCCGCTGCCGATGATGCCGCACTGTGGCAGGTGCTCCAACAGGTGCGCCTGGGCGCGTGGGCCAGCGCGAACGACGGTCTGGACACCTGGGTTGGCGAAAACGGCGCCACGCTGTCTGCCGGCCAGGCGCGCCGGCTCGCCCTCGCGCGGGCACTGCTGCGCGATGCCCCGATCCTGTTGCTCGACGAACCCACCGATGGTCTGGACGTGGATACCGCCCACGCGCTGTTGGTCGACCTGGCCGCCGCACTCGGCGAACGCTCGCTGGTGATGATCACCCACGACGCGCTGCCGCCCGGTGTCGTGCAACGGCATTACCGGATGCGTGAGGGAACGCTGGAGTTGCTCGACCAGAACGCATAGCCGATCACCGAGGTCCTCGAACGTGGTCACAGGGTGGGAGTTGATCGCCGGGCCGCGCGTTGTTGATCGCGTTCAATCAAACAGCACCGCAAGCGCGGCCATCAGATCGGTCTCGGTCACTGCCAGTACCAGTGCACTGACGTTCAACGCTACCGTGAGCCAGAACCTCAGCTGAAACGCCGCCTTGCTGCACTTGTGCCGGTAGATTTCCTGCGCCAGCAATGCACCTGGCCAGCCACCGATCAGCGCCAGCAGGTGCAAGCTGGATTCGGGTATGCGCCATTGATTGCGTTGCGCGGCCGACTTGTCCATCGCATAGATCAGCAGGGTGACCAGGCTGGCCGCCGCGTACCAGAGCGGGACGATCACCGGTACCACGTGCATCAGCGTGGCCGCCGCCAACGCGAGCATCGACACCGCAGCCAGCGTCTTGCGTGGCAAGCCGCTGCGACGCTGTTCGGTCCTGGCGGCGGTGGTACGGTCTGCCCACCGCACTTGCGTGGCATTCAGGCGTTTGTGCGCATCGCGTTCGATTGCATACGTGATGATCTCCCCATCGCGCGGGCGACGCGTCTGCTGTGCAAATGCGCTGATATGGACGAATGCGCGGTCGCCACCACCATGGGGCGTGACGAAGCCAAAGCCCTTGTGATCATTCCAGTCGCTGAGACGTCCCTGATAGCGCATTCGCGTTGCTCTGTTGGATGGTGTGGCTTGCCGGTGCGATCTGCGCGCATATCACGCATCAACTGCCCAGCCGGAAAAAACAGCGGTGACGGTCGTCATCTTCCAGCAGCATCGGCCGAGATCCGGCGGCGCAGAGCGACGTTCAAGGAACTCAACAGTCCTGCAAAAAATCGCGGACCGCTGGGCCGAAGCGGGCGAAATCGACCAGGAACGCGTCATGGCCTTGCGGCGAATCCAGGCCGATGAAGTGCGCATCGGCGCCGCCGGCACGCAGGCCGTCGGCAATCTGCTCCTGCTGCTGCACCGGGAACAGGATGTCGGTGTTGGCACCGATCGCCAGCGCACGCGCGATGCGGATACGCGCCAGGCCGGCAAGCACCGTGTCGGCGGTCGAGACGCCGGTCTGCGGCTTGGCGGAGGCGGGCAGGGCATCTGCATGGGCGTGGTCGATGGCAGAGTCGGTAGCCGGTTGCTCGTCGACATGCTCGGCCAGGTCGAACCAGTCCATCGAGCGGCTCAGGTACAGATAGCAGTTGGGGTCGAAGAAGCGCACGAAGCGGCGCGCGTGGCCTTCCAGATAGCTTTCCACCTGAAATTCCAGCCCGAACGGATCATCTGCCGCCTGCTCGGAATCCAGTCGCACGCGGCCGAAACGACCGTCCCATTCCAGCGCCGAGCGATAGGTGATCACGCCGAGCTTGCGCGCCATGCGCATGCCCGATTCCGGGTAGCGGGCATCGTCGTAGTGGCCGCCGTTCCAGTGTGGATCCAGCCGGATCGCCTCGCGTTGCAACGAGCGGATTGCGATCGAAAACGGCAATGCCTGCGCGCTGCCGGAGATATTGATATGGCTGCGCGCGATGCCGGGATGACGCAGCAATAGCGCCAGCGCGGTCATGCCGCCCATCGAGTTGCCGATCAGGCAGGCCAGTTGCGCGATACCCAGTGCGCGTACCACATCGGCTGCGGCGTCGGCCACGTCTTCGATCGACAAATCCGGAAAGGTGAGGCGATACGGCGCGCCGGTTGCAGGGTTCACCGAGGCCGGCCCGGTCGAGCCCTTGCAACTGCCCAAGGAATTGACGCAGACCACGAACCAGCGTGCGGTATCGATCGGCTTGCCCGGGCCCAGCATCGCTTCCCACCAGCCCGGCTCGGGGTTGGCCTGGTTTGCCGCCGCGTGCGCATTGGGCGACAGGCCGGTGACGATCAGGATCGCGTTGCTGCGATCTGCGGCCAGCGTGCCCCAGGTCTCGTACGCCACGCGTGCCTGATGCAGCACGCCACCGCGCTTCATCGGAAACGGCGAGGGCAGGGCGTGGTACAGCGTGCCGGCAGGGATGAATTCAGTCATGGGCCAATTCTAGCTGGCACTGCGCGAGGGTGCTGGGGGCATGTGAGATGGGAAATACACGAAGCGAGGGGCGCTCATTTGATACGCGATTAGGCTGCTGGCCGGCGGTGCGTACATTCGTCTGCATGCGCATGTAGACAACGGAACATCCGGCTCAGCAGGCAATCGCAAACGCCGCTCGATCTGTGTCGATGCACGCGTGATGTACCTTCAGTACAGCGGCATGGCTGCACGAAGATCGAGTGTTTGCCCGCATCAGTTAGGTCGATGACCTCGCCCATCACACGCATTGCGTCGGCCATCAGCGGCCGATCACCAGTTCCACCGGCGCGGCCGCAGGCAGTGCGACCGTCACCGGAGCGCTCTCCACGTCATCGGCCTGGCGCATGGCGTTGCCGCTGCGCGACAGCCGTGCCAGCAGCTGTACGTTGTCCAGCGACGACAGCGTGCGCGTCGGCATCGGGCTGTCGCCATCGTCCAGCGTGATGGTCAATGGAAGCTCGCGCAGCGCGTGTTTTTCCACCGCCACCGGCATCGGCGTGTCGGCCGCGCGCGCGATCACGAACACGCTGGTATCGCCGGGCAGTCCGGCGCGCTTGGCGAATTCGGCATCCAGCGTCACGCGCACCTGAAGGCGTTTGCCACTCGCTGCAGCGGCGGTAGGCGCAGCCGGTGCCTGGATCGGCTCGAGCCTGGCGTCCTGTCGGGCGGCATTGATCTGTTCGAGCAGGCCGGGGCGGGTGGAGGCATCGACCACGCGCAATAGCGGCTCCCATGTCGCACTGGCCTTGGCCGGCTCACCGGCTTGGCGCTGCACCACCCCCAGGAACCAGCGCGCGCGTTGGTGGTCCGGTTGCACCGCCAGCGCATGTTCGAGCAGGCGCATGGCTTCCGGGTCCGGGCGGCCGCTGTCGTCGGCAAGCATGCGCGCCTGCGCCGCGGCGACCAGCACGTCCGCTTCGTCCGGACGGAGTGCGACCGCGCGTGCGAAGGCATCGCGCGCTTCGGCAAATTTCTGCTGGCTGGACAGTGAGCGCCCCAGCAACACCCAGCCCTCGGCCTGTTCGGGGTGACTGGCCAGCGCCGCGCGCAGCTGCACGATGGCTTCATCCAGCGAACGTGGCGTGGCCGGGCGATCGGTCGGCTGCGTGATGGCGCCTGGCGCTCCGACTAGCCAGTACAACGCCGTGCTCGCGGCCAGCAGCAACACTGCCACGCTTGCGGCCAGGCCGCGCGCTTCGCGCCACAGCGGGCGCAACACCACGCCGAAGGCCAGTAGCGCAATCACGATCCCCGCGACGACAAAGCCGGCCATCACCACTCCTGCTCATCGGCAGGCACGGCGGGCGCGGCCACGCTGCGTTTGCGTACCACCCGCACCACGGCGCCCGCGCCCAGCAGCAACACCAGCAGCGGACCGAACCATAGCAGCCAGGTGCGCGACTCCACCCGCGGGCGATACAGCACGAACTCGCCATAGCGCGCGACCAGGAACTGGCGGATCTGCGCATCGCTGCGGCCCTCGTGCATCAGCGCCAGCACCTCCCGGCGCAGGTCCTGCGCAATCTGCGCGTTGGAATCGGCCAGCGACTGGTTCTGGCATTGCACGCAGCGCAACTCGGCGGTGAGTGCGTGAAAACGCGCCTCCTCTTCGGCCGATGCATAGCGCAGCGGCGCCGGATCGCCGACCGGCTGGGCGAATGCCAGCCAGGGCAGTAACACTAGCGTCAGCAGCCAGCGGGTCATTGTTTGGCGTGCAGGTCCGGTGCGGCGGTGGGCGAACGTTCGATCTTGCTTAGCGCCGGAATCAACTGGGTGTCGATGATGGATTGGGTCAGCATGCCGCTGTACTTCCAACGCACCACGCCACGCCCGTCGACCAAGAAGGTTTCCGGCGCGGCAGCAATGCCGAAATCGATGGCGGTGCGGCCATCCTGATCGGCGACCACCAGCAGATACGGGTTGCCGAGTTGTTCGAGCCAGCGCAGCGCATCGTTGCGCTCGTCCTTCCAGTTGTAGCCGATCACGCGTACGCGCTTGGTCAGTGCGAAGCGGCTCAATACCGGGTGTTCTTCGCGGCAGGCCGGGCACCAGCTGCCCCACACGTTGATGATGTACGGCGCGCCGCGCAATTCGCGCGCATGCACCACGATGGCCGGGTCGTGCAGCAGCGGCAGCGCGAATTCCGGCGCCGGTTTGCCGATCAACGCAGAGGGCAGGGCATCGCGATCGTCCTGACCGGAGCGCACCACCGCGTAGACCAGCAGCGCTGCCAGGGCGAGCAGCAGCACGATGGCGCCCACGAGAACCGCAGTGGGCAGGCGGGGCGAACGTGACTCAACCATCTTGGATCTCCGGAGAACGACGAAAACGCCGGTCGGCCGCGGTCACCAGGCCGCCAAGCGCCATCAGCAGCGCTCCCAGCCAGATCCAGCGGACGAACGGTTTGAGGTGGACACGCACCGCCCAGGCCTGGTTGCCCAGCGGTTCGCCAAGGGCGACATACAGGTCGCCAAACGGGCCAGGACGAATCGCCGCCTCGGTCAATGTCTGGCCACCGCTGGCGTAGCGGCGCTTTTCGGCCTGCAGCGCGCCCACCGGCGCATCGTCCTTGAGCACCTGCAGGTTGGCACGGTCGGCCACGTAATTGGGCCCGCGCAGTTCTTCCAGCCCGTCGAAATGCAGGGCATAGCGGCCGATCTGTACCTGCTGCCCGGGCGCAAGCGCCACTTCGCGCTGCAGGCTCAATCCCTCCACCAGCAGGGCACCGGACAGGAACACCGCAACGCCCAGGTGCGCCAGCACCATGCCCAGCATCTCGGCGGTGAATCTGCGCCCCTTGGCCGCCCGCCGCGTCCACAGGAACCGCGCGGTGCCCAGCAGCACCCAGGCTGCACCGGCGACACCGAAGGCGGCTTTCAACTGTCCCTGCGGCGCGACCAACCAGGCCAGCACGCCGGCCGCCAGCGCCAGGCCTGCCCACGGCGCCAGCATCGCCACCGGCCGCGAGGCCTGTTCGCGCTGCCAGCGGGTGAGCGGGCCGAACGGCAGCAGCGCCACCAGCGGCGCCATCAGCACCACGAACAAGGTGCCGAAGTAGGGCGGGCCGACCGACAACTTGCCCAGTCCCAACGCATCGGCGAGCAGCGGGTACAAGGTGCCCAGCAACACCATGGCGCAGGCGCAGGTGAGCAGCAGGTTGTTCAACAGCAGCAGGGTTTCGCGCGAGCTGCCGGCGAATGCGCGACGCGGATCGTCCGCCACCGACAGAAGCGGCGCGCGCAGGGCATACAGCAGCAACGAACCACCGACCACGGCCAGCAGGAATACCAGAATGAACAGCCCGCGCGACGGGTCGGCGGCGAACGAATGCACGCTGGTCAACACGCCCGAGCGCACCAGGAAGGTGCCCAGCAGCGACAGCGCGAAGGCGGCGATTGCCAGCAACAAGGTCCAGCTGGCGAAGCTGCCGCGCTTTTCGGTCACCGCCTGCGAATGCAGCAGTGCGGTGCCCACCAGCCACGGCATGAAACTGGCGTTCTCCACCGGGTCCCAGAACCACCAGCCCCCCCAGCCCAGCTCGTAATACGCCCACCAGCTACCGAGCGCGATGCCCACGGTGAGCATCGACCAGGCGACATTGGTCCACGGCCGCGTCCAGCGCAGCCAGCGCGCATCCATACGGCCTTCCAGCAGCGCGGCGATGGCGAACGCGAACGGCACCGCAAAGCCGACGTAGCCGCAATACAGCATCGGCGGATGGACGATCAGCCCCGGATCCTGCAGCAGCGGATTGAGGTCGCCACCTTCCGGCGGCACCGGAAACAACCGCGCAAACGGGTTGGAGGTGAACAGCAGGAACGCCAGAAACCCAATACTCACCAGCGCCATGACGCCGAGCACGCGCGCGATCACATGCGCCGGCAGCTGCCGCGACCAGATCGCCACCGCGCCGGTCCACAACGCCAGCACCAGCGTCCACAGCAGTAGCGAGCCTTCGTGCGCGCCCCACACCGCCGAATAGCGGTACATCACCGGCAGCAGGCTGTTGGAATTCTCGGCGACGTAGCGCACCGAAAAATCCTGCACCAAGAAGGCATGCGTCAACACGGCAAAGGCCGATGCGATCAGTGCCAGCTGCACCAGCGCTGCCGGCCGCGCCACGGCCATCCAGCTGCTGCGTCCGCGTTGTGCGCCTGCCAGCGGCACCACGGCCTGCACCAGCGCCACCAGCAGGGCCAGCACCAGCAGGAACGTCCCGAGTTCAGGAAGCATCGGGTCGGCGCGTTGTCGAGCGTGGGTCCGTGCCACGACGGAAGGTGCATTGCAGAGTTCGCATTACTGCAGCGGTTGCACCTGCTTGCCAACGCACGGCGACATCGTTAGCCACGCACCCGCCGCGCAAGCCACCTGTCTGCAGAAATGCCGATCTCCTGACACACGCCATCAATGCAGCTCTCCAGCTTGGCCCGCAGCTGTCGGCACATCGTGCTTGCGATGCGCGCTGCCCATCTTGTCGGCGACTTCCTTCGGCATATAGGTTTCGTCGTGCTTGGCCAGCACATCTTCGGCGACGAAGATGCCGTTCTGCATGCGGCCGGTGGCCACCACTGCCTGCCCCTCGCGAAACAGGTCCGGCAGGATGCGGTCGTAACTGACGGGCAATTGCGCATCGCCATCGGTGACGCGGAATTGCGCTTCCAATGCACCGGAGGCGCGTTTGAACGAGCCTTTTTCGACCATGCCGCCAAGCCGGAAGCGCGAATGCGCGCCGGCATCGCCACGCAGCACTTCCGAGGGCGTGTACAGGTAGGCCACGTTACGCTGCAAGGCCATGGCCACCAGCGTGGTTGCCAGCCCGCCGGCCAGCACCAAGGCCAGCACCAGCCACAGGCGGCGGCGACGTTGCGGGTTCACCGGATCAGCTCCGCATCGCTGGGCACCGCGCGCTTGCGCTCGCGCAGACGGCGCGCCTGGGCGGTCTTCAGGGCGCGACGTACCTGCCAACGGCCGGCAATCAGATCCCACAGCAGCACCAGCACGAACACCGCATAGGCGGCGATGACGTAAGGCAGGTAGCTCATGCCGCACTCTCCTGCGCATCGCGCACGATCCAGGCCTTGCCCGCCTCGCGGCGCAGGTTGTCGGCGCGAGCGCGCGTCAACAGCGACCCGACAAACCAGAACTTGGTGCCGATCACCATCAACCACAGCGGCAGCAGCATGCTTGCGTCGATGGTGGACGGCCCAAGCAGGCGGATGCTCTGGCCCTGATGCAGCGAATTCCACCACACCACCGAATAGCGGATCACCGGCAGCAGCGCCACCCCGACGATGGCCAGCAACGCCGCCGCGCGCGCCGCCTGACGGCGGTCGTCGATGGCGTGATACAGGCCGATCACGCCCAGATACAGAAACAGCAGGATCAATTCGGTGGTCAGGCGCGGGTCCCAGTCCCACCAGGCGCCCCACATCGGTTTGCCCCAGATGCTGCCGGTCAGCAAGGTGATCACGGTAAACGCAGCGCCGATCGGCGCGCACGCCATCGCCAGGATCTCGCAGATCTTGATGCGCCAGATCAACGCGATGGCCGCATACAGCGCCATCAGCCCGAACACGAACAGGCTCATCCACGCGCTCGGCACATGGATGTAGAGAATACGAAAGCTGTCGCCTTGCTGGTAATCCGCCGGCACCGCAAACAAGGCCTGCCAGATGCCCACACCCAGCAGCAACGCGGCCAGCGCGTAGCACCAGGGTGCCCAGCGCGCAGTAAAACGGTCGAAGATCGGGGGCGATGCGAGTTGATGGAACCAGCGGACGACGACGTTCATGCGATGGCAGTAGCCTTTGGAATGGCATTGGCTCTCGAAACAGCAACAACGCGTTGTGCGGGACGTGCTATCGACAATGCATCGAGTGCAGCGCTCAACTCAACGAAATGCGGATCGCGGCCGCCGCAGCCAGCGGTGCCAGGACCACGCCGATCACCAGTCCGGCGCCCAACAACAACAACGCACCCACCGCATCCTGCCCTTGTCCGCTGGCCGCCACGCTGCCGGCACCAAACACCAGCACCGGCACGTACAGCGGCAACGCCAGCAACGCCACGAGAATACCAGAGCGCTTCATCGTCACCGTCAGTGCCGCAACGACAGCGCCGAGCAGGCTCAGGAGCGGCGTTCCCAGCGCCAACGATGCCAGCAGCACCGGTAATTGGTCATGCGGCAGGTGCAGCAATTCGCCCAGCAGCGGCGTCACGGCAATCAGCGGCAGCGCACTGGTCGCCCAATGCAGCAGCACGCGCACTGCGATCAACCAGGCCAACGGCACCGGTGCCAGCAGCCACTGCTCCATCGAGCCGTCTTCCACATCGCTGCGGAACAAGGCGTCCAGCGACAGCAGGCCAGCCAGCAACACCGACAGCCACAGCACCGCCGGCGCGGCCTGCGCAAGCAGGTCCGGGCGTCCGCCCAGTCCCAACGCGAACAACACCACGATGAGCAATGCGAACAGTGCCGGCTGCAATGCATCGCTGCGGCGTCGCCACAGCAGGTGCAGGTCGCGGGCAAGCAGGGCGCGGGCCGCCTGCCAGAGCGAGGGTTGCGGCGAATGCGTGCTCATGCCGCTGCCTCCAGCGTGAGCATGCGGGTGCGCACCGGTGGCGCTGCATACGCGCCGTGCGTGGTGACTAGCGCCGCGCCACCGCCGCGCAGATGCGCGGAGATCATTCGGTTAACCAGGGTGATGCCATCCAGATCCAGATTGGCGTACGGCTCATCCAGCAACCAGAGCGGCGCCGGCGACAGCCATAGCCGTGCCAGCGCCAGCCGCTTGCGCTGGCCAGCCGACAATTGCCGCACCAGTGCATCTTCGTAACCGGCCAGGCCGACGATCGCCAGCGCGCTGCCGGGCATCTGCTTGGCGCGACGGCCGTGCAGGCCGCACAGGAAGTGCAGGTTCTCCAGCGTGCTGAGGTCGGCCTTCAGGCCGGGCAGGTGGCCGAGGTAGGCCATGAAGCGGCTGCGGTCGCCGCGCTTGGCGGTCTTGCCATCGATCTGGATCTGCCCGCGCTCCACGTGCAGCAGGCCAGCCAGTACGCGCAGCAACGTGGTCTTGCCGGCGCCGTTGTCGCCTTGCACCAGCAACGCTTCGCCGGCATCGACATGGAAATCGAGCGGGCCAAACACCGGCTCCTCGTTGCGACTGAAGGCCAGGGCGTGCGCCGCCAGCAGCGGCGGTGCGGTGTGCAGCGGTTCGATCATCGGTGCAGCAGGCTCGGGTCGCAGGACGGCATGGGGAAGGGCCGGGGCAGGCACGCGCCGGACCGGGCGCGCATTGTAGCGACGATGGTGGCATGCCGGGGACGCCTGCGGCATCGCCGCAGGCGCCGCGATGTGTCAGGGAACGCTGTTTTGCAGCGTCCGGGCGCAACCGGCTGGCGGCTTTGCGTACACTCGCGGTCCCCCGTTTCTTGTCCGGACAGGCACCATGCCCCTCACGACCAAGCTGCCCAAGGTGGGCACCACCATCTTCACCGTCATGTCGCAGCTGGCGGCCGAGCACGGCGCGGTCAATCTGGGCCAGGGCTTTCCCGATTTCGCGGTGCCGCAGCGGCTGGTCGACGAACTGAGCAAGGCCATGGCGGCCGGCCACAACCAGTATCCACCGATGACCGGCGTGGCCGCGTTGCGCCAGGCCATCGCCGGCAAGGCACAGCGCTGCTATGGCGCGCAGGTCGATGCCGACACCGAGATCACCGTCACCAGCGGTGCCACCGAGGCGATCTTCAACGCCATCCACGCGGTGGTGCGCGCCGGCGAAGAGGTCATCGTGCTGGACCCGGCCTACGACTGCTACGAGCCGGCGATCGATCTGGCCGGCGCACGTGCCGTGCATGTGGCGCTGCACCCGCAGACCTTTGCGGTCGACTGGGCTGCGCTACGCGCCGCGATCACCCCAAAGACGCGCCTGTTGATGATCAACTCGCCGCACAACCCGTCCGGCGCGATGCTGTCGGCCGAGGACATGCAGACGCTGACTGAGCTGTTGCGCGGCACCGACATCTTTTTGCTGTCCGATGAGGTCTACGAACACATCGTGTTCGATGGCCGCCGGCACGAATCGGTGCTGCGTTGGCCGGAACTGCGCGAGCGCGCATTGGTGATTTCCAGCTTCGGCAAGACCTACCACTGCACCGGCTGGAAGATCGGCTACGCCATCGCACCGCCGGCGCTCACGGCCGAATTCCGCAAGGTGCACCAGTACAACACCTTCACCAGCTTCGGCCCGGCCCAGCACGCCTTTGCTGCGATGATCCGCGACGAGCCCGAACACGACGAGCAACTGGGCGCGTTCTACCAAGCCAAGCGCGACCGCTTCCGCGAACGGCTGCTGGCCACGCGCTTGAAGCCGTTGCCTGTGCCCGGCGGCTACTTCCAGCTGGTGGACTACTCAGCCATCAGCGATCTGCCCGATACCGAATTCGTGAAGTGGCTGACGATCGAGAAGGGCGTGGCCGCGATCCCATTGTCGCCGTTCTACCAGAACGCGCCTGCAGGGCAGCGCCTGGCGCGGCTGTGCTTTGCCAAGAACGATGCGACGCTGGATGCGGCGATCGAGCGCCTGCAGAAGCTCTGACGGGCGGGGATTCGGGATTCGGGATTGGCAACGGCGGCGCGCTGTTCGTTGCTTTGAATCCACACGAAACCGATAGCACCAAGCCGCCCGACATCCGCTGTTTCGAATCCCGAATCCCGCCTCCCAAATCCCGCCTCTCTATGAACGACCTGCGCATCTCCCTGATCCAAGGCGACACCCGCTGGCATGACCCGGCCGGTAACCGCGACTATTACGCTGCGCTGCTGGAGCCGCTGGCCGGGCAGACCGATCTGGTGATCCTGCCGGAAACCTTCACCAGCGGATTCTCCAACGACGCCATCGACAAGGCCGAAGGGATGGACGGGCCGACCGTGGCGTGGGTGCGTGCGCAAGCCGCACGCCTGGGTGCAGCGGTCACCGGCAGCGTTCAGTTGCGTACCGACGCCGGGGTATTCAACCGGCTGCTCTGGGCCACGCCCGATGGGGCGTTGCAGTACTACGACAAGCGCCACCTGTTTCGCTTCGGCAACGAGCATCTGCGTTATGCGGCCGGGCGCGAGCGGCTGACGGTGGAATGGAAGGGTTGGCGGATCAATCCGCAGGTCTGCTACGACCTGCGGTTTCCGGTGTTCTGCCGCAACCGCTTCGATGTCGAACGCCCGGGGCAG
>JAAIGE0100309259.1_pt1 | contig 31478 bp, 33 predicted proteins | sample 6487951 | NCBI WGS metagenome assembly JAAIGE01 (sample SAMN13974128, study PRJNA590717) | phyllosphere metagenome | biome: tomato field; feature: multiple bacterial spot infested tomato fields; material: tomato leaves; isolation source: leaves from tomato fields | host: Solanum lycopersicum ...
GCACGACTGGCAGGTCGAGTTGTACGACCGGGTGCGTCACGCCGGCGGTATCCTGCACAACCTCGCCACGGACATCTGGACCTACATCTCCCTGGGATACTTCGCGCAGATCCCGGTGGCCGGCGCGACGGGCTCGTCGACCATGCCGCACAAGATCAACCCGATCCGCTTCGAGAACGCGGAGGCCAACCTCGAGATCTCGGGCGCCCTGCTCGCCTCGCTCGGCCAGACCCTGGTGACGAGCCGACTGCAGCGCGACCTCACCGACTCGACCACGCAGCGCAACATCGGCGTGGCGTTCGGCCACTCGCTGCTCGCGCTCGACAACCTGCGACGGGGCCTGAACGCGATCTCGCTGTCGCGCGACGTCCTCCTGGCCGATCTCGACGTGAACTGGGAGGTCCTCGCCGAGGCCATCCAGACCGTCATCCGGGCCGAGGTCGTCGCCGGACGCTCGACCATCAGCGACCCGTACGCGCTGCTGAAGGAGCTGACGCGCGGACACCGTGTGGGCGCTGAGGATCTGGCGGCTTTCGTGCAGGGGCTCGAGATCGGGGATGCCGCCAAGCAGCGCCTGCTGGCCCTGACCCCCGCGACCTACACGGGCATCGCCGAGCAGCTCGCCCGATAGGGGCGCGCCACGGAGCATCCCGTCCGGGAGCCGATCCGTCGGGGCGGGATCGTCAGGTCGTCGGCAGACTGACCTCGAGGAGCCAGCCTCCGCCTGCGGGGCCGGCCCGGAAGTCGCCGCCCAACAGCTGCGCGCGCTCCTGCATCCGCACCGTGCCGTACCCGCCGCTCGGCAGACCCGACGCCGCACGGGGATTCAGCGAGTTGTGGATGCGGAGAAGAAGGGCGTCGTCGATCCGCCGCACGTCGATGTCGACCCGCTGGGGCGGGGCGGCGTGTTTGATCACGTTCGTGCCCGCCTCACGCAGGATGCGCTCGACGGCGCTCACCGTCAGGCGGCTGATCTCGTGATCGATCTCGCCCGTCATGCTCACCCGCACGTCATAGCCCGCGGTGACGAGCTCGGCATCGGTCGCACCGACGGCATCGGAGACGCCGACGCCGGGGAGGGCTCCCGCCGCCTCGGGCCTCGCCTCCGCGGCGGAGCCGACGACCCGGCGCAGATCGGTGAGCGCCTGCCTGCTGGCCGCGAGGATCGCCTCCTCGGATCGCCGGCGTTCGTCGTCATCCGTGGTGCGCGCCAGCAGCTGGGCATGCATCGCGATACCGGTCAGATCATGCGCCACGACGTCGTGGAGGTCGTCCGCGATCCGCTGTCGCTCCTCGTGGGCGATGCGCGCACTGCGCTCCTGCTCCTCGCTCAGCGCGGCCCGCACGCGTGCGCCACGGCTCACCTGGAGGCGCAGCATCAGACCGATCATCGCCGCCCCCGCGGCGACGAGGAGGAGCACGATCAGGCCGGACGTCGATCTGGCCGGGTTCGAGGCGGAGTACACCACGGCGGCGCTGGTGACGAAGGCGAGCGTGAACAGCGCCTGCACGGCGACGGTGCTGACCCGGGCGACGAGGCCGCCGCTGATGGCGAGCGCGAGCAGCGCCTGTTGCTGACCGTCGACGAGGGTCGACGCGCCCACGAGGACCAGCAGGACGGCCGGAACAGTCGTCACGCTCCACAGCGCTGCCACGAAGGCGAGACTGAGGAGGACCTCGAGGATCAGCGTCTCCGGTCGCGCCCAGCCGTCGATCGCGGCGATGACGACACCGACCGCGATCGCGGCGACGATAAAGCCGAGCAGCGCTCGGCGCTCCACCCGATGGAGCGGAACGGATTCGCCGAGAGTCGACGAGACGCGCTCCATGAGCGATGCCGCCTCCGGGATCCGACCCTGCATCAGCCCATTATCTCGAATCGTCTCGGACGCTCGGACACCGTCGACGGGTCACGAGCAGATCTTCAACAGCTTGCACAGAGCCTCCCACATACGCACCTCCATCCGTCATCCTCCGGTCGATACTCCCCCGACCGATACTCGCCGAGATCGCCGCCCTGCGCCTCGTCCGAAAGGCGGGGTTACTCCGCCACTTTCGACGGAGGGTGCGCCCTCGACGCCGCGGCGTGAGCGGCCGTCGGCGCTACCGTGGACGGGTGGAATCCATACGCACGGTCGTCGTCGACGACGAGCTCCTCATCCGACGCGCGCTCACGGTATTCCTCGAGGAGGCGGAAGGGATCGAGGTGGTCGGCTCCGCCTCGGACGGAGCGGAGGCGGTCGAGCGTGTGCGGGATCTCCGACCTGATGTCGTCGTGATGGACGTGCGGATGCCCGTCATGGACGGAGCGGCCGCGACGCGGAGCATCAGCGCCGAGTTCCCGACGGTGAAGGTCCTGGCCGTCACGACGTTCGGCACTGTCGGCACGGTGCTGCCGATGCTCCAGGCCGGCGCGGTCGGCTATCTCCTCAAGGACTCCGACCCCGCCGACATCGTCACCGCCGTGCGTGAGGCGCACAGCGGCCTGCGCGTACTATCGGGCGATGTCTCACGTGCGCTCGTCAGCGCCCTCACCGCGGTCCGGACACCGGCGGCGCGGGTCGCGCTGCACCCGGACCAGCAGCTGACGCCGCGCGAGACCGCTGTCGTCCGGCTACTCGCGCAGGGCATGTCGAACGCCGAGATCGCCCGTTCCGAGACCATCTCCGAGGCGACGGTGAAGTCTCATCTCCGCAACGTGATGGCGAAGTGGGACGTGCGCGATCGCGTGCAGGTGCTGATCAGGGCCGTGCGGGCCGACATCGTGCGCCTCGAATGAGTGCGCGCTCGCTCACTTCCGCTTGCGGGCGCTGCTGAAGACCCCGAGGGTCACCAGCACGATGACGACGATACTGGCGATCAGGATGATCGATGCGGTGTCCATGTCACCTCCTCTCCCCTCCGGTCGGTGCGAGGGGGCGCGGAGACACCCACGACCGACCGACGATACACGCGGCCTCCGACCAGGAGGCAGGCCGCCACGGCCACCGCGGCCAGGGCGACCGCGATCAGCACATCGCTCCACGGCACGGTTCCTGCTGCGACCCTGATGGGCATGAGGATCGCGGAGAACGGGGGAACCACGCTCAGCACGCGGACCCATCCGGCCTCCACGGCCTGAAGCGACAGCACGGCCGTCACGAAGACCGCGCCGTTGAGGAGCTGCAACGGGAGCATGACGGTGGGCAGCTGCTCCGGCTGGCTCACGGTCGAGGCCACCGAGCCGCTGAGGAAGCCGATGAAGAGGTACCCGAGCACGAACCAGCCGAGCGCGACGGCGACGGCGGGGACGATCCCGTCGCGCAGGCTCTCCTCTCCGGCCAGCAGTACCGTCGCGACGCCCACGAATCCGAGCAGCAGCATCTGCACCGCGCCGAAGAGTCCGATGCCGAGGACCTTGCCCACGAGGAGCCGCACGGGGGGCAGTTTCGGGAAGAGGACGTCGACGACCCTGTTGCCCTTCTCCTCGAGCGTGCCCTGGGCGACCGAGGAGCCGAGTCCGGCGATCTGCAGGAACAGGAGGATCGACAGCACATACGCGAGCGCGATGCTCGCGCCGCGCCCGCTGTCGTCCTCGAGGAACGCCGTCCGCGGCACCGCCTCCGCGGCCACGGAGGGATCGACGCCCCGTGCTGCGCGCTCCGCGACGATCTGCACATAGGGCACGAGCGGGGCCGCCTGTGCGAGATCCGATGAGGATGCCGCTTCGACGATGGGCGGGCGCACGCCCAGGTCGATCCGCACGTCGGCGTCCGCGGCGGAGGGCGATCCGGCGGTGAGCACGGTGATGCCCGGCATCCCCTCGACCAGGTCGGCGAAAGCCGCACGCTGTTCGCTCTCCGCCTCCACCGAGACGGTCAGCGACGGAGGCGTCCCACCGCCGAGCAGCCGAGGGAGAAGCACGATCCCGACGATGAGCAGCAGACTGATCGCCATGCTGACGTAGAACTGTCGTGAGCGGAAGCCGACCTCCATCTCCCGCGCCGCGACGAACCAGACCTGTCGTGCCGCTCTCATGCGACCTCCCGTCCGATCACACGCTCGCGGTAGATCTCGGCCAGCGTGGATCGCGTGGGCTCCACGCCGACGACCCCGAATCGCGTCGTCATCTCGCGCACGATCCCTGCGACCTCGGCGCCGTCGGATGCCTGCAGCACGGCGCGTCGGCCATCGGGGCTGACATGCACGAGCGCGCCCGCGGAGAGCGTCGCGCCGTCGAAGGGCGTGTGCGCCGCGAATGAGACGGTGAACGTGGACGCACCCGAGTCGAGGAGGACGGACAGCTCTTCGGAGGCGACGATCGCTCCGTCGGCGATGATGACGACCCGGTCGCACAGGCGCTCGACGAGGTCGAGCTGATGGCTGGAGAACAGGACAGGGATCCCCTCGTCGGCGAAGCGTCGCAGCGTCCGCTCCATGTAGTCCACGGCGATGGGGTCCATCCCGGAGAAGGGCTCGTCGAGCACGAGCGCGCGTGGCGGATGCACGAGCGCGGAGATCAACTGGACGCGCTGGCGGTTGCCGAGGCTGAGCGTGGAGACGCGGTCGTTCGCGCGGTCGGTCAGCCCCAGCAGCTCGAGGAGCTCATCGACCCGCTGCGCCGCGCGGACGCCGCGGAGTCCGGCGATGCGCGCGAAGAAGAGGAGCTGGCGCCGCACCGGCATCTCGGGATACAGCGCCTGCTCCTCCGGCATGTACCCGATGTCCGCACGATAGGACGCGTCGATCGGACGACCGTCCACGAGGATGCTCCCCGCGTCGGGCTCGAGCAGTCCGAGGATGGCGCGCATCGTCGTGCTCTTGCCCGCCCCGTTGTTGCCGACGAAGCCCGTCACGACACCGGAGGGCACGACGAAGGAGACGTCTCGCAGCGCCCTGACGTCTCCGAACGACTTCGTGACGCGATCGACCGCGATCACGAGGGGACCTCGGCGTCCGCGGCCTCGAGGACCAGCACGACCAACGCCCCCTGCGCCTCGTCCATCGGTGCACCGCTCCAGTCACGCAGCAGAGCGACGGGGCGCCACCAGGGCGCCGCCTCCGCGGCCATCTCGACGGGGTCGACGAGTGCGACGATCTCCCCGAAGCTCGTCGGCCCCTCCGCGGTCGTCCAGCGGTGCTCGGCGGACCAGAGACGGCGATCGTCGTCGAGCAGGTATCGAGAGGACAGCGAGCCGCGCCCGGGCAGGATCTGGTCGACGACGACGGGCTGGCCCCGCCCGTCGTGCATCGCCCGCACGACCGCGGGATTGTAGATCTCGAGCACGAACCGCGCGCCGGCCGGTACCGCGGCGCGCGCCGACGCGAACACCCGCCGACGGGCGTCGGCGTCGAGCAGGCAGGAGAGCGAGCCCAGCACGCTGTAGACGCCGTCCGCGCTGATGCCGCCGGCCAGGTCGGCCATGTCGGAACGGATCGTCTCGATGGACGACCGACCGCGGTACTTGTCGTGCAGCCGCTGCAGCATGGCCTCCGAGTCGTCCACACCGATCACCCGGAATCCGCGTTCCGAGAGCGGCACCGCGATGCGACCGGTGCCCACTCCCAGTTCGAGGAGCGTCGACGCTCCGTCGAAGCACGCGCTGAGGAAGTCGACGGGAGCGACGTTGACGGAGTCGTCGCTGAAGATGTCGTCGTAGGCACGAGCGAACGCGTCGTCGTAGGAGAGCACGCGGCGATCAGTCGGCATCAGGGTCCTCCTCGAAGGGGATGGGGGCGGAGACGAAGCGATAGTCGGGCACGCCGTTCTCGTCGTAGCCGGTGTACAGCACGAGCATGAACTGGAACTCCGCGACGTCGCGGACTCCGCGCGTGCGGAGCATCCGTCGGATGGCGGCCGCCACCAGGCGATGCGACGGCGCCGACGCCCGCTGCTCCAGCGGACGGGCGCCCAGGCCCATGAGGTCGATGCAGACGTCGAACACTGCCTTCTCCCGGCGCCGGGCCGGGAACCAGATCGCGTGCCGCCAGCGCCGCTCCTCGACGCTGAAGGCATCGGCCCATTCGCCGACGCGACCGTCGAGATCGCGGATCCGGTACAGCAGGTGGAAGTCGTGCACAGCGGGCTCCGGCGCGAAGAACCGCCAGTTCGGGATGACCAGTCCGATGCGGTCCAGAGGACGGAGCCGGTCGAACGTGCGCTGCGCATGCTGGCTCAGCAGCGTGACCACCCACCATCCGCAGAGCACCAGCTCGATGGCCACGGACAGCGCGACGCCCCCGGACGTCCGCCGCCCGGTACCGCGGACGACGCTCATGCGCGCACCTCCTCCGCGACCGACTCGCGGACGATCGCAGCCACCTTCTCGGCATGGGGTCTCGCACTGAGCACCGTCAGGTGCGTGGCGCCGTCGATCAGACGGAGGCGACCCTCGGAGCCGGTGGCCGCGTACTCCTCGAACAGCTCGCGCTGCTCGTAGGCGGTGTCGAGGGTCAGCGAGGCGGCTGTGACCCACACCGGGGAAGACACCGCAGGCAACGGCGGGGGCGAGCGGAACAGCTGGTGCAGGCTGTCCCACTCGCGGCGCGTCGCCGCCCAGGCGCCGAAGTCGCGGAACTCCGCGCGCAGCGCGCGTCTCGTCGGCGCCGGGAGGTCGGAGAGCCAGGTGGGCACTTCCAGCATGAGCCCCCAGCCGAGACGCAGCGACGGGACGACGGCGATGTGCGACCGGTCGAGCAGCTTGGCCCCCTCCCTCCGCGAGGGCACGCGGATGGTCTCCTGGGGATGCGTGGGGTCGACGAGATGGACCGCCCTCAGCGGAAAAGGCGCCGTCGCGGCGAGGCGGTGCACGAGATAGCCGCCGAGAGAGTGGCCGACGAGCACGACATCGTGCCCGTCACGGACCTCATCGACGAGATCGGACAGATCGTCCACGGACTCCTGGAGCGAGTAGCTCCCTCGTGAGAGGTACTCGCTGGCGCCGTAGCCGGCACGACTGTAGACGAGCACGCGATGCGTCCGCGACAGATCCTCCGCCACCCAGTGCCAGTACCGGTGGGACGCCTGATGACCGCTCTCCAGCACGACGAGCGGCGCGGAGGCGTCCGCGTGCTCCCCGAGCAGCTCGTAGGCGAGCCGATTGCCGGAACGGGCGTCGAAGCGCCGGAACCGGCCCTGGGCGGAGACATGGTGCCCGTGCTGCGCCGCCGCGACGCCGGTCAGCACGAGCCCGACCACGGCAACCGCCAGCATCTGCGGGAGTCTCGTCTGCATGCCGAGGTTCACCGCCTGGCCCGATTCGCGACGACGAAGATGATCGCCGGATACGTCGCGAGGAACGCCCACACGAAGCGGGCCAGGCCCATGAATCGTGCGTTGAGCAGATGGAAGACCGTCATCCCTCCCACACCGACGAGCGCGAGGGGTGTCGGCAGCACGAAGACGAGGGGGAACGCGGTCTCCGCGGCCAGCACGCCGTGGGCGGCGAACCGGGAGAGGCGAGGATGCCGTCGCAGGAACCGATACAGCTCGGCGTCGCCGTAGGTGCGGGTGCGCAGAACTCCCGGAAGCGCCTCGCCGGAGCGCCACGTGCGACTGGCGAGCTTGACCGCTCCCGACACGACGTACGACAGCGCCGCCTGAGCGGCCAGGAACACCAGCCCCGCCTCTCGCCGTCGCTCTCGATCGCCGATGTGGGCGACGGCTGCGGTGGACTGCACGAGGAAGGCGAGCTGATCGGACCCGTCCGAGCCGTAGAAGTGCTTGGGATGCAGCAGGAGTGCCGACACGGCGAGATAGCCGTTCGCGGCGCTCCGGTGCGCGCGCATCGAGGCGGGCAGGAACAGGCTCGCCCCCGCGACGATGCGCCCCACATGGATGACGGTCTCTGTGCGCTCCCTGCCGATCCGGTCGAGGAGCGGCATGAGACGAGGCATCGCGTCCTGGAAGATCTCTCGCACGATGGCCCAGTCGTTCAGCCCGCCGGGGCGCTGGTCGCTCTTGCTCGCCAGGAACTCGAGGCTGCTGAGCACCTGGGTCGCCGCGCTCATCCGCTCGCTCGCCGTCAGAGCGCCGGAGGATGTGAGGCCCGCGACCGCGCCGTCGGCGGCCGCGGCCACACGGGTGACGACATCACCGCGTGCGCCGCGCCGCCGACGGGAGGAACGACGCAGCAGCGGGCCCCGTCGCTCAGCCCTTGCCAATGGCCTGCCCGAAGGAGAAACCGGCGAGGAAGGCGCCCGCACCTGCGGCAGCGGCCTTGAAACCCGCGGCGAAGCCCGGGCAGAACGCAGCGGCGGCCGGCGCTGCCGCCGGAGTCGCGAGCACGGGGATCTCGCACTGCGCGAGAGCCGACGTCGTGACGTCGAACGGCACCGAGCGCAGCATCGCGTCGGAGTTGACTCGCTCCACAAGCATGGTTGTCATCGCTCTCGCCCTCTCACTTCGCGTTCGCGACGCCGACCCAGACGCCGGCGCCGAACAGTGCTCCGAAGGCCGCCGCACCGGCGACCGCTCCCTTATTGGCCGTCACCCAGGCGCCCGCTGCCGCGAGCGCGGCCGGCGTCGCCAGCACGGGGATCTCCGCCACCACATCGGCGTAGCCGCCATCCATCGTCATCCGGGCAAGACGGGGATCCCCGTTGACCCGGCTCTCGAGTACAGACACGTCATCCTCCACATCTCTTCGAAGCGTTCCCGACGAACGCCGCGCGATCACGGGATCATGCTGTCGATGACGAGGAGGGCGCGGCAACCGCCTGCGCGTTAATACGTCCGAAAGTGCACGCGGGTCTGCGTCTTTCGGAGGAGAGACCCCCTGGTGGCGACGCGGCCCGGTCAGATCACGGAGTCGAGGTGGGGTGCTCCGTGGCGTCGACGTCGGGCCCGTCGGTCGCCTCGGCGTCGTAGAGCACGGGCCGGTCGACGGTCTTGGTGACGTCGGCGGGATCGACCACGAGGATCAGCATCGCGAGGAACAGCAGCGTGACGATGAAGGCGCCGCCGCCCACCACGAGCCCCAGGGCCACGGGGGTGAGCCCCTCGTAGCTGCCGTTGGCGATGGCGGTGTTGACGCGCGCGGTGAAGGCACCGGTCGACACGAGGGTCACGACCGCTGCGAAGACGCCGCAGCCGAGGGCGATCCCGAGCAGGTGCAGCGGTCGGAGGATGTCGCGCCGCGTGGGCTTGTCGTCGCTCATCGGTCTCCTCCACTCTGAGCGGGTGCCGGATCGGCGGACGGCTGATCGGCGGGGACGGTCTCGGGGCGGGTCGGCGTCAGGCCGGCGATGCCGAGGAACACCGCGAGGATCGCGGCGTAGCCGCCGAACATGCCCACTCCGAGGATGATGCCGGTGAGCACGAAGTCGCCGGCTCCCTCGATCGCGTAGGGCTGCACGAACCCGGCCGGGATCGCGAGCAGCAGGAGTGCGAGCAGCAGGCCGAAGGCTCCGACCGTGATCGCGTCGCGCGCTCCGGCATCACCCGCACGTCGCGCTCGGAGACCGACGATCAGTTCGACCAGGCCCGTGGTCGCGGCCCAGGCGATGACGACGACGAAGAAGAGGTCGTCGGTGCGCCACGCGGGCACTCCGGCGGTCATGCCCGCGGCGAACCCGAGGATGGCGAGGACGACGGACGGCCACCGCTGCCCTGCGGGGAACACGAGCCAGACGGCCAGCAGGAGGATCAGGGACGTCGTCAGGACGAACCCGCTGAAGACCGACAGCCCGACGGCCGCGGAGTGGTCGGGCGAGAACGTGATCATCAGAGCGGCGGCGGCGGCGAAGAGCGCGCGCAGCAGCTGGACGTGTCGCACGGTGAACGTGCGGGCAGGGGCAGACATGACGATCCAGAGTCCTCCGGGGTGTTGACACCCAGTCTACGCGGCGGGTCGAGCCCGGGCAGACGCCCCCGGACATGTTCGCGGGGCCCGATGGATCTCCCCAGATCGATCATCGAGCCCCGCGACAACACGCAGCGACGGGGGCGGCACTGCGTCAGGTCGAACCACGCACAAGGTCGGGCACCCTGCCTGCGGTGGTACTCCCCTTCGGCCCCCAGAAATAGCAACTCGTCCCCTACGCGAAGCTTGTGTGGCCGTAAGCTCACTCTAGGGGTCGGATCTTCACATACCGGAGGGGTGCTGTGACGAGTAGGGAAATCGGGATTCGCAAGACTGATGACAGATTCGCGGGCTCCTTCCGAGATGCGATCAACGCCCGCGGCTTCAGCCTCGCCCGTCTCCATGAGCTTCTCCGCGGCCGCGGGAACAGCGTGTCGATGGCGACCCTCAGCTATTGGCGTTCGGGGGCTCGTCGCCCCGAGGGCGCACAGTCCATGGCCGCCCTCTCGGACATCGAAGAGCTGCTCAACCTCGAGCGGGGCTCCCTGACCGCGCTGCTCGGCACGACGAATCGCACCGGGCCGCTCGGACCGAATCAGTTCCCCATCGACGAGCTCGAACTCGAACGTGCCGTGATGGACGTCTTCGCCGCACTCGGCGCCGAGTATCCCGACACGTCGCGTGAGTTGACCACGCACTCCGTCACCGACGTCGACGCGTCGGGCAACATCTTCCGCTGCATGACGCGCAGCATCCTGCAATCGACGGTCGGCACCGTCGATGCGATCCCGTTCCTCGAGCTCACCCCCGGCGAGCGCACGCCCCCTCCGCTCATCGAGGCGGTGTCGGGGGGACGGATCTCGAAGCGGTACTCCCACCCCGACGGAGAGGTGCACGGCGTGCTGTTCGAGCTCGATGTGCCCTTGACGTCCCCGCACACGGCGATGGTGGAGTGGTCGGTGGAGTACCCGCCCGGCTACCCGCCGCAGCGGGAGACGGGCCATGCGCTGGCGCGCCAGTGCCGGGAGCTGCTCGTGTGGACGCGGTTCCATCCCGATGCGCTGCCCGACCGGATCGAGGAGCGCGTCGAGACCCCCGCCGGCGTGACGACCACCGTGCTCGATCTCGGCGGGCACACGTCGGTGCATCAGGTGCGCCGCGCGTTCGGCCCCGGGACGCTGGGTGTCAGCTGGTCGTACGACGACGGGCGCTGAGCCTCACTCGCGCTCGTCGCCGATCGCGACGGGGCGACCGGGAGTGTTCGACCACTGGCTCCACGATCCGGGGAAGACGCGCGCGCGGATGCCGATCTCGTCGAGCACGAGCGCGGTGTGCGCGGCGGTGACGCCGGATCCGCAGTAGGCGGCCACCGGCACGCCGGGAGCCACGCCCGCGGCGGCGAAGGTCGCCCGCACGCGGTCGGCGTCGACGAGTCGCCCGTCGGCGTCGAGGTGCAGCGTCGTCGGCACGTTGACCGCTCCCGGGATGTGCCCCGCCTTCGGGTCGAGCGGCTCGACCTCACCGCGATAGCGCTCGGCGGCGCGCACGTCGAGCAGCACACCGGATGCCGGGAACGCCGCCGCCTCGTCGATGGAGATCGCCTCCGACCCGATCTCGCGGAGCATCACGGCACCGGGGTCGCGGTGCACCTCGCCGGTCTCGACGGCCTGCCCGGACGCACGCCACGCGCGGATGCCACCGTCCAGCACGCGCACGTCGACGCCGCCCTGGCGCAGCAGCCACCACGCTCGCGCAGCGGCGATGCCGTTCGCGTCGTCGTAGGCCACGACGGTGTCCCCGTCGTCGACGCCCCAGCGCCGGGCGGCCTCCTGCAGATGCGCCGTCGAGGGCAGCGGATGGCGGCCCTCTGCCGGATCGCCGTGCCGGGAGAGCTCCTCGTCGAGGGGCACGTACACCGCCCCCGGGATGTGTCCGTCACGGTACTCGGCCAGGCCGTCGGGACGATCGAGGCGCCAGCGCACGTCGATCACCCGCACGGGCGCGCCGGCGTCCCGCAGCTCGAGAAGGTCGGCGACGCTCACGAGATTGCTCATGCTGCGAGGCTACCGATCACCGGCATCCGCTGTCCCCGGTCGACGGTGGCGCTAGGCTCATCGAGGCCGCGTCGAGGAAGGGACACACGTGCCCGCTCGATTCCGCTGGATGCGTCTGCGCCCGCAGGAGGCCGCGCTCCTCGGGATCACCGCGGTCTGGGGCAGCACGTTCCTCCTCGTCCACTGGGCCATGGAGCACTCCGGTCCCTGGTTCTTCGTGGGCGTCCGGTTCCTCGTCGCCGGTGTGATCAGCGCCGTCATCTTCCGCCGGGCTCTGCGGGGCATGCGCGGGCGCGACGTCGCGGCGGGCGCCGCGATCGGCGTCATGATCTACCTGGGCTACGGCTTGCAGACCGTGGGTCTGCAGACCATCGACTCCAGCACCTCGGCGTTCATCACCGCGATGTACATCCCGCTCGTCCCGCTCGCGCAGTGGGCGGTGTTCCGTCGACGCCCGCCCGCCATGGCCTTCGTCGGCGCGGGCCTCGCCTTCGTCGGACTGGTGCTCATCGCGGGTCCCGACGCCCTGGCGCTCACCCTGGGCACGGGAGAGATCGTGACGATGCTGAGCACGCTCCCCATCGCCGCCGAGATCATCCTCATCAGCCTGTTCGCCGGCAGGATCGACCTCGGTCGGATCACCGTCGTGCAGCTCTTCGTCGCCGGCGGTCTGGGGCTGCTCACGATGCCGGTGACGGGCGAATCGGTGCCCGAGTTCTCGTGGATCTGGGTCGGCTGCGCCGTGGGGCTGGGCGCGGCGAGCTGCCTCATCCAGCTCACCATGAACTGGGCGCAGAAGTCGGTCTCGCCCACGCGCGCCACGATCATCTACGCCGGCGAGCCGGTGTGGGCGGCTGCCATCGGTCGCCTCGCCGGAGAGCGACTGCCCGCGACCGCCCTCGTCGGTGGCGCCCTCGTCGTGCTCGGGATCCTGGCCAGCGAGCTGAAGCTCGTACGCGCCAGGGCGGATCGTCCTTCCGAGCAATCGGCTCCGATCCGGGAATACAAGCGCACGACCCGCGTTGAACACCCACATGATTGAAACTTCAACCGTCGTGCCGGTCGCCACCGAGCGCACCCGTGTGCGCGTCCCGATGCGCTTCGGCGACGGGTACTCCACCACGGCGGACGTGGTGACGTTCGACGGACTCGTCGACGGCGGCGAGCACCTGCTGCTCGGCCTCGGCGACTGGCAGGGCGCACTCGATCGGGCCGCGGGCGGCGGTCCGGCCCCGCTCGTCCGCCCGCACAGCGAGTGCCTCACCGGTGACGTCTTCGGCTCGGAGCGCTGCGACTGCGGCCCGCAGCTTCGCGAGGCCGTCGAGCGCATCGCCGACGAGGGCGGGTTCCTGCTGTACCTGCGACAGGAGGGCCGCGGCATCGGGCTGTACGCCAAGCTCGACGCGTACGCGCTGCAGGATTCGGGCCTCGACACCTACGAGGCGAACGTCGCGCTGGGTCGCGGCGAGGACGAGCGCGACTACACCGCGGCCGCGCAGATGCTGCGGGCCGTGCGGGCCGACGGCATCCGTCTGCTGAACAACAACCCCGACAAGGCCGCGCAGCTCGAGGCGCTCGGCATCCGCGTCACCGAGCAGGTGCGCACCGGCGTGCACCTGTCGGACGCCAATCACCGGTACCTCGAGGCGAAGCGCGACCACACGGCGCACACGCTCGACCTGTCCGCGGCGTGATGAGCGATCGGCAGTTGACCGAGGCCGAGATGGCCGCCTGGCTGCCGACCATCCGGTTCGTGCAGCTTCTGCCGCAGGTGCTGGACCGGACTCTGAAGGCCGAGACGGGACTGAAGCACGCGCACTACGCGATCCTCGTGACTCTCGCGGGTCAGGACGACCGCGCCGTGCCCATGACCGAGCTCGCCGCCATCGCCGGACTCAGTCGCTCGCGACTCAGCCACGCCATCGATTCCCTCGAAGAGCGCGGCTGGGTGACGCGCACCTCGTGCAGCACCGACAAGCGCACGCTGACCGCCGCGCTGACCGATGCCGGCCGCGACCTGCTGCGCGGCGCCGCTCCCGTGCATGTGGCGCAGATCCGGGAGCTGATCCTGGAACCGCTGGACGAGAGCGAACGCGACCAGCTGCGATCGATCATGGACAAGCTGCTTCCCGGGGTGACGGCCGCCCTGTAGGAGTTCTGCTCACCAGCATCCGCCGAGGCGATCCGCGCCGGGGTCGACTCCGCCGACGGCTGATCAGCCCTGGGCAGACGGATCCGTCGTGCACGGATGTGCACACGTAACACCCCCGACTCATCGGGCTCGTACGCTCGAAGGATGGCCGAGAAGACGACACCTGAATGGCACTGGTCGGAGGACGGCATCAACTTCCGCACGAGGAAGTGGGTGCGCCCCGAGGACCTCAACGCGAACGGCTCCCTCTTCGGAGGGAGCCTGCTGAAGTGGATCGACGAGGAAGCCGCGATCTACGCGATCGTGCAGCTCGGCAACTACCGGGCCGTCACGAAGCACATCTCCGAGATCACCTTCGAAGCCTCAGCCGTGCAGGGGGATCTCATCGAGATCGGCATCCAGGCGACGCACTTCGGCACCACGTCGTTGACGATGCGGGCGGTCGCGCGCAACATGATCACCCGCAAGCGCATCCTGACCATCGACAAGATCGTGTTCGTGAGCCTCGACGAGGACGGCGTGCCCACCCCGCACGGCTACGACGAGATCACCTACAAGAGGGATCGGATGCCGACGGAGCGCATCGCGACGGGGACGATCCGCCTGCCCTAGGCGCCACCGGCCCGAGCGGTGCGAGGATGGACGGGCGTCCGTCGAGCAAGGGAGCACCGAATGAGCCGCAGCGCCACCGCCGCCACGACCGCGATCCGTGAGATGCGCGACTTCCTGTTCGCGAACGCGACCGACTACGACACCGCGCGGGACGGGTTCTCGTGGCCGAGGCCGGAACGGTTCAACTTCGCGCTCGAATGGTTCGACGTCGTGGCCGGCGAGACGCCTGACCGGCCGGCCGTGCAGATCGTCTCGTCCGACCTGACGCTGCGGTCGTGGACGTACGGCGAGCTCTCGGCGCGCTCGGATCAGGTCGCGTCGTGGCTGACCGCGCAGGGCATCCGACGCGGAGACCACGTGATCGTGATGCTCGGCAACACGATCGAACTGTGGGAGGTCATGCTCGCCGTGATGAAGATCGGCGCGGTCTCCATCCCCACCTCGACGCTCCTCTCCGCATCCGATCTCGAGTACCGCGTCGCGCACGGCCGAGCCAGAGCGATCGTCACCGTGGGCGGGCTCGCCGACCGCCTCGGAGGCATCGAGCCCGACGTGCTGCGCATCGGAGTGGGCGACGGCATCCCCTCCGACTGGATCCGCTTCTCGGATTCGGCCACCGCTCCCGCCTCCTTCGATCCCGACGGCACGACATCCGCGGGCGACACGGCCCTGCTGTACTTCACGAGCGGCACGACCAGCAGACCCAAGCTCGTGCAGCACACGCACGCGTCGTACCCGATCGGTCACCTGTCGACCATGTGGTGGTTGGGCGTGCGCCCCGACGACGTGCACCTGAACATCTCGTCGCCCGGGTGGGCGAAGCACGCCTGGTCGAGCTTCTACTCACCGTTCCTCGCCGAGGCGACCGTCTTCGTGTACGACTACGACCGCTTCGATGCGAACACCCTGATGCAGGTCATGGACACCCACCACGTGTCGACCTTCTGCGCGCCTCCGACGGTGTGGCGGATGCTCATCCAGGCCGACCTCGGTCGGCTGAGCCACCCGCCGAGAGAACTCGTCGGTGCGGGTGAACCGCTCAACCCGGAGGTGATCGACCGGCTGCGCGAGGCCTGGAAAGGCACGATCCGCGACGGCTTCGGGCAGACCGAGATGACGGCGTGCATCGGCAACTCCCCCGGGCAGACCGTCAAGGTCGGCTCCATGGGACGGCCTCTGCCCGGATACCCCGTCGTGCTGCTCGACCCCGCCACGGGCGAGCCCGTCGACTCCGAGGGCGAGATCGCCCTCGATCTGTCCCGGCCCCCGGTCGGCCTGATGGCGGGCTATTACGAGGACCCCGAGAAGACGGCGGAGTCGCGCGCCGGGGGCTTCCATCACACCGGCGACATCGCCGTGCGGGACGCCGACGGATACCTCACCTACATCGGGCGGGCCGACGACGTCTTCAAAGCCTCCGACTACAAGATCTCGCCGTTCGAGCTCGAGTCGGTGCTCCTCGAGCACGACCTCGTCGTGGAGGCCGCCGTGATCCCGAGCCCCGACCCGACCCGACTCGCCGTGCCGAAGGCGTACGTGCGCCTCCGACCGGATGCCGCCGACGCCGAGCACAACGAAGCGGCGCGCTCGATCTTCGCGCACGCGCACACACGCCTCTCCTCGCATCTCTGGGTGCGCATCATCGAGTTCGTGCCCGAGCTGCCGAAGACGATCTCGGGCAAGATCCGCCGCGTCGAGCTGCGCGCACGCGAGGCCGAGCGGGTCGCGATCGGAGACGACGCCGGTCAGCATCGCGACCGCGACTACCGCTGAGTCGGACGACGCCCTTCGTCGGAACGGTCAGCTGGCGAGCGCCGGGACGGTGCCGGTGCTCGTGCCCGGCGCCGTGCGGGCCGTCGACGCCGAGGCGACGGCGGTCGTTGGCGTCGTCGCCGGAGAGGCGGCGGCGCTCGGCCGACGTCGTGGAGCAGCTCCCGCAGCCGCGTTCACGATGAGCCGCACGACGGCCGCGACCACCAGCATCCCCACGAGTGCCGCGCCAGAGAGGATCGCCGGCAGCCACTGATTCGCGAAGGACGCGGCGAGGCTGAGCACCGCCGCCGGGATCCACACGCCGACCGCGCCGCCCGCGAGCCCCCCGGCTCCTCGGACGACGGCGATCGCCGCGACCAGCGCGCACACCCCGGCCAGCACCGCACCCACGATGCCGATCGGCACCAGCACGGCTGCCAACTCGTTTGCCATTCTCGATGACGTCATCACGACCCCCCGGTCAGCGGACCCTCCGCACCATCAAGAGTACGGAGGAAGGGGTCGCGCGAGCATCCACCCAGAGGATGATGTTCCCCAAACGTGACGCCGTGTTCAGCGCCGCTTCATCCAGGAGAACCGCGAGCCGCTCACCACCCGCACGGGCTGCGTCAGCACGGCATCGACCACCATCGACCCGTCGGTCGGTCCGACGATCGCGATCGCCGACGTCTCGGTCGCGTGCACGGGGTCGACGCGCATGTGCGCGAGCTCGCGGTGCGCTCGGATGTAGGCGGGAACGAGCAGGAGGATGGCCCCGAGCCACGCGAGCGGGTTGCTGAGGGCGACCCCGGCGAAGCCGATCACGGCGCCGAGGACGACGGCGGCGCCGACGCGCATGACGAGCTCGATCACGCCGGTGACCGTCGGGACGAGCGTGTGACCGAGCCCCTGCAGCGCCCCGCGCAGCACGAACAGGATGCCGAGCGCCCAGTACCCGCATCCGTTGATGATGAGCATGAGATGGGCCAGCTCGACCACCTCGTCGGAGCCCTCGCCCACGAAGAGGCGCACCATGGGTGTTCCGAAGGCGATGATGACCAGGCCGAGCAGGCCCCCGGTGATGACCGCCATCCATGTGCCCTCCACGACACCCCGGCGGATGCGGTCGGGGCGGCGACCGCCGTGGTTCTGCGCGGCGTACATCGACGCGGCGAGGCCCAGCGACGACAGGAAGGCCACCGCCAGACCGTCGACGCGGGAGGCGGTCGTGTAGGCGGCGACCGCGTCGGAGCCCAGCGTGTTGAGGGCGACCTGCACGGTCAGCGTGCCGATGGCGATGATCGACGCCTGGAACCCCATCGGGAGTCCGAGCCGCAGGTGCTCGGCGATGTCCTCGCGCGTCACCTTCCGGTCCACACCGCGCAGGTGCAGCATCGGCAGCCGGCGACGCACGAACTCCAGGCAGAGGAGCACCGAGACGGCCTGGGCGACGACCGTGGCGATCGCCGCGCCGCCGACACCCCACTCGAGCGGACCGACCATGAGGATCACGAGGCCTACGTTGAGCGCGCACGAGACGGTGAGGAAGACGAGCGGGGTGCGCGAGTCGCCGATCGCGCGGATGATCGCCGAGAGGTAGTTGAAGAACATCGTCGCGCTGGCGCCGATGAAGCTGATCTGAGTGAAGATCGTCGCCTCGGCCATGAGCTCCGACGGCGTCTGGAGGAGCTCGAGCACGGGGCGCGCGATGAGCGGCGCGACGACAGTGAGCACGACGCTCGTGATGCCGGTGAGGATCACGCCCGTCGCCACGGATCGGCGCACCGCTGCGGCATCGCCCGCTCCGAAGGCCTGGGCGATGGGGATCGCGAATCCGCTCGTGAGTCCCCAGGCGAAGCCGATGAGGAGGAAGAGCAGGCTTCCGGTGGCGCCGACGGCGGCGAGCGATTCGACGCCGAGGTGACGGCCGACGACGACGGCGTCGGCGAACTGGTACAGCTGCTGCACGACGTTTCCGAGCAGCAGGGGGATCGAGAACGACAGGATGACACGCCACGGACGGCCCGTGGTGAGAGAGGTGGCCATGGGGGAGCGGCTCGCAGGGCTGGGAAGACGGTTCGGGGCCGGTCCAGGATATCGAATCGATTCGGGTCGGAGATAGGTCAGTTTGCGAAGTACCGTCGTACGGGTGCCGCGTCAGCGCGGCGAGGAACGACCGGAGGTTCGACAGTGACGACACGAGACGCGGAGGAGACCGTGGGGCGCGGCGCTCGCGGTGCATCGGGAGACGAGCAGCAGCTGCGGCGAGCGCTCAGCAACCGCCACATCCAGCTCCTCGCCATCGGCGGGGCGATCGGCACCGGACTCTTCATGGGCAGCGGCAAGACGATCTCGGTCGCCGGCCCCTCCGTGATCTTCGTCTACATGATCATCGGCTTCATGCTCTTCTTCGTCATGCGGGCGATGGGCGAGCTGCTGCTGTCGAACCTCAAGTACAAGTCGTTCAGCGACTTCGCCGGCGACCTGCTGGGCCCGTGGGCGGGCTTCTTCACGGGATGGACCTACTGGTTCTGCTGGGTGGTCACGGGGGTCGCCGACGTCATCGCCATCGCCGGCTACACCGATGCGCTGTTCCCCGGGATCCCGCTGTGGATCCCCGGCCTGCTCGTCGTCGTCATCCTGCTCGCGCTGAACCTGCCCACCGTGGCCGCGTTCGGCGAGATGGAGTTCTGGTTCGCGCTCATCAAGATCGTCGCGATCGTCGCCCTCATCGTCACCGGTCTCGTCATGATCGTCACCGGCTTCCAGCACGAGGCCGGCACGGCGAGCTTCGCCAACCTGTGGGCGCACGGCGGCATGTTCCCGCACGGGTTCATGGGCTTCGTCGCCGGCTTCCAGATCGCCGTGTTCGCGTTCGTGGGCGTCGAGCTCGTCGGCACCGCCGCGGCCGAGACCAAGGATCCGGAGCGCAACCTGCCGAAGGCGATCAACGCCATCCCGATCCGCATCCTGCTCTTCTATGTGGGTGCGCTCGTCGTGCTCATGGCCGTGACGCCGTGGACCGAGTACGTCGCGGGCGAGAGCCCCTTCATTGCGATGTTCGCCCTGGCCGGCCTCGGCATCGCAGCCACCGTGGTGAACCTCGTCGTGCTGACCTCGGCGATGTCGAGCGCCAACTCCGGCATCTACTCGACGTCGCGCATGGTCTTCGGACTCGCGAAGGACGGAGACGCTCCGCAGCTCTTCGGTCGCCTGTCGAAGCGACGGGTGCCGCAGAACGCCCTGTTCCTGTCGTGCATCCTGCTGCTCTCGGGTGTCGTGCTGCTGTACACCGGCGACGACATCGGCACCGCCTTCGAGATGGTCACCACCGTCTCCGCCGTGTGCTTCATGTTCGTCTGGACGATCTTCCTGTGCAGCTACCTCGTGTACCGGCGCACGCGCCCCGAGAAGGCGGCCGCCTCGCGGTTCCGGATGCCGGGAGGGGTGTTCATGGTCTTCGTGGTGCTCGCGTTCTTCGTCTTCATCCTGTGGGCGCTGACCACGCAGCCCGACACCCTGACGGCCCTCCTCGTGACTCCGATCTGGTTCGCCCTGCTCTTCGTCTCGTGGCTGTTCGTGCGCAGGTCGCCGACGCACCTCGCCCGGCACGCGGCCCACATCGCGCACCTGCGCGGCGACGCTCCCGAGTGAGCGCGCCCGCACCCCTCTGCCCCTCCCCCTGCTGCCTCACCCTCCCCCTCTCGCTCCCCCCTGCGGCCGCCGACCCGGCATGATGCCGCCGACCCGGTAGCGAAGCGACGTCGGGAGGTGGGCGTCTCGACGGGAACACACCGGGTCGGCGTGACCCGAAGAGGCGCACGCCCGGGGGCCGCACACAGCGAGAGGGCGGTTCTGCACACGGCTGACCCACAAGGCGGTGCGGATACGCTGGAGGCGCGGTCGCGGAAGGAGAGCGATGTTCGACAGTCCGCTCTCGGCCTCGGCCTACGAGATCCTCGGCGTGGATGCCGACGTCGACGACGTCGAGCTGCGACGCGCGTACCGGCTGCGGCTGCGTCAGACCCATCCGGACACGGGCGGCGACGCGGCGGTGTTCATCCAGGTGCAGCGCGCGTGGGAGCTCGTGGGCACACCCGAGGACCGCGCCGCCTACGATCGGCGCACTGGGCTCGGAGCATTCCCCGCCGAGCCCGCGCCGAGCCCCTGGCAGCCCCAGACCGCTGCGCGGACCGACACCCGGCCGCGGGCGCGCTCGTACGGACACCCGGGCGGATGGCGGCGGGAACGCTACCTCGACCTGATCCGCGAATGGGTCGGCCGGGGCGTCGAGGTGCCCGACCCGTACGATCCGGTGCTCGTGCGCTCCGCGCCGCGCGATCTGCGCCGCCTTCTCGCCGACGCGCTGGCCGAGGAGTCCACGGCGCGCACGGTGAGCGCCCTGGGCATGGGGTTCACGGTCTGGCACGACGTCGCCACGGGCGCGGATGCCGACGACAAGCTCGACCACGTGGTGCTGAGCCCCTCGGGGCTCTACGGGATCATGTCCGAGGACTTCGGCGGCGTCGTCGGATTCCGTCGGGGCGAGATCACCGGACCGAGTCTGGGCACGCGCGCGCCCGTCACCGCCGCGCTCGCGCGCATGCGCACCGTCGCGAAGGCGGCGAAGGTCCGCTTCGGCGGGGCGATCATCGTGCTTCCCGATGACGACCTGTCGCAGGCCGTGACGCCGCTGGGCAGCATCCGCGGGGTCCCCGTCGTCGTCGTCCGCCGCAGCGCGCTGTCGATGGTGCTGCGTCAGGGCGTGCCCGGGGCGCGGGCGATCGGCGGCAACGAGCTGTTCGACGTTCGCACTCGGCTCCAGCAGACCGTCCGCTTCGTCTGATCCACACCCGGCGCCGAGACGTCGCCGCCCCCACTCCGAGGGGAACCGTTGACGAGCGCCGTCAAACCGGTTTACACTCGGTCACATCCCGCCCGTCAAACCGGTTAGACAGCGCGGATGCAGTCCAGACAGCACGCCGGGATCACGAGGAGGTGACCATGAGCCGCACGACCATCGCCGACGTCGCCCGCGAGGCCGGCGTCACGAAGGCCACCGTCTCGCACGCCCTCAGCGGCAAGCGCCCCATCTCCGACGACACGCGCGCCAAGGTCCTCGCCGCCGCGGACAAGCTGAACTGGGTGCCGAGCCAGAGCGCCCGCGCCCTCGCCACCCAGAAGGCCAACGCCGTCGCGGTCGTCCTCGCCCGCGACCCCGAGGTCATCGCCAACGACTCGTTCTTCCCCGCGTTCATCGCCGGGGTCGAGTCGGTGCTCGCCGAGAACGAGACCGCCCTCATCCTCCAGGTCGTCCCCGACCGGGAAGCCGAGGAGCGCGCCTACCGCTCCCTCGCCCGCGGCCGGGCCGACGGCGCCCTGCTCCTCGACCTGCGCGACGACGACTGGCGCGTGCCGCTGCTGGAGGAGCTCGGCCTCCCGACCGTGCTCGTCGGAGCCTACGAGCAGCCGACCCGGTTCTCCTGCGTGCGCACCGACGACGCCGCGCCCGTCCGCGAGATCATCGCGCACCTGAGGGATGCCGGGCACGAGCGCATCGCGCACGTCTCCGGCCCCCTCGACTACGTGCACTCCCGCGCCCGCGCCGACGCCTACACCGCCGCCGTGGGAGGGAATGCGCTCCTGCGCGAAGGCGACTTCACCGCCGCCAGCGGTCGCGCCCGCACCGCGGAGCTCCTCGCCCTCCCCGAGCCGCCCACCGCTGTGCTGTACGCCAACGACACGATGGCCATCGCGGGCCTGTCCTACGCACGCTCGAACGGGCTGAGCATCCCCCGCGACCTCGCGATCGCCGGCTTCGACGACGACCACCTCTCCGCCCACCTCTCCCCCGCGCTCACGAGCGTGTCGTCGGGTCCCGCCGCGCGAGGACGCGCCGCCGCCCGGCTCCTGCAGGCCGACATCCTCGGCGCCGAACCGCGCACCGAGGTCGTCGACTGCAACGTCGTGCACTTCCGAGAGAGCACCGCCGCCCCGGAGCACACCACCGACTGACAGCACCACCCGAACCCATCGCGTCAAGGAGGACACCATGAAGAAGCAGATCCGTGCGGCCGCACTCATCGGAGCGGTCGCGCTCGTCGCCACCGGATGCTCGTCGGGCGGAGGAGGCGGCGACGCCTCGGCCGAGGGCACCGGTCCGATCGACATCTGGCTCTCGAACAACGAGCAGGAGGTCGCCTGGGGGCAGGCCGTCGTCGATGCCTGGAACGCCGAGCACCCCGACGAGAAGGTCAACGCGCAGGAGATCCCCGCCGGTTCCTCCTCGGAGGAGGCGATCACCGCCGCGATCACCGCCGGCACCGCGCCCTGCCTCGTCTACAACGTGGCGCCCGCCGCCGTGTCCGGCTGGGTGAAGCAGGGCGGCCTGGTCGACCTCAGCACCATGGACGGCGGCAGCGACTACATCACCGAACGCGGCGGCGACGTCGACTCGTACGCGACCGACGGCAGCTTCTACCAGCTGCCGTGGAAGTCGAACCCGGTCATGGTGATGTACAACAAGACGCTCTTCGAGGCCGCGGGCATCGATCCCGAGGACCCGCAGATGGCCACCTACGGCGAGTTCCTCGAAGGGTCGCGGAAGATCGTCGACTCGGGCGTGCAGAGTGCCATCTGGCCGGCCCCCACGAGCGAGTTCTACCAGCCCTGGTTCGACTTCTATCCGCTCTACCTCGCCGAGACCGACGGCACCATGCTCGTCGAAAACGGCTCGGCCACCTTCGATTCGGATGCCGGACGCACGGTCGCGGAGTTCTGGAAGACCTTCTACGACGAGAAGCTGTCGCCGAACGAGGCGGCCACCGACGATGCCATGTCGGCGGGCACCACGGCGATGCAGCTCGCCGGCCCCTGGGCGATCCCCTCCTACGCCGAGACCGTCGACGTCGGCTTCATGCCCGTGCCGACCAGCGACGGCCGCGAGAACCCGACGACGTTCGCCGACTCGAAAAGCGTCTCGATGTTCACCGCGTGCGAGAACCAGGCCACGGCCTGGGAGTTCCTGAAGTTCTCGACCAGCGTCGATGCCGACGGACAGCTGCTCGAGGCGACGGGGCAGATGCCGATGCGCACCGACCTCACCGGCACCTACGCCGACTACTTCGACGCCAATCCGAACTACACGGCGTTCGCGGAGCAGGCCGAGGCCACGGCCGATGTGCCCAGCATCCCGAACTCCGTCGAGGCATGGCAGGTCTTCCGCGACGAGTACTCCGCGGCCGTCATCTTCGGCAAGGACTCCATCGACGACTTCCTGAAGAACGCCGCGACGAAGATCGACGACCTCGTCGCCGAGTGACGCCATGACGCTCCGAGACGACGCGGTCGCGGACGTGGTCGGGGGGCCTCCGCCCCCCGACCGGGCCCCGGCCCGATCCCCCCGAGGCCCGCTGCGCGCGCGCCTCCTGGGCTCCCAGCCGATCGGCGGGCTGTTCGCCCTGCCGTATCTCGTGTTCGTGCTGGCGATCTTCGCGTTCCCGCTGGGCTTCGCCGTCTACATCGCCTTCCACGACTACTTCTTCACGGCGCCGGGCGCCGAGGTGGAGCGCCCTTTCGTCGGCTTCGACAACTTCGTCACCGTCCTCACCGACCCCCGGGTGCTCGGCTCGTTCCGCAACACGCTGATCTTCCTCGTCATCAACGTGCCGCTCACGGCGGTGCTCGCCCTGGTGCTCGCGGCGGCGCTGAACACCGGCATCCGCTGGGTGTCGGCGTATCGCGTGGCGTTCTACGTGCCCTACCTCACGGCGAGCGTCTCGCTCGTGGGCGTGTGGATGCTGCTCTTCTCCGGCAACGGGCTCATCAACACCCTCCTGGGCCCGCTGGCGCCTGATCCGTCCTGGCTCGTCAACAGCGGCCTGGCGATGCCGATGATCGCCCTGTACGTCACGTGGAAGCAGCTCGGGTTCTACATCCTGCTGTATCTCGCGGCCCTGCAGAACGTGCCGAAGGAGCTCTACGAGTCCGCCGAGACCGACGGCGCCGGCGCCCTGTCGCGGTTCTGGAACGTCACGGTCCCCGGTGTGCGCAGCGCCACCACGCTCGTGCTCATCCTGTCGATCATCACCGGCGCGAATCTCTTCACCGAGCCCTATCTGCTCACGAACGGCGGCGGCCCCGACGGCGCCTCCTCCACACCGGTGCTGCTCATCTACCAGCTGGGAATCCAGCAGCAGAACCCCGACACCGCCGCGGCGATCGGCATGATCCTCGTGATCCTCGTCGGGATGCTGTCGCTGGCCGCCAACCGAGTGACGAGGGAGCGATGATGACCCGCCGTGCCCGCCCGACCCCGATCCGCATCCTGAGCGTCGTCCTGCTGACCCTCGCCGCGATCGGCTTCGCCTTCCCGTTCTACTTCATGATCGTCGGGGCTTTCCAGGAGAGCCCGACGAACTCCCCCGACGAGCTCTTCCCGACGAGCGGGTGGACGGTCGACAACTTCGTCGCCATCGATTCGCGCATCGATCTCCTCGGCTCCCTGCTCAACTCGCTCATCTTCACCGCGGGCGTGCTGCTCGGAACGGTCGTGTTCGGGCTGCTCGCCGGATATGCGATCGCGCGGCTCGACTTCCGCGGGCGAGGCGTGATCTGGGTGCTGATGCTGCTCGTGCAGATGGTGCCGTTCCAGCTGCTCATGATCCCGCTGTACGTGCAGATCACGCGGAACTACGGTCTCGGCGACTCGTATCTGGGGATGATCCTGCCGTTCCTCATCAACACGACGGCGGTGTTCATCTTCGTGCAGTTCTTCAAGGCCCTGCCGGCGGAGATCTTCGAGGCGGCGCGCATCGACGGCGCCGGGGAGATCCGTCTGCTCACGTCCGTGGCGATCCCGCTCATCAAGCCCGTGCTCGTGACCGTGGTGCTCGTGACGTTCATCGGGCCGTGGAACGAGTTCCTCTGGCCGTTCCTCATCACGAAGGACGCCTCCCTGCAGCCGCTGGCCGTGTCGCTCGCGAACTACATCTCCAACGTCGCGCAGTCCACGGCGAATCCGAACGGCGCGATCCTGGCCGGCGCGACGGCGCTCGCCTTCCCCGTCGTCATCCTGTTCATCGTCTTCCAGCGGTTCTTCCGAGCCACCGACCTCGGCGCCGCCGTCAAGGGCTGAGCGCCCTCTTCCGTCGTCCCCGCAATCCCGAAAGGACATCCATGTTCACCGGAGCATCCTTCCCCCTCGGCCCGTTCACCCCCTACGAGGGCAACCCGATCCTGCGCCCGAAAGGCGACAGCTGGGAGTCGGCGAACCTCTACAACCCGGCGGCGCTCGTCGACGGCGACGAGGTGGTGCTGCTGTACCGCGCGCACGCCGACGACATCGTGTCGCACATCGGTCTCGCCCGCTCGAGCGACGGCGTGACCTTCGTCCGCGAGGACGCGCCGATCCTGTCGCCCTCCGAGGACTACGAGCGCTACGGATGCGAGGATCCGCGCATCGCCCTCATCGACGGAACCTATTACCTGACCTACACCGGGTGGGACCGCCGCAGCGCGCAGCTGTGCCTGGCGACCTCGACCGACCTGCACACCTGGACCAAGCACGGCCCGCTCTTCGACGACTTCGACACGTTCAAGACGATGGACCCGCGCGGGTTCAACTGGTCGAAGGCCGGGGTGATCGTGCCCACGATGCTGCACGGCAAGTGGTGGATGTACTTCGGCGAAGGCGGCATCTACTGGGCGACCAGCGACGACCTCATCCACTGGACACCCGGCACGCCCGACACCGAGCCGATGTACTCCCCCACGGCGGGCACCTGGGACGAGGCGCTCGTCGAGATCGGCACCTCACCCGTCGTCACCGACAACGGGCTGCTCGTGATGCTGACCAACGGCGCCACACGCACCGTCAACGACGACGGATCGGTCGACGTCGACTACCGGTGCGGACAGATCGCCATCGATCCGGACGAGCCGACGAAGGTCATCGCCCGCATGCAGGAGCCCTGGCTGCGTCCGCAGACCTTCGAGGACCTGCACGGCCTCGTCTCCAACGTGACGTTCGTGGAGGGTCTCGTGAAGTTCCGCGGGAAGTGGTTCGCCTACTACGGGCAGTCGGACACGACCCTCGCCGTGGCGATCCACGACCCCGCCGAGCCGTGGGGCAGCGCCCTGCGCAGCGAGGAGTCGTGACATGGCCATCTCCCGTCGCGCATTCCTGACCGCCGCCGCCGCGACGTCGGCGCTGGCGCTCCTGCCGTCCGAGGCCGCCCTCGGGCAGACGACCTCCCCGCCTTCCGGTGCCGGCCTGCCGCTGGGGCGGGGGGCGGGCCCGGCGACCGGGACGGCCCGGGGGACGCGGCTGACGAACCTCGCCCATCTGCGATTCCTCCTCGCGGAGGTCCCCGTCGCCGCCTCGGCCACCCACACCACCTACGCGATCGAGACCCAGCCGACGGTGCTCGCGCCGTGGACCTATGCCGACACCGACGGCGCTGGCGGCTACCGGCCGGTCGGCGGCGGCACGCGTGACGCGGCGACGGGCTACTGGACCCAGGGCGCGTACAACGCCGACGACATCGCGCGTGCGGCCGTCGTGTTCCTCCGCGACTGGACGGCGACGGGAGACACGGAGAGCCGCGACCAGGCCCGTCAGGTGCTGCGCTCCCTCGCCTTCCTCCAGACCGTGAGCGGCGAGAACACGGGTCGCGTCGTGCTGTGGCAGCAGGAGGACGGCACGCTCACCCCCAGCGCCATCCCCGTGGAGCTGCCCGACCCCTCGGATTCCGCGGAGTCGTACTGGCTCGCCCGCACGGTCTGGGCGTTCGGCGAGGGATACGCCGCGTTCCGCCGCGCGGATCCCGACTTCGCCGCGTTCGTCCTGAACCGGCTTCACCTGTGCCTCGACGCCCTCGACAGGGAGTCGCTCGGACGCGCCGGCCAGTGGGTGCGCAGCGACGGACGGCGCCTTCCCGACTGGCTGATCGCGGGCGGAGCGGATGCCACCGCCGAGGCGATGCTGGGCCTCGCCGCCGCAACCGAAGCCGGAGACGCGCGCAGTCGGCGAGCGCTGCAGACCTATGGCGAGGCAGTGGCGGCGATGGCCACCGACCCGGCGGCGGGCTGGCCCTTCGGTGCCGTCCTGCCGTGGACGGGCTCGCTCGGGTTCTGGCACGCCTGGGGTGCCGCGGCGCCCGAGGCGCTGGGACGCGCCGGCGCACTGCTGCGCCGCACCGACTGGACGCGGGCGTCGCTGGCCGATGCCGGGGCGTTCACCCCGCAGGTGCTCACGTCCGGGGGACCGCACAACGCCTGGGCACCGCTGCTCGCGGAGGCTCAGATCGCCTACGGCGCCCACGGACGGGTCGCCGGCGCCCTCGCCGCGGCCGCGTCCGGCGGGGAGGGCCTGCGCGTGCTCGCCGGACTCGCGGCGGGCTGGTTCTTCGGCGCGAACACCGCCGGCATCCCGGTCTACGATCCCGCGACCGGCGTCACGTTCGACGGCGTGGAGACCGACGGCCGCGTGAATCGGAACTCCGGCGCCGAGTCGACGATCCACGGCCTCCTCACGATGCTGCTCCTCGACGCGAACCCCGACGTCGCGGCGCTCGCGACCTCGATCACGGGACTGACCTCGTTCTCGGGACTTCGCGTGCTCGACGCCGAGAACGCATGCCTGTCGGCCGGCTGCACGGTGGTGCGCCCCGAAGGCGGCGCCTGGACGGGCGAGGGCAATCTCTCGGGCGGGGCGTACGTGCGGGTCCCCCGCGGAGAGACCGTCGAGTTCGACGTGACGGAGGCCGGCGGCATCCTGCACGGGCTGATCTGGCGGCAGGCCGCGAACGTCGGCGACGCGGTGTGGGAGGTGTTCCGGGGGCGACGACGCGTCTGGTCGTCGACCACCCCGGCGGGCGGCACAGGAGACCGCGGACTCACCGAGGCCGGCGGGATGCTCGTGCCGCAGCGCCTCGGGGGCGACCTCCCCGCCGAGAAGGTGGTGGTGCGCTGCACGAGCCGTGGCGACGTGCGCCTCGACGCACTCGTCGTCCAGCCGGCGGTCTCATCGGCCGTGTACGCGACCTCGCGAGGCCCGGCCGTGCTGTACGCCGGCGGCGCCCGACGCGATCAGCGGGTGCCCGCACTCGCCCGCGGCGCCGGACGCGCATACGAGGCCGACGGGACGCAGCGCGGGCAGGCCGTGGGCGGTGGGAAGGTGCGGGTGCGGGGCGGCGGCTTCACGATCACGCGCGCGTGACGGTGCGGCGCCTCAGCGCACATCCGCGTGCGGCGCCACACCCCGGCGTTCACCGAGCCCGAAGTAGTGCCGGAAGCTGTAGATGAGCGGTCGCCACCGCTGCGGGTCGATGTGCGAGGTGCCCGCCACCACGATCTCCTCATCGGCATGCACGGTGCCGGCGCGGGCACGCACCACGAGGAGGTCGGCCACCTCGTCGATCGCCGTCACGACGGCCTCGATGTGGACGGACGCCTCGGCGATGCGCACGGGACCGCCGGACGACGACGCCACCGGAGTCCAGCCCACGGCCGCGAACTTGTCGGCGACGAACCGGCAATCGGCACGCTTGCCCGTGGGGACCGGGTTCGCACCCGTGTATCGGCCGAGCGCGTCGATCTCCTCCCACGCACCGTCCTCGAAGAGGTTGACGACCAGGTCGGGACGCTCCCGCAGATTCGTGGCCGTCCGTCCTGTGGCTCCGAGGCCGATCACGATGAGATCGTCGAGCGCCCAGTAGGAGGAGATCGGAGCGATGTTGGTCGATCCGTCGGGGTTGACGGAGGAGACGACGGCGACGGGGGTGCCGAAGTACAGCACGGACGGGGTGATGACCCGGTGTTCTCGCATCCCTCCATCGTCGGGGCGAGATCGTTCGGCGACGACCGAACCGTGGCGGCCGTATCGTGGGGAGGTGAGGAGCGCGCACGGATGAACGACAGGGCCGACGGCGCCGCCCTGGCATCACGGGCAGCCGCGTTCGCCGACACGAGCCGGGCGACGATGCTGCTGGGCATGCTCGACGGGCGGGCATGGACCGCGACCGAGCTCGCCGCGCACGCCGGGATCTCCCGGTCGACGGCGACCGAGCACCTGCACGTCCTCCGCGGAGCGGACCTCGTCGAGGACCGGCACCAGGGACGCCATCGCTACGTGCGGATCCGGAACGAGCACGCCGCGCACCTCGTCGAGATGCTGGCGGCGCTCGGACCGCCCGCGTCTCCTCAGCCCAGCTGGCGCGCGATCGACGCGGATCGGGCGCTCGCCTTCGCCCGCACCTGCTACGACCACCTCGCTGGGAACCTCGGCGTGCGCGTGCGTGAGGCCTTCGAGGAACGAGGTCTGATCGACGCCGGCGCTCCGACGCGGCTCACCGCCGCAGGCGAGGCGTGGTGCACCGCGTTCGGCATCGATCTCGCCGCGCTCCGCCGGTCGTCACGTCCGGAGATCGTGCTGTGCCTGGACTGGACCGAACGCCGCGACCATCTCGCCGGCGGCCTGGGCGCGGCGGTTCTCGCACGGTGCATCGAGCGGGGGTGGATGGCGCGCTCACCCGGATCACGCGCCGTGCGACTCACCGAGGAGGGCCGCCGAGGCCTCGCATCCACTCTCGGCATCCCGGAATCCGATGTTTTGAATTACTCAAAACAACCGGTAGGGTGAAGGCATGGACACCGACTTCGACATCGCACTCCGCGGTGCCGGACTGAAGGCGACCGCGGGCCGCGTCGCCGTTCTCGAGGTGATGGAGTCCATGGCCCACACGGACGCGGAGCGGGTCTACCGTGCCGTGTCCTCGGTGCTGCCGACGACGTCGATCCAGTCGGTGCACAACATCCTCGCGGACCTGACGACGGCGGGGCTGCTCCGCCGGATCGAACCGGCAGGCTCCGCGGCGCTCTACGAACGCCGCACGGGCGACAACCACCACCACGTCGTCTGCACCGCATGCGGGGCGATCGGCGACGTCGACTGCGTCGTCGGCCACGCACCGTGCCTCACACCGTCTTCGGCAGAGGGCTTCACCGTCCAGACAGCCGAAGTCACCTTCTGGGGCCTCTGCCCCAGTTGTCAGAACGCCGCGTAGGCGTGTCCGCCGAGCGCACCCGGACCCCCGGGATGCTCGTCGCGCCCTCGCAGCAGAAGGAGAAGAACATGACCGACCCATCGACCACGCCCCTTCCCCCCACCACGACGCAGACCGGCACCCCGGTCGCCAGCGACGCGCACTCGCTGACCGTCGGCGCGGACGGCCCCACCGTCCTGCACGACCGCTACCTCGTCGAGAAGCTCGCCTCGTTCAACCGCGAGCGCGTGCCGGAGCGCAACCCGCACGCGAAGGGCGGCGGCGCATTCGGAACGTTCACCGTCACGGAGGACGTCTCGGCCTACACCCGCGCGGCCGTGTTCCAGCCCGGCGCCGTGAGCGAGACGCTGCTCCGCTTCTCCTCGGTCGCCGGCGAGCAGGGTTCGCCCGACACCTGGCGTGACGTCCGCGGTTTCGCGCTGCGCTTCTACACGTCCGAAGGCAACCTCGACATCGTCGGCAACAACACGCCGACCTTCTTCCTGCGCGACGCGATGAAGTTCCCCGACTTCATCCACTCGCAGAAGCGTCTCGGCGACTCCGGTCTGCGCGACGCCGACATGCAGTGGGACTTCTGGACGCTCTCGCCCGAGTCCGCCCACCAGGTCACGTACCTCATGGGAGACCGCGGCCTCCCCCGCAGCTGGCGCCACATGAACGGCTACGGCTCGCACACCTACCAGTGGGTCAACGCCGCCGGCGAGCGCTTCTGGGTGCAGTACCACTTCCTCTCGAAGCAGGGCGTCGAGGCCATGAGCGCCGAGGAGGCCGAGAAGCTCGCAGGCTCGGACGCCGACTACTACCGCCGCGACCTGTTCGACGCCATCGCCGGCGGCGACGCACCGTCGTGGGACGTCTACGTCCAGGTCATGCCGTACGAAGAGGGCAAGACCTACCGCTTCAACCCGTTCGACCTGACGAAGACCTGGTCGAAGAAGGACTACCCGCGCATCAAGGTCGGCACGTTCACGCTCGACCGCAACCCGCAGAACTTCTTCGCCGAGATCGAGCAGGCGGCGTTCTCGCCCGGCAACCAGGTCCCCGGCACCGGCATCTCGCC
>JAAIGE0100780820.1_pt1 | contig 31476 bp, 20 predicted proteins | sample 6487951 | NCBI WGS metagenome assembly JAAIGE01 (sample SAMN13974128, study PRJNA590717) | phyllosphere metagenome | biome: tomato field; feature: multiple bacterial spot infested tomato fields; material: tomato leaves; isolation source: leaves from tomato fields | host: Solanum lycopersicum ...
GATGTGGACCGGCTACGCCGTGATGTCGCTGGGCGTGGTGCTCAACGTCGGTTACCACGGGCTGTTCCCGGCCAGCGTGGTTTAACGGGGCGCCTGAGATCAAGATCACAAGCAGATCAAGATCAAGAGCGCCTCGCTTCGCATCGTGGTTACCGTTTGCTGTTACAACCCACAGAGTTGTGTAGATACCTATGGCCATCGCAGGCAAGCCAGCTCCCACATTTGGTTTGGCGCCAGGCAATCGAACGGATACGCGCCGCCCATTGCGCCAGCTCAGCATCATCGGCCCGCGCCACACAGGGAAGCGACCGCTCGATCAGTAAAACGGTTCTTGGTGGTAACCATTACCTCAGCTGGCACCCGATCCATCCAGGCATTGAGGTCCAGCCAGAAATTTCCGACAGCGTTTTAGGGTTGCCCCTCGGAAGATGCCTGCCTAATCTTCGGGGGTCGCTGCAAATTCAGCGACCGGGTTTCGCAGCTCGGTTAAACTCTAGACGCACAGCGTCCACCTCAAGATAGCGGGCGCTTTTTTATGCCTGATGTTATGGCGGCTGTGCGCGGGATACCTTCGGGTATGCCGGGAGCCTAGAGTCCCGGTCTGCGAACCTGCGTACAGCTGCCACCCCAATATCGTTTCGCAGCGAGGGGTGGTGACTCCAATACTCTAGGAGCTTCGCCATGATTAAAGACAGTCCTAATCCGCCTTCAGATTCAATCACGCTTCACACTGCTGCTCATCGAGCAATCAACCACTATCTGAACCCGTCTGAGAAACCAGAGCCGCCTGCTGAGGGCCATGGCTTGTTTACCGTGCGAGAAGGACTAGACGTCGAGACGCTGCTGGTCAACGCATCTGAGGATCTAGCGTCGGTTCATGCACTGGCAAGCCACTTGGCTTTTGAGATCGACGGCAATCCTCGCAGCGTCGCCCTGGGGATTTGTCGGATGCTGGAGGGGATCCAGTTAATGGTGGATAAAACACTAAGCCTCAAAGACCATCCAACCCACACATAAATCTGAAACCGAAGAGTTCGCAAAGTGGGCACGGTAAAAAATGTGGGAGCTGGCTTGCCTGCGATTGCAGCGGGTCAGCCAACATTTTCGGTAACTGACACTCCGTCATCGCGGGCAAGCCAGCTCCCACAGTGGATCGAATGAAACGTTAAACAGTGTGCAAAAAAACGCCCCGAACCAGTCGGGGCGTTTTTCATTCAGCGTGCAGCTTTCAACGATCAGTCAGCCAACCGCCACGTCGTCCCACCCTTGCCGTCTTCCAACACCACACCCATCGCGGTCAGTTGGTCGCGGATACGGTCGGATTCCGCCCAGTCCTTGTTAGCCCGAGCAGCCAAACGCGCCTGGATCAACGCATCCACTTGCGCGGCATCCACACGCCCTTCAGCGCCCGCTTGCAGGAAGTCATCGGCCTCCATCTGCAACACGCCCAACACGCTGGCCAGTTCTTTCAGGCGTGCCGCCAGGCCCGCCGCTGCGTCGATATCGGTCTCGCGCAAGCGGTTGATCTCGCGCACCATTTCAAACAGTACGGCGCAGGCTTCCGGGGTGCCGAAGTCGTCATTCATCACTTCGGTGAAGCGTGCCACGAAGGCTTCGCCGCCAGCCGGTGCAACCGCGGGCAGGCCTTTCAACGCGTGGTAGAAACGCTCCAGGGCGCCCTTGGCGTCCTTGAGGTTGTCTTCGGAGTAGTTGATGGCGCTGCGGTAATGGCTGGACACCAGCAGGTAGCGCACCACTTCCGGGTGGTACTTTTCCAGCACGTCGCGGATGGTGAAGAAGTTGTTCAAGGACTTGGACATCTTCTCGCCATTGATGCGGATCATGCCGCAGTGCATCCAGGCATTGGCGTAGGTCTTGCCAGTGGCGGCTTCGCTCTGGGCGATTTCGTTTTCGTGGTGCGGGAACTCCAGGTCGCTGCCGCCGCCATGAATGTCGAAGGTCTCGCCCAGGCAGCAGGTGGACATCACCGAGCATTCGATGTGCCAGCCCGGACGCCCAGCGCCCCAGGGCGACTCCCAGCTCGGCTCGCCCGGCTTGGTGGCTTTCCACAGCACGAAGTCGAGCGGGTCCTGCTTGGCTTCGTCAACTTCGATACGCGCGCCGATGCGCAGGTCTTCGATCTTCTTGCGCGACAGCTTGCCGTAACCCATGAACTTGGCGACGCGGTAGTACACGTCGCCGTTGCCCGGGGCGTAGGCGTAGCCCTTGTCGATCAAGGTCTGGATCATCGCGTGCATGCCCGGGATGTGGTCAGTAGCACGCGGTTCCATGTCCGGCTTGAGGATGTTGAGGCGCGCCTCGTCCTCGTGCATGGCGGCGATCATGCGCTCGGTCAGCGCGTCAAACGACTCGCCGTTCTCGTTGGCACGGTTGATGATCTTGTCGTCGATGTCGGTGATGTTGCGCACGTACGTCAAGTCATAGCCGCTGAAACGCAACCAGCGGGTCACCAGGTCGAAGGCAACCATGCTGCGGCCGTGGCCGATGTGGCAGTAGTCGTACACGGTCATACCGCACACGTACATGCGCACCTTGTTGCCATCCAGCGGCTTGAAGACTTCTTTGGTCTTGCTGAGCGTGTTGTAGATCGTTAGCACGATGTTTCCCTTAAATCACTGGCCCCACGAATCTCGCAAGGTCACGGTACGGTTGAATACCGGAGCACCAGGTTTCGAGTCCTTGATATCCGCGCAGAAGTAGCCTTCGCGCTCGAACTGGAAACGGTCTTCCGGCTGTGCGTCGCCAAGCGATGGCTCGGCACGACAACCAGTGAGTACTTGCAGAGAGTCAGGGTTGATGTTGTCGAGGAAACTGGCGCTGTCTTCTGCCTTCTCAGGGTTCGGCGAGCGGAACAGACGATCGTACAGGCGCACTTCGCACTCGATGCTGGCAGCGGCCGGTACCCAGTGGACCACGCCCTTGACCTTGCGGCCTTCAGGGTTCTTGCCCAGGGTGTCCGGGTCGTACGAGCAACGCAGCTCGACGATGTTGCCATCGGCGTCCTTGATCGCTTCGTCCGCACGGATCACGTAGCTGCCGCGCAGGCGCACTTCGCCGTTCGGCTCCAGGCGCTTGTAGCCTTTTGGCGGCTCTTCCATGAAGTCGTCACGGTCGATGTAGATTTCGCGGGCGAACGGCAATTTGCGCACGCCCAGCTCTTCTTTCTGCGGGTGACGCGGCAGTTCGAGGTTCTCGACCTGGCCTTCCGGATAGTTGGTGATCACGACCTTCAACGGGCGCAGCACGCACATGGCGCGCGGCGCGTTGGCATCCAGGTCCTGGCGGATGCTGAATTCCAGCATGCCGAAATCGACCACACCGTCGGAACGGTTGGTGCCAACCATATCGCAGAAGTTGCGGATCGACGCCGGGGTGTAGCCACGACGGCGGAAGCCCGACAGCGTGGACATGCGCGGGTCGTCCCAGCCATGCACATGCTTTTCATCCACCAGTTGCTTGAGCTTGCGCTTGCTGGTGATGGTGTAGTTCAGGTTCAGGCGGCTGAACTCGTACTGACGCGGGTGCGCCGGTACCGGCAGGCTGTCCAGGAACCACTCGTACAGCGGGCGATGGCTCTCGAACTCCAGGGTGCAGATGGAGTGGGTGATGCCTTCGATGGCGTCCGACTGACCGTGGGTAAAGTCGTAGTTGGGGTAGATGCACCATTTGTCACCGGTCTGGTGGTGGTGGGCATGGCGGATGCGGTACATGATCGGGTCGCGCAGGTTCATGTTCGGCGAGGCCATGTCGATCTTGGCGCGCAGCACGCGAGCGCCGTCCGGGAATTCGCCGGCACGCATACGGTTGAACCAGTCCAGGTTCTCTTCCACCGAACGGTCGCGGAACGGGCTGTTCTTGCCCGGCTCGGTCAGGGTGCCACGGTACTCCTTGGCCTGCTCCGGGGTCAGGTCGTCCACATAGGCCTTGCCGGCCTTGATCAGCTCGACAGCCCAGTCGAACAACTGGTCGAAATACTTGGAGGCATAGCGCACTTCACCGGACCATTCAAAGCCCAGCCACTTGATGTCGCTTTCGATGGCGTCGATGTATTCCTGGTCTTCCTTGGCCGGGTTGGTGTCGTCGAAACGCAGGTGCGTGACGCCACCGAACTCCTGGGCCAGGCCGAAGTTCACACAGATCGACTTGGCGTGGCCGATGTGCAGGTAGCCGTTGGGCTCAGGCGGGAAACGGGTGACGATCTGCGTGTGCTTGCCCGAATCCAGGTCCGCCTGGATGATCGGGCGCAGGAAATTGACCGGGACGGCAGGTCCGGCCTTGGTATTCGAGGTAGGGTCGACAGTGGGCTTGCTCATAGGATCCTTGAACAGACAGGTGCGTGGCCAGGTGGGGCCAGATAAAACAAAGGGCTCATAATAGCCGAAGCAGTCAAGACACATACAGAGCGCGGCCAATTAATTGCCCGGGCGGTAAAAAACCACCTCGAAATTCCCGCAGGGCAGGCTAAACTGCGCGCCTTGGCCGTCGTTTAGCCAGACAGGTAAGGTGCCCAGGCGCCCACACCCACGAATTCCCTGAAAAGAGTAGCGAACATGACTCAAGTCAAACTGACCACCAACCACGGTGACATCGTCATCGAGCTGAACGCCGAGAAAGCGCCGATCACCGTCGCCAACTTCATCGAATACGTCAAAGCCGGCCACTACGAAAACACCGTTTTCCACCGTGTCATCGGCAACTTCATGATCCAGGGCGGCGGTTTCGAGCCTGGCATGAAAGAGAAGAAAGACAAGCGTCCAAGCATCCAGAACGAAGCGGACAACGGCCTTTCCAACGACAAGTACACCGTCGCCATGGCCCGTACCATGGAGCCGCATTCGGCCTCCGCGCAGTTCTTCATCAACGTCGCCGACAACGCCTTCCTGAACCACAGCGGCAAGAACGTGCAGGGTTGGGGCTACGCAGTGTTCGGTAAAGTCACCGCAGGCACCGACGTTGTCGACAAGATCAAAGCCGTATCGACCACCTCCAAGGCCGGTCACCAGGACGTTCCAGCCGAAGACGTGATCGTCGAGAAAGCCGAGATCATCGAAGCGTGATATTGCTGATTTCAGACTTGCATCTGGAAGAGGAACGCCCGGACATTACCCGGGCGTTTCTGGATCTGCTCCACGGCCGCGCCCGTGGCGCCCAGGCGTTGTACATTCTGGGGGACTTCTTCGAAGCCTGGATTGGCGACGATGGCATGACCCCCTTCCAGCGTTCCATCTGCGAGGCTCTGCGCGAGCTGAGCGACAGCGGCACCCCGATTTTCATCATGCACGGCAACCGCGATTTCCTGATCGGCAAGGCGTTCTGCAAAGCGGCAGGCGCCACCTTGCTCAAGGACCCGACCGTTGTGCAGTTGTATGGCGAGCCTGTGCTGTTGATGCACGGCGACAGCCTCTGCACCCGCGACCTCGGCTATATGAAGCTGCGGCGCATCCTGCGTAACCCGATTGTGCTGTTTATCCTGCGCCACCTGCCCTTGGGCACCCGCCACAAACTGGCGCGCAAGTTGCGCAGTGAGAGCAGCGCCCAGGTGCGCATGAAGGCCAATGACATTGTCGATGTCACGCCTGAAGAAGTGCCCCGGGTGATGCAGCAGTTTGGCGTGCGCACCCTGGTCCACGGCCATACCCACCGCCCCGCCATCCATAAGTTGCAGATCGGCGACCAGGCGGCCAAGCGCATTGTGCTGGGGGACTGGGACAAGCAAGGCTGGGCGTTGCAGGTGGATGAGCAAGGGTTTCAGCTGGCGGCGTTTGACTTCGTCAACCCGCAGTTGGCGCTGCCTGGAGCCTGATCAAGCACAACACCGGTCAATGTGAACAGAGATCCAACTGTGGGAGCGGGCTTGCTCGCGAATGCTGAGTGTCAGTCGATATGGCTGTGACTGATACACCGCATTCGCGAGCAAGCCCGCTCCCACATTCTTGACTGAGTACAACCTCAAGTCAGTGCCCTGAAGCCGCAGGCCCGGCCTTCGCCGTAAACGGCGGCTTGGCCAGCCACACCAGCAACATCAAGCCCATGAACATCCACCCCAGCAACGTGAAGTAATCCACGGTGGACATCATGTACGCCTGGCTGGTGAGAATCTGGTCCAGTTGGGTATAGGCCTTCTGCCCTGCCCCACCCAGCGCCTGCAACGCATCGCGGGTGGTCGAGTCGTAGACGGTCATGTTCTCGCTCATATAGGCATGGTGCTGGTCGGCCCGGCGGATCCAGATCCAGGTGGTCAGCGAGGCCGCAAAGCTGCCGCCCAAGGTACGCAGGAAGGTCGCCAGCCCAGCGCCATCGGCAATCTGGTGCGGCGGCAGGTCGGACATCAGGATGCTCAAGGTCGGCATGAAGAACAGCGCCACGCCGATGCCCATGAACAGTTGCACCATGGCGATGTGGGTGAAGTCCACTTCGTTGGTGAAACCGGCGCGCATAAAGCAGCTCAAGCCAATCGCCAGAAACGCCAGGCCCGCCAGCAGGCGCAGGTCGAACTTGTGCGCGTACTTGCCCACGAACGGCGACATCAGCACCGGCAAAATGCCGATGGGCGCCACCGCCAGCCCGGCCCAGGTGGCGGTGTAGCCCATCTGGGTTTGCAGCCACTGCGGCAGGATCAGGTTGATGCCGAAAAAGCCCGCGTAACCGAGGATCAACACGATGGTGCCGATCCGGAAGTTACGGTGCGCGAACAGCCGCAGGTTGACCACCGGGTGCTTGTCGGTCATCTCCCAGATGACGAACACCGCCAGGGCAATCACCGAAATGGCCGCACCGATGATGATGAAGTTGGACTCGAACCAGTCCAGGTCATTGCCCTTGTCGAGGATGATCTGCAAGGCCCCCACACCGACGATCAGGCTCAGCAGCCCGACGTAGTCCATCGGCTGATAGCTGGTGACCACCGGGCGTTTCTTCAGCTGCGCACGCACCACCATCACCGCAAAAATCCCGATGGGCACGTTGATGAAAAAGATCCACGGCCAGCTGTAGCTATCGGTGATCCAGCCACCGAGGATGGGCCCGGCAATCGGCGCTACCACCGTGACCATCGCCAATAACGCCAATGCCATGCCGCGCTTGGCGGGTGGATAGACCGCAATCAACAGCGTCTGCGTCATCGGGTACAACGGCCCGGCGACCAAGCCTTGCAGCACGCGAAAGCCGATCAGCTCAGGCATCGAGGTGGAGATACCACACAGGAACGACGCCAGCACAAACAGCAGGGTCGCCCACAAAAACAGCTTCACCTCGCCAAAGCGCCGGCTCAACCAGCCGGTGAGCGGCAAGGCGATGGCGTTGCTCACCGCGAACGAAGTAATGACCCAGGTGCCCTGCTCCGAACTCACCCCCAGGTTGCCGGAGATGGTCGGCAACGCCACGTTGGCGATGGTGGTGTCGAGCACCTGCATAAAGGTCGCCAGCGACAGGCCAATGGTGGCCATCAACAGGCTGGGTGGCGTGAACGAGGCGTTATTGCTCATCAGCGTTGCGCAGCCTTGGGAGCGGCGACGCTGTTGTCATGGATCAACTGGTTGATCATGGCATCGGCTTCGGCCAATTGGCGGTCATACACGTTGGTGGTGAACGAGGCTTTTTGCGGCGCCTGTTGCGCCAGCACCGGGCCGCTCTGGTCGTGCAGGTCGACGTTGACCACGGTGCTCAAGCCCACGCGCAGCGGGTGCTTGGCCAACTCTTCAGCGTTGATATGGATGCGCACCGGCACCCGCTGCACGATCTTGATCCAGTTGCCGGTGGCGTTCTGTGCAGGCAGCAAGGCGAACGCGCTGCCGGTGCCGGCGCCGAGGCTGTCGACGGTGCCGCTGTACTTCACGTCGCTGCCGTAGATGTCCGACTCGATATCCACCGGCTGGCCGATGCGCATATCCCGCAGTTGGGTTTCCTTGAAGTTGGCGTCGATCCACAGCTGGTCCAGCGGGATCACCGCCATCAGCGCAGTACCCGGTTGCACGCGCTGGCCCAGTTGCACGGTGCGCTTGGCCACATAGCCGGTGACCGGTGCGATCAAGGTGCTGCGCGCATTGGTCAGGTACGCCTGGCGCAGTTGCGCGGCGGCCGCTTGCACATCGGGATGGGAGGAAATCACCGTGTCATCCACCAGGGCATTGGTGGTTTTCAGTTGTTGCTCAAGGTTGGTCAAGGCGTTCTTGGCGGCGGTCAGGCTGTCGCGGGCGTGGGACAGTTCTTCCTGGGAAATCGCGCCGCCCTGGGCCAGGGTCTTACGGCGGTTGTAGTTGTCCTGGGCGGTTTGCACATCGGCTTTCTGCGCATTGACCTGGGCTTTCATACCATCGACGTTGCTGTACAAACCGCGCACTTGGCGTACGGTGCGGGCCAGGTTGGCCTGTGCACTCTGCAAGCCGACGGCGGCGTCGTTGGGGTCGAAGTTGATCAACACCTGGCCTTCGTGCACCAGGTCGCCATCGTCAGCGCCAATGCTGACCACGGTGCCGGTGACCAGCGGGGTGATTTCCACCACGTTGCCGTTCACATAGGCGTCGTCGGTGCTCTCATTGAAGCGCCCGTAGAACTCATACCAGGCCCACACGCCCACCACACTCAGAATGACGATCAGCGCCAGGCCGATCAGCATCACTTTGCGTTTGCGCGGGTTGGTGTCGTTGGGTTGTTCGGTTGCGTTGTTGCTGTCGGCAGTGGCCATGACAAATACCTCAAATTATTCCGTGCGTGTAGCTGGGGTGGTCGCGGCCACGCTGTTGGCGTGATACCCGCCACCCAGGGCCTGCATCAATTGAATCGACAGGTCGATCTGCGCCGCATTCAGGGTGGCCAGCTGACGCTGGGCCTGCAGCAATTGCTGCTCGATGCTGAGCACATCCAGGTAGTTACCGATGCCTGAGCTGTAGCGTTGCACCCCGGTGTCGTAGGACTGCTGCGCGATATCGGCGGCGTGTTGCTGGGCCTGGATCTGCCGCCCGGTGTCGCGCAGTTGCGAGAGGGTGGAGCCGATATCACCCAAGGCTTGCACCAGGGTTTTGTTGTACTGGGCCACGGCCAGGTCGTAGTCAGCGTCGCGGGCATCGAGGTCGGCGCGCAGGCGGCCGCCGTCAAAGATCGGCAGCGAGATCGTCGGCGCAATGTTGAAGAAGCGGCTGGCCGAACCGAACATCGCATCGCCCAGCAACGACTCGGCACCTGCGCTCGCGCTCAGGTTGAGGTTGGGGTAGAAGCGGGTCTTGCTGGCATCGATGTTCTTGCTCGCGGCCTCTACGCGCCAGCGTGCGGCGACCAGGTCCGGGCGACGGCCGAGCAGCTCGGCAGGCAACACCGCCGGCACGGCCACGGCGCTGGGTTTGAGCACCGCTGGGCGAGCCAACTCGTCACCGCGGTCCGGGCCTTTACCCAGCAATACCGCGAGCGCGATCTTGGCGCTTTGCAGTTGTTTTTCCGCGTCAATCAGTTGCGACTGGGAGCTGGCTTCCAGGCTCTCGGTCTGCTGGTACTGGTATTCGCTGTCGATACCGGAACTCAGGCGGCGCTTGCTCAGGTCGAGCATCTGGCGGGTGCGCTTGAGGTCATCGACGGCCAGGTCACGCACGATATGGGCCTGGCCCAGGTCGCTGTAGGCCTTGGCCACATTGGCGGCCAGGGTCAGGCGCGCGGCCTGCCGATCCACTTCGGCGGCGCGGGCTTCGCCCAACGCGGCTTCCCAGGCGGCGCGCTGGCCGCCCCAGAGGTCGAAGTTGTAGTTGAAGCTGGCGCCGATGTTACGCACCGTCGAATAGGCATCGCCCTGCCCGCGTGGGTCCTGGTCCTTGGCCAGGCGCGAACGGCTCACGCCGGCGCTGGCATCCAGGGTCGGCATGCGCGCCGCGTTGGCGGCATAGGCGGCCGCTTCGGCCTGGTGAGCGCGGGCGTCGGCCACTTGCATGTCGGGGCTGTTTTGCAGGGCCTCCTGGATCAGGCCATCGAGCTGTGGGTCGCCCAGGCTTTTCCACCAGTCAGCGGCCGGCCAGGCGGCGCTGGACAGTGTTACGCCGCTCAGGGACTTGCCGGTGTGCAGGGTATTGGCGTCGAGGCGCTGGCCTTGGGTGTCGAGGCCGCTGTAATTGGCGCAACCGGCCAACGTCATCGCCGCCAGCACCAGGCTGAGTGCGCGTGTGTTCATGATCGACCTACCCGCTGGATCGTGATGGGGTCACCCGCAGCGATCAGCATTTTCTTCAGGATCCGCTCCAGGGTTTCCAGCTCGCCCGGCTCAAGCACGCCGGCCAACTGGTTGAGGGCCTTGGCGCCAATGTTCGGGAGCATGTCCGCCAGGCGCTGGCCTTCGGCGGTCAATACCAACTGCACCTGGCGACGATCCAGCTCGGAGCGCTTGCGGCTGAGCAGGTCTTTTTGCTCCAACCGGTCGAGCATGCGCGTCATCGAACCGCTGTCCAGGGACAGGTTGCGGCACAGCTCCGCCGGGGTATCGACGCCGAACTGGGCCATGATGATCAACACCTTGAACTGCGCGGCGGTGATGCCGTGGGGTTCCATATGGGTGTCGATGATGCGGTCCTTGAGAATCGCGGCGCGGCCCAGCAACAGGCCGAGGTGGCAGTTGTGGAAGTTGTCAGGGGTGAAGTGAGGCATCGAAAGTCACCTTATTACTGCCTAGGCAGTGAATGTGTGACGAGATGTTACTGCTTAGGCAGCGAATGTCAAATGGAATAATTAGGTTGCTTGGTAGTTGAGGGATGAGCATGAGGTCTAAGGATTGCCTGATGGGCTACGGTATCTGTGCTAGTTAAGGTAGGAGATTCTGGAACAACTCGTATAGCCCTGCCCATGAAGTACTTAAAAGCGCGTCTACTGAGACGCTGCAAAGCACCGGTCACACCTGGTACTGCAGGGATAACTCGAGGTATGGCATTTTGATCAATCCCGTCCCGGGCGACACGTTCGCCAAGCAGACGACTTTCCCGCTTGGCAAATCTGGGCTTTCCTTCCGTATCTGGATGACGGGTACAGATCGCTATGAACCAGGATATCAACCCATCCCATCTGCGGACAGAACCTATGCCATCGGCAGCGCGGGGGGGTGAGGCTGGAAATCTTGAAGACCGGCCCACTGGCGGAAAAAGCCAAGATTGATGCAGGCAACCTGGCCACCCTGAGCAACGATTACCTGATACTGAAAATATTCAACCTGAGCAACCCGATCGTAGTCAATAAAGCCTCCTGCCAGACACCCGCCGTCCCGGTCGCCATGGGCGACGACTATCAGCTTAAGGACTTCGAAAAAAGCCGGAGCAGCACAGCGCACTGGACACCACCTACCCGTTCAATGCCTTCAGCCCCACTGGCACCCATTTCCAGATCCCCCTGTCGGCGGCGTATTACCGCTTGCCCACCGGCACCCTGAAGGCGGGCAGCGCCAACACGGATGTGACCGTCATCGTGAACTACCTGTAACAATCTAAGGATCGTCTGATTTTCCCTACACCTGGCCTTCCCTAAAGTGCCGGGATGAGATTAAAGAACTACCTCCACCAGATCAGCCCGGTCCTTTCCAACCCCAACGCCGCGCGCCGGCTGTTGCGCGTTTTTGCGCTGGTACTGCTGGTAGGGATTCTCGGTGGCGTGTACAGCTTTTTGCTGTTTACCTTCAACAATGAAATCTCCCAGCGGCGCAGCTACATGAGCAGCGCCATAGCTGAAGCGCATACCTTTTTCACCACCCGTGAAGCGCTGTTGGAGAGTCTGAGCTTATCAGCCACGCGTAAAACCGAACTGAACGCGCCGGTATCCGATGAGGAGATCCGCCTGTTGCTGGGGCAAACACCGGGCCAGCAATGGAGCATCTGGCTGACCCAGCGCATGCGTGACTACCTGAAGGCCAAGCAGCTCAACCTGCTGTATGTCGACACCGAGGGCTGTGTGCTGCGGCTGTACAGCACCGCACCGGTCACCACCGTGTTTTCCCAGGGCATGCTCAATCAACTGACCGCCCTCAAGACGTCGAAAACTCTTCAAGAGTTATGGCTGACCCATGCGTCCAATGGGCATTCACGGTTGTATATCTTTATTCGCCTGGACGAGCGGGACGTGAACTCCGGCTGGCTCGGCCTGGAAATGGACGACCACGAAGTCTCCAGTGCCTTGAACGACCACAGTGCCGGCGAGTTCACGATGTTCAACGCCGAGGGCATGGCGCTGTTCAGCAATAGCCATACACCTCCGCCTGGGCAGAACTTGCCACTGCTGCGGCAACAGGACTTCTTCGGGTTTGTCGGCGCTGGCTGGTTTCCCGAACAGTTGGTGTTGCGCAAGCAGTTGAAGTCCTCGGATTGGCAACTCACCTACTCCATTGATTTGCTCGCCGTGGTGCAGGCGCTATGGCCGCAAATCTTCGGCGCGCTGGCGTTCTGCCTGCTGAGTATCAGCCTGGTGTGCCTGCTGACCCGCCGCCTGGAGCACCGCTTCATTACTCCGGCGCTGCACCGTCTCCAGGCGCTGGTGGAAAGTGAGCTGTTCAGCCGCGACGTGATCCAGACTGCGCCCGTGGCGCTGTGCGTATTGCGCCGCACCGATGGCCAGGTGGTGCTGGATAACACCCTAGCCCGACAATGGCTGGGTGAGTGCGGCGAGCAATTGGGCCCGGGCTGGATACGCAATGCCTTCGACCCCACGGCGCCCTGCCTCACGGATTACTTCGAGACCGCCGACGGCCGTCACTTATACCTGAGCTGCGCCCCCACCCGTTACAAAGGTGAAGATGTGCTGTTATGTGCGTTCAGCGACATCAGTGCGCGCACTCAGATCGAAGCAGCGTTGCAACAGGCGCGCCAATCTGCGGACGCCGCCAACGAAGCCAAGACCCTGTTCCTGGCCACCATGAGCCACGAAATCCGCACGCCGCTGTACGGCGTGCTTGGAACCCTGGAGTTGCTCGGTCGCACGCATCTGGATGCCCAGCAGAAAAGCTACCTGCGCACCATTGAGGGTTCTTCCGCCACCTTGCTGCAGTTGATCTGCGATGTGCTGGACGTGTCGAAAATCGAGGCCGGGCAACTGGCCTTGGAACTGAGCGAATTCTCTGTGCAGGCCCTGGTGCAAGAGGTGGTACAGGGCTACGCCGCCGCAGCGCAGAGCAAAGGCTTGCAACTGTACGCCTGCCTCGACCCGCAACTGCCGGAGCCGTTGCTGGGGGATATCAGCCGACTGCGGCAGATCCTCAACAACCTGCTGAGCAATGCCGTCAAGTTCACCGACGCCGGGCGCGTGGTGTTGCGGGTCCAGGTGCTCAGCCGCGAAGGCGAGCGGGTGTGTCTGCAATGGCAGGTCTCGGACACCGGCAAGGGGATAGCCCATCAAGACCAGGCGTTTATTTTCGAACCGTTCTACCAGACCACAGGCAACAACAATGTGATGGCCGGAACCGGCCTGGGCCTGCCCATTTGCCTGCGCCTGACCCACTTGATGAATGGCACCCTGCGCATGGTCAGCGAACCGGGCCTGGGCAGCAGTTTTTCCCTGGCGGCGCCGTTGGAACAACGTTCATCCAGGCTGCTGTCGGCCATGCCACAGACACTGACGGCGGAGAGGGTATACGTGGTCTCGCCCGTGCATGAACTGGCGCAAAACATCAGCGGTTGGCTGCGCCTCTGGGGCGCCCGGCCGCAAATCGGCGTGCCGGTGGGGATGGAGTCGGACGCCGCTGGCGTGTTGCTTGAGCTGTACCCCGATCCGCCGGACTCCCGCCCACGCCTGCCCTGGCAGGGGCCAAGGGTCATCGCCCGTTGCGACGGTGCCTACGAGCCGCAATTTCGCGGCGATGGCTGGAGTGTCAACCTCAATGACCTGAAGGCGATCCAGCAAGCGGTGCGCCATGCCCAGGGCGGCCGACCAGCCCTGCCCCAACCAACCTGCGAACCGCGCGAGCTGAGCCCGCTGGGCCTGCATATCCTGGTGGCAGAAGACAACGTCATCAACCAACTGATCCTGCGCGACCAGCTCGAAGAGCTTGGGTGCAGCGTGACCTTGACCCGAGATGGTGAAGAAGCCTTGTCGCTCTGGCACGACGGCGGCTTCGACATTGTGCTCACCGACGTCAATATGCCCAAGCTCAATGGCTACGACCTGGCCAAGGCCCTGCGCGAGCTGGGTTGTACAACCCCCATCATCGGTGCGACCGCCAACGCCCTGCTCGGTGAAGACGCACTGTGCCTGGCCGCTGGCATGAACCACTGCCTGATCAAACCTTTTACGCTGCGAGCCTTGTTCACCGCCCTGGCTCCCTATGAACGAGCCGCCCATGAAGCCCTGTAGCATTCTGATTGTCGAAGATCACCCCTTCCAGCACCTGTACTTGCAGAACCTGTTCAGCACCTTGGGTGAGTTTGACCTGGTGTTTGCCAAGGACGGTGAAGCCGCCCTGGCCTGCCTGAAAAGCCGCGACTTCGACCTGGTGCTGACGGATCTGCTGATGCCCGGCATGGACGGTGTGCAATTTATCCAGGGCCTGGCCGCGCAAACCTCGCGACCGGCACTGGCGATCATGAGCGCGGCGTCGCGCCGTATGCTGATGGGCGCCAGCCTGGTGGCGAGCAACCTGCAAGTGAAGGTCATAGGGCTGATTTCCAAGCCGGTCAATGCCGCCGCCCTGCGCTGCCTGATTGATCAACTGCAGGGGCTGCGCCACACCCCGCTCGCCGAAACCCAACCCGGCATCGACCGCCAGAGCCTGGTCAATGCCCTGGACAATCACGAACTGCAAGCCTGGTTCCAACCCAAGAAGGCCCTGGACAACGGCCGCATCGTCGCCGCCGAAGCTCTGGTGCGCTGGATTCACCCCGACCACGGCACCTTGCTGCCCGGCGCGTTCCTGCCGGCGTTGATTGCCTTCGGCCTCGAAGAACACCTGTTGTGGCGGGTGCTGGAACAGGCGATGGTGGCCCAGGCCCAGTGGCGCCAACACGGCTATGACATTCCCGTGTCGATCAACCTGCCCACTCACCTGCTCAACAGCCACGACCTGCCCGACCGCATCCTCGCTTTCGTACTGGCACACCAAGGTTTGCCCGCGCGCATCTGCTTTGAGTTGATGGAATGCTCGGTCCCGGATGACATCAGCAACTTCTACGCCGGCGCCTGCCGCTTGCGGATCAAGGGTTTCGGCCTGTCCCAGGATGATTTTGGCAAGGGCTACAGCTCGTACATGAACCTGGTGTCCGCGCCCTTCACCGAGTTGAAAATCGACCGAGCGCTGGTGCAGGGCTGCAACGCCAACGAAGAACTGGCCCAGGCGCTGACCAGCATTGTCAGCCTGGGCCGCCAATTGGGCCTGACGGTAGTGGCCGAAGGCGTAGAAACCGCGCAAGAACTTGCACTGTTGCGTAAGATCGACTGCACTCAGGTACAAGGCTTCCTGATTTCCCACGCCGTGTCTTCGGATCAGTTCCAGCAATTGCTGACCCATGACGGGCCGGCGAACGTGTATTGATCCGCGCAAGCGTGTGGCCGAACGTCGCTTGCTATAGAGGTCATTGTGTTCACAAGCAGCTCCCTCACCTTCGTCCAGGCGCAGTAATGCACCCGCCCAACGCCTTCCTGGAAAAACTCGCCAGCAGTTCCTCGCGCCTGAATAAAGGCCTGCTGGTGCTCGGCGCCCTGGTGCCGCTGTTGCTGGGCATCAGCTACCTGGGTGTGCTGCGCATGCTTGATGAACAGCGCGATACCTTGGACTTCCACTTCGCCCGCTTGATGGAAAATATCCACGAGCACGAGGTTTTTCTGCGCAATGCGGCACTGGAAAGCGTCAAAGGTGAGATCAAGCCCTCGACTTCCCTGCCGCCCCCTATGCAAAGACCACTGCCCGAAGAGGGGCCGAACGTGTATGAAGGTCGCGCCCTGCCATTCTCCTTACCGTATAGCTTGAAGATCAATCCGGACAAGATCACCGCCGATCAATCCCCCAACATCTTTGCTCTGGGCACCTATCTGGCCGCCTATTACAGTGCGTTCTGGGCAACTTCGCACTATCAGTCGCCCCAAGTGATGCTGCTCAATGGCCCTGGCAATTTTGACGTGACGGTGCCCTCAGCCGGCCGACTGCGCGGGGCAGGACCGACACGGGTGAACGCGTTGGTCGAGGTGATGACCCAACTGAATCAGCGCCTGGAAACAAAAAAAACCTCGCAGAGGGACAATCAGGTGCATTGGGCGCCCTACCCGGCGGCCCCCGGTGACGTTGCACCGATACTGCTGGCTTACGTGGAGATCAATCTGCCTGGCGAGTTTTCAACCATCGCGGGGGCCAGTACTCGGGTGGTGCTGGGCTCGCTGTTGAACCTGGCGCAGATCAATAACATCGAGCGGTTGCTGCAATGGTCGATCTACGATGACTTCACCCTGGTCACTCCCGCAGGCCAAGTGTTAACAGGCACTCTGAAAGACGGACAAATGCTGGCCAAGGGCTTGAATTTCAGCCGCGACGGGCTGGTGTTCAAGCTCACCAGTCCTGGCGAACAACACTGGACGGCTATCTACGTCATTAGCCTGCACCGCTTTCTCAAGTACGCGCTGTGGCCGTTGCTGTGCCTGGTTGCGCTGGTGCTGGCAGTGCTCGGCTGCAGTCGGGCAGCCAATCGCTGGTACACCGCACGGGTGATCCTGCCCGCGCAACGCGCCCATGCCAGCACCGCTGAAAGCGAGGCGTTCAGCCGCACGGTGATCGACACGGCACCCGCCGGCCTGTGTGTGATCCGCCGCAGTGATCACCAAGTGCTTCTGCAAAATCAGCGCGCTCAAGCCTGGCATGACAGCCAACGATTGATAAGCCTGCTCAAGTTGCACAGCGAGGCCGGGCAGACCGATCTTGAAATCAACGGGCGTCACCTGCACGTCGATTTCGTGCCTACGCGCTACCAGGGTCAGGATGCCTGGCTATGCGCGCTGCATGACGTAACCCGGCACATCGAAGATGCCGCCGCCCTGGAATCTGCCCGCGAAGCCGCCGACTCGGCCAACCAGGCCAAGAGCCGCTTCCTCGCGACCATGAGCCATGAGATCCGCACACCGCTGTATGGCGTGCTGGGCACCCTGGAACTGCTCGGCCTGACCGCCCTCGCCCCACGCCAGCAGGATTACCTGCACACTATCCAGCGCTCGTCCGCCACCTTGTTCCAGTTGATCAGCGACGTGCTGGACGTGTCGAAGATCGAAGCCGGGCAAATGATCCTGGAACACCAGGACTTCTGCCCGCTGGAGCTGACCGAAGACAGCGTGCGTACCTACAGCGCCTTCGCCCAGGCCAGGGGCTTGCAACTGTACGCCTGCATCGACGCAACCTTGCCGGACAGGCTGCGCGGCGACCCGCTGCGCATTCGCCAGATCCTCAATAACCTGTTGAGCAATGCAATCAAGTTCACCGATAACGGTCGAGTGGTGCTACGGGTGCGGGTGTTGGAAAACGCGCAGGTGCAGTGGCAAGTCAGCGACACCGGCGTGGGAATTTCCCAGGCCCAGCAACAGCGCTTGTTCGACCCTTTCTACCAGGTCAACGATGCCACCAGCCAAGCAGGTGCGGGATTGGGCCTGGCCATCTGCAAATGGTTGTGCGAGCTGATGCAAGGCCAGTTGAGGGTGGTCAGCGAGCCCGGATTGGGCAGCAGCTTTACCCTGCACCTGGCCCTGAAAACTGTGCTCGGCAGCCTGGCCGATTGCCCCACCTTCGCACCCGGCACCCCGGCGGTGTATGTACGTGCGCCGGTAGCTGAACTGGCGCAACACCTGATCGACTGGCTGGCGCGGTTTGGCCTGGACAGCCGCGCTGTCACCGCTGACGTGCCGCCGCCCTCGGCGCTGCTGGTTGACCTTGCGCCACTCGCCAATCCCCCCGCCTGGCTCGGGCCTCACGTCATCGCGACACCCGGCGGGCCCAACCCGCCACAATTGTCAGGTTCGGCCTGGGCCGTCGATGCCCACGATGTGCGCGCGATTGCCAACGCAATTGTCCTGGCACACCACGATGCCGACGCGCACAGCCCACCCACGCGCCCGGCAAAACCCCGTCAGTTGAACCTGCGCGTATTGGTGGCCGAAGACAATGTGATCAACTCGGCGGTGATCAAGGAACAACTCGAAGCGCTGGGTTGCTCGGTGGTGGTGGCGGCGAATGGCGAACAAGCCCTGGCGCAGTGGCTGCCCGGGCGTTACGACTTGGTGTTGACCGATGTGAATATGCCACTCATGAACGGCTACCAGTTGGCCGAAGCGCTGCGCCAGCAGGATAAAACGCTGCCGATCATCGGCATCACCGCCAACGCCCTTCGCGAGGAAGGCGAACGCTGCGCCGCTGTCGGCATGCAGGCGTGGCTGGTCAAGCCGCTGAACCTGGCGACCTTGCGCGCCGAACTGGAGAAACATTGCCAGATCGTCCTGCCGCCAGTGGTCGAACACCCCACGCTGTCACCAAAAATGCGCGCGCTGTTTGTCACCACCCTGCGCCAGGATGTGCAGACCACCTTGGCGGCCTTAGGAAGCGGTGATGCCAATGCCGTGGCGCAGCAACTGCACAGCATGGCCGGGGCCGTGGGCTCGGTACAGCTTCAGGCGATGGCCAGCGCGTTTGTCGAACTGGAATGTCGCCTGACCGGAATGGCCATCACGCCCGCCCTCGCGCTGGACGTGCAACAGAACCTCGCACGATTGAACGCTTTGCTCGATACCCTTGAATAATTTCACTTTGGAATATCAACCCATGGATACCCTCAACGTTGTCATTGCCGATGATCACCCCATCGTACTGGTCGGGGTGCGCGAACTGATCGAGCGTGACCCACGCTTTCGCGTGGTGGGCGAGGCCGTGTGTTCCAATGAACTGGTCAACTTGCTGGCGTCCGGTCCGGTGGACCTGGTGGTCACCGACTTCAACATGCCCGGCGATTCGCCCTATGGTGATGGCCTCAAGTTGGTGGAGTACCTGACTCGACACTTTCCCAGCATACGGGTGGTGGTGCTGACGATGATTTCCAACCCATTGATCCTGACGCGCCTGCAAGAGCTCGGGGTGTTGGCCGTGATTCAGAAGAACCAGCTGCATGACGAAATCCAGGCCGCGCTCCAAGCTATTGCCCGTGGCAACCCGGTTCGCCATAACTGGCCACAGCCGATCTCAGTCGTGGATGACGGTGCGGGTCTGGATGAACGCTTCACGCGGTTGTCTCCCAAGGAGCATGAAATTTTGCGGTTGTTTGTTTCGGGACAAAGTGTCAACGAGATTGCGCGCGGGTTGAACAGAAGTGCAAAGACTATCAGTACCCAAAAGGTGTCGGCGATGCGAAAGCTTGAAGTAAGCAGTGATCAAGACCTGTTGACTTATTGCATAGAGCGCAACTTGTTCAACTAAAAACACTTCGGGCACAATTGTACTTTCTATTTTCTAAGGATCGTCTGATTCTCCACTAAGTGCTGACGCTTTATTGTGTTGCTTCAACCCCAATTATGGATAAGCAACATGAAAACGTTCTCTCGAGCACTTCTGGCCCTGTCGATTTTCGCCGCAGCAGGCAATGTCCTGGCAGCCGACCCTGTTCCGACCAAGGCCGGCAGCGGCACCATCAACTTCACCGGCACCATCAACAACGATGCCTGCTCCGTTGAAGGCGCCGGCACCAACAAGACCATTTCGGTGAACATGGGTGAAGTGTCGATCAAGGACATGGGCACCTCCACCGCGCCAAAAGGTAGCGGCACGCTGAGCGCCGAGAACTTCGAGATGAAGGTCAACTGCAACGCCGGTACCAAGGTGGCCATGCTCTTCCAACCGACTTCTGGCAAAGGCAGCGGCCTTGTGACTGGCACTGGCGTGTTGAAAGTCATCGATGGCCTGGGCGCCGCCAAGAATATCGGTATTGCCTTGCTGGACAGCAATGGCGCCTTGATCGACCTGAGCTCACCCGCCACCGCGAAAATCGAAAGCAACCTGCAGGACAGCAACGCCTCGCTGAAATTCTCGGCCGCCTATGTCACCACCGGTACCGATCCGAAACTGGCTGTAGCCGGTCGTGGCGACGCGACCCTGCCGTTCACCCTGCAATACGAATAACCCGCACGAGCATTACGGGTCCGTGCAGGGCCAATCGGTCCTGCACCTTCATTCATTTGCGCGGTAGTCATCATGTTTTATCGTCAGTCATTGTCCTTCTGCATGGGCCTGCTGGGCCTGCTGGTGGCCAGCCAGGCCACGGCCGGTATCTCGTTGAGCAGCACGCGCCTGGTGTTCGACGGCAAGCATAAGGAAGCCGGCATCACCGTGCGTAACAGCGGTGAAGACGTGCTGATCCAGTCCTGGATCGACGCCGACAGCAGCGAGGCCACCTCGGTACCCTTTGCCGTCACCCCGCCCTTGGTGCGGGTGAGCAACGACGAACAGCAACTGTTGCGGGTGATCTATGAGGGCACGGGCATGCCCACCGACCGCGAGTCGGTGATGTGGCTCAACGTGCAGGAGATTCCCAAGGCTTCGAAGACCCAGAACACCTTGCAGCTCGCGGTACGCCAGCGCATCAAGGTGTTCTTCCGCCCTGCCGGGCTCAAGGCCGAGGCTTACCTGGCACCCGCCACATTGAAATGGCGTCTGGTTGAGCGTGGCGGCAAAAGCCTGCTGGTGGTGAACAACCCTGGTTTGTATCACGTGTCCATTGCCCAAATCACCCTGACCTCGGGTGCACTGCGCGAGCAACCATTTGATTCATTGATGATTGCGCCCGACGAGCAAAAAGAGTTCGCCCTGAAACACTTCACGCCGGGGCAGACCCCCAATTTGTTATTTCGCAGCATTAACGATTACGGCGCGCAAGACCGTTATAGCGCGCAACTTTCCAACTCGGCCGATGTGCAGGCCAGCGCAATTAAAGACACCCCTTAATACGCCCGCTTGTTCGGCGGTCGCACTTTCACTGTATTTATCTTCGCTCCGTTAGTTCGTATCGGAGGTGATATAGGGTTCCTGCATGTTTGTATTCAAGTACCAAGGATTGGCACCGCTGTCGGTGGCCCTGATCTTCAGCAACGCCTGCCTGGCCGACGGCGAAGAACAGTTCAATACCTCGTTTCTGCAGGGCGCAGCCTCTGCCGTCGACGTACAAGCACTGCTCGCCAGCAGCACTGTGCTGCCCGGCAACTACCGGGTCGACCTGTACGGCAACGACACCCTGGTGGGCCGTCGCGATATCGACTTTCGCCACAACCCGGCCACGGGCAAAACCGAGGCCTGCCTGACACTTGAGATGGTGCAGCAATTGGGGGTCGACATCGCCAGGCTGCAAGCGGCCGGCAAACTGGCCGGCGATGACCCCAACGCCTGCATCAACCTGCTTGCCCTGATCGACCAGGCCAGCGTGCGCTACGACGTGCCGCGTCTGCGCTTGCTGGTCAGTGTGCCCCAAAGTGCCATGGAACGCGGCCGGCGCGGCTATGTAGACCCGGCTTTATGGGACGATGGTGTGCCCGCCGCGTTCATCAACTACCAGTTGAGCAGCAGCCGCAACAGCAACCAAGGTGAAACCACGCTCTCCAACAACATTGGCCTGCGCAATGGCATCAACCTGGGCGGCTGGCGGCTGCGTAACGAATCGAACTTCAACAGCAGCACCGGTCGCCCCAGTACGTTCAAAAGCAACCGCAGCTACCTGCAGCATGACGTCACTGCGTTGAAGGGCCAGTTCAGTGCCGGGGACATTTTCTCCGACGCCGACCTGTTCGACAGCGTGCGTTATCGCGGCTTGAAACTGGCCTCCGACGACGGCATGCGCGCCGACAGCGAGCGCGGCTATGCGCCGATCATTCGCGGGGTTGCCCAGTCCAGCGCGACCGTGGAGATTCGCCAAAATAACTACATCCTTTACACGGCGAACGTACCGCCCGGCCCGTTCGAGATCAGCGACATTTACCCCAGTGGCTCCAACGGCGACCTGGAAGTGACGATCATCGAAGCCGATGGCCGACGCCGGGTCACGGTGCAGGCGTTTTCCAGCTTGCCGATCATGGTGCGCCAGGGTCAGCTCAAGTACAGCGTGTCGGCCGGGCAGTACAACAGCAACAGTGATGACCAGAAGTCGCCGCAGTTCGTCAGCAGCACCCTGGCCTACGGCATCAGCAGCAACTTGTCCGGGATCATCGGTGCCCAGGCCACGGAAAATTTCCAGGCGATGTCCATCGGCGCCGGGCGCAATACCGCCATTGGTGCGGTGTCTCTGGACGTGACCCATTCGGTCAGTCGCACCTTTGGCCAGGCGGTCACAGGCAACAGCGTGCGGGCCTTGTATGCCAAGACGTTTACCGGCACCGACACCAGCTTCACCCTCGCTGCTTATCGCTATTCCACCGAGGGTTACCGCACCCTCAGCGATCACGTCGAGGAACTGAGCCATGAAGGCCAGAAGCGCACCGGCAACTCGAAAACCCGCACCGATCTCACCATCAACCAGAGCCTTGGCCTCAACCAGCAATATGGCAGCATCTACGTGAACGCCAGTGACCAGCGTTACTGGGGGCGTGGGGGTTCGCAAAGTCTGTCGGCGGGCTACAGCAACTACTGGGGCGAGGTGAGTTACAACCTGGGCGCAACCTACACCAAGGATGTCGGCAACTATGGGCCGGCGAACAACGACACGCTGGTCAACCTGTCGCTGTCCTTCCCCCTGGGCTCAAAACCCCGTGCGCCGCGAGCCTTTGTCTCCGCCAGCACGCAGAAGGCCAGTAACACCACCCAAGTGGGCATCAACGGCTACCTGTCCGAAGACAGCGACACTTATTACTCGGTGCAAGGCGGCAACAGCAGCACCGGCGGCAGTACCGGCTCGGCCAACCTCAGCACCCGCACCTCGATGATGGATATCAGTGCCGGTTACAGCCAGGGGCGCGGGTATAACTCGCAGAACCTTAACCTGGCCGGTTCCGTGGTGGGGCATGCGGGCGGGATCAATCTGGGGCAAACCGTGGGTGAGACCTTTGCGCTGGCGCAGGTTGAAGGGGTCAAGGGAGCGAAGATCGGCAGCTTTTCCGGTGCAAAGACAGGCAGCAACGGCTTTGCTGTGGTGCCCAACGCACAACCCTATCGCGTCAACTGGATCAGCCTGGACACCCGTGACCTGGGCACTGATATCGAGATCGACAATGCCACTCAGCAAGTGGTGCCGCGACGTGGTGCGGTAGTACTGGCGCGCTATGCCAGTAAGACTGGCCGACGTGTGCAGTTTGCCTTGTTCGATGCCCAGCACCAGCCGATTCCGTTTGGCGCGGCGCTGGAAGACAGCGCGGGCAAGCAGATCGCAATTGCCGATCCTGGCGGCAAGGCCCTGGCGTTGGTTGAGGCCGACACGGGCACCCTGGTGATCAGTTGGCAGGGGCAACGGTGCGAGGCGCCTTATGCGTTGCCACAACGTGATAAGGCGCTGAACTATGAGCGAATGGAGTTGAGTTGCCGTCCTTAGAGGGGCAGCTATTTAACTGATGCATAAAGAACAAAATGTGGGAGCTGGCTTGCCTGCGATAGCGGTGGTTCAGTTACAGATTCAGTGACTGACACGCCGCTTTCGCGGGCAAGCCCGCTCCCACAGGGGATCTGTTTCAGGCGCTGATTCTGTGGGCAATACATAACCAGTGTGGGAGCTGGCTTGCCTGCGAAAGCGGTGGTTCAGTTGCAGGCTCAGTGACTGACACGCCGCCTTCGCGGGCAAGCCCGCTCCCACAGGGATCTGTGCCCGGCGCTGATTCTGTGGGTATTCCATAACCAGTGTGGGAGCTGGCTTGCCTGCGAAAGCGGTGGTTCAGTTGCAGGCTCAGTGACTGACACCCCGCCTTCGCGGGCAAGTCCGCTCCCACAGGGGATCTGTTTCAGGCGCTGATTCTGTGGGCAATACATAACCAGTGTGGGAGCTGGCTTGCCTGCGATAGCGGTGGTTCAGTTACAGATTCAGTGACTGACACGCCGCTTTCGCGGGCAAGCCCGCTCCCACAGGGATCTGTGCCCGGCGCTGATTCTGTGGGTATTCCATAACCAGTGTGGGAGCTGGCTTGCCTGCGATAGCGGTGGTTCAGTTGCAGGCTCAGTGACTGACACCCCGCCTTCGCGGGCAATCCCCCTCCCACATTTTTTTACAGCGTACCGGTCAGAAATCGCGCTTGTAAAAGATATCCAGGGAGCTGGCCACCCCCGTCGCCACTTCCAGGTACACCTTCTTGCTCAGCAGGTAGCGCAAGGCAATGGTGTTAGCCGGCTCGAACACCCCTACCCCATAACGCAAACTGAGCTTCTCGTTGATCTTGCCGCTGGCCACCACGGCGGTGCTGTTACCCGTACCCTGGGTGTCCAGATCAAAATCCTGAATCCCCAGCTTATGGGCGATATCCGTGGTCACCCCGGCGCTGCCCATCAAGCCCAGGCCCAGGGCGGCTTCGGCGAGCATGTTGTTGTCTTCGCCGGTGTTGGTGCGCGAACGGCCCAGTACCAGGTACGACAGCGCATCTTCCTGGGCCATGGTCGGCTCGGAGAAGATCTGCGTGGTGGGCTGTTCGGCGCTGCCGCTCAGGCGAATACCAGCGGTCACGGTGCGCGACGATTCGACCACCACGCGCACGGCTTCGATGTCCAGGAAGGGTTGGTCCAGCGGCCCGGCAAACAGCAGCCGTGCACGCCGCACGTTGAGGCGCTGACCGTAGGCGCGGTAGCGGCCGTCGTTGAGCCACAGCTCGCCGCGGGTGTCCATGTTGTCGCCGATGTGCACATGGCCCTGGACCTTGGCGGTGAGGCCGAAGCCGGCGAAGTTGAGCTGGTCTTCGCCTACCTCCACGTCGATATCCATGGCCATGGCCATCGGCGGTTTGCCCTCTTCGGTCTGGCTGCCGATGATCACGGTGTCGTCGGAGACCTTGACCGTCGAAGGCGGCAGTTCGCGCACGGTGATGTCGCCACGAGGGATGTGGACTTTGCCGGCAATCGCCAGTTTGTCGTCCTTGAGGCTGATCTTCAGGTCCGGCGCCACTTCCAGCTTGGCGTAGGGTTCCACGGTGACCGGCAGTTGCGAGCCTTTGAGGCTGAGGTCAACCACCAGGGCGCGGCCCCAGTCGATCTGCCCCGTGAGGCTGCCCTGCCCGGCCTTGCCGCTGTGCCAGCCGCCGTTGAGCTGCACGCTTTCGCCGGCGATCTGCGCCTGCAGGTTCAGGCCCTCGAGGCTGATGGGCAACTCCGGCCCGGAGACTTCGCCGCCCACCAGGTTCAGGTTGCCGTTGACCAAAGGCGCAAGCAAGCCGCCGGAGATGCGGCCATTGCCGTTGAGCTTGCCGGTAAGTTTTTCCACCATCGGCACAAAGGGCCGCGCGACGGAGAGGTCCAGGCCGGCGAGGCTGAAGGTGCCAGTGATCGGTTTGTTGTTCGGCAGCGGGTTGATCTGCGCCTGCAACAATAGTTCGCCAAGCTTGCCGCCACGGAAATTCAGCTGAGTGTCGATGCGCTTGGGGTTAAGGGTGGTTTCCAGTTTCAGGGTGTCGTAGGGGAAATCCAGCCACTGGCCTTTGTCGCGCACGCGCAGGGTGCCGCCACTGGCGTCCACCGCGACCACGCCTTTAGGGCCGCTTTGCGGTAGGTCGAGTTGCACATCGGCGTTGAGCCTGCCCTGCCAGGCGAAGTCTTTGGGCAAGAACGCCGCGAGGCTGTCGAGGGGGAATTGCTTGAGGTGGTAGCGCAGCTTCGGCTCGGGCATCAGGCGCTGGTCTTCGCCACACAGGCTGGCGCCGCCGGAGACCCAACAATGTGCGCCAAAGGTCAGCTTGCCATCGGCCAGGCGTTCGATCTTCGCAGGGGCTTGCAGCCGCCAGTCCTGGCCACCGGCTTGCACGTCGCCACTGGCCAGGCGCCCGCGCCAGTTGCCTTTGTCGAGGTTGCCGTCCAGGGCCAGGGCCAGTTTGACCAGCGGGCCGGTCAGGGCCAGTTGGACCTTCTGGTTCTTGATATCGCCCTGGGCGCTGGCGGTGAGGTTGCCAACTTGCGTCTCGCCGCTTTGAATGCCGTTGGCCTTGAGGTCGAGCTTGGCGCGTTGGGCGCTATCGAGGTTGGCGTCCAGGTTGAGGCTTTGCAGGCGGTTGTCGGCAAAGGCCAGTTGCTGGCCCTTGAGGTCGAGCTTGCCTTGAGGGGCTTTCAAGGTGCCGGCCACCTCGACACGCCCGTTGACTTGCCCGCGCAGTTGCGGCCAGAGCTGGGCCAAGCGTGCCAGCTTGATGTCGATCTGCCCGGCCAGGCGCTGTTGCAGGCTGCCGCTGCCGTTGATGCGGTTATCGCCCAGGCGGATGTCCAGGTTGGCGAGGGTCCATTGTTCGCCAGCGCCTTCGGCCTTGGCCGCGAGCACGGCGGTTTGGCCGCGCAGGCGACCCTTGAGGTCCAGGTCGGCGTTGAGCTTGAGCTGTTCATTCTTGAACTCGCCTTTGCTGCGCAGCGGTCCGGCCAGGGTGCCGGGCAGCTCCGCAACCCAATAGGCCGGGTTCAGCGCCGACAGATCAAGGGCGGTGTCCCAGGCAATGCCGTCGGCAAATTGCAGGTTCAGGTGGCCTTCGGCCTTGCCCTGGCCGGCGCTCAGCTTCAGCTCAGGCAGGAAGACTTGCTTGAGGTCGCCACTGAATGGCGTGACCACATTGAACTTGCCCGCCGGGCCGTCGAGGTCGGCCTTGAGATTGCCCAGATAGTTGCCGTCCTTATAGGAGACTTCGCCGTTGAAGGTGCGCAAGGCCACTTGCGGTTCGTCGATGACCGGATAGAGGCGATGCCAGGGAAAATCCAGCCAGTCGATCTTGGCGTCAGCGCTGAAGCCTTGTTGCCAATCCAGATTGGCACTGAGCTTGAGGCTCTGCTTGTCGCCGGCCGTCAGGTCCAGGCCAGCGATCTGTGCGCCCTTGGCGTCAACCTTGCCCTTGAGCAGTAAATCCACCGGGCCTTTTTCGGCTGGTAGCACAGCCTTGCCCAGCAACTGATAGCCACTGTTCAGGTCGCCTTTGGCGCTCAGGTCCAGTTGGTTGAGTTGCAGGGTATCGGGCAGGTCTGCGCTGGGTTTGAACGACTCGGAGGTGATGTGCAACTGCGCCGGCAGGTGTTCCACCAGGGGTTGCAGCTCGCCAGTGAGCTTGGCCGGCAGGTAGCCGCTGCTGTCGGCGTCGAGCTTGAGGGTCTTGAGCAGGTCGCCTTCGATCTTGAGCGCGACCGTCCAGGGGGCACCGCCTGGGGCGTAGGGCAAGCTCAGGTTGCCGGTAGCATTCAGCGGCCAGTCGCCGGTAGGTTGCAGCAGGCCGGCGAGGTCCAGCACCAGATCGTCGCGCTGCAGGTGCACCGAGTCGATCTGCAAGCCGGCGGCGGTCCAGTGCGCGGCCAATTGCAGGCCCTTGAGTTCTTCACTGCCATTGAACAGCAGGCTGCCAATGCGCACATCGCCCAACTGCAGGGCAACCGGCAGCTTCAGGTCGGGCAGTTGAATCGGCCCGCTGTCGCTCTCTTCAGCACTGGGGGCGAACTCCAGGCTGACCTGTTCCACATCCAGTCGGTTGATGCACAGGGTCATGCGCAGCAGGCAGCCGGGCGACCAGTCAAATATCGGCGCATTCAGCTCGACCCGGCTGCCGTCCTGCTGCCACAGCAAATGATCGGCGCTCCATTGCCCGCCCAGACGCCCCTGGAAATTTTCCACGCTCAACCCTGGCACCTGGCCCAGGGCCCAGCGACTGCCCGCCTGGGTGCCGAGCACCGACCACAGCGCCACTAACAGCAAGGCGAGGATGGCGACCAGCGCCAGCCCCGCTATTTTCAAACCACGCATCACAGCTCAGGCCCCATGGAAAAGTGCAAGCGAACGCCGCCCGGATCTTCGAGGGCATGGGCCAGGTCGAGGCGAATCGGCCCCACCGGCGACACCCAGCGCACGCCGACACCCACACCGGTTTTCAGGCTGGGCAAGTCGAGGTTGTTGAACGAGTTGCCCTGGTCGATGAAGGTCGCTATACGCCATTTATCGGTGATGGAATATTGATACTCAGCGCTCAATGCCACCATGTAGCGGCCACCGATACGGTCGCCGCGATCGTTCTCGGGCGACAACGTCTGGTACTCGTAGCCGCGCACGCTCTGGTCGCCACCGGCAAAGAAGCGCAGCGACGGCGGCACGGACTTGTAGCCATTGGTGGCACTGCCGCCAAATTGCGCACGGCCCAGGAAACGGTGGTTATCCCACAAAGTGGTCAGGCCCTTGATGGTCGCCGTGCCGTAAAGCAGGTTGGTGTCGGACCCCGCGCCCTCCTTGGCGACCTTGGTGTCGAACATCAGCCGGTAACCATGGTGCGGGTCGATCCGGTTATCACTGCGCAGGTAGGAATAACTCACGCCTGGCATCAGCAGGTTACTCAGGCCCGAGTCATTGCCTAGGCGATATTCTTCGCGCTGGTACTTGAGGGAGATCACCCGCGTCCAGCCACTGGGCAGCTTGCTGTGCCATTCGGGGCCGATGGTGAGCAGCTTGCTCAGGGTGTCGGTGTTGGCGATCTCTTCATTCTGGTAGCCACCGGCAAAGCGCAGTTTGTCGGTGAGCGGCGGGTCGAGCGGGATGTCGTACCACAGCCCGACGTTCTGCCGCGGCGCCGACAGTTCGGCTTCCCAGCCATAACTGTGGCCCTGGGGGTTAACCCAATGGCGCGTCCAGTTGGCTTTGCCCCGTGGGCCGACGTCGGTGGAGTAACCCAGGCCCAGGCCCATGGTGCGCGGCTTGCGGGTGTCCAGTTGCACCGCCACCGGGATCACGTCATCGGTGGCGGCGGTGGGGCTGGCATCCACGCGCACGCCTTCAAAGAAACCGCTGGCTTGCAGGTTCTGATTGAGTTCGGCGACCAGTTCAGAGTCATAGGGCGTGCCGGGTTTGAACGGCACCATGCGCTGCAACAGCTCTTCATCAAAGGGCGTGTCGCCGGTGAAGCTGACCTTGCCCATGCTGTAGCGCGGGCCGCTGTCATAAATAAGTTCGATGTCGGCCACGCCCGCTTGAGGGTCCACGGCAAGTTTCTGGCTGGTGAAGCGCCCACTGAAAAAGCCGTAGCGCGAGGCCTGGTTCTGGATCAGGCGCTTGGCGTCTTCGTAATGGCCGTGGTTGAGCACGGCGCCGGGCTTGAGGTCGTCGCTGGCGGGCACGCGAAAGGCCTTGAGGCTCGCAGCCGGGCCATCGACTCGCAGGGTCACGTTGCGCAAATGCACCGGTTCGCCGGGGTCGATGGTGAGGGTCAGGCGCGGGTTCTTGCCGCCCTTCACATCGCTGGCGATCTGTGGCTGATAGTAGCCCAGGGCCTGCGCGGCTTTACGCGCCTGCTCCTCGGCGCCACGGCTGAACCGCAGCAAGGCTTCTTCATCACGATCGCCCACCCCGCCGATATAGCCTTCGATGTTGGCTTTCAGCGCGTCGTTTGAGGGTTTGATCCGCACGTCCAGTTCGCTTTGCGCCAAGGCGCCGCAGCTTGTGAACAGCAGAATCAAGCCGCTGGTAAATCTTCCTGGAAACTTCATAGGCGCGGATGCTACACGAGCGAGGGAGGAACTTTGAACCCGGATTAGTCTGAATAATTCTGTTCTAAGCCGTTGCAGGATGTAACGCCTGGGGATTGGGATGGAAAAACACATGCTCGCGCACCGGCCCTACGGCGACTTCGCCGATTTCCTCATAGCCCTGGCGCTTGTAGAAATCCAGATAGCGGGAATTGCCAGTGTCGAGCACCACGCCGGATGAATGCGGGTCGTCGGCACACCAATTGTGTACCGCTTCCAGCAACTGCTCACCATGGTGCTTGCCCTGGAACTGCGGGTGAATGCCCAGCAGCGGCAGCACATGCACAGATTCGGTAGGCAGGCACGCCATGACGGCATGATGGTATTCCAAGTAACGCCGCGTACCGCGCACGCCGGTGCTCAGCCACATACGGATTTGCCAGGCCCAGCTTTCGGTGATGCCCAGGCGCCGCTGGGGGGGTGCGATCAAGGCGATGCCGATCAGCCGGTCATTGACGAACAGGCCGATGGCCGGGAGTTTCTGAAAGAAGTGCTGCTTGACCAGTTCGCGCACAGTGGCACGTACTCGCTGCTCATAGCCCGACCGCTCGGCTTCGAAGATGTAGGCGAAGGTTGGCTCATGGCGATACGCCTGGTACAGCAGGGATCGCGCTTCGCGGGAGTAACCGCTATTGAGTAGACGGATTTCGGCAGTCGAAGTCTCAGGCATACAGTCAATCTCCCTGGGCGCCACTGAAAAAGATGGCGTTCTTATGGGTACGAACCTACACAGCACCAGTCGTTCCCACATTAGCAGCGCATTCACCCTACCGCCACGCTGGCCCCCGTCCGACTTGTCGGCTAGCATCGCCCTTTTGCCAGACTGGACTGCCGACCATGAAAATCGTCTCCTTCAATATCAACGGGCTGCGTGCTCGCCCTCATCAGTTGGCGGCGCTGATTGAAAAGCATCAACCGGACGTGATCGGTTTGCAGGAAACCAAGGTCCACGATGATCAGTTCCCCTTGGCCGAAGTGCAGGCCCTGGGTTACCACGTGTACTACCACGGGCAGAAAGGCCATTACGGCGTGGCGCTGCTTTCGCGCAAAGAAGCGTTGAGCGTGCACAAAGGCTTTGCCAGCGATGAAGAAGACGCCCAGCGCCGGTTTATCTGGGGCACCTTCGCCGACGAAAACGGCCAGCCGGTGACCATCATGAACGGCTACTTCCCCCAGGGCGAAAGCCGCGACCACCCGACCAAGTTCCCGGCCAAGCAACGCTTCTATGCAGACTTGCAGCACCTGCTGGAAACCCAGTTCAGCAACGACCAGGCTTTGGTGGTGATGGGCGACGTGAACATTTCCCCACAAGACTGCGACATCGGCATCGGCGCCGACAACGCCAAGCGCTGGCTGAAAACCGGCAAGTGCAGCTTCCTGCCGGAAGAACGCGAGTGGATGGAGCGCCTGAAGAGCTGGGGCCTGGTGGACAGCTTCCGCCACCTCAACCCGGACGTGACCGACCGCTTCAGCTGGTTCGATTACCGCAGCCGTGGCTTTGAGGACGAGCCCAAGCGCGGGCTGCGCATCGACGTGATCATGGCCTCCACTGGTTTGGTGCCACGGGTCAAGGATGCGGGGGTGGATTACGATTTGCGCGGGTTGGAGAAACCGTCGGACCATGCGCCGATCTGGCTGGAGCTGAGCTGACACTACGCTCCAATGTGGGAGCTGGCTTGCCTGCGATTGCCATAGGTATCTACACAGCTCTGTAGCGCTCAACGGTAACCACGATGCGAAGCGAGCCGCTCTTGATCTTGATCTGCTTTTGATCTTGATCTCAGGCGCCCCGTTAAACCACGCTGGCCGAACGCAGGCTTGAATTCGTGGGTAACCCGGCAGGACGCCGGGTTAGCCGC
>JAAIGE0100386018.1_pt1 | contig 31451 bp, 26 predicted proteins | sample 6487951 | NCBI WGS metagenome assembly JAAIGE01 (sample SAMN13974128, study PRJNA590717) | phyllosphere metagenome | biome: tomato field; feature: multiple bacterial spot infested tomato fields; material: tomato leaves; isolation source: leaves from tomato fields | host: Solanum lycopersicum ...
AGGTGACCGTGACGCGCTACAACGGGCTGATCCACGATTACGGCCTGCTCAATGCGCTTCGGGACGTACCGGCAGTCCGTGATGCGATTCGCCAAGCCGGCGATGGATTACGCGAACACCTGAAGTAAGCGCGATAGCGGAATGGCTCTGTGGCCGCCGCATCCGCAGTTGGCACGGCCGGTAGACGATGGCAAGGAACCTGTGAACTGTCAGAAAGGAAACCGTGACTGAGCCGTGCCACGTTTCAACGTGCCAACTCGTCCAGGGCGCGGATGACCCGTGCCGAGTGCAAGCTGGTGTGGATTCAACTTCATCGATCCGCGATTGCAGTCATCGTTGATGTTGAAGGTGCGGAAGCGGCGGCCAGGCCATGAGCGGCGTCGGACATGAAGTCTGCCTGCCAGGTGTGGTTCGCCGCTTGCGGGATCTCCAGCGGCGCGGATGCGATCAGGTCGCCGACGCTTGCCGCGACATGGAAGAGTGAGGTTCAGCGCGGTCTGGACCCGCCAGGCACGGTTTTTGCCCCGCCCCCGCGACCGCCACGCCGACTCCATCGGCAGGCCAAATCCGTGTCCGGGGTCGTCCGTCAGATGCGCCTGGATTACGGCGATGAGCTAGCCAGCGTCGCGCGGCGCGGACGGCATAGCTGCGCAGATCGGAGCAGCTGCATCCATAGCGCATTACTCAGGGACGCGATCGCCATGGTCATCCTCCGCACAAAAGATCGCATGCATGGCGCTCAGCAAGGCTGCCACTTTTGGGTCGGCCAAACGATAAATGATGGATCGAGATTCGCGGCGAGTCAGGACCAACTGCCGCTGACGCAGGTCGGCCAGTTGCTGGGACAAGGCAGGCTGCCGAATGCCTGTCGTCGCTTCCAGGCCACTGACGGTGGATTCGCCTTGCGATAACTGGCACAGCAACAGCAGGCGTGACGGTGTGGCCATGAAACGGAGCAGCTCGGCCACGTCTGGGACGCGCTCCTTCATGGCGGCAAGAGCATCGGTGGAGAAAGCGGATTCGGTCACGAGGCGTGGGGACTGCGGATCAGGAATGTAGAGGGTAACGGCTAGGCACTGCGGCTGAACGAAAACGGCCAGCGCCAATCTGATAGTTGCACAGTATAAGTAACTATGAGATTGTTTCTTTACTCCTTCTCGATGCTGCCATCGTGAGTCATCCAACACGCGACACCTGCCTGGCAGCGGCCTGCGCTGTCGTGGAAGACACCCGCTCCGGTCGCATGAGCGCGCCGCACGTGGCGACATTCTTCGACCCGGTGACCTTTACCGCCAGCCACGTGGTCCGAGACCCTGGCTCGTCGGCCTGCGCCATCATCGACAGCGTGCTCGACTTGGACATGGCGTCAGGCCGAACTGCGACCGGCTCCGCTGAAGCGCTTGCGCACTACGTGCGTGACGAGGCGTTACAGGTGCAATGGCACCTCGAAACACACGCCCATGCCGACCACCTGTCGGCTGCGCCGTGGCTGCAGCAGCAGGTGGGCGGACAGCTCGCCATCGGCGAGCGCATCACGGCCGTGCAGCAGACCTTTGGCAGCCTTTTCAACGCCGGCAAGGAATTCAGCCGGGACGGCAGCCAGTTCGATCATCTGTTCGCCGACGGCGCAGCATTCACGATCGGGCATCTGCACGCAGTGGCGCTGCATGTTCCCGGACATACGCCCGCGTACATGGCTTACGTCATCGGCGATGCGCTGTTTTCAGGCGATACGTTGTTCATGCCGGACTACGGCACGGTGCGCTGCGATTTTCCGGGCGGCTCGGCACGCCAGCTCTATCGCTCCATCCAACGGCTGCTGAAACTGCCCGATGCCACGCGTGTCTTCGTCTGCCACGACTACAAGTCCGCAGGCCGGGCCCATTTCGCATGGGAAACCACGATTGGCGCGCAACGCAGCGCGAATGTGCATCTGCATGCGGGCGTTTCCGAAGCGGACTTCGTGAAGATGCGCGAGACACGCGACGCCACGCTTCCCATGCCGCGCCTTCTGCTTCCATCGGTGCAAGTCAACATGCGCGCCGGTCATCTGCCCACGCCGGAAGACAACGGCGTGCGTTATCTGAAGCTGCCGTTGGACGTGCTATGACGCTCCCGCACCTCGCCTGGTATTGGCCGCTGATTGGTGGGCTGATGATCGGCACCGCCTCTGGCGCGTATTTACTGCTGGTCGGCCGCATCGCCGGCATCTCCGGCCTGCTCGCCGATGCGCTCGGTCTGCACGCGGGCGGCGCGCGCTCGCTGTCCATCCTGTTCCTGGCCGGGCTTCTGACAAGCGCAGGTGTGGCATTGGCGCTCAAGCCCATCACGCTCGCGCCGCTGAGCGGCACCAGCATGCCGGTGCTGATCGTGGCCGGCGTGCTGGTGGGCTATGGAACCCGTCTGGGTGCCGGCTGCACCAGCGGGCACGGAGTGAGCGGCCTGGCAAGACTGTCGCCGCGCTCGATCGTCGCCACCACCGTGTTCATGCTGCTGGGCATGGCAACAGTGACGGCCGTGCGGGCTGTCGCTGGAGCGGGCGCATGATCCGCGTGGCGGCTTTTCTCTGCGGCGCCTTGTTCGGGTTGGGCCTGGTGATTTCGGACATGGCCAATCCTGCACGCGTGCTTGCCTTCCTCGATGTCACCGGTGCCTGGGATGATTCGCTGGCCCTGGTGATGGCAGGCGCGCTGATCCCTTCGGCCATCGCCTACCAATGGGCGCGCGCACGCCGCACTCCCTTGCTCGCCCCGACACTGCAGCTGCCGCAGCAGCGGCGGATCGACCGCAAGCTGGTGATCGGTGCGGCGCTGTTTGGCATTGGCTGGGGTCTGGCCGGGGTCTGCCCTGGCCCCGCCATCGCGCTGTTGGCGACCGGCCAGGCGTTCGCCTTGGTGTTCGCTGCCTCGCTGGTGGCAGGCGTCTTCCTCCACAGCTTTCTCCATCGCGCCGGCGCGGGAAAACACGTCGCATGAAGCTGCGATCGCTTTCGCCTGCCCTGCTGGTGGCCGGCCAATTGTTGCCTGCCGATCTTCCTGCCCTGGCCAGCCTGGGTGTCGCCAGCGTTGTCTGCAACAGGCCAGACAACGAGCAGGCGGATCAACCCGATCATCTGGCCATGCAATCGGCCTGCGCGCAGGCGGGCATGCGTTTCGCTTATCTGCCCGTTGTCGCCGGCGCCATTTCGGAGGACGACGTGCAGCAATTTTGCGAAATGCTGGAGCAACTGCCCGCGCCCGTCGTCGCGTATTGCAGGACGGGAACGCGCTCGACGTCGTTGTGGGCGCTGGCACAAGTCCGCACCCTCAGGCTCACCACAGACCAGGTTCTGTCGATCGCCGCCGGCGCAGGTTACGACCTTTCCTCACTCGCTCCGCGTCTCATTCGCGACGCGCCATCCAGTCCTGAGTAAATACCGGTCATGCAAACCCTTTCATTGCTGCAGCTCGTGCTGGGCGGGCTTTCCGGCGTGTTGGTCGGCTTCGTGCTGGGACTGGTCGGTGGCGGCGGCTCCATTCTCGCTGTCCCGCTGATGCTGTATCTGGTCGGTGTGGATAATCCGCATGTGGCCATCGGGACCAGTGCATTGGCCGTCGCTGCCAATGCGCTGTCCAACCTGTTCGTGCATGCCCGCCGTGGCAATGTCAGGTGGCCGTGCGCCTCGGTCTTCGCCCTGGCCGGCGTTGCCGGCGCCTACCTTGGTTCGAGTCTGGGTAAGGCCGTCGACGGACAACGGTTGCTGGCGCTGTTTGCGGTATTGATGGTGGTGATTGGCCTGCAGATGCTGCGCAAGCGCAACGCGCAAGAGAATGCGGCTGCGCGCATCAGCAAGGAAAATGCACCCGCGTTGGTCGGGCTGGGAACGCTCGCTGGCGGATTTTCCGGCTTCTTCGGCATCGGCGGCGGTTTCCTGATCGTGCCGGGCTTGATGACCGCCACCGGGATGCCAATGTTGGCCGCGGTAGGCAGCTCGCTGGTGGCGATGTCTGCCTTCGGTCTGACCACCGCGGTGAACTACGCGTACTCCGGGTTGGTGAACTGGCCACTGGCTGCCGCGTTCATCGTTGCCGGCAGCGTAGGTGGCATGGCGGGAGCACGTGCTGCAGCGGCGCTAGCCGGGCATCGGGGATTGCTCAATAGCGCATTTGCATGCCTGATCTTCCTCACTGCGGGCTACATGTTGTGGCGGGTGGTCTGACCGGTTGTCGTCTCATCTGACAGCCCCACGCAGCTTCACCATCGGTTCGAGAGCGGCCACCGACGATCTGCCCCGCCCTCGCCAATTGCACGGGGATTTGCTTGGATAAGACATGCGGCGGACAGTTGGGCAATGCACGTGCTTGCCGCTGCACAGCGCCGCCCGCCTCAGCCGGCGATGGTGAATACCGAGCCCGAGTCCACGCGCACGCCGGCGCCGTTGATGAAACTGGCGCGCTCCGAGCACAGGAATGCGACGACGGACGCCACTTCCTCTGGCCGGCCGCGCCGCTTCAGCACCATGCCGGGGCGTTCTTCATCCAGGAACGAGGCGATGGCTTCTTCGACACTGGTTCCGTTTTCTTGCGCGCGCTTTTGCATCATCTTGTCGGTCATCGGTGTTGCGATGAAGGCAGGCGACACCGTGTTGACCAGCACATTGTCGGCGCCATAGGCCTTTGACAGCCCCTTGGCCAGGCTCAGGATGCCGGCCTTGGACGCGCAGTAGGCCAACTCATCCACGTACGGCTGCACTGCATCTTCGGACGCGAACAACACAATTCGCCCCCACTGCTTGCGACGCATGGCAGGAATGGCCTGGCGGCACATGCGCACCGCGCCCATCAGGTTGATGTCCAGCGTTTCGAGCCAGCCGGCATCGCTGACCTCCAGGAAATCGCCGGTGGCGCCGGTCACGCCGGCGGCGTTGACGTAGATATCCGGTTCGCCCAGTTGCGCGCGCACCTGGGTCCAGATGTGGACGACCTCCTGTTCCTGCGTCACATCGCCTTCGACGGCGATGATCTCGCCCAGGCCGGACAGCTCGGCCACTGCCTGGTCGAGCGTGCCGTTGGGAAGATCGGTGATCGCCACGCGCACGCCGGCTTCGAGCAGCTGGCGCGCAGTCTCCTTGCCCATGCCGGAGTCGCCGCCGCTGATGAGGGCGATCCGCTGTTTGATTCCGAGATCCATGTTGAGCTCCTGGTCGTTGAATACGTGATGGCGCAGTGCTGGCGCAGCTATCGCTAGCGCGCAAGGAAGCGTTCTGCGGTGCGCAGCGCGAGTGCCATCTGGGTCAGTGCCGGATTGGCTGCCAGTGCGCTGGGAAACACCGAGTTGTCGCAGATGTAGAGGTTCGGCACGTCGAAGGTGCGGCCATCGGGATCGACCACGGCCTGTGCAGGATCAGTCCCCATGCGGCAGGTCCCGAGCGTGTGGGCCGAGCGCGCAGCCGCGAAGATGTTGCGGGCGCCAGCGGCTTGCCAGATCGATCCAAGCACTGCGCGCGCATGGGCGTCGATGGCCTGCTCATTGGGGCCGTAACTGAAATCGATGCGCGCCTTGCGCTGCCCGAAGGCGTCCCGTTCGTCGGACAAGGTCAGGCGATTGGCGTCCTGCGGCAGGCATTCGCCATTGATGCCGATACCGGCCAGGCGGTTGTAGCGCCGCAGCGTGGCGACCAGGTCCCTGCCCCACAGGCCGGCACCGCGCGCCAGCGTGTTCGCCAGCGTGATCGGCTGCACGCCCAGGCTCTGCACCAGATAGCCGCCAATGAAGCTGGCGTCAGCCGGGCGCAGCATGTCTTCGCTAATGAGCGAAGACGGGTAGCCGCGATTCATGCGCATGTCTGTGTCGAACTCGCCCCACACCTGGGTTGCCACGTGCGCCATGAAATTGCGGCCCACCTGCCCGCTGGAGTTGGCCAGCGCCAGGTTGAGCAACAAGCGCGGTGTCTCCACACCCCCTGCGCACAGGAAGACGGTGCTGCAGCGCTGGCGATACTCCTGCCCATGCTGGCGGTAGATCACCGCGGTCACCGCGCCGCGGCCGTCGCGTTCAAGATCGACCACCCGGCTGTCAGTGCGCAATTGCGCACCATGCGCCCTGGCCAGCGGGAGCCATGTGGTGTCCACGCTCACCTTGGCGGCGTTGCTGCAGCCCTGGTGACAGGCACCACAGTTGTTGCACGCCGCACGCTGGCCCCAATGTGGCTGCTGATGCGGCCTGGTGACCAACGCAGCGGGTGCATCGGCGGTCCGGATGCCAAGCGCGCCGCAACCGTGCGCCATGGCCGTGGCCGACGCATTGCGTTGTGGTGGCCGATACGCATAGCTGCGCTCGGGGTCCCACGGGTAGTGCACGGGACCGGAGACCCCGATGAAGGTTTCCACGCGACGAACGTAAGCGACCAACTCATGGTGCGGAATCGGCCAATCGGCGCCCTGCCCGGTCTGGGTCAGAAGGCTGAGATCGCGCTTGTCCGGCCGCGGGCAGAACGCGCCCCAATGCAACGTCGAACCGCCCAGTCCGCAGCCGGAATTGTTCGGCCCGAACGCAGTGGGCGTTTGCCCACCGCTCAGACGCTCCTCCATCCAATAGATGCCGGTGGTCAACTCATCGGGAATATGCGAATCCGGCGTAAATGCCGCGCCGGCTTCCAGCACGACAACCGAGACGCCGGCTCGCGCAAGCCGCGCCGCAAGCGGGCCGCCCCCCGCTCCGCTGCCGACCACCACCACATCGACGCTGTCCTGGCCACCCGCGTTGCTCATTGGGCAGTCTCGGGCGCACGCAATTGCCAGTGCTCATCCCGGCCCGCTGCCGTCTCTACATAGCCGACGGGGCCACTGCCCGTGTCGTTGCCGACCGCAAAACCGTCGTAGCCCAGCGCAGCCATGGTGGCGGGAAGGCTGGTCCAGGTGCGCACCACATCCGCACGTACATCCTCGAACCAATGCGCGAATTGCCCCGCATCCAGGCCGTGCGCAGAGGTATTGCCCACCACCGAGTGCGCGATCTCCTGCAGCCAGCGGTCCTGGTCCTTGGCCGACTGTTCGGCAAAGCCGCCGGCCAATGCATCGAGTGCATCCAGGCCAAGCGCCATCGCCAGGCGATCGTCTGGCAAGTCTGCGTACCGCCAGCCATCTCCCGTGCCTTCTGCAAGCTGCAGGTCGATGCGCCGCGCAATCTGCGCCGCATCGCCCGCGCCATCCAGCACGCGTGCAGCCACGGCGGCGAGCACGTTCAACTGCCGCGGGTTCAACACGCCCTCGCCCGAGGCCGGCGGCCCCGCGTGCCGCGCGAGCAAGGTCTTGCGCATGCGCGGCGCAACGCGCTCGGAGTTCAGCAAGACAATGAAGTCCTCAGGCAGGCAGTTCTCAATGCAGCGGTCTACATGCGTTGCGATCAACCGCGCCAGTTCCTGCGGCTGTTCATAGGGAATCAGATGCGCGGCGTCGGCCACGATGGCGAACTGCGCATGCGCATAGTGCGGCGCATTCAGGCGCCGCTGCGCAGCCTCACCTAGATCACCATCCTGGCTTCCCGCGACAATCAGTGCCGGCACGCCGATGCATCCGGTCTGCGCCGTGCAGTCTTCGCGACTGCCGTGTGTGAGCCATGCCATCCATGCACTGGGTGCGGTGCGCAGAACGTCGTTGATCGCAGCGTCCCTGATTTCATCAGGCAGCGGGCAGGCGCAGTTGGCATCCACGAACTGCGCTGCCTCCACGCGCGCAGGCTGCCCTGTTTCGAACCAGGCAAGCATGGTGCGCCGTCGCGGTTCCTGCATCGGTTCGGGGGCTGGCGGTGACGCGGCAACCAGCACCACGCCAGCCAGCCCGGCAAGGCCCGCCACACCGTCGCGTGCCCGGGCCGCCGTCAAGGTAGCGATCTTTCCGCCCATGCTATGCCCCACTGCAAACCAGCATGCTGGTTGCCGCCTGATGACTTCAGCGCTAAACCAGTCAACAAGCGCGTTCGTGTCGAAGTGGTCCAGCGCAGGTGCATCGCCGAATCCTGGGATGTCCAGGGCAATACAGTCGAAGCGGCTACCCAACTGCGCGATGACATGGCTCCACTCCTGTCGGCTGGCGCCGAGCGCATGCAGGAAGAACAGCGTTGGCTTGGCCATGTCGCACCTTGTGAGTCGGTTCGGCATGGTGGCGTACGCTTCGTCCACGCCCCGTGCAGATGAGGTCGACAGCCGGTCAGCAGGTGTCAGGCGCTGGGCCGCGACATGCCGTGGTTCGACTGCGGCGATGCCGCGGATGCGCTTCAAGTCGCTGGTCTTGCCTGGCCGTAGCCCTGCAGTCGTTGAAGCAAAGACACGTTTTAGCTAAAGCGCATCTGCTTGGCGAATCGAAGACATGCGGCATGGCTATGACATCTTGCAAAGACGGCCCAAAGCGTTGCGTTACCGACTACGCAGGCACGCAGGTCGAGGCTTCCAGCTGCTTCAAAAAATCCGAGAATCCGCCAATTGCCCGTGCCTGCCTGCGGGCACTGGTCCACACCACCGAGCGTGGCGACCAGGCGATTGACGCGTTGATCGCCTGCAGCGCGTGGACCAGCGCAACGTCTTCGCTGCAGGTCAACGCAGAGAACCCACCGCATTGTTGATAGAGCGCGGTGCTCACACCGAGGTTGGCGCCGTGAATGCGGCCATGACCTTGCCCAGTTGCCTCGGTCTGTTCGAACCTGCAACGCATTTCATCGGAATAATCCAGCCAATCCTCCACCTGCACGACACCGCAGAACACGTCCGCGTCGGCCCTGCGCTGTTCCACCAGCCAATCGGCCGGGACGCGCGAATCAGCGTCGGTCACGGCCAGCCAATCGGCGCCCAGTGCAATGGCCTTTGAGGCCGCGGCGGCCCGTGCGATGCCGACGCCGCCGGGCACGGGTACGTCGATCACGTGCGCGCCCAACGCCAGTGCCAGCTCTGCTGTTGCATCCGTGCAACGGTCCACCGCGACGATCACCTCCACAGCCTCGTGCAGTTCGGGGTGCGATGCGGCGAGAAACACCGATGCAAGGCAGGCGGCCATGCACTCGGCCTCGTTATGTGCCGGAATGATGACGGCGATCATCGCAAGCCTTCGTGCTGTGCCACCGACAATGGCTGCGCGGTCCATGCTTCCAGCAGAAAATCACTGTCTTCATAGCGATAACTCAGCGGCAAGGTGAGCAGTCGGGCAATACAGGCATGGACCGCGATGCCATCTTGCTGTGCCTGTTCGAAAGGATGCTTCCAGTGGCAGGCCACCAGCAGTCCCTCCGGCGTGAGCGCCTGCTGCAGACGCGCGATCAGCTCGTCGAGTTCGGGGGCGGCGAGGTAGTAGCCGATCTCGCTCAGCACGATCAGATCGAAACGTCCCACCGGCCAGTGCTGCGGATGGCAAGCCTGCACGATTTCGACATTGCTGCGCTCCCCCACGCGTTGCTTGGCATGGTGTACCGCGGCGGCGGACATATCGGTTGCCAGCAAGCGATCGCAGCGGGCAGCGAGCCCACAGGTTGCTTCGCCGTTGGAACACCCCAGCTCCCATCCCCGTGCAAATCCCTGCCGAGGCAAGGTTGCCAGCAGGATGTCGCGTTTGCGTTTTTCGTACCAACGTGTCCCATAGCCGAACGGATCGTGCTGCTGGTAGATGCTGTCGAAATAGTCGGCGTTGGCCTGGGCGTTCATGGGAGATAGACCTCGAAGTCGCGCCGAAACCTCGCCAGCGCCCAGTCGGGAAGGATGGGGTTGCGCAGCGCAGGCGTGACGTGACCGGTCTGCGTCTTGAACGCAGACATCGCCTGCAGCTTTGCAGCGTGCGCATCGGCAGAAAGCACCAGACGCGTGGCCGATGCCAGCATCTGACTGTGGTCGGGGTCGTCCCAATGCCGTGCCCATATCGGAAACTGGATCAACCGCGCTCCGCATCGTGCAACTGCGGCACTCGCTGCATCTGCGCAGGCTTCGTGATCGGGGTGGCCATCGCGCGCATACGTCACCAGCACCACGTCGCGTGGTTGCAGCAGGTCGGCCAGCCGTGCACCAAGTGCGTCAATTCCCGCACGTACCTGGCCATCTCCCGCATCCAGCCTGACGATGCTGGAGGGATCGATACCCAGGCACGCCAGCGCGTCACGCAACTCCTCACGACGCGCAGCTGCCAGCCGCGCGGGCGGCCATGCGTCGTCCTGCGGATAGGCGGCTTCGCCATCGGTCACGGAGATGATCAGGACCTGCCTTCCCGATGCGATCGCCATCGCAAGCAGCCCGCCACACCCCAGCACCTCGTCATCCGGATGCGGAGAAACCACCACGACACGGGTGGCGGTGCCCAGTAGCTGGTCGAGGCTGCTGGTGAGCAGCGCATTCAACTGGCGCGATGCACGCCAGCGCTGTTCGCTGATGCCTTGCCCTGCGATCTGCTCGCCCCTCACAGCCGCCATGGGTTGACCTCGCGTGCATGCAGTTGTTCCCCCAGCCACTGCTCGTCTTTTTCACCGTGGGATTGGCGGATGAAGGCAGCCAGGTCGGCGCACCGTTGCGCGTGCGCGGCATCGCAGCACAGCGAGGCAGGCCCCAGGGCCAAGGCGGCGCGTTCGATCACGTCCCGGCAGACGCGGTCCATCACGCTACGTAACCGAATGACAGGCAGTTGATGGCTTTGGGTTGGAGCGTCGTCGATCGTTTTGGCCAGGTCCTGCAGCATCAGCCGTGCACCCGTCAGCCGTTCGTCGATGGCGCCCAGGTGTGCTGCGGCAAAAGGATTGTTTGCCACTCGTGGCGAGCGGCGGACATGCTCGGCAATGGCTGCGGCGGCGCCATACCAGCAGGCCGCGATGCCCGCCCCGCCATGCCAAAAACCCGGCCGCTGCAAATAGAATTCCGGCGCACCCAGCAAACGTGCCGGCGCATTCGCGAAATGGACGTTGCCAGTTGGAATGCCGAGCATGCCTGGTCCGTGCCATTGACTTGCATCAAGCTCGAAGCATCCTTGCCTCAGCGTCACCGCGGCAAGCGGCTGCCGATCGCCGTTTCGGACGGTCACCAAGGCGTGCGTCACAACGTCCAGCTCCGCGCTGCACCACGGCTTGATACCGGACACCGTGCTTGAGCTCGCTTCGTACGCCACGGTGTCATGCGGCCCGCCCGCTGCCCACACAGCCCACACCGCTCCATTGGAAGCTAATGGCTGGCCGGCCTCGGAAAAAATCGACACCGCGTCGTAATGCGCTTCCAGCACCTTGGCAAGCGGCAAGCTCGCAGCCCCCAGCTTGCTCAGCGCCTGCCATCGCGCGTACGTGCGTCCTGCGCCAGGATTGGGAAGTTGCGGCGTCATGCGCAGGTACTCACGCACGCGTTGCGCGAGCGCTGGATTTGGCGATAGCGAAGGTGTACCCGGCAGATCGTCGCGGGCGAGTGCTGATTGATACATACGCCAATCTAGGCGATGGCTCGTCAAACTCAAGTGAGCCAACGGCCAAGTGCCTCACCGTGACGGCAGCTGGATAAAGAACAATGCTTTGCCGCTTGACGATGGACGCAAGTCGTCGATGCAAGCCTGGCTTCGCCAATCAACACCGATCGCAATGCCACGCGTAAGAAACGTCACGCCGTGCGTGCGTTCGTGCAAGGGGAGCGAACAGAGTTTTGGTCAAGCGTTGTAACCGGACTCAGCCGATGCGAAGAATCAGTCGTGCTACCGAATGTCACTTCAAGCCGGAAAGAATCGACGGCTCGACCGCTCAGCAGAACAGGCGTGCATCAGCCTCAGTTGGAATCGTCGGGCGCTAGCCGCTGCGCAACGTCGCTCGCGATTCAGTCTGCAACGCGCACTGCCATGAACTGTCCGTTGCCAACCGGCACCTCGCTGCATCGGAAGGACATGTCGGCTCGGACAGCCTGCATGAAATCTGCCATCTCCGTCGCGTGTGAGGTGGCGTTGTCCACCACCATCAGGCCGGTGCCGCGCTTGAGCACGCGGCGCAGCTGCGGCCACCACCGTGCATAGGCGCTGCGGTCCGAGTCCAAAAACAGCAGATCGACGCTGCCATCGTCGGCGGTCTCCAACCACGTGCCTGCATCGCCCAGCACCTGCGTGATGTGCGCCTGTAGTCCGGCACGCACGAAGTTCGCCGCCGCCAGGGCGGCCTTGTCTTCGGCATGTTCCAGCGTGATGACGTGTCCACCGACGGCGATGACAGCTTCGGCCAGCCACAGCGTGGAGTAGCCATTGGAAGTACCCACCTCTAGCACCTGCCGTGCCCGCGTCGCGTGTACCAGCAGGGCGAGCAGTTCGCCGGTTTCGGGGGTGATATTCAGCATGCGTTTGCCACGTGCGGTTTCTACCGCATCGTTGTTGGCCCCAAAGCGCGACAGCTCCTCTTTCAGATCCTGCAACGTGCTCATGCCTTGAGTGCCTGTTGATTGCTGCAATGTGGGCAATGACCCTGGCATCGCCCTTCAGTACCTGGTGTGCTGCGCCGTGATGCGAGCGAATCGGATGCTCGATGCGCCTGCCTGATACAGCGTGCTCGCTATTTGCCATTCGCCATTCGCCATTCGCTCTTCGCCGAAAAGAACGCTCTACGTCGCTTTCGATATCGCTTGCATCAAGATGACTGCAGCCATGGCGGACACAAATCGGTCGCAGGAACCTCCCTGATGGGCGCCCTAGCGATGGGGTAGACCGTTCACCCGCGCCTGGTCATACATCAGCTGTCGGCGGCATGGCCCCCTCCCAGAACTCCAGCAACCGGGACACAGGCTCCGGCTTATTTCCCGCAGACCACAGCGCAAGGCGTGTGCGCGACCAGCGTTGTGCGCTGAGCTCGACGATTGACCCGGGAAGCACCTTGCGGCACGCCATCTGCCAGTCGGGAAAGTAACGCTCGACGATGGAGCCGTTGTAGACCTCTGCGATCACGTGATGGCGCGCAGACTGCTTGATGCGATCGTAGGTATGCTGCACCCCGGCAGGTGGGCCCTCGAAATACTGAAAAAATCGAGCGCCGTCGTAGAGCAGGACGCCGGTGATGGCGGCCAGCGCGTTGTGTGCACTGGAAGAGACAAGCAGCCGGTCGACCTCCCCCATCGACATGGGACGACGCACCTCGCTCACGTAAGCGATGGCCTGCAACGGTGGATTTGCCAAGAACTCATCCCGATAGGTGATCTGCTCCAACGTCCATTTCTGCAGAGTCGTCAGCGCCGGCTCCTCCTGAGATCGCTGCGAGCGCAGTATCAGGGTGTGATGCACCAATTAGCAATGCAGGCATTACAATTTACTTATACAGAGCGGCAACGCGCGTTCATGGTCAGCACGCTCAAGCCGCCTCGGCGCGGCGGTGCCATGCTGGCAGGTCAGTCGATCCGCTGCCCGGTGAGCGAAGACGCTGACGCGTCGCAGTGGCTGGCCGAAGACGTGGTTCGGGATCTCATCTAAAGGACGTCGATCAATGCGCGCATCGCTCCAAAGCCACCCGCAACCTCAATCGTGCCAGGCGAGGACTGCCGGCAAGCATGACCTTCATCGCGCCCCTTTACTGTCTCTGGCAGTGCTCGCCGTCATGTCGCTTGGAGGATGCGCCACCACGCCCCCGGCGACGGGTCATCTCATTGAAGGCCCTGTGCGCCTAGGCGAGATGGCAGCGGTCGATGGTCCCAGGGTACGGCCCGACCGAGTCGTCGAAGACAGCCGTTGCCCTACTGATGTTCAATGCATCGTGGAAGGCCGACTGATCGTACGTGCGACGGTGCTGGGTGGTGGCTGGTCCAGACAGGTTGACCTTACGTTAGGCATTCCGGTGCCTATTGCCGATGGCATGTTGACGCTGGTGGAGGCCACGCCCGTGCCCATCGCCCCGCAAACCGCCGACCGCTCTGCGGCGCGCTTCACCTTTACATTTCAAGGCGGTCGCTAGCCAAGCATGTCCTCAGGCTAACGATCCGCCTCTTGCATCAGCCGCCACGTCCCGCTGGCTCGAAGTTGTCCGCCCTCCCTTCGCTAAATAGCTCATCGCAGCCGAATGCACTGGATTGCCGCTGCAAAGCCCAATCAGCTAGTCGGACTCGATAAGATCCCGCAACCATTACCGCAGCGATTGAAAGGTGTCTCGGAGGTGGTCGACAAATGCCGGCGGATTTTCCATCGCAGCAAAATGCCCGCCCCGCTCTGCCTCTGCAAAAAAGCGCAGATCTGCGAAGCGTCGTTCTGCCCAGCGCCGCGAAATGCGTACTTGTTCTCCGGGAAACATGCTGATCCCGGTTGGCGTGGGCATCGGGTGCATGGGCATCGCAGTCCCAGCTTCCTGCGCAGCTTCCCAGTAAAAACGCAACGAGCTGGGCCCGGCATTGGGGAGCCAGTACAGCATGATGTCGTCGATGAGATGGTCCAGCGCGATCACGTTTTCCGGTTCGCCGCCGCTTTGGGAAACATCCTGGAAGAGCGCATAGATCCATGCGGCAATGCCGGCTGGAGAATCAGCCAGGCTAAACCCCACCGACTGCGGTCGTGTGCTTTGCAGGTGCATGTAGCCTGAAAATTCTCTCTGATAGCGCTTGGCATCGTCGAGCATCCGCTGCTCTGCTGGCGTGGCGTTGGCAATTTCTTCGGCGCTCGGGTCGAACATCACCATGTTCAGATGGATGCCCACCAAGCCGGGCGGCTGCATGAACCCAAGCGCGGTCGTGATCGCGCTGCCCCAATCGCCGCCCTGGGCGGTCCAGCGTTCGCCATAACCCAGCCGGCGCATCAGTTCGACCCATGCCGCAGCCGTTCGCCCCACTCCCCAGCCGCGGAAGGTGGGTTTCCCAGAGAAACCAAAGCCGGGCAACGATGGGATCACCAGATGAAACGCATCCGACGCCTTCCCGCCGTAGGCCACCGGGTCAGTCAGTGGGCCGATCACGTCGCGAAATTCCAGAATCGATCCCGGCCATCCATGCGTCAACAGCAATGGAAGCGCGCCCGGCTCCGGTGAACGCACATGCAGGAAATGGATATCCAGTCCGTCAATGGCCGTGCGACTGCTATTCCAGCCATTGAGCAACCGCTCGGTGGCGCGCCAGTCGTAGCCCGTCCGCCAGCGCTCGACCAGGCGTCGAATGCGCGCCGATTGTGGGCCCTGGCTGTGATCACTCACGGTTTCCGGACTGGGCCAACGCGTGTGCCCAAGACGTTGGTTGAGATCATCCAGCTCAGCCTGCGCGATGTTGATCCGAAACGGTGTCATGCCGTCAGTCATCTCAAGCCTCCGGTGCGTAGGTGTTCGCCAAGGTCTGGCGAGCTGACTGCCACGCGCGCGCGCCGTAGCGATCATTATCCAGATGGATCAACTTGCCGCGTCCACTCATCATGTCGCGCAGGTATTGCATGCCTTGCCAGGGTGGGAACGGGTCATCGCTGGTCGGCGTCAATGCGCGCACGACGCGGATGATGGCCGACATCGTGCCGATTCCGCCTGGCCTGAGGGTGCGATATCGCTCGCCCGTGAGCTCGGTGAGCAGGTGTGCGATGTCGTTGGGCGAAATGCTGTTGCCGGCAATCCGCAGATCGCGTGGAGCATTGGGATCCAGCGCCGCCGCTGCCGTGTAGCGGGCGACATCGTCTTTGGCAGTGAAATCGAGTTTCTGGTCTGCGTCGCCAAAATGCAGGACCCGGCGGCCCGGTACAACCAGGCGCGCACTGCCCTCAAGCAATTCCAGAAAGCCGCCACACAGAATCGATGTGGCCGAAATGGGCGTGGCGTTCAGTTGCTCTCTGAAGCGGCGCCGCAGGTCCAGATTGCGATTGTCGCCTGGCCGCGTCTTCGTGTAGTCCAGCGAGAAATCGGACGGAACAAAACGCGGGACGCCCGCAGAAACCGCTGCATGCAACAGGTTTCCCTGTTGACCCAACATGACCTCTTCCAAGCCGTTCAGTGCGCAAACCACACAGTCCGCGCCCATGAGCGCCTCGCGTAACCGCTCGGCGTCGTCGAGCTCAACATGTCGAACCTGGATGCCCTGCCCCTCCAACGACGCGACGCGGCTCTTCCCTGCCCCGTGCCGCACCAGTGCAACCACGGCCGCGCCCTGATCTTTCAGGGCCACCGCGATCCGGTAACCGAGATCGCCGGTGGCTCCAGCAACAACGACCTGCGAACTCGTCTGTGTGTTCACCACGTGCTTCTCGCTTGAGTCTTCGGGTGCCGAAAGCGGCGGGCAGCCAACGCACCAGGGGGCAGCAGCGCCCTGTTACATCGGCTCTCATGCATCGTGCTGGCGGGAAAGACCATGCAGCGAACAACTGAACGATATCGTTCAGTTGTTGAAAGCACAAGTGGCGTGTAACGTTTCGTCGATGAAGGCGGTCAAGCAAAAATCCAAAGGCGGCAGGCCGCCACCCGATAAAGCCGGCGATGTCGATCGGCGGCTTCTGGATGCGGCACTACAGCTCTTCCTGGAACGCGGCTTCGAGCACACTTCATGCGACGACATCGCGCGACTGGCAGGTGCCGGCAAGGCCAGCCTGTACGCGCGCTATGCCAACAAGGACGCCATTTTCGAGGCAGTGATTCGCCGTGATGTGCAGACACAGCCCCTGCCAGCCGCCCCCAGCGCCCCGCTGGATCTTGAGGGGCGGCTGAGGCTCGCAGGTCGAGGAATACTTGCGCACGCGTTGCAGCCGCAGACCGTGGCGATGATGCGCTTGGTCGTCGGCACCTCCATCCGGGCGCCGGAGCTTGCTGCGGAGGTCAACCGCATCGGCTGGGAAGGCGGGCTGCAACGTGTGCGCATGGCGATCCTCGATGGCCAAGATCAACCCGCCGATCCCTCTGCGTTGGCAGGCCACTTCGTCGATCTGGTGTTTGCGCCGCATCAACTTCGTGCGCTGCTGGGAGAACACCCGGCACGCCTGATCGACTCCGCAGCAGAGCGCGTGGAGTGGGCGCTGGGACTGCTCAGCGCTGCAGGCCAGCTAAAGACGAAACGTCCGCGCTGAGACGCGCTCAGCGCCCGCAAACAGGCTCGGGGCTTTGGAGCGCCTGCCGGTCGATTGCTGGCGCCGTCAGGTCGGCACGAACGCTATCGCGATTACTGCCGCCCTCTTCTCACGATCGACCGATGCCGCATGCAGTCGCCCGGCATGATCATGTGGAGGGCTCCGCCGGGTTTGCGGCTGCACTCCTGCGGGCAGCCACATACGCCATCACCCAGGTAAAAAAGATCGGGGTGAACACGACACCAAGCGTACTGGCCGCCAGCATGCCGCCGATCACGCCGGTACCCAACGCATTCTGGCTCGCTGCACCCGCACCGCGTGCGATCACCAGCGGAATCACGCCGAGAATGAAGGCCAGCGACGTCATCACAATCGGGCGAAAGCGCAGCCTGGCCGCCTGCATTGCAGCGTCCGGCACGCGCGCGCCCTGCGCATGCAGTTCCTTGGCGAATTCCACGATCAAAATCGCATTCTTGGCGGCCAGGCCGATGATGGTGATCAGGCCGACCTTGAAGTACACATCGTTGGAAAGGCCGGCCACCCACACCGCGGCGGTTGCGCCAATCGCGCCGATCGGCACGATCAGCATCACCGAAAACGGAATCGCCCAACTCTCGTACAGCGCGACCAGCAGCAGAAACACCACCAGCAAGGCCAGGCCGAGCAGCAGTGGCGCCTGTGTGCCGGCAGCTTTTTCTTGATACGACAGTGCAGACCATTCGTAGCCGATGCCCTGGGGAAGCGCAGTCGCCAGGCGTTCCATTTCCGCCAGCGCGTCGCCCGAGCTGATGCCTGGCGCAGCCTCGCCGGTGAGATTGACCGACGCATAGCCGTTGTAGCGGGCAATCTGCACCGGCCCCTGCTCCCACCGTTGCGTGGTGAACGCCGTCAACGGCACCTGCTTGCCGGTGCTGCTGGTGACAGACAGCGTGTCCAGTGATTGGGGCGTGGCGCGATCGCTTGCATTGCCCTGTACCACCACCCGTTGCAGACGACCGCGGTTGACGAAATCGTTGACGATCGTCGAGCCGAACGCGCTGGACAGCACCTCCATCGCGCTCTGAAAGCTCACGCCCAGCGCTTCGGCTTTGCCGCGATCCACTTCCAGGCGCAGCTGCGGCGCATCGGCAAGACCTTCCACCATCGCGTATGCCAGCTTGGGCGACTGATTGGCCGCATGCAGCAACTGGTTCACCGACTGCATCAGCGCGTCTCGCCCAAGATTGCCGCGGTCCTGCACGCGCAGCGAGAAACCGCCGGAATTGCCCAGGCCTTCGATCGGTGGCGGCATCACGGCCATGATGGTCGCGTCGCTGATGCGTCCCAGCGCCGCGTTGGCGGCCGCCACTTCGCTGGCCACCGATTCGCTGTCGCCGCGTTCGCTCCAGTCTTTCAGTGACGGAAAGGCCATGGCCGCATTGGCGCCGCTTCCGGAGAAACTGAAACCGTACACCAGCGTCACGTCCTGCATGCTCGGCCGCGCGGCGAGGTAATCGTTGACCTGTTGCCCGGCCGCGCGCGTACGGCTGTAGCTGGCGCCGGGCGGCAACTGCATGTCCACGATCATGTAGCCCTCGTCTTCCTGCGGTACGAAGGCCTCCGGCAGCCGCACGTATGCCAGCCCAAGCGCGCAAAGCAGCACGGCGTACACCAGCATGTAGCGCCCGGCACGGCGCACCAGGCGATGGTTCAAACGATCGAAACGCGACGTCAGCACGCTGAAGTTGCGGTCGAACCAAGCGAAGAATCCCTTCTTCTCATGGCGGCCGTCGATGGGTACCAGGAACGTCGCGCACAGCGCCGGTGTCATGGTCAGCGCCAGGAAACCGGAAAACAGGATCGAGACGGCGAGCACTGCGGAGAACTGTCGGTAGATCACGCCGACCGAACCGCTCATGAAGGCGAGCGGCAAAAACACTGCGGTGAGCACCAGGGTGATGCCGACGATCGCACCGCCCACCTGCGTCATCGCCTTGATCGAGGCATCGCGCGGCGACAGGCCTTCCCCGGCCATCAGGCGCTCGACGTTCTCGACCACCACAATCGCATCGTCCACCAGGATGCCGATCGCCAGCACCATCGCGAACATGCTCATCATGTTCACCGAGAAACCCAGCAGCTTCATCATCGCGAACGTGCCCAACAGGCACACCGGCACCACGATCGCCGGGATCAAGGTATAGCGGATGTTCTGCAGGAACACGAACATCACCAGGAACACCAGCGCCATCGCTTCGAGCAAGGTATGAAGCACCTTCCTGATTGCCACATTGACGAAGGTCGAACTATCGAAGGGCACCGAGTAGGTGATGTCTGCCGGAAAACGCTGCGAGAGTTCCTGCAGGCGCTGGCGCACCGCCGCCACGGTGGCGACCGCATTGCCGCCTGGCGCCAGCTGCACCGCCGCGCCGGCGGCCGGGCCACCGTTTTCCTGCACATCGAACTGGTAGTTCTCCAATCCAAGTTCCAGCTTCGCCACGTCCGACAGATGCACCACCGCGCCATTGGTCTGGGCACGCAGGATGATCTGGCCAAATTCCTGCGGCGATTCCATCAGGCCGCGCACCACCAGCGTGGTGGTCAATTCCTGATCATGCGCGCCTGGGCGTTCGCCCAGGCTACCGGCTGCCACTTGCAGGTTTTGCGCACGGATCGCGTTATTGACGTCGACAATGCTCAGCCCATAGCCGCGCAATGCCTGGGTGTCCACCCACACCCGCATCGCCGCTTCGGCGCCGAAGAACTGCACGCGTCCCACGCCGGGAACACGGCGGATCTCGTCGTTGACCACTCTGGCCGCGTAGTCGTTCAGGCGCACCACGTCCTGCGCGGCGGTCGCATCCTTGTAGACCAGCGAATACAGCATCAGGAAGCCGGCAGTGGTCTGTTCGACCTGCAAGCCAAGTTGCGTCACCGCTGCCGGCAGTCGCGATTCGGATTGACGAATGCGGTTCTGCACGTCCACCTGGGCGATGTTGGGATCGGTGCCGGGCTGGAACGTGATGGTGATCTGCGCACTGCCGTTGGAGCTGCTGGAGTCGTAATACAGCATGTCGCGCGCGCCGTTGAGCTCCTGCTCGATGACACTGGTCACCGCGTCGTTGACGACCTGGGCCGACGCGCCGGGATAGGTGGCAGAAATGCTGATCTGCGGCGGCGCCACTTCCGGATATTTTTCGACAGGCAAGGTGCGCAATGCCAGCAGGCCGGCGAGCGAGATGAAAATCGCAACCACCCACGCGAAGTTGGGGCGGTCGATAAAGAATCGGGACATGGACGGTCACCGGGGCGCCACGCGCCCGCACAGGCGGAATGAAGAGTGGTTCAGTGCGCGGCGTTCAACACGGCACCAGGCTGGATCCGCGTCGCGCCTGAGGCGATGTAGCGCTCACCGGCCTTCAGGCCTTCGAGTATCTGCCAGTCGGTGCCGACCATCGCGCCGGTTCGGACATCGCGCAGTTCGGCCCTGCCGTCGGCGCCCACGACCATCACCGCAGCGCTGCCGCCCGGTCGCCGCTGAATCGCCCGCTGCGGCACATAGACCGCGTCGCTGGCGGTACCGTTCGGCGTGCGCACGCGCACGAACATCCCCGGCAGCAACAGGTTGTCGCGATTGTCGAATTGCGCGCGCAGCGACACCGTATCGGTTGTTTCGTCCACCCGCATGTCCGCGAACAGCAGGTCGCCCTCTCGTGTCTCGCCGAGCTCAGGAATGTCGATGACGACCTTGAGCGGCGCCTCGCCTTTGCGGGCGCGACCGCGCAACTTCAGCGCTTCGGCGACCGGACGATTGAAGTCGGCGAAGATCGGATCGAGCTGTTGTATCAGCGCCATTTCTGTCGCCTCGCCCCCCTGCCCGACCAGCGCGCCCTCGGTGACCAGCGCCCGCCCGATGCGGCCGTCGATCGGCGCACGCACCGTGGCGAAGCCCAGCTCCAGTTGCGCGGTTTTCAGCGCCGCACGCGCCGACGCCACGGCTGCCTGGGTGCTTTTGAAATTGCTGCGGGCGGTGTCGAAATCCTGCCGGCTGATCACCTGCCGCTGCACCAGTTGCTGGCTGCGTTCGAACTGGGCGGCGGCATTTTCCAGCTCGGCGTCGCTACGCCTCAGCTCCCCGCGTGCGCGCGCCACCGCGGCCTCGAACGGCGCGGGGTCGATCTGAAACAACACCTGCCCTGCCCTGACGTCCGAACCTTCTTCGAACCGGCGTGCCAGCACCACGCCGGCCACGCGCGCACGAACCTGCGCTACGCGCATCGGCGAAACACGGCCGGGCAGATCGGTGGTCTGCAATACCTTGCGCGCCTGCGCGGTGGCGATTTCCACCGCTGGTGCAACCGAAGACTCAGCGGGTGGAGCGGCTTTGCCGCAGGCGGCCAGTGCGAACGGAAGGAAAGCGCACAGCGGAAAGAAACGGTAAGCGCGTTGGGCTGTCACAGCGCGGGGTCCAAAGGATGACGCGGGAATGATGCTCCATAGATCCTTATGAATCAAATATGATTCATAAGGATCATTTCCAAAGAACCTGTATCATCCCTGCTTCACTCGTTTTTCAAGCGTATGAGCCAGGACGACCAACGCCTTATCCGCCTGCTGGCCGCAACGCTGACCCGCCGCCCACGCAGCAATCTCACCGAACTGGCCGCCGGCGCGGGGATCAGCCGCGCGACGCTGTACCGCTTTGCCCCGACCCGCGCGGCAATCGTGGAAAAGGTCACCGCCGAAGCGTGGCTGCGTCTGCAGGCGGCCCTGCCCGACGACGACGCCCTGCCCGATCCCATGGCAAGCCTGCGACGCATGACGCACGCCTTGGTGGAAGACCTGGATCTGGTCATCTACATCGTCAACGAGATGGGCATGGAGGGCGCCGAACGCGGCAACACCTATTACGCCGCGCCGGAGTGGGAGTCGTTCCAGGCGCATCTGGATGCTTTCTTCTTGCACGGCCAGCAGCGCGGCGTGTTCGGTATCGAAATGCCGGCGTCCTGGTGGAGCGACTTCTACCTCTCGTGCCTGTTCGGAGCCGGTTGGGCAGTGGCCACCGGCCGTCTGGCACAGGCATCGGTCGTACGTGCGGTCCTGACCTCGTTTTTGGAAGGCGCACGTTCCGGTTCGAGAGTGCAATCTCCCTAGCCGCGAGCCGCTGGCGCCACCGTCACCGCCAGCCGGAACACCACGCGATGTATCGCGTTTCCGCAGGTTGAGCGATCGGTTTTTATCGAGGCGGCAAACCGGTTCGCCGGTGGCCGGCACGGTCTGCGGCCGATGGACGAGCGTCCCCCCGCATCATGCGCTCTCGGCGGCTGATGCAGACAATGCATGTCCACGCGCCCGGAGGCGCGCAAGCGCACCGTGAAGCGAAGGGGCGCAGGGCCGATCTGTGCACTCAGGCAGACATCGCCGCACGCCATCGCGCGTCACGCTCACCCGCCGTTATGGGGCAGCGCGCCCTTGTCTTCCTGCAACTCACGCTTGAACGGCACGTCCGGCGGTGGGCGTGCGATAGCCGGTTGATCGTTGAGATTGGGGTCGCTCAAGCCGCAACCGCCGCCGAATTGCAGCAGGGACACCACGCAACTGATCTTGGTGGTCGTGCCAGGAATCGGAATCTCGATCTTCTTCAGGCCGCGCCGCACCCATTCCTGCAGCAGCGTCTGGTTCGGCATCCAGTACTTGTCCAGCGATGTCGGCGTGTAGCCGTACGGCGGACGTTTAAGCCAGGTGCCGCCCTGGGCAATCTGGTCGCGGGTCCAGGTATCGGTCTCGCTGCCTGGTGGTCCGCGGTCACCTGCACCCTGGCCGGCATCACCGGCTCCGGTGGCCACCTTGATGCTGCCATCGGCATTGAACATGCCGTTGCGCTGGGTGTTGCCACCCGTCGTGTCGCCTTGCCGATTGCGGTCGGACTTGCTCCAGTCGTCGGCGTTGGCGGCCACGTCCCACCCGCCGCTGCGATCGGCAGGCGCCGGGCCGGCATGACCGCTGGCGGCTGGCTTGGCGGGCGACGATGCAGCAGTTGGCGCGCTGCTGGAACGTTCGGACCGGACAGGACTGGCCTGCGACTGTGCAGGTTGCGCGGCTGCTTGCGCGGTTGGCGCCGCCACGGTGGCCGGCCGCGGTTCGGGAGTCGCAGGCGTCGCTGCCACTGGCGCAGGCGCCGGATCCGGCACGTTCGGCAGCTCTGCGGGACGCACCGCAACGTCAGGCATGCGCACGGTCGGCGAGATCTCACGCAGGCGCGCAGCCGGCGCGGCGATTTGCGGGCGCTCGGGGATGACGATGTCGCGCTCGCGCACTGTTGGCGCAGCGGCAGAGCGCACCGCCACATCCGTGGCCGGACGCTGCAGTTCGCGCACCTGCGGGCGTTCGGTCACCGTCTGGATGTCGCGTTGACGCACTTCAATCTGCGGCGCCGCCCGCTCGATCGCACGCGGCGTCAGCGTGATCGTTGGCGGCGGTGGGACGACGAAGTCGTTGGTGGCGACCGGGGTTTCGGTGACCTGCAGCGGCGATTCGATCGTCACCGGCGGCACCTGCACCGTCACCTGCGGAATATCCGCGGTGACGGGTTCGCTGGCCGCTTGCACCGGTTCCGGCGCATGTTCTGGTACCTGGGCCGTATCGGGGCGCTCCACAGGGTCGGTTGCTGGCTGCGCTGGCGTCGGTGCCGGCGATGCAGCCGGTTCGCTCTTCGCCGCCGATGCACCCGCGTGCGCTGGCGAAGACGCCGCAGCTGCAGCAGCCTGCGTCGATGCCTCGGCCGCAGGTTGACCTTCCCCGCCGCCCTGCTCTTCAGCCCCTTCGCCGATCAAGGTCATGCGCACCCGCGATTCGTCGCCGGGCTTGGTTTCTTCCGGCGCCCAGCGCACGGTGACCACCCAGATGAGCAGCGCACCAAAACCGAGGTGGATGAGAAAACTGCCGAGCACCGCCAGCCAGTGCTGCCGACGCTGATCCTTCGGCCGCGGGTCCCAGTGTTGCCACCACAGGCTGCGGAACGCCTGGAATGGCGACAGCAGGGAGACGCCGGCCACATCGCGCCGATCCGGTTGCCCACGTGCCAACAGCACATCCATGACGTGGTCATCGTTGAATGGCGCAGCCGCGTGCTTGCGGTTGCCCATCCAGATGCCCCAGCCATACGGAAGGCCGGTGCGCCGATCCAGAATGAGCTTGCCGGGCATGCGCGCGCGCAGTGCCTGCAGCAGATCGGCAGCCGTTGTCACCGGTGGCGCGGAATCAGGCCGCGCTGTCGCGCGGAATGTAGGGAGCGTCGCCGGTGGCGTGGTCGGTCGCATCGCGCACCGCAGTCACGCCGGGCACGCGCCCCATCAAGGTCTTTTCGATGCCCTGCTTCAAGGTCACGTCGGCCATGCCGCAGCCGTGGCAACCGCCGCCGAAGCGCAGCAACACCACGCCGTCGGCGGAGACTTCCTGCACGGCCACGCGCCCGCCATGCGATGCCAACTGCGGGTTGATTTCGTTTTCCACCACCCAGCGCACACGCTCCACCATCGAAGCCGACTCTGCGGGCGCTTCGCCCTTGATCTTGGGCGCCTTGATGGTGAGCTGCTGGTTGCCGGTAGACTGGGTGACGTAGTCGATTTCGGCCCCGTCCATCCACGGCACGCTGGCAGCGACGACATACAAGGTGAAACCATCGCAGTCGATCGCCCATTCGTCGCCGCTCAGGTCCGCCGGTTCGGCGAACTCAAGCCGGGCGTCGGCACGTGGGGTACCCGCATCCACCGCGCTCAGGCGCACGCCCATGCCGGGCACGCCCTCGCGTTCGATGAGCTTGCGGAAATAGGTCTGGGCTTTGTCGGATATCTGGATCATGCGGGTTATTCTACCGCCCAAAGCGCCCTCGCTCATGGAACACCGTGATCCTGGTGGGCGCGCCGTCCGCCACCCCTGCGAGACCGTCATGACCGATCTGATTCCCCTGGAGCAGGCCCACTGCCTCCCGCGCAAAGGCAGCGACCACAAGCTGGGCGAGGCGCGCCTGGCCGAGCTGCTGCCGCAGGTGCCCGGCTGGGAGCTGGCCGAGGCCGGCATGGCGCTCACGCGCACGTTCCGCTTCGCCGACTATTACCGCACCCTGGCCTTTGTGAATGCGCTGGCCTGGATCGCCCATCGCGAAGACCACCACCCCGACCTGGGCGTGCATTACGACCGCGTCGTGGTGCGCTATTCCACCCATGACGTGGGCGGACTGAGCGAAAACGACTTCATCTGCGCGGCCAAGACCGGGCAGCTCTACGATCAGGGAATCACTGCATGAACATGTATCGCGCCGCGTTCGCCGGCCTCGTCGTCGCCACCGGCCTTGCTGGCTGCGGCAAGTCGCCACAGCAGGCCGCCGCGCCCACCGTCGCGCCCACCGAGCTGGCTGCCCTGAAGACGCCACCGCCGGAATATTCGCCGCAGCTGGCCTGCGCCGGTGTGGGCGGCACGACCGTGCTGCGGGTCGTGGTCGGCACCCAGGGCACGCCGACCGATGTCTCGGTGGCACAGAGCAGCGGCCAGCCCGTGCTCGACGAAGCGGCCCTGACGCGCGTGCGCGAGTGGCAGTTCAAGGCCGCCACCCGCAATGGCCAGGCCGTGCCGCAGACCATCCAGGTGCCGGTCTCGTTCAAGCCGCCGGTGCCGCGTCCGAACGAATGTTTCGCCATCGAGGAACGCGCACGCCGCGGCGGCTGAGGACAGCGCAGGTCGGTGACGCCTTATTCCTGCACGGCATAAGCGCATCGACACCAGCGCATGAGCAACAGCGCCTTGTTCGCGCGCTTGAGTGTCGCCCCTGCCTGACGCTGGCGCAGAGGCGCTGCTTTTCGTCTTCGACACCACGTCTTCGTCATCGCGGCATGGCCATCCTGCTTCCGCGGAGGGGTGTGCGTATCTGGCGAGCTGCAGTTGCCACGCTCTCCGCAGGAAGTTCTTCATTCCACGAGGACGTCGCGCCACATGCTTGCAGTGTCATCACACAATCTCTGGATCGCGCTTGCGGTCACGCTGGCGGCCGGGCTGGCAACCGGGCTCGGCAGCCTCATGGTGGTGTTCGCCAAAAAGCCCAATCCGCGCCTGTTGGCATTCGGCCTGGCCTTCGCCGGCGGCGCCATGGTGTACGTGTCGCTCACCGAGATCCTCAACAAGTCGATCGCCGCGTTTTCCCAGGCCTACAACGACAAGCTCGGCTTTACCTTCGGTACCCTGACCTTTCTGGGCGGCATGCTGCTGATCATGCTGATCGACCGCCTGGTGCCGAATCCGCACCAGAGTTTGTCCAGCGACGATCCGCAGTTTCGCGAAGACAACCGGGCCTATATCCGCCGGGTTGGCCTGATGACCGCCGTCGCGATCACTGCGCACAATTTCCCGGAAGGATTGGCGACTTTCTTCGCCACGCTTGAAAGCCCGGCGGTCGGCATGCCGCTGGCGTTCGCGATCGCCATCCACAATATTCCCGAAGGCATCGCGATCGCGGTGCCGGTGTATTTCGCCACGCGCAACAAGTTCTATGCGGTGGGCGCCAGCCTGCTCAGCGGGTTGGCCGAACCGGTCGGTGCAGGCATCGGATATCTGGCCTTGTCCAGCGTGCTCTCGGATGCGGTCTTCGGCACCGTGTTCGGGCTGATCTCCGGGGTCATGGTGTTTCTGGCGCTGGACGAATTACTGCCGGCTGCCAAGCGCTACGCCCAAGGTCACGAGACCGTGTATGGCCTGGTCTCGGGCATGGGAACGCTGGCGATCAGCCTGGTGTTGTTCCGTTTCGCAACGCCGTGAAGCGCGTCATGCGCGGGCATCACCACTCGTGATGGACTGGCGCGAAGTCTGTTGCAGCAAGTGCAGACAATGCCGCTTCAGAAGCCCGATCGCTGTGTTGCCCGTGACGAGCCGACGCGCCCGCCCGCCTGAAATCAACCGCATGCCACGCAGCGCACCTGCGTGAGGTGCTGTTTCCCGCATGTCTGCTGAACACCGTCGCGCCTGGTCGACTGAAGCCAAGTTCTAGAAAGGTTCCAGACATTCAAGCCGGCGCATGGTACGCGCGTCATCAACGCACACACAGCGAGGTGCCGTATGCAACGCACATGGTCACAAGGGCGCCTTGCCTTGGCGCTGTCGATCGCATCCACTGGCCTGATTGCACTCGGCGGCTGCCAACGCACCGACGCACCGGCGCCGGCCGCCGCCGAGCCTCCGCCGCCTCCCAGCGCGATGGCAGCGCCGGCTTACACGCCGCCCACGGCGGACCAGCTTTACCAACTTGTCGCGCCGATTGCCCTGTTTCCAGACAAGTTGCTGGCGCAAACCTTGGCGGCGTCGGTGTATCCCGATCAAGTGGTCACCGCACAGGAATGGCTACGCAGCAATAGCGGTTTGAGCGCTGCAGATCGCGCGCAGGCCACGGTGTCGCAATCGTGGGACCCGAGCATCAAGGCACTGACCGCCTTTCCCGACGTGGTGGCCCAACTGGCTGGCAATCTGGATTGGACGCGTGCGCTCGGCGATGCCTACGCCCACGATCCCAACGATGTGCTCAACGCGGTGCAGATCATGCGCCAACGCGCCCAGGCCAGCGGCCATCTGCACAGTACGCCGCAACAGCAAGTGCAGGTGGCGCGCCACGTGGTGGTGACGCCCATTCTGGATGAGGGCCGCATCCCGCCGCCCTCGCAGGTGATCACCATCGAACCAGCGCAACCGGATGTGGTGTACGTGCCGCGCTACGATCCCGGCGTGGTCTACGGCGCGCCGGTCGATGTCTACAGGGAGTATCGCTACCGCCCGGTCCGCTGGTACGACGAAGGCGACGTCGTCACCACCGGCCTGGTGTCCTTCGGCGTCGGCGTATTGGTGGGCGGCGCACTCGAGCACCATCACGGTTGGTTCGGCTGGGCCGAGCCGGCGCCTGTCTGGCACCGCTGGGGCTGGAACAGCTGGGGTGTGGATTGGAACGCGCCGCCGGCCGCACCGCATTATGTGGTCTACCAGAACCATGTCTATGCGCCGCGCACCACCATCATCAACAACCGAAATACGTATGTCGATTCACGCTCGTACGTGAATCAGGATCAGCGCCATTGGTCCAATTCGACATCCGCGCCTGTGGCCGGGATGTCCCCAGCCAACTTCCATGCGGCGCAGGCGGCCGCTCTACCGGCAGCAGTCGCCAGCGCACGTGGGCTTGGTGCGTTTGCAGGAGCGGCCACGCCAGCGCCTTCGCCCGCCCAACTGCATCGCCCGCCCGACTATGCGCATCTGGCCACACCGCATTTCAATGCACAGATGCTGCAACCAGGCCGCCCGGTAACGCTGAACGCATCGCCGTCGCCGTCGTCGCATGCTGCGCCCCTGACAACTGCGGGCCATCCGATGCAGCCATTGCCCTCCGGGATGCGTTCGCCGCGCGTGCAAGTACCGGCATTCGCCTCGGCTGCAACGCCTGCACGGGTGAATGACTTGCAGGCCACACAACAGCACATGGCGCAGATGCACGCACAGTCGGGGGCAGCGCAGGAACAGGCAGCTGCAGCCAACCGCGCACATGCCGGCATGCCGCCGCGCGATGCATTTGCGAGCCGCGACGCCCGCGACAGCCAGTTCCGAGCCCAAGCCCAACCTGCGCAATGGAAGCCGCCCGTGCAAGAGCAGCGGCAGCTGGCGCCTCATCAGCAGTTTGCATCCGCGGCAGTGCCGCGTGTCGAACATGCGCAGCCGTCGCAGCCGCGTGACGAACCGCGCCCGGTCATGAAGGCAGAGCCGCAGCAGCGCATGCAGCGGATGGCGTCCTTCGCCCCGCCGCGTGCCGCTCCGACCCATCAGGCCGATATGCACCAGCAACGCCCGCATCCGTCGGCGCAGCCGCAACATCACGACCATCGCCACGAAGGCTGAGCCAGCCGCGCTGGCGCAGCCGCCATGGCTGCGTCAGCGACCGAGCTGGTCTAGGGCCTCGGCGAGCTCTGGCGCCAATGGCGCGCTCAACACGTACGGCGTCTTGCCGGCATCCAGTGCGAATTCCAGCGATGCGGCATGCAGGAACAGCCGCTTCAAACCAAGCTGGTCGCGTAGGCGCTTGTTGACGTCTGCCTCACCGTATTTCTCGTCGCCGGCCACCGGGTGCCCCAGGTGCTGGGCATGCACGCGAATCTGGTGGGTGCGACCGGTCTCGATGCGCACTTCGCAATAGGAATGGCCGCCGCGCCGTTCCAGCAACTTGAAATGGCTCAGCGACGGCTTGCCGATCGCATTCACCTGCACATGCCGCTCCCCTCCCTGGCGCAGGCCGATGTGCAGCGGCGCGTCCACGGTCATCACGCCGTCGGGCATGCGGCCCACCAGCAGGGTCAGGTAGCGCTTGGTGATGCCACGCCCTTCGACGCGGTCGTCTTCGCGCATCAGGGCCTGCAGCTCGGTCAGCGCCGAGCGCTTCTTGGCCACGATCAATAGGCCGGACGTATCGCGATCAAGCCGGTGCACCAGTTCCAGGCTCTGGTTCGGGCGCAGCGCCCGCAGCGTTTCAATGGCGCCAAAGCTGATCCCGCTGCCGCCATGGCTGGCAACCCCGGACGGCTTGTTCAGGGCAAGCAGGCGCGCATCCTCGAACACGATTGCCGCTTCCAGCCGCGCCATGAATGATGACGGCGGCGCTGCCTTGTCGCCCTCTTCGTTGATGCGCACCGGCGGAATCCGCACTTCTTCGCCGCCCTCGAGCTTGCGTTCGGCCTTGGCACGCCCGCCATTCACGCGCACCTGGCCGCTGCGCACCAGCTTGTAGATCAGGCTACGCGGAGCGCCCTTGAGCTGGCCAAGCAGGAAATTGTCCAGCCGCTGCCCAGCACGGTCTTCCGGAACTTTGAGAATGCGCACGCCGACGCGGTCGGCCGGCGGCTTGGGGGGCTGGGGGTCGGTCATCTGGCTCTTTATTCTGTTACACTCGGCGAGCGAGATAAGGGTTTGATTTTGTTGGAAGTTGATTGGCCAGAAGCCTGACTTTCGATGATTCCGGCACAGTGCGCGACCACCGCCCCCGGGGCGGCCATGTTAGCGGCTCACCGGCCTACCCGGCCATCGCCAGCGGTTTTTGACCGCTGCGCTGAACATGTCCCGTGCGCTGCCCCGGTTCGTCCGGACGCGGCTGCCGGCCCTGAAACACCTATAAAACTTAAACAAGCGCTCCCGCGGCCTGCCGTGGTGTTGCAGCGCTGGAAACTCTGGTCAGGCCTGTCCGCGCGTTGCGCGAAGGGCCGACAAGCTGTTCCAGAGGCGAAACGTCACGGCGTTCCGCGCGGTAGAGCGCGTGAGGAACGCAACAATGAAGCGAATGCTGATCAACGCAACGCAGGCCGAAGAGCTGCGCGTGGCGATTGTGGACGGCCAGACCCTGTACGACATCGACATCGAACAGCCGTCCAAGGAACAAAAGAAGTCCAACATCTACAAGGGCCGTATCACCCGGCTAGAGCCTTCCCTGGAAGCGGCGTTCGTGGACTATGGCGCCGAGCGTCATGGCTTCCTGCCGCTGAAGGAAATTTCCCGCGATTATTTCCAGGCCGGCGTCGACCATAACAAGTCGACCATTCGTGAGCTGCTGCGCGAAGGCCAGGAAATCGTCGTGCAGGTGGACAAGGAAGAGCGTGGCAACAAGGGCGCCGCCCTGACCACGTTCATCTCGCTGGCCGGCCGCTACATGGTGCTGATGCCCAATTCGCCGAGCGCCGGTGGCGTTTCGCGCCGCATCGAGGGCGAAGACCGTGCCGCGTTGAAGGAAGCGCTGGACAAGCTCGACATTCCTGACGACATGGGCGTGATCATCCGCACTGCCGGCGTGGGCCGCGATGCCGAAGAACTGCAGTGGGATCTGGACTACCTGCTGCAGACCTGGAAGGCGATTGCCGAAGCTGCGCTGAGCAAGCCGGCCGCGTTCCTGATCTACCAGGAATCGCGCCTGATCATCCGCGCCCTGCGCGACTACCTGCGCGCCGATATCGGCGAGATCCTGGTCGATACGCCGGAGCTCTACGCCGACGCCCAGGAATTCATGAAGCAGGTGATGCCGCAGAGCCTGCGCAAGCTCAAGCACTACACCGACGATATCCCGCTGTTCAATCGCTTCCAGATCGAATCGCAGATCGAAGGCGCCTATGAGCGCAACGTGCGCCTGCCCTCGGGCGGCTCGATCGTGGTGGACCAGACCGAAGCGCTGACCGCCGTCGACGTGAGCCGGTTGCTGTTGGCGTCGAAGAAGGTCTGCGTGCCGACCAGGCGCACCGTCAGGCCGCGGTCGTCGAGCTCGAAGCTCACGGTGTCGTCGAGGCCCTGGGCGACGAGCCCTTCGCCGTGCTGCTCGGCGACGATGAAGATGCCGTTGAGGACGTCCTTGACGATGTTCTGCGCGCCGAAACCCAGACCCGCGCCGATCGCCGCGGACAGCAGCGTGAATGACGCGAGGACGCCGGGATTGAGGATGAAGACGATCGTGAG
>JAAIGE0100398055.1_pt1 | contig 31419 bp, 28 predicted proteins | sample 6487951 | NCBI WGS metagenome assembly JAAIGE01 (sample SAMN13974128, study PRJNA590717) | phyllosphere metagenome | biome: tomato field; feature: multiple bacterial spot infested tomato fields; material: tomato leaves; isolation source: leaves from tomato fields | host: Solanum lycopersicum ...
ACGAGCGAGCTCTAAGGCGACCAGCCGTTTCTGAGAAACGCCGAAGCGCTCCGGCGCTCGACCTCTGCAATAATAGGTACATTGCAGCGGCGGCCTGGCTTAAAGCCCCCGGACCGAGCGCGATGGGGGATGGGATAACGTCGCTTGAGCGATCTTCTCACAAGAAACGTGATCTAGCGCTTTCACGTTTTAGCCTTACGCGCTCTGCAGCATCGGCGCTAAGATCTGAAGCGAGCTTCGAAAAATCGCGATGGGTACACTGAATTGATCACATCGCGCTTTCAGCGCCTTGAGGTGGCGCGAGGTTCGAGTGCATCCAGTGCATCAGCATTATCCCTCCCCCAGCCATAGAGCATCTCTACGGGCTCGACGAAACGATTGCCTAAATCGGTCAATCGATATTCGACGGCCGGTGGTCTTGTTGAATGCACATGGCGCGAGACCAGACCTGAACGCTCCATCTCCTTCAAAGTTTGCGTGAGCATTTTCTTTGAGATGCCCGGCAGGCTACGTTCCAACACGCCGGTCCTGGCTGTACCTTGGTGAAGCTTGTGCAGCGTATGCAGGATCATGCTCGTCCATTTCGTCGAGAAAAGCTCCAGCACCCGGCGGGGCGCGCAGTCCTCGCGCCACTCTTCCTCATCGCTGCCCGGCCTCATGTAGTCACCTCTTGGTATCTATGTCCCCAACTGGTGCCGTCTGGATGTCGAGCGCCTAGATGCCCAACTCTAACGAGATCGCAAGTGGAGTATCATCATGGTTAGAACAGCATTGGTCGTTGGTGCAAGCGGGATCGTCGGCGGCGCGACCTCAGAGCTTTTGCTGAAAGAAGGCTGGAGAGTCTATGGTCTGGCAAGACGTCCAAAGGATCACGCACAGATCATTCCCGTCGCTGCCGACCTGCAGGATGCGCGCCAAACAGCACAGGCGCTGAGCGATGTGAAGCCTGATGCCGTCTTCATCAGCACATGGGCGCGTCAGGAGACCGAGGCAGAAAATATCCGCGTGAACTCGTCCATGGTCCGGAATCTGCTGCATGGTCTGAGCCCGAGCAATCCCAACATGCACGTGGCGTTGGTCACTGGTCTGAAGCACTATCTCGGTCCGTTTGAGGCCTATGGCAATGGCACCTTGCCGCAAACCCCATTTCGTGAAGAACAGGGCCGGCTTGACGTCGAGAACTTCTATTATGCGCAGGAGGATGAGCTTTTTGCTGCCGCCAACCGTGATGGGTTTACCTGGAGCGTGCACCGTCCGCATACAGTCATAGGGCAGGCCGTTGGCAATGCCATGAACATGGGAACAACCCTTGCCGTCCAGCGGGGTGCCGTCGCTGTCGATGACGCGGCCGAGCAGGCCTTCGCCCACTTCCACGCCGCCGCGGCGGCGCGAGGGCACCACCCGGGCATTGGGCAGCAGGCCATGCAGTTCGGCGCTGGGCATCAGGTAGGTGCGTTCGCCGGCGAAGCCGACCACTTCAGCGTCGACCCAGCCGCCATCGACCTCGACCTTGCAGGTCGCGCCCATCGGCGCTTCGCAGCCGGTCGCTTCCAGGGTCAGGCCGACCGCGCGGCGCAGGATGCCTTCGCGGATCAGGGTGCGACCGGCGGTGGGCTCCAGGCCAAGGGTGCCCAGGCGCGTGGCCAGGCGCAGATTGCGTGCATCCAGCCAATCGGCCGGGGTGGCACCGAACAGGGCGCTCACAGGCCCGCTCCGGATTTGCGCATGACCGTCTCCAGCGCAGCCCGCAGGCGCGCGTCCAGGGTGCCGTCGATGCGCACGCTTTCGGCGTGCACACGCAGGTCGCCGCGGCTCAGGCTCATGTCCGGGGCCACGCGGGTGGTGCTGCTGGGCGCCAGATGCGGCAGCAGCGCGGTGATGTCGTCCGGGTGCAGGCGCACTTCGACCTCGCGGCCGGCGCCGCCAACCGCATCGACCGCCTCGCCGACCAGGTCGGCCAGCAGTTGCGGGTCGGCCTGGTAGGCACGGCCGACCAGCTGGCCGGCAATGCGCACGGCCAATTCGCCGAGCGCGCCGACCACTTCGTTTTCCAGCCGCGCCAGCGGGCGGGTGAAGTTGTCCAGAATGCCGTCGATCTGCGCGGTGAGGCGGCGCACTTCCGACTGGCCCTGGGCGAAGCCTTCGGCATGCCCACGCGCGAACCCTTCGTGCTGGGCGGCATCTTCGATGGCCTGGATCTCTTCCAGGGTCGGCGGGCGCAGCACCGGCTCGAGCATGGCCGGTTCTTCGTAGTCCGGTTCCGGCAGGGCCGGGACGAGCTGCAGGTCCGGGGCCAGCCAGCGGGTGACCACCTCGTTCATACCATGGCCTCCGCACCGGCGCCGCCCAGGCTGATGGCGCCTTCGTCAGCCAGGCGGCGGACGATGGTGAGGATTTCCTTCTGCGCCGCTTCCACGTCTGCAAGGCGCACCGGGCCGCGCGCTTCCATGTCCTCGAGCAGGATTTCGGCCGCGCGCTGGGACATGTTGCGGGTGATCTTTTCGCGCACCTTGACGTCGGCGCCGCGCAGGGCCAGCCCCAGGCGCTCGCCGGAGACTTCGCGCAGCAGCGTCTGCAGGCCGCGGTCGTCCAGGTCCACCAGGTTGTCGAACACGAACATCAGGTCCTGGATCTTGCCGGCCAGGTCGGCGTCGATCTTGCCGATCTCGCCCAGCACGCCCTGGTCGGCGCCGGTGTCCAGGAAGTTGAGGATGTTGGCCGCCACCTTGATGCCGCCCACGTTGGACGACTTCAGGTTCTGGTTGCCGGCGAATTGACGCTCCATGATGTCGTTGAGCTCGCTCAGCGCATTCGGCGGAATGCCGTCCAGGGTGGCGATGCGCAGCAGCACGTCGGCGCGGGTGCGCTCGGGCAGCAGCTTCAGCGCCTCGGCGGCCTGGTCGCTGTCCAGGTGCGCCATGACGATGGCGATGATCTGCGGGTGCTCGTTGCGCACCAGGTCGGCGACCGCGCGCGGGTCCATCCACTTCAAGGTGTCCAGGCCGGTGGTGTTGCGGCCCAGCAGGATGCGGTCGATCAGCCCGCCGGCCTTGTCGGCGCCCAGCGCCTGGATCAGCACGTTGCGGATGTAGTCGTCGGCGCCCACGCCCAGCGAGGTCTTGCCGGCCAGTTCGCCGTTGAACTCGTCCATCACCTTCTCGACCTGGTCGCGCGAGATGCCGGTCATGGTGGCCATGGCGATGCCGATCTTCTGCACCTCCTTGGGGTCCATGTGCTTGAGCACTTCGGCCGCGTCGCTCTCACCCAGCGACAGCAACAGCACCGCGGCGCGCTGCACTCCAGTCATCGGTTGTGTATCAGGCTTCACTGGCGACCCATCCCTTCACGACTTGTGCGACACGTTTTGAATCGGCTTTGACGGCCTCGCGCGCCAGGCGCATGCGCTCTTCGTAGGCGTCTGGCAGAGCGATCGGGGTCTTCTTGTCCTGACCGATCTGCGCGGTGTCTTCTTCCAGGCGGGGCATCAGGTCGTCGTCTTCGTCGACCATCCGCACGTCGGCGCTCTGTGGAGTGCCATCCTTGCCAGCCTTGCCTTGCTTGTCCTTGACCGCGGTCACGCCGGTGAGCTGACGCAGGGTGGGGCGCACCACACCGAACAACAGCGCCAGCACCACCACCGCACCGACCAGCAGGCGCAGACCGTTCTGCACGCGCGGGTCTTCCCACCACTTCGGGCCTTCCTCGCCCGCCACCGCTTCGCGCACGAACGGGGCATTCATCACCGACACCGTGTCGCCGCGTGCCGCGTCGAACCCCACTGCCTGCTTGACCAGGCCTTCGATACGGGTGAGCTCGGCAGCGGTGAGCGGCTGTTCGACCATCTTGCCCTTGGCGCCTGGGCGCGGGACGTTGTCCAGCAGCACCGCCACCGAGACGCGCTTGATGCGACCGGCCGGCTGGCGGGTGTGTTGCAAGGTTCGGTCCAATTCGTAGTTACGCGTGGCGCTCTTGGAACTTTCGGTCGGCGTGGCCGGGGCCGCGGCCTGGCCATTGGCGGCCGCCGGGGTGCCCGGCGCGCCGGCCACGGCCGGTGCCGGCGGCTGGCCGGGGCTATTGCTGGTGGCGCCCGGAGGGCCCTGCGGGCCGGTGGCGCTGGTGCTGGTGTCGCTGACCTGCTCGCTGCGCAGCTTGGCCGGCTCGCCGTTGTAGAGCTCGCGGGCTTCTTCGACCACCGAGAAGTCCATGTCCACGCTGGTTTCCGGATTGACCCGGCCCGGGCCGGTCATCGGCTCCAGCAGCTCGCGGATGCGCTGGTTGTAGGAGCTTTCCTGGCGGCGCACCTGTTCGAACTGGGCGGCGTGCTGGGCCGCATCGCTATTCGGGTCGGCAATGGAGAGCATGCGGCCGCTCTGGTCGACCACGGTCACGCGTTCGGGGGTCATGTCCGGGATGCTGGACGCCACCAGATTGACGATGGCATCGACCTGGTTGCGCTCCAGGCCCTGGCCGCCGCGCAATTCCAGTACCACCGAGGCGCTGGCTACATCGCGCTGGCGGGTGAAGGCGCTGGGCTTGGGAATGGCCAGGTGCACACGGGCCTCGCGCACCGGGCGCAGGGTGCCGATGGTGCGCGAGAGTTCGGTTTCCAGCGCGTGCTGGTAGCGGGCGTTTTCCACGAACTGGCTGACGCCGAAGCCCGGGTCCTTTTCCATCAGTTCGAAACCGCCGCCGGTTTCCTTGCCGGTCAGGCCGGAGCCGGCCAGTTTGAGGCGGGCGTCGTACAGACGGTCCTGCGGCACCGAAATGGCGCCGGTGGCCTGGTCGATCTTGTAGGGAATCTGCGCGGTGCGCAGCAGGTCGGCCGCTTCGGCATTGCCCTTCTCATCCAGGCCGGTGTACAGCGACTGATAGCCAGGCTTCTGCGACCAGAAGAACACCGCCAGACCGGCCGCGACCGCCAGGGCGATCATCGCCATCATGGTCAGCTTGCGGGTGATCTGCAGGCTGCGGACACGGTCGAACCATTGCCCCGCCTTTTCGGCGTTCTGGTTCATGTTTTCTTTGCTGATCGCGAGTGCCATGTGTCGTCAACCTTTACAGCGGCATGTTCATGACGTCCTGATAAGCCTGGACGAGACGGTTGCGGACTTCCACGGTGGCGCGGAAGGCCACCTGGGACTGCTGGGAGGCGACCATGACCCGTGCCAGATCGGCATTGGGGTCGCCCATTTCGAATGCTTTGGACAGCGCGCCGGCCTTCTGCTGGGCCTCGTTGACGCCGCCGATGGCGCCGCGCAAGGTCTCGCTGAAGCTCGGTGCCTGCGTCGCCGGTGTTCCCTGTGCGCCGGCCAGGCCCTGGATCTGGTTGCCACGCGCCGCATCGCCCACCGCGCCCATCGGGCCTTGGCCCATCTGCGTCTGGTAGCTGCGGATCTGCGAGAGGATGGAGGTGACGGAATCGCTCATGGGTGCGGTCAGCCAGGGAGGCATCCACACCAATGCAAGCGGCGTGCCGAAATGGCGCCGGGATTCCGGCGCGGGGGCGTTCCGGTCGCGGCCGCGTCGCAGCGATTGGCTTGTTTTCTCCCGCAGCCAGGTGTTCCTTCTCCCGCCTGCGGGAGAAGGTGGCGCGCAGCGCCGGATGAGGGCAACCCGGTGGGTGGTCAGCTGAAGCAGCGCATCCGCATTAGTCCGGCAACCAGGCGGCCCGCCAGGTGTCCAGATTGCTGCCGCTGAGCATCCAGTCGCGCCGCACCACCTCGCGCAAGGCCGCACCTTTGGCGCGTGCTGCGTCCAGGTCGGCCAAGTGCTCGCGGATGGCGCCGATCCAGTCGCGGTAGCGGTTCTTCACCAGCGTCACCGGCAGGCTGCCCTGGTAGCAGCGCACGTCGCTGGCGATCACCGGATAGCCGCAGGCGCCGTACTCCAGGAGCCGCAGATTGCTCTTGCATTCGTTGAACAGGTTCTGCTCCACCGGCGCCAGCGCCAGATCCAGGTCCAGCGCCGCCAGCGCGGCGGGGTACTCATCGATCGGCACACCCGGCTGGAACTGGTGAATATGCTGGCGCAGCGCAAACGGGTACATCCCCATGAACACCCATTCCACTTCGCCGGCCAGCTCCTTCACCACGTCGGCAATCAGCTCCAGGTCGCCGGTATGGCTGGCGCCCCCAGCCCAGCCGATCCGCGGCTTGCCACCCTGGCGTTCGGCCCGCGCAGGCAGATGTTCCCACCAATGCGGCGGCAGGCGGTTTTCGGCCACGCGGATATCGCTGTGCAACCCGGCGAACGCCTCGGCCAGGGCAGGGGTGGAGACCACGAAGCGGTCCACCATGCCGAGCCCGCGCCGCACCGTCTTCAAGATGTCCTTGGGCATGTGCTCGCGGTGCGCATTCTTCAGCGGCAAATTGGGCAGGTAATCGTCCAGTTCGTACACCTTGAGTGCGCGCGACAACGCCTTCATCCGCCGCATCGCCTCCAGCCGCGCTTCGCCGACCTGGCGTTGCAGGATCACCACGTCGGGATCCTGGCGCGCCAGCTCGCTGATCTCCAGATAGCCGTTGAACAACACCCCTTCGGCCATCCCGGCCTCGCGCAAGGCGCGCAGTGGCTGGATCACCCGGTAATGCCCGCAGCCTTCGATATCGGCCGGCAGCGCGATCACGCTCGGCAGCGGACGCCACGACTGCAACGGCCGCCAGCTGGCGCGCGGGTCGGCCAGCTGGAAGCCGGCGCCCGGGTCCAGCGAAAACCCCGGGTTGTAGGCCGGGTCGTTGGCCATCAGCGGCAGCCAACGCGCATACATTGCCTCTTCGTCCAGCGCCGTGGCGGCGGGCGCGTCCAGCGGGTCGATCAGCAGCTGCGCACGTGCGGCAAAGACATTGAGGTAGCCGGCCTGCTGCAGGCGCAGGCACAGGTCGACATCGCTCCACTGCGCCAGCGCCGGCTCCAGGTCGAAACCACCGGCGTCCAAAAACAGCTGGCGCGGCAGCATCAGGCATTCGCCACTCAACGCGCTGTAGTTCTGGTCCAATTGCAGGCGCTGCAGATAGCCCGATTCATCGAACGCCGCACCTTCGAACGCACGCGCTGCAGGTGCCCCCAGGCCGAGCAGCAGTCCGGCGTGATGCACGGTTCCGTCGCCGCGCAGCAGCTTGCCCGCAACCGCACCGACCTCCGGGCGCAGCGCGTGGTTGAGCAATTGCTCCAGCCAATCGGCTTTCATCACCGCCGCGCCTGCTGCCAGCCACAACAACACCTCTCCATGCGCGTGCTGGACCGCGGCATTGCACACCGCCTCACGCGGCGGTTCGGCGGCAAAGCGCAGCACGCGGATCTGCTGCATGCCCAGATTCTCGATGCCGCTCAGCCAGCCATGCAGATCCGGCTCGGTGGTGCCGCGATCCAGCAGCAACACCTCGTAATGCGGGTAGCTGGTATTGGCAAGAATGCTTTCCAGGCAGCGCTGCACCTGCGGCAGACGGCCATCGACCGGTACCAGAATGCTCACCAGCGGTTGTTGCGCATGGCGGTAGTCCAGCGCGTGCCGGCCGGGACCGGCACTGTGCACTACGGCGTCCACGTAACCGCGTGCGGCAAGATGGCGCGCAATCGCCTGGCGTTCGTCTTCGTCGTCGTGCTGCGGCGTGGCCGATGCGATCAGGATGGGTTCTGCAATATGACGGATGCAGGCCAACCCGTAACGCTCGATCAGGCCGAGTTGGTAATCCAGCTCGAATGCCGCGCTGGGCCCGGTGGGGAAGCCGCCATCGGCCAACAGCGTGCGGTGCCGGAACGCCCAGTGCCGCGAAAGCGTCGCCGGTGCGCTCAACAGCATGTCCAGATACAGCGCTGGCCGCAGCGCCAGCCCCAACTGGCCATTGTCCAGCGCCATCACTTCATCTGCGTAGACGGCCTGGCAGTCGTCGGGTAACGCGAGCATTTCCAGCGCCAGCATCATCAAGCCGCTGGCAGTGAACAGGCTGCCGGCATCAACCAGCAACACCCAATCGGTCGCATCCTGTGCGGCGATCACCCGGTTGAGCGTCGCTGCCAGGCCGTGCGCCTCGATCAGCACCCCACGCTCGCCGTGCGCGGCAACCTGCTGCGGCGAGCTGCTGATGACCCAGGTTCGATGCTGTTGATAGCAAGCGACCGCGTCCAGGCTGTCGCGCGTTGCAGCGACCGCTGCGGCATCGCCGTGACGGTCGATCAGCAGCACCGCGATGCGCGGCCCGCCGGCATGCGCATGCAGGCGCGCCTGGATCAATTCACGTTGCACCATGCTCGGATGGCGCACGCCCAACCAAGTCGTCGGCGACACGCGCTCGGCCATGCCGGCGCTTTGCATCAACGCATTGACCAGATCCACCGGCTTGAAGACGCGCGCCTTGTGCGGGCTGAGCGGGGCCACGCGCACCTGTCGATTGTCGCCAGTCTCGCGTCGCCAGCCGAGCTGGCGGATGCCCTGGCGCAGGTCGTCGTGTCCCTGGTCGCCGACCCCGACCTGATCGCGGCCGCCCTGGCTGAACTGCGCGCTGGAAACGCGGAACTGCGTCAGCGGGCTGGCCAGGAACGCCAGGTTGCCGTGGCGCAGCAGCTTGACGTAGATCGCCAGATCGCCCACCCAATCGATGGCCTTGCCGTTCAACGCCATCAACCCGTTGCCCAACGCCAACAGATCGGCGCGCCGCGCAAGTACGCAACTCGGCTCACCGATGAAATTGATGGTGTGGTCGGCCAGGAACGACACCAGTTCCGGCCCGTCGATCAGCACGTCGTCGGCAAACGGAAAGCAGGTGGCCAGGATGTCCGGCAGTGGCTGGCCATCGCCGTCGATACGCTGCCGGCGCGAGGAGGCCATCGCCGTACCCGGGTTGCGCTCGATTGCTTCCACCAGCTGCGCAATGCAATCGGGCGCCAGCACATCGTCGTCGTGCAGAAACTTGACGTACTCGCCCTGTGCCAGGCCAATCCCCTTGATCGTGCTGACCAGCTCGCCAAGCCGTGGCGTGTTGCGGTGGTAGCGAATGGGGAAGGGCGCATCCGCCAACCTTGGCGCCAGCAGCGCTTCGATGGCGCCATCGGCATTGTCGTCGCAAATCACCAGCTCCAACGCCGGATAGGTCTGCGCCAGCGCGCTCTCCAGCGCCTGCGCAAAGTAGCGCGACTTGTAGGTCGGCATGACGATGCTGACAAGATTCGGTGTCACTTTGCTTCACCCGAAAACCTGCTGAGGTAATCCAGATACTCCTTGCGCGTCAGCCCAGGATAGCGCCGTCTTAGGAGTTGGAATTTATTTACCAAGCGTCGAGATACTTCTCCGCCGTGTTCTCTCCGCACAACAAGCTCGCGGTCCAGATTCTCTACGAGTTCGGTGTAGGCTTCATGTAGCTCAGCTGCAACTGAGGGGCTAGTGCTTTTCTTTAGATTCGGAAATTCAAAGCACGGCCTGTCGTGGGATGCGGTGCAGGGCATAAGGCCGACCACATGGAGAAAATCAAGAAATTCCTTGTGCAGAGCTGGGTAAGCATTGTTCATTTCCGAGAGGTCAAGGTTCTCGAAAACTTCACGGATGTTGCTTCGGCTGTGAATGGTAGGGTCATAAGGGATGCGGAGGTATTCGCAAGTTTCCCTGGCCCTGGAATCCGGGTTGGTCACAATGGCGGGGACGCCGCTATTAATCGAGAGAATTCCGGAGTGAAGTCGGGTTCCAATCGTGAGGCAATGGTCGTTGCTTTTGAAGAACGTGGCCCATCGGCTGTAATCAGAGAAAAATTCCAGCCGTCCAGCCATGGCCTTGGCCAATAGTTGGAAGGACGTGGGTATTTCGTCGAGATTGAAAGGTTGCGCTGTGATGTTGCGGGTCGATGGCAGCGCTTTTTCAAGATAGAGCAAGTTGATGAAATACAATTCATCCTGCAGCAGATGGGATGTCCTCGGCAGCCCGGAATTGAAGAATGTGGCCGTAGTGATGACCTTGTCCGCATCCCACGGCTTTTTTTGCAGAGCCCGGGTGGGTCCGTTCTCGAAATAGCTCGGGCAGCCAATCACTCTGACGTTCTTTATGCCAAGGCTATTCAGGATCTCGGCGGAATAATTTCCGCGAACACCAATTAGCTTGGACTTTTCAGAGAGAAGGGAGAAATTTCGCTTTTGATTGGGGCTGAGGCGCTCGGCCAGGTTCGGGTCGTAGCCGTTGAATGAGTTCGCGCAAAGGCTCACCGGCACGATCGGGATCGTGATTTTTTCAAGAAAGTGCGTGATTCTCTCAATAGGGAGGCCCGAGAAGTCCTCCCGGATGTCGTCCTTCATCGTCCAGACAAGATGCGAATATTTTTGGTTGATCTCTTCTGCAAGTTGATCGGAGAGCTTTGCCTCAAGCGCGTTAGAGATGTGGTCAACTTTCACCGGGCGCCCGAACAGCGCTTTCAAAAAACCGTAGGCGATATAGCCGTTTCCTATATTCTGGCCTCTGACATTGTCTTGGGACGGCCCCATGCCTTTCAGGAAATCCGAAATTTCCAGGGATTCAGGAAGAGCTGAGTTGAAAAGGAAAATCTTGCTTGGGTCAGTCATCGATCCGCTCATTTTTAAGGCAGAGCGTTAATAAAAATAAAGGCAGGTATCCCAGCGATCCGGCGTGTGATGGCGCAGGCCGATCCTGTAATCCGGGTTCAGAGATAGGGCAAAATCGCTTAGATCTAGCAGGTCGGTAGCTCTGTGATAGGCGGAGATCGCCATCTTGGGCTTGCACTGAACAATCGCATTCTGCGCACCTTTCAGTGCCGAAAGCTCCGACCCCTCGATGTCCATTTTGATGAAGGTGGGTGCATCGTCGATGACATCGTCGATGCAACATACGTCGATCATGTCTGCCGGTTCGCAATCCTCACTCGAAGGCTTGACGAAGCCGCCGTGGCCACCCTCATGATTGAATGGGACCCTGCCTGTTGTCTCGCCTACGCCGCAGTCATGCAGACTGATTCTGGACGCCAGAGCTGTGCCTTCGTAGCGGCGCAGTACGTTCTTGAGTGTGCCGACGTTGATCCGATCGGGTTCAATCATCCAAGAACGCGAGAATTGGCCTTTGGTGGCGCCAATCAGGCCTGCGAGCGACTCGCCAATCGAGGCGCCGCAATCAACCATCTTTTCTCCGCTACCGAATTGCAGCAGGCCGGAGCGGAAGTACAACGTGGTGTAGGGGCGTTCGATTTCGTGGTAGTACTCGGGGTCACACGTCAGGTGGAAGTTGAGGACAGAGAACAGGGTTTGTGCCGAATAGGCATCGGAAAAGCGTTCTGCCAGGCGCTGAAACCTGGGAATGTTGCGCACGATCTCCCGTCCCCAATCGTCCACCCGGAAATCTACACGCCCCTGTAGACCGAAAGCGCGAACGGCCTGTTCAAAGTTGATATGAGCAATCCCGTGCTGCCTGCAGACCTGGTCAAAAAATCGCTTGGGTCCGTCATATCGGCAGGTGTTGAGGGCGATGATGTCGCCAGACTTGGTCAGTTCGATGAACCTGTCCGTCGAGATGATCGGAGTGCCGTAATACAGCGCACCGGAGTGATAGCGGAAGTCGTCCACCGAGGCGATCACATTGCAGTGCCGGTCCTGCTTCAGGTTCAGCAAGTGCGCGCCGAACCCCCCGGTTCCTAAAACGATCACCTTGACTTCGTCGCCAAATTTGGCAATGAGGTGGCGAACGTCCTCGGGAATACCGAACATCGGATCACCAGTCAGGCCTTCGGCGGCGACCTGAAACGTCTCTTCCGATGCCTGCGGGTCGATATTTAGTTTGAATTGGATAGCGGTTTGCATGATTGGTCCCCGGCTTAGGCTTCATAAACATGGATTGGAGTGTCGTAGCGGGCGTGGAAATAGGTCTTGGCCGGCACGTCCTCGCAGTAGACACGTGACCAGCCAAGTTCGCAGCTTCGCCCCACCTTGACGCCCCCACTCACGATGGCGCCGGTTCGCAGGATGCTATTGCTGCCGATCTCGACGCCCGCGCCGATTTGCACACCATGCTCTATCCAGCATGACGATTTAACGCGGCATGCGGGTCCCAGGTGCGCTCCGGCATGGATGACGGTGTTGTAGTCGATCCTGCACCCGTGCCCGACGACAGCATTGGCACCCACGAATGCGTTGAGGCCGATGACAGTGTCCGTGCCGATGGCGGCGCTGGGGTGTATGAATGGCTCCAGCTTGAAGCCACGCTCCATTGCTGCCTGCATCAGTTCCATGCGCTTGAAGTTGCCGAAGCGTTCGTCGAAAGCCACGAACATGGCGCCGTCGGTCGGATTCAGTCCATCCAGCACTTCCAGATCGAATTCGTGTTCCGAGTCCTGTGGTACATCGATCCTAATGACCGTCTCGTCCTGACGCGCATGCTTCCAGGCGTGAAAGGCCAGATCGAGGTATTCGCTGCCGCCGATGATCCACCTAGATCTCATGTTCGGTCTCCATCAGCGCCGTGTACCAGCGCTCAACCAGGCGATTCATGGATTCATAGGCTCCCTGGGTGGGTAGCGGGGCGTCTGTATGCAGTGCCGCCTGCACCCGCTCCATGATGTCCACGTCTTCTCCCACTACCACCTTGCTGCCGTGCATCTGCGCAAGCAGCACTTGGCTGGAAGAACGGTAAGGCTGTTTCTTGCGTGCGCTAAACCAATAGATTTCCAGGTCGGTCCGGTCCGGTGCGACGGGGATGTGGTGTTCCAGAGTGAAGGAATAGCCCCCGTTGGCGCTGGCGATATGCAAATTCGGGAAGGCAAGCCAGTTAAAGTAGGCGTCCTGCTTGCCCCAGCGTTCCACTTTAGCGTGCCAGCCGAAGTGCTTAAGGTTGGGGATGGTGGCTTCCGGGCCGCCGAAACTGAAGCGGCGCATCTCGCGCCTCAGCGCTACGGGCGATGTGTCCTGCAAGGCCTCCATGGACTCCTTAGCTTGTTCCTCGTTTACCTGGGGAGTGAAGTTGACGCTTTTGGCCAGGGTCTTGGGGTGGACAAAGCGCGGGTGGTTGGCGTCCCGCAGATTCTCGTAGGCCAGCTTCCAGTTGTACCGGCCATGCCATGTGGTCACCATGACCTCAGTGTCATAGGCGTTGGAACTACTTTCCAGCAAGGCGATGAAGTCTGCCGAAAACTGCTCCTCGATTGGCATGGGGTCTGGATCGAGGTTGACGAACAACAGGTTGCCGATGGCGCGCAGCGAGAATTCGCGCAGCTTCAAGTTGGCCTTTTCACTATTGTCCAGGTGGTAGATCGCATCGCAGTCCGGGATGTTCTTTACCCGGCCTTGTTCGTCGTAACTCCAGGCGTGGTAGGGGCACACCAAAGGCCGGCAACCGAGAGCAGCGGTTTGAATCAGTGCACTGCGGTGGAGGCAGACGTTCTCGAACGCACGGATTTGCCCGTGGAAGTTCTGGATCACCAGAGGAACACCCGCGATCTTGCGTGTGATAAAGCAATTGTGATCCTTCAGCAGCGTTTTGAGTCCTGCGAACAACCAGACCCTGCGGAAGATCTTGCGCTGTTCGCAGTCAAAGATTTCCTGCGACAAGTAATACTTGGGGTGCATCCTGGAGCGCATGGATCAGTCCATCTTGATGTTCTTGTGGAATACGATCTTGGCCGGATTGCCAAATACCGTGGCGCCCGCCGGCACATCCTTCAGCACGACCGCACCGGTGCCGACGACAGCGTGCTCACCTACCTTGACGCCAGGCACTAGGGTGGCACGTGGGTGCACGACTGCGAAATCGCCTATCTGCACACCGCCTCCCATGAAAACCTGTGCGCCCACATGAGCATAATTGCCAATGCGGACATCGTGTCCAATCACCGACCAAGTGAGCAGATTGGCAAAATCCCCGATCCACACATCGGGGCCAACGTGTACCTGGTTGCCGAGAAAGCAACCTGTGCCCAGACGCACGCGACGACTGAGGTGCGCCTCGGTGCAGATTGGGATGAACGCGGCCCCCTTTGCAAGCAGCGGTTGAATGTATTTATGCCGTTCCAATGGGTCGCCTTGCGCGCAGACAAAAGCCTCGTTGCCACGCGGCACGTATGTCAAAGGGTCACCGACGATGGGTACCCCGGTATCGAAGCCATCGAGAATATGCTCGCGGCTGTCCAGGAATCCGGTGACTTCCCATTCCTTGCGATGTGCAATATCACCTTGCATCTGCTCAAGAACCTCCCGGCCCCAGCCGCCCGCCCCGACGATGAGCACGGAATAGGTCATAGGACAGACCCACCGTCCATTACCAAACTGGTCCCGGTTACCCAGCGGCTGGCATCGGACAAGAGATAGATCGCAGCGTTCGCTACGTCCTCTGAGGTGCCCAAACCGAGCGGGTGGCGTTTTCGCTGTGCTTCCAGATGGGTTGCGTCCCAAATGGGCGTTATGACTGCAGAGGGAGACATGCCATTGACCCGGATCTTGCGTTTGGCCTGCTCCATGGACAGGCAGCGAATGATGCCGAGCAGGGCTGACTTCATGGCCGAATACGGTCCTACCCCGGGTGTGCCGATATGGGCCGCAGTGGAAAGCATGAAGACGATGGAACTTTGAGGCGCAAGAGCGTTGGCCTGCAACAGCCGCTGGGTGAGCATGACAGGGGCCAGGAAATTGACCGCATAGACATCGGTCATGAGCTTCTCGGTCAACTGCCTGATAGGGCTCAAGCGCTGCCTGCCAGCGCAGTGGACCAAGCCATCTAGGCTGGAAATGCCCTGTACTAGTCGTTCACGGCCTTCGGCTTCGGTCAGGTCGGCCAGCACTTGAAGGTGGCCTTGGCCATTCAACAAGTTGTAGGTTTCCTGCAGGCGTTCTGCATCCCGCCCGGTGATGACCAGGCGCGCCCCACGCCGCGCGCAGGAAACAGCGATTTGCCTGCCGATGCCTGATGAAGCGCCTGTGACCAAAATGGTCTTGCCATCCAGTGAAAAAGCGCGTTGCGCCGCGTTGGTCATGCGTAGATGTCCATCGGTACAGAAAAACCGCCATCAAGAATGAAGTGGTTGCGCGTGATCCAGCGGCTGGCATCGGAAAGATAGAACACTGCTGCATAAGCCACGTCTTCCGGCTCGCCCATGCCAAGTGGCGTCAATTCAAACAGGCTGTCCATATTGCCGCCGCTTCCCTGCAACCCATCCAACAAGGGAGTGCGTACATAACCCGGTGCAATGCAGTTGGCGCGCATACCTTGCTTTGCTACTTCCATGCCAAGCGAGCGCATCATGCCCAGCAGGGCGCTTTTGCTGGCAGCGTATGCGCTGCTTGCCAGTGGGCCGATATGCGAGGCAATTGAGGCAATGAATAGCAGGGATCCGCCCGGCGCGATCTGCTTCTTCGCCAATAGGCCTCGCGTCAGTAGCATGGGTGCGTAGGTGTTGCTTGCAAATGTCTCGTCAAGGTGCGCTTGACCGATCATTCGAAAGGGGGTCAGCTTGGACATGCCAGCTGCGTGCGCCAGGCCGTTGATGACACCGCTCGCAGCCACCACGTGGTCAATACCCTCCTGTACCGCCAAGTCCGCCACCACTTGCGTGTGGCCTTGGCCGTCCAGTTGGTCGAATGTGGCTTGCAAGCGCTCGGTGTTGCGTCCGGTGATGACAACGCTCGCTCCCATCTGTGAGCAAGTGATTGCAATTTGACGACCAATACCCGATGAAGCACCAGTCACGAGGACGCGCTTGCCTTCTAGGGAAAACGGATCACGCTCGGCGTTCATGCTTCGATCAGTGCCGGAAAAGCCGCGTTTTCGACGTCCACGATCGCCGTGCCCCACGACAAGCCGATACCGAAGCCGGCAAGCAACAGTCGGTGCCTGGCATTGATCAGCGTATCGTTCAGGCGGACGGTCATGGTGACGGGCAGGGAGGCGCCACTGGTATTGCCGAAGTCTCGCAAGGTTGACGGAACTTTCTCCGTCGGCAGCGCCAACTTCTTGCGGATGGTTTCGTTGATCATCTTGTTGGCCTGATGGAAAACGAAAAAATCAACGCTGTCCTTATCAACACCAGAATACTCAAGCAATCTTTCCACCGCTGGAGGTACTCGCTGGGTTGAGAAACTCAATACGGCAGGGCCATCCAGAATGAGTTCACCCGGCCAATGCAGCACACCGTTCTCGTCACGTGTAGGAGAGATATGTTGGGGGCCGTAAGGCTCACGATGTCCGCCTATGGGCAACATGATGGCTCGGTAGCCGCTACCGTCGCTGTTCAAATCGAAATGCATGGGTGGTGCATTCTTGTCGAACTCCAGCGCCGTGGCGGTGCCCGCGTCGGAGAACAATGGGTCCAGAAGCGTGGCCGAGCGGTCGCCGACCAGCAGAAGCGCCTTTTTGATGGTGCCCGCTGCAATCATGCTTCCCACCAGGTGTAGGCCAAAGGGATAGCCGGAACAGCCGAGATTGACATCAAAGGCGATAGCGGTCTGTGGCAATTGCAGCCGGTGCTGCATGATGATGGCCGTGGCCGGGATGGGGTAGTCGGGTGATTGCGTCACGACAATCAGTGCATCGATTTCTTCCTTATCCCATTGCAGCTCTGCAAGCAGCTTTTCCGCAGAGATGAGCGCCAAATCGGAAAATGTCTGCCAGCTTGGGCAAATGCGACGAAACTCGATGCCGATGTTACGCACCAGACGCTCGCGTTCTGAGCGCATCTTCGGCGGGCAATCGGTCAGGTTGGAAATGATCCGCTTGGGCACGCAACTCGCCATGCCCGCAAAACGGACATTGCTAAGAGTGGACAGTCCCATGGCTTTACCCCAGCAGTTTGTGAAGATCGTTCAAGGTGGCGCAGTTCTTGAGATCTTCGCCGGTAATGACCTTTCCGTAATCCACGTCGAACATGACGATTACCCCCAACGCGGAGAGCGAATCCCACTCAGGCAAGTCGGCCAGTGCGGTGTCCATGGTGACCTCCACCGGTTCCTGGAAGTCGGTGGCGGAGAGGAAGTTCTCGATAAATGTTGCCTGGGTCATGCGAGCTCGCCTGGTTGCCTGTTGAAGAGATGGGAGTCTGGAATGCAGCTGCAGCGTGTTGCGATCATGTTGCCTGTGCGCCGGCGATCAGATCGGCAATGGTATCGACCTGGTCGCGGGTCAGGCCAGGAAAGATTGGCAGGCACAATACCTGTGCGGCCACCGAGCGCGCGACCGGCAGCCATGCCGGCGCCGAGGAGGGTAGGGCGCGATACATCGGGAAATCGCTGATCAACGGATAGAAGTACCGCCGCACCAGGATGCCGTGCTCGCGCATCACTTGGTACAGCGCATCGCGCGACAGCGGGTAGTCGTCCTGCACCAGGATCGGAAAGTACGCGTAGTTGGCGCTGGCGTGATCGGGCCGTGCCACGCAGCGCACGCCGCGAACATCGCTCAGGCGCTGCCGATACTGCGCATCGATGGCGCTGCGCTGGGCGATGGCGTGATCGATGTGCTTGAGCTGCAGCAGTCCGAAGGCTGCGCTGATCTCATTCATCTTGCCGTTGATGCCCGGTGCCACCACCGTGGTCTCATCGACAAAGCCGAAATTCTTCAGATGCCCGATGCGCTGATAGGTCCTTTCGTCGGGACAGACAATCGCGCCGCCCTCGAAGGTATTGAAGACCTTGGTTGCATGGAAGCTCAATACGCTCAGGTCGCCGTGGCGCAGGATCGAGCCGCCGTCATCGCGCACCCCAAAAGCATGCGCCGCGTCGTAGATCACCTTGAGGTTATAGATATCGGCGATGCGGGTGATTGCGCTGGTGTCGCAGGCGGTGCCATAGCAGTGCACCGGCATGATCGCGGTGGTCTGCGGGGTGATGGCCGCTTCGATCTTCGAAGGGTCCATGTTGAGCGTCACCGGGTCGATGTCCACGAACACCGGGGTGATGCTTTTCCACAGCAGCGAATGCGCGGTAGCCACGAACGAGTAGGGCGTGGTGATCACTTCGCCGGTGATGCGCAGCGCCTGCAGGGCGGTGATCAACGCGGTGGTGCCATTGGTCAGCAGTGCAAGGTGCGGAACGCCCAGGTAATCGCACAACGCCTGCTCCAACGCCCGGTGCATCTCGCCACCGTTGCTGACGATGCGGCTGGTCCAGATCCGTTCCAGATAGGGCAGGAACTCTTCCAGCGGCGGCAGCAGCGGACTGGTGACGGGAATGGGCATCAATGCCTCGCTGGTGCGGGTGGATGTCGGGATTCCGCCGCAGCCGGCAGCTGCGAACGGAGTGATCCTGCTGAAGCAAGCGCTATGCCAGCGAGCGTGACCCGAGCGTGTGCTGGCTCAGTTGGCCAGCTCGGTCTGCTCGCGATCGATGCCGTACTTGCGCAGCTTCTCCACCAACGTGGTGCGGCGCAGGCCCAGCAGCTGAGCGGCATGCGCCACCACGCCCTGCGTGCGTTCCAATGCTTCGTTGATCAACGCCAACTCGATATTGGCCATATGCCCGCGCAAATCGATGCCATCGTCCGGCAGGCTGGACGTGGCGGCCGGTTCGGCATCGGCGGTCTTCGGTTGCAGCGTCACCACATTGCTCGGCAGGGCGCTGACTTCGACCGGTGCGGCCACCAACGCCGGCTCCGGCGGCAACTCGACCGGACTGGCCGAAGCGAAATCGCCGCGATAACGCGCCGGCAGATCCTGCACCCGCACCAGCCCGCCGGGATGCAGCACAGCCAGGCGCTCGACCAAATTGGTCAGCTCGCGCACATTGCCCGGCCAATCGTAACTGCGCAGCGCCTGCAGGGCCTCGTCGGCAAAGCGCACTTCGCCGCGACCGGTGCGTGCCAGCTGGCCCGCAATGGTCTGTACCAGCATGGCCAGATCGTCCACGCGCTCGCGCAGTGCCGGCATTTCGATCGGAAACACATTCAGGCGATAGAACAGGTCCTCGCGGAACTGGCCATCGCTGATGCGCGATTCCAGATTGCGGTGGGTCGCGGCGATCACGCGCACGTTGCAGCGGATGGTCTGCCCGCCGCCAACGCGCTCGAAGCTGCGCTCCTGCAGCACGCGCAGCAGCTTGACCTGCATCGGCAGGCTCATGTCGCCAATCTCGTCCAGCAGCAGCGTGCCGCCCTCGGCCATCTCGAAGCGACCCTTGCGGGTGGTCAGCGCGCCGGTGAAGGCGCCTTTTTCGTGCCCGAACAGTTCGCTTTCCAGCAGATCCGGCGGGATCGCGCCGCAATTGATCGCGACGAACGGCCCGTCGCGCCGCGGCGAATGCTGGTGGATGGCGCGCGCCACCACTTCCTTGCCGGTGCCGGATTCGCCCAGCACCAGCACGGTGGTGTCGAACGCGGCCACCTGGTCGATCAGCCGGCGCAGGCGGGTCACTGCCTCGCTGTTGCCGGTCGGGCCGGAGTCCTGCTGCACACCGGCCTGGTGCTCGGCGTCCAGCCGCTTGAGGCTGGCACGGCGCAGCAACGCTTCCAGCTGCGCATGCCGCAGGGGAGTGTCCAACGCCCACACATTGGCTTCGTGCAGGCCGTGGGATTGCGCAAATGCGCTCGGGCTGCCCTCCATCAGCAGTACCGGTGGCGGCAGCTTGGCATCGGCCAGCCAGTCGAAGAATTTGTCGGCCTGTGCGGCGTCCTGCGCCGAGCCCACCATCACCGCCATCCACTCATCGTGGCGGTGACGGCCAGGATTGATGTCGGCGCCGTCGGTGACCCAGCGGGGATTGAAGTCCATGAACTCGAGCAGCGACACGGTGCGCTCGGCGCGCACGGCGTCACTGTCGATCAACAGAATGCGGGACTCACTCATTCCTGGCTCCTTCCGTCAGGCCCTCCAGGATTGGCATGACTTCCTGGATATAGGACAGCTTGCTGACAAAATTGTCAGCACCCGCGCGAAGAGCGTGTTCACGATGCTCGGCATCATCGAAGTGGCTCGCGATGACAATATACGGCGGATCGTCCTGCGTCTTGATCAGACGCGTGGCCTGCAGCCCGCCCATCTCCGGCATGGCCAAGTCCATCAGCACGACATTGGGGCGCAGCGACTCAGAGCGCTCGATCGCTTCCAGCCCATTGGCGGCACTGCCCACGATATTGAGCCAATCGACCTTGCGAAAATGACGCATCGCAGCGTTGATGAAGCCCTCGTGGTCGTCGACCAGCAGCACGGTGAGTTTGCTCATAGTAGTCCTTATCCTGCCCGGGCAAGCAGCGGTTTAGTGGTGCGGCGGCGCTCGCGTGCCGGTGCGATATCAAGTTGTTCGCGGTACTTGGCCACGGTGCGGCGCGCAATGTTAACGCCTTGCCGCGACAGCAATCCGGCAATCGCCTCGTCGGCCAGCGGCCGGCCGGCCGGCTCGCTTTCGATCAAGCGGCGCACCATCGCCTTGACGGCCTGGCCGGAGACGCTGGCGCCTTCCAGCCGCACGGCGAAGAAGTGCTTGAGCTCGAAGGTGCCGCGTGGAGTCTGGATGTATTTGCCGGTGGTGATGCGCGAAATGGTCGATTCGTGCATGCCGATCTCGTCGGCGATTTCCTTCAGCGTCAGCGGTGCCATTGCTTCTTCGCCACGCGCCAGGAAGGCGGCCTGGCGTTCGACGATGGCACGCGTGGCGCGCAGCAGGGTCTCATAGCGCATCGACAGCCCGCGGGTCAGCCAGCGCGCTTCCTGCAGCATGTCGCGCAACGGCTGCGCGGCCTCGCCGGCGTCGGCCAGCGCGCGTTCGTGCACCGGATTGATGCTGACGCGATGGGTGGTGGCCGGGTTGAGTGCGACGCGCCAGCTGTCGTCGGCATGCCAGGCGAGCACATCAGGAATCACGCTGGCATTGCTTTCCTGCAGCAGGTCGTCGCCGGGGCGAGGTTGCAGCGACAGGATCAGCCGCACCGCTTCGCGGGCATCGTCCACTTCGGCATCGTGTGCGCATGCCAGCACCGTGTAGTCGTGCGCGGCCAGCAGCTCCAGATCGCCGTCGAGGATGCGCGCAGCCAGGTGGCGTGCCGGGACGCGGCCGGGCAGGGCGCTCAACTGGGCCTGCAGACACTCGCGCAGGTCGCAGGCGGCCAGGCCGGCCGGGTCGCCGTGCAGCAACCGCTGCCGGATCGCTTCCACCGCCTGCACGGTCATGCCCAGACGGGTGGCGCCCAGCTGTTGCAGCGTCGACAGCGCTTCGGTCAGATAACCGGCGTCGTCGGTCTGCTCCAGCCAGAACGCAGCGGCCCCCAATGCCGCCTCGTCCAGGTCCAGCGCCAGCTCGCGCAGGATGCGCACATGCGGGTCGGTCGACTCGCCGGCGGCCACGCGCTGCATGCGATCGTCGTCCCCATCGTTCCAACTGCCGCCCTGCACGTCCCACATCGTGCTTTCCGGCAGTTCGTCGAACGCGGCGATATCGCTGGCGCCATCGTTGTCGGTGGCGGCCTGATCCCCGTTATCGGCCAGCTCTTCCAACTCCAGCAACGGATTGGTTTCCAGGGCACGACGGATTTCCAGTTCTAATTGCATGCCGTCCAATTGCAACAGACGGATCGACTGCAGCAACTGCGGGGTGAGGTGCAGTTGCTGGCCAAGCTGGGCGGAAATGGTCGTCTTCATGGAAGCGCTTCCGATGGGCGCTGCACGCAGCAGCGATGGAATGCATCTTGCAGGACAACGCGACGGGTTTCTAATCAGGGAGTCAGGTGAGGTGACTCATGATTTTCCCGACAGTTTGTCAGGAACTTCCTGACGTTGCAGGCGGGCTCAAGCGTGCCCGCCGGAATCCCGTCACTGTTTTCAGCGTCGCTGGCCCACGCTTGCCCGGATGGCGCGTCAGACCAACTCGTTGTGATGTTTGGCGGCCAGCAGCACCAGATCGTTGGCGCGACGGCATCCGAGCGATTCCATCATGCGGGCGCGGTGGGTTTCCACGGTCTTGACGCTGATGCCCAAATCGGCGGCGATTTCCTTGTTGCTCTGTCCGCGGCCGATTTCGCGCAGGATCTCGCGCTGACGCGGCGACAGCGCGGCAATGCCGACCGGCTTTTCGCGGCCCAGCATCGGCGCAATCATCTTGGACGAGATCTGCGGGCTCAGGAACACCTGCCCGGCGGCGGCGGCGCGCAACGCCAATTCCAGTTCCAGCGGCGCGGCGTCCTTGACCACGAAGCCGACCGCGCCGCGATCGAGCGCATCGCGCACATGCACCGGGTCGTCGTGCATCGACATCATCACCACGTGCGTGCGCGGCGCGGCGCGCAGCACGTCGGTCATGGCATCCAGGCCGCTGCGGCCGGGCAAAGACAGGTCCATCAGCACCAGGTCGGGCCGGTGCAGGGACGTCATGTCCAGGGCTTGTTGCGCATTGCTGGCTTCGCCCACGACATCGATGCCGGCGAAGGTTTGCAGCAGCCTGGACAGGCCGGCACGGACAAGGGTGTGATCGTCGACGATGATGACTCGCACGGCGCAGAAGAGACCTTTTTCAGTAAAGGGCACCTTAGCTGACCCGGCGCCCGGCGCCAACTATCGGATCAACGCTGGCGGCGGGCGTCGGCGATCTGACGGCGGTGCAAGCGAAACAGGTGGCGTTCCAGCGCGTCCTGCAGGCCGGGCGCGAGCGGGGCAAACCGCAGCCACAGCCAGACATCGTGGCCATCGCTCGCGTTCGCCAGCACGGTAGCAGGAAGCTGTACAAGTTCAGGAAGCCAGTCGGACGGCTGCAGGCAAACGGCGCCGGTTGTGCCGGGCGGGTGACTGGTTGCGCAACTCAGGCGGATCCCGCGCACCGACCAATGCACCATTCCCTGGCTCAGGCCGCTGTCGCCCTGGCGCACCAGGCGGCCGATCAGCGCCAGCATCAAATCCAGTTTGGCGTCCATGCGCTGCACCAGCAGCGGCAGTTCGCCGCGGTCCTCGCTGGTTTCTTCGCTACGCAGGTCTTCGACCTGGCCAAGACTGCGCAACAGGGTTTCAGCGGCGCTGTGCGCGCCCGCATCGCTCCCGGCGCGGAAGCCGGCCGGCAACTGCAATTGGCAACTGAGCGTGTCGGCAAACAGCTCGGCATCGGCGGATGGCGCGAGTGTGCCGAGCGCGCTCATCAGATCCGTCCGACCCGCGCGTAGGCGCGGCTGGCCGACGATGAGGTGCGCTGTGCGCGGATCAGTTCCAGCAGCTTGCGCTGCCGCTCGCGCATCATCCGCATCAAGTCCTGATGCATGGTGAGCAAGGCCTGCAGCGCGTCGCGGTCCTGCTGGATGTCCACCTGCTGCGCGTATTCGCGCAGGTGCAGGTCGTGGTTGTCCAGCATCTGCGGCATCGCCTCGAACTCCTCTTGCGCCATGGCCAGGCGGAGGTCGGCGATTTCTGCTTGAAGGCTTTGCACGCTATGCATGGCAGGACTCACGAAACGGCGGAAAGGCCGCGTTGTTCGAGGGGGATGGAGTTCCACGCCGAGTCGATTTCGCTGAGCAACCCCAGCGCTTCGGTCAACGCGGTCTCGTCGTTGTGCAGGTTGGCCGCGGTCAGCCGCTGCATCACGTAGCCGTACAGGGCCGAGAGGTTACCAGCGATCTCGCCACCGGCTTCGTGATCGAGCGAGCCGTTCAAGTGACCGACGATCGCGCAAGCCTCGCCGATGGCCTTGCCCTTGCGCGCCTGGTCGCCCTGCGCCAGGCAGGCCTGGGCCAGACGGATGCGTTGGCAGGCACCGGCAAACAGCAGCGAAACCAGCTTGTGCGGGTCGGCTTCGGTCACGCTGGTGGCCACGCCGACCTTGCGATATTGCTCGGCATACTGACGATTGGAACCGTACATGGATGACTCCTCAATGGGCTGACCTTCGCTGGTCCCGTAGCGCTGCGCTCCTGCGACGACGCTCCTGCCGGAAGGCAAGGCCGAAATCACGATAGGCCTTACTTGTATCGGCAATACCCTGACAGGACTTGAGGATCGTCATCACGGAAATCAGCTTGTCAGCAGGCCGCTGAGCGAGCTGGTGCTGCCTTGCAACTTGCTGATCATGGCGTCCATCGCGGCGAACTGCGCGGTGTAGCGGTCGCTGAGTTTTTCCATGCGCGCATCGAGATCGTCCAGCTCCGATTCATAGCCCTTGATGGTCTTGTTCAAACTGTCCGAGCGCAGGGTCAGCGTGCCGTTGGTTGCATTGACGTTGCTGTCCAGCAGCTTGGTCAGGTTGCCACCGAATTTGCTGTCCTTGCCCAACACCTCGGCCGCGGCGCCGCCGTCGGAGGCGATGGCGGTGTCGAACTTGGCGCCGTCGAAACTCATCACGCCATCCTTGTCGATGGTCAGGCCGAGCGCCTTGAGTTCGTTGACGTTGCCGCTGACCTGGCCGCGCAGCTGTTGTTGCAGGCTGCGCACCAGCGAATCGCCGGTCAGCGCCGAGGCAGTCTTGGTGGTGGCGTCGTAACTGCTGCTCTTGGCCAGCAGCGTGTTGGCGGTGTTGTAGGCCGCGGCGAACGCGGTGAGGTTGCCCTTGAGGCCGCTGGTGTCGGCGGCCACGCCCAGATTGAACTTGGTGCCTTCAGCGGCCTTGGTCAGGGTGAGCACCACGCCGGGCACGATGTCGCTGACGGTGTTGGAGCTGGACGTGCGCTCGAAACCGTCCACGCGTACCAGCGCGTCGGCGGCAGCGACGGTCTGGTTCAGCCCGCCGGTGACGCCGGGGCCGTAGGTGAGGCTGCTCAGGCTGGGGTCGCTGGCGCTGATGGTCAGGGCGCCCTTGGTACCGGAGTCGACCGCATTGAAGACCAGGTGCTGGCCATCGTTGGCGGTGACCACGCTGGCAGTCACGCCCTTGCCGCCGGCGGCCTTGTTGATGGCTGCAGCGATGTCGGTGAGCTTGTCGGTGCCGCTGATGTCCACGGTGACGCTCTGATCGCCATAGCCGATCGTCAGCGTGCCGCTACCCACGGTGGCATCGGCAGCGAATGCACCGGAGGCCAGTTTCTGCGAGGTCGCCAGCGAGACCACTTCCACCGAATAGTTGCCCGGCGCCGCCGAGCTGGTGGTGGTGGCGGTGAAGCCGGCATCGGTCGGCACCGTGGCCTTGTAGGCGTTGGTGTCGGCGCTGCTGATCACCTTGTCCAGCGCAGACTTGAGCGTGGTCATGCTGCTCTTGATCTGGCTGATCGCCGACAACTGCGTGGTCGCGGCGGTGCCGGCCTTGTTGATGCGTGCCTGCTCGGGGTCTTTCTGCCGGGACACCAGGGTGGACACCACGGTAGGGATGTCCAATCCGGAGGCGGAAGTGCTGATCACCGATGCCATGTTGCATTCCTCGTCTGGGCGTCCGAAACAGACGGACGCATGGGATTACGTGACGGGTATCGGCCGCATCCGCTAGGACTTTAGCGGCGGCGAGGGTCACGTGCACGGTTGCTATCTGTGCAAGTTCCATGCCCGTCGCGGCCGGCGGCGCGCGTCAACAAACCGTCCATGGCGGGCGTGGACGGGCTGCGGCCACAAAATAGCCCCTCCGAAGAGGGGCTTTGGACATGCTGTGGAGCGCTGCCGCATTGCTGTGGCAGGTGACTGCCCGTTACTGCAGCAGGCTCAGCACGTTCTGCGGAACCGACTTGGCCTGGGCCAGCATCGCGGTACCGGCCTGCTGCAGGATCTGCGTGCGGGTCAGTTCGGCGGTGGCCTTGGGATAGTCGGTATCGGCGATCCGGCTGCGTGAGGCCGACAGGTTTTCCGAGGTTGCGCTCAGGTTGGCGATGGTGGAGGTGAAGCGCTTCTGCACCGCACCCATGTCGGCGCGCGAGGAGTTGACCGTGGTCAGCGCCTTGTCGACGATTTCCAGTGCTTTCTGTGCGCCGGAGAACGTGGAGATATCCAGGCTGCCCAAGGTCGAAGCGGTGGAACCGGAAGCGGCCGAAGCGGTGGTGATGCCGGCGCCGACGGTGATGCCAGCGGCGCTGGAGGTGCCGGCCGACAGCGAGGTGAAGTCCTGGCCAGCCTTCAGCGATTCGATCTGCACCGAGCCGTCGCTCTTGATCGAGGCGTACATGCCGGTCTGGTCGAGCTTGTCGTTGATCGCCGAGGCAACCTTCTTGTTGACGTCGGCAGCGGTGTCGCCGGCAGCGACCTTGACGTCGGCAATGGTGATGCTCTTGGCCGAACCGCTGGCGTCCTTGAACGACAGGCTGATGCCGCTGACAGAACCGGAGGCGGTGGCGGTGCCGCTCACGCCGGCGCCGGAAACGGCGGCAGCGAAGTTGGCCTTGCCCAGCGAATCGATGTTGGCGTCGGCGATGCTGTTGATGCCGATGGTCTGGCCGGCGTCGGCGCCGACCTGGAACAGCGCGCCGGAGAACGAGCCGTCCAGCAGCTTGGTGCCGTTGAAGCTTGTCTGATTGGCGACGCGGTCGATTTCCGCGGTCAGCTGCTTGACTTCGGAATTCAGGGCCTCGCGGTCGGTGGACGAGTTAGTTGCATTTGCCGACTGCACCGACAGCTCGCGGATACGCTGCAGATTGTTGCCGATTTCCTCCATCGCGCCTTCGGCGGTCTGGGACAGCGAGATGCCGTCGTTGGCGTTGCGCGAGGCAACGTCCAGGCCGCGGATCTGGGTCGTGAAGCGCTCGGCGATTGCGCCGCCGGCTGCGTCTACGGCAAAGCTGGTGATGCGCTTGCCAGACGAGAGCTGCTGGATGCTCAGCGCCAAGCTGGAGCTGTTGGTGTTGAGGTTCCGCTGAGCGTTCAGCGACATTACGTTGGTGTTGATTACCTGTGCCATTTTGATTTCTCCTAAGCGATTTTTCCGGCAAGGGGGACTTGCCTGGAGCCTCCGCAGGGGGGCCATCAAGTTGGCCGTTGCCGCTGCTGAGATGAATAACGGCGTTGCGTCGGGAACCTTTAGCGAAATTCAGTATTTTTTACTGTCTTTCTGCGTCGGGACGAAATACGTAAGCGTTGTGTATCAACGGTTTGGTTTATTCGGCAGCACCCCGCCAATCTTTAGCGTTGGTATAACTCTTCGGAAAATAAACACCGTACGCCTGCGCAAGCGCTCACGCGCAGGAGCGAAGAAAGCCCAGGTTTTCTGCGGCAAAATCAGCGGATGATGTTGAACAACGACGACGACTGCATCTGCTGAAAAATCGTTTGAGCGGCCTGCAACGAGGCCTTCTCGAGTTGGTACTGCCCAATCGCCGAGGCGTAATCCAGATCGCGGATCGACGACAGGCTGGTCTTGAGGGTGACTTCGTTGGATTCGAGCAATGCGTTGGCATTGTCGATGGCCGACAACTGCGCGCCGCCGGAGGCGCGCGCATCGATCATCTTCGAAGACGCCTGGGTGATGTCGCGCATCGACGACTGCAGCGTGTTGATCATCGCTGTCTTCTGTGGCGCGGTCAGCGTATCGGAGTTGAGCGCGCCGACCAGGTCGCCGATGGTGGAGAACACATCCTTGGTGCCGGAGGCGCCAATCTGGAAACTGTCGCCCACCGCCGGTGCGCCGCTGATGCGCATGCGCACGCCGGCGGCGTTGATGTCTTCGCCCTCCTTGTAGGTGCCGGTGCCGACCACCGTATTGGTGCTGTCGCGCACTTCATAGGTGTCGGCGGCGGTGAACTGCACGCTGTAACTTCCACCGTTCCAGCTGCCGGTGCTCGCGTCGCGGCTGAAATCCAGCAGCAAGCCGGTCCCCGTGTTGGCGGCGTTGGCGTGCGCATCCACGGTGCCGTCGCCGGTGCGGATGCGCATGAAGATTTCGCTGCCGGGCAGGGCGTCGCTGACGAAGGTGTCCGGCGCCACTTCGACCTGCTTCTGGGTCTGGTCGCCGTTGTAGGTGACGCTGCCATTGCTCTTGATGAAAGGCGCACTGCCATCGGCGGTGCCGCCGAACAGGTAGCGTCCGGTGCCGTCGGTGCTGTTGGCCAGGCTCACCATGCTCTCGCGCAGCGCTGTCAGTTCCGAGGCGATCGCCTTGCGGTCATCGGGGCTGAGCGAAGAATTGCTGGCCTGCACCGCCAATTCGGTGACGCGCGCCATTTTGTCGCCGGCTTGCGAGAGCGCGTTTTCCTGCAGCCCGAGCCGGTTCTGCACGTTGTTGGCGTTTTCGCCGAAGCGCGTGATCGCCGCCAGGGCACGGTCCAGGCCGACCGCCGTGCCCGCAGCCACCGGGTCGTCCTTGGCGGTGACCAGGCGCTGCCCACTGGAGAGCTGCGATTCGAGCTGGTTCAGCCGCGACTGCTTGGCGCCCATCGAGGCGACCGACTGGCTGTACATCATGCTGGTGGAGATACGGTCGGTCATCAGCGTACGGCACCCAGGATGGCTTGGAAGACGGTGTCGGCGGTAGAGATCATCTGTGCGGCGGCCTGGTAGGCCTGCTGCAGCTTCAGCATGTTGGCGGCTTCCTCGTCGAGGTTGACGCCGGAAATCGAATCGCGGCTGGCCTGCGCCTGGTCGTTGATGACCTTCTGCGCATCGGCCGAATAGCTGGCCGCACGCGCGGCCGAACCCACCGAGGTGGTCAGGCCGGAGAGCGCGCCATTGAGGGTGACCGTGCCGCCGCTGAGCGCCTTGGCATCGTCGATGTTGGCCAGCAATTTGGCATTGCCGTTGTCGCTGGAGCCTGCGCCCATCGGGCCGACGCCGAAGGTGTCGCCGGCCTTGGGTGCGCCGTCCAGCGCGAAGCTCCAGCCGTTGGCGCTGATGGTCTGGCCGGCGGTGTAGGCGAACGGGCCGGCGCCATCGATGGTGTACTGGTTGGCGTCGATGAACTCGATCGACGAGGGGGTCAGCAGCGCGGGATTCTGCGCATTGGTGACCTTGACGTCGCTGATCTTGCCAGTGCCCAGGTTGGCGACCGTGGCGGTGGCCTTGACCGGGGTGGCGGCGGCAATCCGCGAGGGATCGGTAATGGCCACCGACAAGCTGCCGGCCAGCCCGGCGGTGGGCTGCAGCAGGAACTTGTCGCCGCTGGCCGGCGTGCCGCCCACCACCATGCTGACGCCATTGAGCACCAGCGGGTCGGCGGCGGTGCCGGTACCGGTCATCGGCACGGCAGAGCCGGTACTGGCGTTGATGGCTTTCCAGGTGGTGCCGTCGAAGCTGAGCGTGACGTTCTGGCCGTCAACGGCACTCACGTTGCTGAAACTGGCGCTCAGCGATGCGCTGCCGGTATTGCTCGGATTGGCGGCAACGGTAGGCGAACCGATATTGAAGAAGTTGCCGCCCATCGCGCCATACAAGTCCATCCCCTGACTGTGGCCGGCATTGAAGGTGCTGGCCATGCCCACGGCCAGGCGGCCGAGTTCGGCCTGGGTCGGCTCCAGCACGCTGCTGCGAAATTCCAGCAGACCGCCGATCTGGCCGCCCAGCGAACTGGCGCTGAGGCTGACGTTCTGGCCTTGGGTCTGCATCGCCACCTGCAGCTTGGTCGGCTGATACGGGTCGGCAACGGTGACGAGTTTGGAAGAGGTGGTACCGACCACCAGCGGCTGGCCGCCGGCGGTGAAAACATTCATGAAGCCGCCGTCCTGGATCACCGCCGTGCCGCCGGTAAAACCGACCAGCTTGCTCACCAGCGCGTCGCGCTGATCCAGCATGTCCGGCGCTGCCGCCTGGGCACTGCTGCCGATGGTGCCGTTGAGCTTAGCGATCTGCTGCGTCAAGCGGTTGACTTCGTCCACCGAGGAGGTCAACCCGCTGTTGACTTCGTTGCTCAGGCTGTCCATCTGCCCGTTGAGCTGCTTGAAGCGCGTCGCCAGCGAATTGCCGCTGTCGAGCATGCTCTGGCGCTCGGGGGTGGAGGAGGCGTTGGACGACACCGCGCTGGTGGAATCGAAGAAATTCGACCACAGCCCGGCCACGTTGGTGGCGGTGTTGGAGTACAGCGCGTCGACGCGGTTGGACAGCGAGGACAGCTGCTGCAGGCGCGAGAGTTCGCCGCCGCTGTCGAGCAGGCGCGAGATGGCCAGCTGGTCGGCGACCCGGCCCACATCGGTGATCTTGGCGCCATTGCCCACGAACGCGTAGCCCATGTCGGTGGGCGTGCGCGTTGCAAATTCCACACGTTGGCGGCTATAGCCTTCGGTATTGATGTTGGCGACGTTATGGCTAACGGTCGACAACGCCCGTTGGAAGGCGATGAGCGCGCTGGTCCCGGTGGACATGATGGACATGAGCGTTTACCTCAGCGACGGATGGTTCCGAGCCCGACCGGCTCGACGGTACTGGCATAGCGGTTGGACAGATCGGCCGCCGCGTTGCCGATGGCGGCCACCGCACGGTCGATGGTCGGGCCGTTGGCGATCGCCGCGATCTTGGCCGCATAGCCCGGATCGGTGGCGTATCCGGCTTGTTGCAAGCCGCGTGCAAAACCCTTGATATCGGTGCCGGCCTGCAGCGCGGGCTGGTAACGGCTGTTGTTCTTCAGCAGCCGCACGTAGTCGGCAAAACTCTCCTCGGCCGAGCCATAGGCGCGGAAATCGGCGGTTTCGGTGGTTTTGACGCCGTTGACGTATTCGTGGGTGCCGGTGGTGACCTTGTCGCCGCTCCAGCCGGTGGCCTTGATGCCGAACAGGTTGTTGGAGTCGCCACCGTTGCCGATGCCGCGACGGCCCCAACCGGTTTCCAATGCGGCCTGGGCCACCAGCGCGCGCGGGTCCACACCCAGTTCGCGCGCAGCCTTTTGCGCATGCGTCCAGATCTTGGCGACAAAGCCTTCCGGGGTGCGTTCGCCCAGGCTGGCAGCGGCGCTGCTGGCGGCGCTCGCATTGACCGCGGCATTGGCATCGGCTGCATCGCTGGCGGCCACATCGGCCCAGCGATCGTTGGCCGACGGCCAGCTCAGTGCTGCAGCATCGTCGCTGCCGGCTTCGCCAGCGCCGGTACGCCCGGCAATCAGATCCAGCACCTGGCTCATGCCGATGCCGCTCAAGTTGCCTGCGCCCAGGGCCGCCTTCGCCACGCTGCTGGTCGTGATGCCGGTGGCCGCGCCGTCGCGGGCGGGCAGCGGCAACGAGGCGTCGCGCTTGCCGGCAACCAGGGCGTACGCCTTGGCCGCTTCGGCAGTGTTCAACGAGGTGTTCAAGGCCGGGCCGCCCGTGTCGCCACTGAGCTGCTTGGAGATCATCGCCGACAGTCCCAGCCCCTTGCCGTCGGTCAACGCCTTGGCCATCTGCTGGTCGTACATTTCGCGGAACATCTGGTTTTGGCCCGGAAACATCGGGTCGCCGGAGCTCGCATCGCGCATGCTCTTGACCAGCATCTGCGCGATGACCGGCAGCTGCGACGCGCCCGCCCCGGACGGTGAGCGGGTGCAGGTGGGCAATGAAAAGGCGTTCAGTCTGTCGCGCCCGGCGGCCACCGCCACCACCCCGACCCGCGCCGCCAACACCTCGCCCGCGCGGGCGCGTTCGGTGGCGGCAACGCCGCGCCGCGCGGTCGCCGCGCCCAAGGTGCGGCCGGGCGGCGGGATCGACATGCTCGTCACCTTCCCGCTGGGTTCGGCACAGATGACGCCGCG
>JAAIGE0100534872.1_pt1 | contig 31375 bp, 36 predicted proteins | sample 6487951 | NCBI WGS metagenome assembly JAAIGE01 (sample SAMN13974128, study PRJNA590717) | phyllosphere metagenome | biome: tomato field; feature: multiple bacterial spot infested tomato fields; material: tomato leaves; isolation source: leaves from tomato fields | host: Solanum lycopersicum ...
CAGCAGGACTTCGACCTGACCATCGTCAACAAGATGGACGTGGACCACGGCCTGACCGTGCCGCTGTCGCTGATGTGCGGCCAGCAGGACGCGCGCACGGGCGCCTGGCCCTGCCCGGTGATTCCGTTTGTCGTCAACGTGGTGCAGTACCCCGTGCCGTCGGGCCAGCGCTGCTTCAACCTGGGCCGTGCCATCCGCCGCGCCGTGGAAAGCTTCGATGAAGACCTGAACGTGCAGATCTGGGGCACGGGCGGCATGAGCCACCAGTTGCAGGGCGCGCGCGCCGGCCTGATCAACAAGGAGTGGGACAGCCGCTTCCTGGACCTGCTGATCGAGAACCCGGCCGGCCTGGCCAAGATGCCGCATATCGACTACGTGCGCGAGGCCGGCTCCGAAGGCATCGAGCTGGTGATGTGGCTGATCGCGCGCGGCGCCATGGCCGATGTGGATGGCCCGGCGCCGCTGCCCAAGGTCAACCACCGCTTCTACCATGTGCCGGCATCGAACACCGCTGTCGGCCACCTCATTCTGGAGAACGCAGCATGAGCCGGCCTTGCGTGGTACTTCTGCCCGGCCTGCTTTGCGACGAGACGGTCTGGCACGAGCAGCAGGCGGCCCTGTCCTTTGCCGGTGCTGCCGAGTGCATTGTTCCGTCCTATGGCGCGGCGGCCACCATCGAAGACATGGCGCGCCTTGTGCTGGACTGCGTGGCGGCCGAGCGGTTTTCGCTGGTGGGCCATTCCATGGGCGGGCGCGTGGCCCTGGCCATTGCCGGCATGGCGCCCCAGCGTGTGGAGCGGCTGGCCTTGCTGGACACCGGCATGGACCCCATCGCCCCGGGCGAGGCCGGCGAGAGCGAGCGCGCCAAGCGCATGGCGCTCTTGCAGATCGCCCGGCACAGCGGCATGCGCGAGATGGGCCTGCAATGGGCGCGCGGCATGGTGCATCCCGACCGGCTTGATACGCCACTGTTTGGCGAGGTGCTCGACATGGTGGCGCGCTTCACGCCCGAGGTGTTTGCTGCGCAGATCAATGCCTTGCTGAACCGCCCCGATGCGGGCGATGTGCTCCGGCAACTGCGCTGCCCGACCCTGCTGGCCTGCGGTCGCCAGGATGCCTGGAGCCCGCTGTCACGCCATGAGCGCATGCAGGCCCTGTGCCCGGGCGCCGAGCTGGTGGTGATCGAGGACAGCGGCCACATGAGCACCATGGAGCAGCCGCAGCAGGTGTCGAGGGCACTGCTCGACTGGATGGGGCGCTGAGGGAGCGCTGCGCTCAGGCTAGGCCGGCAGCTCGCCCACGGCCCGCCGGCAGGCCTGCATGAACAGCTCCAGGTCCTGCGATGCCGTGCTCAGCGCACGCGTGGCCAGCCCGATGCGCCTGCGTGTGGAAGGCAGGTCCACGGGCACGATGGACAACTGCCCGCCGTGGTCATCCTGCAGGGCCTGTCCGCGCGAGGCCAGGGCCAGCCGGCCCGTCTGCAGCACAAAGGCCAGCGTCATGGTCGGGCTGCTGGCGCGCAGGCTGGCGCGCGGCGGCTCCAGGCCCTGGCTGCGGAACAGCTGGACCATGGCGCGATCGGCCGGCGTGCCGGGCAGGGGCGAGACCCAGGGCCATTGCAGCAAGTCCTCCAGAACCAGCTGGCCGCGGTCCAGGCAGGCATGGCCGGCCGGTGCCACCACCACCAGGTCATCGTCGAACAGGTGCAGCTGGCGTACCTCATCGGAGGGCATGTCGGCGCGCAGGGCGCCGGCGATGGCGTCGATGTCGGCGCTCAGCAGGTGCTGCACCAGGCTCTCGTAGGTGCCGTCCACGATGCTGACCTCGATGTCCGGGTGGCTGGCGGCCAGGCTGTCGACCGCGCGTGGCAGGAAGATTCCCACCGACAGCGGCAGCACGCCGACCACCACGCGCCCCCGGATCTCGCCGCGCCAGGCGGAAATATCGCTGTCCATGCCGCGCACCTCGGCCAGGGCCAGCTTGACACGGCGCAGCAGCGCTTCGCCGGACGGCGTCAGCCGCGTGCCGAAGGCCAGCTTGTAGAACAGCTGCATGCCCAGACTGGTTTCCAGCCCCTGCAGCGCCGCATGCACGGCGGGCTGCGTCAGGCCCAGCCACTGCGCGGCCAGGGATTCGCTGCCGCAGTCGGCAATGGCCATGAGGGCGCGCAGCTGGCCCGCAGGCACGGTCTCGGCAAAACGCTCGGGCAGGGGAGGGCGCCTGGCCGCCAGCGTGGCGGCGGCCTGGGCGTCGGCCGCGCCGCTGCCCAGGTGCTGGAGCATGGCTTCGATGCGGGCGGCCAGCTGGCTGCCCAGCGGGGTCGGCATCATGCCGCGCGCCCCCCGCATGAACAGCGGCAGGCCACAGGCCTCTTCCAGTTGCAGCACCGAGCGCGCCACGGCTGGCTGAGAAAGATGCATAGCCTGGGCGGCCCGCGTGGTGCTGCCGTGGCGCACCACGCCCAGCATGGCGCGCATGGCCCGCAAATGGCCTGCCAACTCGGGAAAACGCGAGGGATTGCTGGTGGCCGGGCCGGTCCAGGGGGCAAGGTAAAGGTTCATGGAAAGGCGCTGAACGGCACGTTGGAAAACCGTGTTTTGATTGTCCCATAAGAAAAACGCATTGATGGCCGGGGCTCCGGCATTGGCCGGATCGATGCCGGCGTGGAATGCTTGGGGCCTGATCAAGACAGCCCATCGCAGGCTGCGAATTCCGGGGAGACAAGAAACATGAACCATGAAATCGACCGGCTGCTGGCCCGCCAGGCCTGCCTGGACCTGGTGCTGCGCGCTGCTGCTTTTGCGGATGCCGGTGATGCCCAGGCCCTGGCGCTGCTGTTTGCCGAAGACGGCCAGCTGCAACGGCCCGGCGGCGAGGTGCTGGGCGGGCGCGCAGCCATCGCCGCCGCGTACTCCCGGCGTCCCGCGGGCCGCATGACCCGGCATCTGGTCACCAACACGCTGGTGGAACTGCAAGGCCCGGACCGCGCCAGCGCGCGCAGCCAGGTGCTGCTGTGGTCCTGCGACGAGGCCGATGCCATCACGCCGCACGGCCGCCCGGCCCAACCGCGCCAGCTCGTTGGCGAGTTCGATGACGCCTTTGGCCGCAGTCCCCAAGGCCATTGGCTGATCACGCGCCGCGTGGCGCGCTTCGTCATGTACCGGGACCTCCCGGGCACCTGAAGCGCAGGGCGATCAGCCACTTCTCCGCTCCATTTCCCCGCACCCGCCACTGCAGCCCTATCCGAGGCGCAGCGTTGCGGCGTGCCGATTCCACGACGACAACGACAGGAGACAAAAGCATGAAACGCACTCTCAAGAGCATTCCCCAACCCCCAGCCAGGCGCCCACTGCGGGCTTGTCTGGCCCGCCTCGCCCCGCTCGCCATGCTGGCAGCAGCAGGCGGCGCCCAGGCCCAGACAGCCTCATCGGTCACGCTGTACGGCCATCTGGACACCGGCATCGAGCACCTGACGAATGTGCAAGGCGGCGGATCGCTGACGCGCATGCCCGGCCTCACGGGAACGGCACCGTCGCGCTGGGGGCTGCGCGGGAGCGAGGATCTGGGCGGCGGCCTGAGCGCCGTCTTTGCGCTGGAGTCAGGCTTTGGCCCGGATGCCGGCACCTTCAACCAGGGAGGGCGGGGTTTCGGGCGCCAGGCCTGGGTGGGACTGTCCGGAGGCTGGGGCAGCGTCTCGCTGGGGCGCAACTACACCATGCTGTACTGGGCGCTGTTCGACGCCGACCTGCTGGGTCCCAACGCCTTCGGTCTGAGCAGCCTGGACAGCTACATCCCCAACACGCGCACCGACAACTCCCTGGCCTACCGGGGGCGCTTCGGCGCCTGGAGCCTGGGTGCGGCCTACAGCCTGGGACGCGATGCCGTCAACGCCGGCCCCAGCCCGGCCGGCACCAACTGCGCCGGCGAATCGGCCACGGACAGGCAGGCCTGCCGCCAGTGGTCCGCCATGCTGAAGTACGACACCACGCCCTGGGGCTTTGCACTGGCCGTGGACGAGATGCGCGGCGGCGCCGGCGCATTTGCAGGGCTGACGCGCTCGGACCTGAAGGACCGCCGCATCATGCTCAACGGCTATGCCGCGCTGTCACCCACCATCAAGCTGGGCGCCGGTCTCATGCGCCGCGACAACGACGCGGCCCAGGTGGCCTCGGCCAGCAACGGCGCCACGCCGCGCAGCACCCTGGCATGGGGCGGCCTGTCCTGGTCCCCCAGCGCCGCCGTCGTGGTCGATGGTCAGCTGCAGCAACTGCGCTATGCCCAGGGCGGCGACCGCTCCACCCTGCTGGCCCTGCGCGCCACCTACAAATTCTCCAAGCGCACGGCGGTCTATGCCCAGGCCGCGCGCATTGACAACGGACAGCGCCTGGCCATCTCGGTCAGCTCGGCCGCAGCCGGCGGCAGCCCGCTGGCGGGCGCGTCGCAGACCGGCCTGATGCTGGGCCTGCGCCACTCGTTCTGAAACCGAAGGCCAGGCCGGCCGCATCCAATGCGACGCCTGGAGCGTGTGATCACCAGCGCGAAGAGCCGACGCGCGGGCACTTGAAAGTGCACACCACGCTCTAGATCTGTACAGCGCGGCCGATGAACTGAATGGGCCCTGTCGGGCGTCCGATCGGGGAGCCGCCTTCTGGCTCCAGGGTGAGCTCGAAAAGCTGATTCGGCTGCAGAGGTGGCAACTGGTCTACCGGCACTTCGATGGCTTCGCCCGGTTTGACCAGACCCAGGGACACCGGCGCTTTCCAGCCGTCGGCCTTGGTCCAGAACTGCAGGGATTTTTCCGCCGGAATGGCATCCTTGCCCAGTGGCACAAGGCGCAGACGGCCTTCAGACTGGGCCTGGACCACCCACCCGGGGGCCTGATTCTGCGGCGCTGCCAGCACGACGAAGTAGCGCGGGGCAGCCGGCGGTGATGCCTCTCGCACCACCAGCACAGCCGCGAGCAGTGCTGCAGCTGCAAAGCCGCCACCCGCCAAGCCGCGCCAAAGGGCGAGGCTATCCCAGTGCCACCAGGCACCACGCTGTGCGCGGACCGCTGGCCGGGCCGGCTTGACGCTGGCCGCGATGCGCTGCCACAGCGTTGCGGAGGGCTCAATGGGGGGAGCCAGCTGAACCAGCGGCAGGAGCCGTTGCTCCCATGCCTGCACGGCCGTGCGCAACGCAGGCTCGTAGGGCAGACGGGATTCGATGGAGCGGCGCTGGGCTGCATTGAGGGTGCCCAATACGTACTCGCCGGCCTGCATCTGGAGATCGTCCGGGGAGCCGCCATCCGTCGACTCTGAGGGATTGGGGTGGGTGTCGCCACTCATTGCATGCACTCTCTCAGGGCACGCAGTCCGCGTTGAACCCAGGCCTTGACCGTACCAAGCGGTGCCTGCACACGCGCCGCAATTTCGCTGTGGCTGCAGCCGTCCACGTAGGCGTGCAACAGGCAGGTGCGGCGCTCGGGCTCCAGCCGGTCGAGGCAATCGCCAAGACGACCCAGCGTCGCCTGCCGCTCCCATTCACTGCCGCCTTCCTTCCAGGCCGAAAGTGCGGCCTGGGCGTCATGCGCTTCATGGGCCGTTTCATCCAGCACGGTTTCGCGTGCGCCATCCCGTACACGGTTGAGGGCGGCGTGCCGCACCACGCTGTAGATCCACCCTCGACCACTTCCGCGATTGCCGTCGAAGGTGGATGAGCGGTTCCAGATGGAGACAAACGCATCGTGCAGCACGTCTTCCGCAGCGGCGCGATCGCGGACGATGCGCAGTGCCACGCCGAGGAGAAAGCGCGCCTCGGCCTCATAAATCCGCTGCAAAGCATCTCGTTCGCCGCGTGCACATGCATGCAATGCTGCGTCATGGTCGAAAGCTTCGTTGTTCTGGGAGGCAGCGGGCGGCACGAATTGGAGCGAAGGGGGCGTTGCGGGAAATCCTTCGTCCAGTGTATCCGCGCCGCTGCGGGCTCTTACATGGGCTTCCAGAAGATGTAGTCGGCCTGGTACTTCACGGTGGTCTTCTGGCCCTTGTTGGCGGCCATGCAGGGCTTGTCAGCCGGCGCCACTCCGCCCTGGAGCGCCACGCGCTGGATGTAGCTCACACCCTCCAGTGCGCCGCTGCCCATGGCCGGGTTTGCCTTCACCAGCTGGTAAGGCAGATTGCCTGCGCCGGACGGCGCCACAGCCAGCTGGGTGGCGGTGAGTTTGGAGCCGTCGTTGGCCTCCCAGGTTGCGGGGGGGCCGTAGTAGCGGCCCACTTGTTTGCCCATGCGGTCCTTCAGCACAGCATCGGGTCCCACAAAGACCCATTCCGTCTGGCCAGGCGCGTTGGCCTTGTCGCGGCATTCGTAGGTGATGTCACCGCTGCCTACGGTTTCCCACGCGACCTTGTTCCCTGCAGGAACCTGGATGGGGGCGGGCAGCGATGCCTGGGAGAAAGTGCTGGCCGGCTTGTGCATCGAGCCACAGGCAGCGAGCAGGGCCGCTGTGGCTACAGCGAAAGAAACGGCGGCGGTGCGGGATGCGGAACGAGAGGTCAACATTGCAATTCTCCAAACGGTTTTGTGAAGGGGACTGAAGCAGCGCCTTTTTTGGGCTGCTGCTGGTACTACCCGCCATCGCATCGTTTGGATGCACCCCATGCAAAAATATTTTCGAGAAATGCCGGCGCCAGACTCCATCACAAGCGCAGATTCATGCGGGCATAGACTCCGCGCCCATCGGCGGGCGAGTGATTTGCGGGTCGGGACGATCCTCGAAACGAATGTCGCGCGGCCCATAGAGCATCGTCGCTTTCATCATTTGCCTCCTGATCTGCTGGCAAGTTGCCGATTCAGCGCTTCTTGCGCGCGCCGTGCCGTGTCGGCGTCGACGCGATCGGCCAGCACCTGGCTGAGTTGGCGCAACTGATCAGCCGTGAGGCCCGTGTTCAAGCTGATGCCCATGTGGGACTGCAGTTGAGACTCGGCGCCAGGCAGTGCAGACAGCATGCTCACAGTGGCCAGCTCGCGGCTTTGCCAGTCGAGGTTGTCGCGCTCGAAGATGTCCCCGAAGAGATGCGTCTTGAGGTAGTCATCGATGGCGGGAGCGAAGTCGAACAGCGGTCCCTTGACCGGCGCGCCCGCCAGCTTGGTCTGGTTGGCCGTGCCCGCGGCCAGCAGCGCGTCACCCTTCGGAATGGCGCGGCTGGGCGGATGACCGGGGGCGTCCTGGATGCCGCGCTGCTTGCGCGCTTCCAGTACCTTCATCAGTTCGCCCAGCGCATTGAGGCTGCGCGGGAAGCCCGCGTATGCGTAAAGCTGCACGAGGATTTCCTTGGTGTCACTGACCGTCAGGCCTGCGTCCAGCCCTTGATTCAGAGCCGTATTCAGTTTGGCGATGTCACCTGCCGCAGCGAAGGCTCCGATGGGAACGATGGCCTGCTGCCGGGCCGACAGGGTTGCGGATGCAGTGGATGCACTGACCATATCTCTGGACTCCTGCGTGTTCGGGGCGGCTTGGCAAAGCACTGTCGCCATGCCCACGACGATGATGGCCATTGCCCTGGCCATGGGGCGCCTTTCATCGCGCATGCTTGCCCTCGTATTGGTCATCCGTGACTTTCTCCACCCAGTCCACATTCTTGCCATCCACCGTGCCCGTGACCGTCAGGTAAGTCACGGCGGTCTTCGGCGCAGCGCCGTGCCAGTGTTTGACGCCTGGCGGGCACCAGATCGCATCGCCGGGGCGAACCATCTGAAGGGGCTTGCCCCATTCCTGGACGAGCCCGACGCCCGAACTCACCACCAGGCGCTGTCCGTGGGGGTGGGTGTGCCAGGCCGAGCGGGCACCGGGCTCAAAGGTGACCATCGCGCCGCTGGCGTTGATGTTCTTGTTGGCCGGCCACAGCGGGTCAATCCGCGCCCGGCCGGTGAAGGTCTCGGCAGGACCGGAGATCGAGGCTTGGCTTCCTGCAAGCACGATCTCCTGCTGGGCGGGCGCCGATGAGGCGCTCTCGGCCTGGGGGGCGGCAACAGCAGCGGTCGCGGCCTGTAGGGTGGCGGCGGTCAAGAAAACTTTGAAGAATGGGATTCGCATAAAGGAACTTTCCTTGTAGAGACAGGCCTATCGCCGTCCCCTCTCGCTGGGCCGACCACATGGGCCGGCGCATCGATCCTCGCAGGTGACACGCCGCTGAGCCCCTTGGGCGAGTCGCTTGCCAGTAACACCTGACAGGGGCGTCTGGAGGCGCGGGATTGACGAAAGGACGTTGCGAGCGCTCATTCAATCGAATGAGCGTTCCTATCGAATTTAGTTGGAACAACTTCGCGCGAGTAGGCGCCAGAAACTACATGCGGCTATAAATGGCGCTCATGAATCCCATCGCTCCGCCCGCAATCGGAGCAGCCTAGCGGCGGTAGCGCAATGCCTCGACGATCAGCGACAGTGCGGGCGACGATTGGCGCCGGCTGACGAAGAAGATGTGGAGCCCAGGAAAGGTCGGGCACCAGTCCTTGAGCACGCTTTGAAGTCGGCCTCTCTTGATATGTGGGCGTGCCAGTTCTTCTGGCATGTACGCCAGGCCGAATCCCGCCAGCGCGGCGTCGATAACCGGGTAGATGCCATTGAATGTCCACGAACCCTCGACCCGTACCTGCAGGTGTCGTTGGCCCTTCCTGAGTTCCCAGGCATACACCCCGCCACGCATGGAAAAGCGCATTCTGATGCACTCATGCTCGGTCAGGTCCGATGGTGCCTTGGGCAAGGGTCGTCCTTCCAGATAGGACGGCGCCCCCACGATCACCATGCGAATGTCTTTCGAAATCCGAACCGCCGTCATGTCGTTGGTGATTTGATCGCCGAAACGAACACCGGCGTCGAAGCGCTCCGCCACGATGTCGGTCAGTCCCGGCTCGGTCGCGATCTCGATCTTGACGTCGGGATACTTCGGTTGGAGCTTGGAGAGCTTGGGCCAGAGGATGGTGTTCGCCGCGAAATCAGACGCGGTGATGCGTACGGTTCCTGCGGGCTTGTCGCGAAGCTCCTCGAATGCAGCCAGTTCGTCGGCGATCGCCTCGTACCGGGGGGCCACTCGCTGGATCAGCCGTTCGCCTGCCTCCGTCGGCGATACGCTGCGGGTCGTGCGGGTCAGCAAACGCAGCCCGAGCCGCGCTTCCAACGCGCGAATGGTATGGCTGAGTGCAGATTGCGATACGCCCAACTGGGCCGCCGCGCGGGTGAAGCTGCGCTCGCGCGCAACCGCGAGAAAGGCCAGGATGTCGCGAAAGTTCTCCCCAGACATACAAGTACTCCGCAGCTATGGCCTGTAGCGCAAGGCGTCGACCAGCAAGGTCATTGCGCGTGAAGGCTGGCGCCGGTTCGGATAGTAGAGATGGAACCCGGGCCACACCGGGCACCAGTCCTCCAGTACCGAGACGAGTTGCCCCTTTGACACCAAGGGACGAACCATGTCTTCCGGCAGGTACGCCAGTCCGAAGCCAGCCTTGACCGCCTCGAAAATGTCATAGGCGTTATTGAAGGTGACCGCTCCATCCACCCGTGCATTCACGGTGCGCTTGCCCTTGGCGAACTCCCATTCGTAGAGGCCTCCGTAGGTGGACGTGCGCAGGTTGATGCAAACGTGATCGGTGAGGTCGCGCGGCGTCTTGGGTGGCCGGCACCCTGCGAAATAGGACTTCGATCCCACCACCATGTTGCGGACGTCCGGGCCGATCCGCACTGAAATCATGTCCTGGGCCAGTTCCTGGCCGAACCTCACGCCGGCGTCGTAGCCGCGCGCAACGATATCGACGCTCTCGTACTCGTTGACCAGCTCGACCTTGATCTTGGGGTACTTCGGCAGGAACTTCGCCAGCTTGGGCCACAGCGTGTTTCGGATGGCGTAGTCGATGGCAGTGATGCGGATCGTTCCCATGGGCTCGTCCCGAAGCTCGCCGAGCGACTGGATTTCGGCCTCGATTTCGTCGAACTCCGGTGCGAGGCGATCCAGCAGCCGCTGGCCCGCCTCGGTAGGAGACACGCCCCGCGTGCTGCGCGTGAGAAGGCGAACGCCCAGCTTCTCCTCCAACGTCCGGATGGTGTAGCTCAGGGCGGGCTGTGTGACCCGAAGCTGGGCTGCCGCGCGCGTGAAGCTGCGAGCGCGCGCTACGGCGATGAAGGCCAGCAGGTCGCTGAAGTTGTCGCGCGACATTGATGAACTTCCTTTATAGGACGGGCTGTATTTTACAGGCGTCGTCTGACTTTGCTCGAAAACCGACTGTGTTTGATGCCTCCATTCATGAGTTCAGCTTATGGGGGTATGCGGATTCTGTCGTCTATTCAATGTCGGGCACGAGGCCTAAAGTTCAGCATCAGCCAAGAAGGGCAGGCATCCTGCCCCAAAAGCCAGGCCCTGCAAGCGAGCACTGAGGCTCCGCACAAGCATCCGCCCCAGCCGTCATGGGCCTCTCGCATGGGTTGCCCGATTGAATGATTCGGATGAGCGTCAGCATGGCGCTGAACGTCACGACCGGCGGAATTGGGAACGCTTGGTGCAGGCTGGATCGTCGCGTCGCTATACGGCGCTTTTTGTCCTCTGAATAGTGAAGGAGCAGATCCGATGAACGAGAAAATTTCCTCCAGCCGACGCGACCTGCTGAAGGCAGGCGCAACGGTCGGCGCAGCCGTATATGCCACGCCTCTCATGATGGGAACGGCCGTCGCACAGCAAGCCACAACGACTTCATCGGGGAGCAATGCCATGGACCTACCCAACATCACCAAGCAGCGAACCCTTGGTTCAGACGACTTCCGCATGGAGGTCTCCGCCTTGGGCTTCGGCGTCATGGGCATGAACTACAACCGCGGCTACCACCCTGATCGCAAGGCCATGATCGAGTTGCTGCATCAGGCGGCCGAGCGCGGTGTCACGCTGTTCGACACCGCCCAAGTCTATGGTCCGCTCATCAACGAAGAGCTTGCCGGTGAAGGGCTGTACCCGTTCCGGGGCAAGGTGAACGTGACCACCAAGTTCGGCCACCGCATCGTTGACGGCAAGTACTTCGAGGGCGAGTTGGACAGTACGCCCCAGAACATCCGGCGTGTCGCAGAGGAATCGCTCAAGCGCCTGCGGGTCGAGACCATCGAGCTGTTCTATCAGCACCGACTCGACCCCGCTGTGCCGATCGAGGACGTCGCGGGCACCGTCAAGGATTTGATCCGGGAAGGCAAGGTCAGGCGCTTTGGGCTTTGCGAGGTCAATGCGCAGACGATCCGCCGCGCCCATGCCGTGCAGCCGGTGACCGCTGTGCAGAGCGAATACCACCTGATGTGGCGCGGCCAGGAAAAAGAGGTGTTTCCGGTGCTCCAGGAATTGGGGATCGGCTTCGTGCCTTACAGCCCGCTCAACCGAGGATTCCTTGGCGGCGGCATCACCGAGTACACGCGCTTTGATTCCGGCAATGACAACCGCAACACGCTGCCACGTTTCACGCCGCAAGCCATCCGGGCGAATCTGGCAGTGGTGGAAGTGCTCAACACGTTCGGCAGAACCCGGGGCCTCACCTCCGCGCAGGTGGCACTGGCCTGGATGATGGCCAAGGCCCCGTGGATCGTGCCGATTCCCGGCACCACCAAGCTGGCCCATCTGGACGAGAACCTGCACACCGCCGAGGTGATGCTGACTCCGGCCGAAGTGCAGGAGCTGGAGGCCGCCGTCTCCAAGATTCAGATCGTGGGTGATCGGTATCCGGCGGCGCAGCAAAAGCAGGTCCAAGGCTGATTGCTGAATGTTCGATAGGGAATCACTGACATGAGGCCATTGCTCATCGCCCTGTGCATCCAGGCGCTATCGGTGTGCGCCGCCCCGGCGGCCCTGGCGCAGGACGCGACCGGCACCGTGTGGCGCGAGGCCCGCGTGCTGCCGGTCGGGCGCGACCTCTACGTGTTCACCACGAACCGGTCGCCGAGAGGGGAGGGTCCCTCGAAGGACCGATTGTTGCGACTGTCGCTGAGGCGATGACATGAAGCGCCGGAACCTGCTGGCACTCGCGCTTGCCAGCCCCGTGGCCTTCTCCGTGGCACGCGCTCAAACGCTGTCGTCCGGCGACTATCGCCAGATGCAGGTGGGGCGCGACGAACCTATCCTGGAGCCCGATATCCCCATCATCGACGCGCACCACCACCTGGTCGACCGGCCCGGGCTGCGCTACATGATCGATGACTACCTGGCGGACGCGCGCGCCGGCCATCGGGTTGTCGCTTCGGTGTACGTGGAGACCTTGGCTTTTGCGAGGACGGACGGCCCCGAAGTGCTGCGCCCGCTCGGCGAGATCGAGTTCGCCAACGGCATCGGCGCGATGTGCGACAGCGGCCGCTATGGCTGCCGCGGCTGCGCCGCCATCGTGGGCCACGCCGACCTGCGGCTGGGCGACCAGGTGGCCGAACTACTGGACCGGGCGATGGAGCGCGCACCGGACCGTTTCCGCGGTGTGCGCCAAGTCACCATCGAAGACCCATCCGAGGCGCCATACCGCTTCATTCCGACCCGGCCGCCGAGCGGCGTGATGAAGAGCGCGGGATTTCGCCCGGCCTTCGCCCACCTCGCCAGACGCGGTCTGAGCTTCGACGCGGCGGTTTTCCATCACCAGTTGCCGGAGGTGATCGCGCTGGCGGATGCGTTCCCCGACACCACCATCGTGCTGAACCACTGCGGCCATGCGATGGCGATGGACCTGGATGCACCCGCAAGGGAACGAGTGTTCCGCGAGTACCGCCGGCTGATGACCGAGGCGGCCCGGCGCCCGAACATCCACTGCAAGGTGGGTGGCCTGGGCATGCCTTTCTGGGGCTTCCGGCTCGAGGAGCGCAAGGCCCCCATCGGATATCGCGAGCTGGCGGCGGCCTGGCGCCCCTATGTGGAAACCGCCATCGAGGCGTTCGGCGCCGACCGTTGCCTGATGGAAAGCAACTACCCCCCGGACGGTCGATCCGCGGGCTTCGTGCCCCTGTGGAACGCACTGAAGTACATCGTCCGGTCGGCTTCGGCCGATGAGAAGGCTGCGCTGTTCCTCGGCACGGCCGCGAAGGTCTATCGCATGCGCGTGTCGGTTGCGCAGGCCGGGAAATCTCCAAGCACGTAGGCCCAGGGACGAGGCTCCCGGGAGCAGCTCCAAACGCAGCGCACCCAGGTGCCGGACCCATTTCGTCGCCCCATCTTTATCAAGAGCACATCTCCAACAGAGGAACTGACATCATGAAAATCTCCTTCGAAAACCAAGTGGCACTTGTCACCGGCGCAGCGTCGGGCATCGGTTTGGCGACTGCTAAGGCCTTCGCGCAGGCCGGTGCGTCCGTTGCGCTGGCGGATGTGAACGGCGACGGCGCACGTGCCGCTGCCGACGAGCTGGTGGCGGCCGGGTACAAGGCCATGGGCATCCGCTGCGACGTGGCCGATCTGGGCGAGGTCGAGGCGATGGTCAAGGAAACCGTCTCTGCCTTCGGCCGCCTGGACGTGGCCTTCAACAACGCCGGCATCCAGAACGCGCTCGCGGAGACCGCCGACGCCACGGTCGAGGACTTCGACCGTGTGAACTCGGTCAATCTGCGCGGCATTTGGGCGTGCATGAAGTACGAACTGCAGCATATGCGCCAGCAAGGAAACGGCGCCATCGTCAATTGCTCGTCGCTGGGCGGGCTCGTGGGCGGTGCCGAGCGTGGCACCTACCATGCGGCAAAGCACGGCGTGCTCGGGCTGACCAAGAGCGCGGCGTTGGAATACGCCACGCGCAACATCCGCGTCAATGCCGTGTGCCCGGGCTTGATCTGGACCCCGATGGCCGAACAAATGGTGGCCGCCGGCCAGAAGGAAGCACTCGACGCCATGCTCCCCGGTATCCCCATGCAGCGGCACGGACGCGCCGAAGAGATTGCCGACGCCGTGCTGTGGCTGTGCAGCTCGGCTTCCAGCTATGTGACCGGCCAATCCATCTCGGTGGACGGCGGGCTCATCATGCGCTGATTGCGATTTCCGTTGGCCCAGGTGTTTTCGCACGAGAACAAGTATCCGGCACCCATGCAAGGCAGATTGGTCCTGCGGCAAAAACGCAAGGATGAGGCCGGGGAGGGCGGGGCCTCACCGCAGGCCGTGCAGCTGCAGATTCCTGCGGCAGGTTCTGGTGGCAAGGAGGATGTGGCAGGCCATGCGCCCGAAGCTGCAGCAGTACCAGCCAGTGATCGCGCGCCTGCAGCCGCAGCTGCACCCAAGGCGCCCAGCACAGCCTACCGCCCAGATCTTTTCATCCGAAACTGCCGCAATACCCACTGAGGCGGCCATGACACGCACGCCTGTTTCCGCGGCAACGAAGCGCCATATGAGCGTAGCTGCGGAGTTTCGGAGCCTGAGCGACGAGCTCGACGACTTGCCCCCGGTCGTGGCGCATTCCAGGACGGAGCCGCAGGCTTCACTCGTGAGATCAAGTTCAACGAAACGGGGGGCAGCCGTGCAACCAGACCAACATCGTCGTGTTCGAGATTTACTCGTGCGGCGATGTCAAAGGCCGTCTGTCGTGCGTGGTTCTGGTGGAGTCTGGTCTGGAGTGGCTTGCGCAATCCTCATCAGGTGTTCTGAAAGCGTAGCGGTGGAGTCAACGAAGAAACTTCTGAACATAACGTCCGCATAGTTGGTGAATGCTGTCGATATGAGTCGCTTTAAAGCTCACTTTTCTGGCCGTCATTTGATGGATACGATGTATATACTCTAGCAAGCTAAGCGCTATTTTTATGGTGTTTTAGCAGTAGTTAAAGTAAATTGAGCTCTGATTAGTCCCCTGACCCTTGTTGTTTGGTTCAACCATTCAACGAGGTATCTATGCTCACAATCACCGTGGTCTCCACCAAAGGCGGAGTCGGTAAAACCACACTTGCTGCCAACCTGGGCGGCCTCCTTCACGACCTGGGCCTCAGTGTTCTGCTCATTGACGCAGACATCCAGCCGTCGCTTTCTCGCTACTACGAGCTCAGCCACCAGGCTGAAAAAGGCCTCACCGAATTCGTGAGGTCGGGCGTGCTTACAGCCGACTGCATCTCTCATTGCAAGCTGAGCCCGGCTGGCTACCTCGGCAAGCCGGTCATCAGCCCCGCCTCCAACGCCAAGTTGCACCTTGTCCAGTCGGACACTAGGGATGGCGTACTCCAGGACTGGATGGCCACCCGCAACCCCATGGACATGCTGTTGCGGCTTAACCGGCCATTGCAGCATGCTGACGTGACGCATGCATATGACGTGGTGATCATCGACACCCAGGGCGCTGTAGGGCACTTGCAGGACGCTGCCGTGATGGCTGCAGACCTGCTGCTGGTGCCCGTGTCTCCAGACGTGGTTTCCGCCCGTGAATTTCTTCATGGAACCGCAGCGCTGATCGAGCGACACGAATGCGTTGCTAACTTCGGCATGAAGATGCCACCCATGAAAGCCGTACTCAGTCGTTCAGAGAAAACGAACGATTGCCGCGTAATGACGGAGATCATTCGCGAGAACTTCATCACGATGCGCGGCCGAGTCAATATGCTGAACACGGCTGTGCCATCAACGGTGGCATACAGAAAAGCTGCAACCGCTCAAGTTCCTGTGCACTGGATCGACAGCATTAAAGCCGCCGAAACGATGCACGAACTGCTTTGGGAGCTCATCCCCAGCGTCGCGGAAATGTACGCGCCTAATCATAAGAGCTTCGTAAATTACGCTGCTTAATCCTCCTTATTAACCAGGAGGTTATATGCGTACACCCGTAACGCTGAATGCAGCGCAGCGCGCTGCGGATTTGCAGCGAAATAACACGTCAGAAACAGGCGTCAGCGTAAAAGCCGATTTGCCGACTGCACCGCCAGAAGAGAAAACAAAGAGCATGAACGATTCCGCCACAAAACCGAACAAGCAAGCGCAGCAACTGGAAGCGGCGCGCAAGGCGCTTGCTGCACACACTGCAATCCCTCGCAACGCGACGGCAGGGGTTGATCCACTTGCAGAAGTGGACGGTGCGGTCTCTACCCTTGATCCAGACGATATCGAGATCTACAAACACAACCCGCGAACTCGCCCTAACCCGAAAAGGGAAGAAATCAAGGCGAGCATGATTGCCGAAGGTCGTATCACAAATACGATCATGGTTACGCGTCGTTCGCCTGCTGAAAAGTATTTTCCCTATGGCGGCGGCAATACGCGAGTGTCCATAGCTCAAGAACTCAAGCGTGAGGGAGATACACGCTTTGACAAGCTTACTGTCATCACTCGTAAATGGCCAGGTGAAGCCGCTGTTATCTCGGCACATCTGAGCGAGAACGACAATCGCGGCGATATTTCTTTCTGGGAGCGCGCCAAAGGTGTTGCTTCATATAAGTCAAAGTTTGAGGAGGAAAACGGTTGCGCTCTTTCCTCGACCGAGCTCAATAAAGCACTTAGAAATCAGGGGCTCAATTACGGAGTCCGAATGATCCAAAATTTTGCATTTGCAGTTGAGCACATGCACTTCATCGGTAATTGGCTTCGTACCGACGAAGTCCATAACGTATTGAAGCCGCTTGTAAGCGGCATATACGAGATTGCTGAGAAATTCGATAAAACGAAGGAAGCGCGCGCTGCTCTGGAGGAAATCTTCCTCATGCACGGCCAGGATCTTGAAAGCATGGAAGCCTCCAATGTGTCCAAGGACCCGGCTGAACGCAAGGATGTGATTATTGATTTGCAAAGCTTGGTGCTTGATTTGCAAACAGTCGGAGCGAAAGCCATTGGCATAGAAATTGATAATCTCCCTGCTGCTCTTTCTGCAGTGGTGGCTAATCCCAAAATTACAGCGGAGGAGCTGGCAAGCGTGAAAGCTGCTGCCCCCGAAGCGAAACCTAGTGGGCAACAAGCACCGTTGGGTGGAATGCTGGGAGCTGTTGGGGGCGGGGCCACCAATCAACAGCCCGCAGCTTCACGCAAGTCCAGCCAAGTCAAGCCTGCTAATTCGGATGCAGATGCATTGGCCAACTTCGCCAAGCGACTTTCTGAGGATATTCTCGCGCTGAATGCCCTAGTGCCGATTTCTGATTTCATAGTTGTGGAGAGCCAGATGCCTTTGGGATTCATTGTTGATTTACCCAATGACATTCACATGGCCGCTGGACAAGCGCTCGATGAAGAAAAACAAGACCTGCGCACTGCTCTTTGGTCAGTCTTGGCGGTGTTCACTGGTCAATTCAATCAAGAGCTTGCGAGTCTGTATTCCAAGGAGACTCGCTGGAGCCAAGCATTGAAAACTAGCGAGGCCGAAATGCGAGATGTATGCGCGGCTGCTGGTCTCGCGTTCAAATCAGGCGTTTTATATACGCATTCTCTGCATTTTGCTCGGCTTTTGGGTTCTCCGGCAATCGGGACTCCATTTGTAAAATTTCTGGGCACAGTTTCTGAGTTTTTTGCTGCCTATCCAGCAAAAGCGCAGATTCCTTATAAACCTTTGTTTTCCTAATTTTTGGTGTGTGCAATGACAAGTCGAAGTGTTCCTGTCGATATTCGTGGTAACGAGAAGTTCAATTTTATTGTTCTGACGGAAGTTATTCGCGTAATTGAAACAGAGGCTGGACTCGATCAGTTGTTGCTGCTAGGACTGACTCCGGAGCTAATAGATACGCTCCGGACTCGCCAAACGCGCGATCTGATGGATCTGGCATCGCGGATGCGAAGTATTCGTATAACTTTAGCTGTGAATGAGATTGCTGGACATTTGGATGGAATTGATCGTCAGCGTCGTGATGATGAAATGTGTGAGTATTTTGTTCGCAACGGTGCAACCAGATCGCTGGTCACAAGATTATTTAAGCGCTCCTCCGACGAAGTTCGGAGATTGCGCGATTTGCTGGGTGGTGCCAGCGTTGGCAGAACAAAGCTGCCAAAAGAACACGATGTTGTTGACCATATTCATATTGTTTGGCACGAAATAAGGCGCAATGCCGGCCCTTCTGAAAATCTGCGCGATTGGCTTTATGCGCTCCATCAGAAATTTCCAGACTACTCTATAGATTCACTTCATACGTGCGTGAAGGAATATGAAAGCTTCTATGGGAGTGACGATTTCAATTCAAGCACCAAAGCACTAGGTAACCACTGATTCGGTATGACGGACGAAAACTATCTCCAATCCGCAATGCTTCTTGACCTGGTCGGTCAGGCACCTATAACTATTAATCGTGCATTTGTAGATCTGACCGGGAATGTTCTCGCTGCTCTCTGGCTGTCCTATGCAGTTGAGAAGGGGTTGGATAGGGACAATGGACCCACCTTTGTCCTGGAACTTTCCGCCAGTGATGTGGAAAAAGATACAGGCATAACGCGTCCTCAGCAGCAGACATGCCGTCGCACCCTGGCCGCAATGGGTCTGCTGACCGAAGAGGGCGGCAAGGGTCGCACGCTGAAGTATCGCGTGCATCTCGATCGGCTGATGGAGCAGCTGCAGCTGCAGGCGCAGCCGCTTGCTGCCGCCATGGCCAAAGGTGATTTGGGGATTGAGCTTGCAGCCGCCGATAGGCCTGCAAGCCCGGACTGAGCAGGAGTCACTCAGTGCGTCTTCAACCACTGCTTGCTGAGCATGCACCCATGGCGGGTGGCAATGACTCCGGTGCAGTCGAAAGCTCCGGGCCTATTGCCCAGCAGATCATTCTTCATCTCGAAGATCGTGGCTTCGTACCCTTCCACCCAGCACTATCGGAGCGGTTTGGGCACAAGGCAGCCATCTTTGTTGGCATGGCCTTGTACTGGACACGCCATAGCCTGCGCAACCATCCACAGCGCGGTGGATGGTTTCACATGTCCATCGCCCAATGGCAGACCGCAATCGGTTTAACCAGGACTGAGCAAGCCACTGTGCGAACAGAGTTGATGGGGGCCGGGGTTCTCGAAGAGCTGCTGATCGGTCGCCCTAGCGTGCTGAACTACCGCATCAACGTCAAGGCGCTCACTGCGGCCCTGGGTGCCACAAAGCACGGACCATCAAAGCCCAGCCTTGAGGCGGTCGCATCCTGGATGCGAAGCTGCCGTGTCTACTACAAGCCCCTGGCCGACATTGCTAGCAATATCGCTGCAGGCCTCTACCTCTCATACCTTCTTCAATGCCATCGCGATCAATTGCGGTCTGGCCAGCTGGACAACGGCTGTATCTCTGCCTCTCAACTCGATATCGGCGAATCCCTGGCACTCGGAACGAAGGTGCAGCGAAACGCCCGAGACCGTCTGAAAAAAGCTGGTCTCATCCAGGAGTGCGGCCCAGGCGGCTCGCTTGTCCGACTCAACTTTGAAGCGATCCTGCTGTGCTTGCGTGGCCAGGCGATCAAGCCGCTGAAGAAATCGGCACGTAGCTCGGATTTGGGTGTTGGTGCCACCACAGCCACGGCCAGCGAGGCACCGGTCGCCTCCACCGCATTGCCTGAGCGTCCCGCTGCGGCTGGGCTTGGTTTGGACTTGTCTCGTCTAGGAATCGGGCTGCAGCAACTCACCCTGACTCTGGAAGGCGTCACAGCGACTCGCCCGCCGGCGCCGAAGCGTTCTCGGGATTTGCTTCTCCACTTCCTGGAGGACAGCTTTCCTGCACCTGTCGGAAATCGACAGGTTGGCAAGGCGATCTATGGCTCCCAAAGGCCTCTGGAATCTGCCGTAAAACGCAATGGCGACAGTGACTTACGTGATCTTCCGAACCCCCTTGAACGGGCTCTGGCGCCACGTCAGAAAAATGCCGTTTCCTGCATCCTTGGGTCCTCGGAATCTGCCGTTTCCTGCAACGAACCTCTCCAAACTTCTGCCGAATCCTGCAGGCTCGATTCGCCGTTTCCTGCAACCTATATACAAGACGATATTTCAATAACTACTACTACAACCAAGGTTGCTAAAGAATTAGAAAGTAGTAGTAGTGGTCTTGAATTAGCTCCGGAAGAAGGAGAAGTTGGCCTGCAGGAGGACAAAGCCCAGCTTGTCTTCCCTATCGATCTGTCGGCCTCCCAACGCGAAGCTGTTGAGAGCGTCATTTGCGGACTGGCCTTTCCTGACCAGCAAGAACTGCTGGATGAGTTGCACGGACAAATGGCACGCGGCAAAGAGATTCGCAGCCCGGCGGGATGGCTGCATGGAATCGTCACGAAGAAGGCCCAAGGGCAACCCGTTGCGCTGGTCTATGCAGCCGAAGTCGCGCAAGCTCGCATGGAAACCATGACACGCGAGAAATTTGAGGAATTTGGGGAAAGGCTTGGACTGCCAGCTGAGCCGAATCAGCGGTTTGTGCAGAACATCGAGATGAACGAGGTGTTTTCCAAACTGACGCCGGGCGTGGTTTACGTCATTCGTTCTACGGGTTCGCTCGTACAAATTGACGTCTCGACCAATGTTTTGCGTGTCAAAAGGTCAGATCAGCAAGCCTGGTTTGTGGTGATGAACGCTGGCCCACTGGTTCGAGCATTGCGGACGAACGATCTCTTCCCAGCCGAGGAGTGATTCGATGAACTCGATTTCTGTTCAAGTCAACGATCTAAAGGCTGACTTGCCATTACCTCAGTCTGATCACGTAACCCATTTCGGGTCACCGCGCACGGCGTGCCGAGTCCGTCAAATTGGCGCACCGCGCAAGGCTTGCCGCGTGCACCGAATCGACGCACCGCGTCAGGCTTACCGCGTACACCGAATCGACGCACCGTGTCAGGCTTACCGCGTGCACCGAATCGACGCACCGCGCGCGGCATTCCATGTGTCGGAACGAGAAATGCTTTTTATGGCTAGGCGCAGCTAACCTTTTAGTTGTAGTAATTGGTGATAAGGAAATTTGTGATGAATGCTAATTCTTTGTTTGTTCAGTTGGTCCAGCGGTTGCATGACTATCCAGAAGCTTCCGTTCTCTGGGTCTTGTTGAAAGAGGAGGCTGATGTCAAAGAATATTCGATGACTGCCGGAAAAATGGCGACCGAGCATCTCTGTGAAACTCTATCTGCTGCGACTGTTCGTCGTTCGATTGAGCGTCTGGCGGGAAATGGATTTATCAGTGTGCGTGTTCAAAAAAACACAAAAACACTAGTCACAGTTAACCGGGATGCTGTACTAAATCTTCTCCGGAAGCGCCTGCCCTCACGACTTCCGGCAGTTAGCAAGAAGGAATTCGATTTTTTAAATGCTTGGGCAGCAGACGAGGCAGCGTAGGCCAAAGATAAATGTGGAATTGGTTGTTGGTGCTTATGTTTGGCTGCGCTACTGCTTGTGGAGTTCCTGATTGTCAAGGGACTTATGGCTTATGTGGACTGCTACCCTGACCGAGGGGTCAATTTTTTAGATCAACACTGACTGGGAGAAGAAGATGGCGACAAACCAAGGTAAACAAGAGACAAGGCGCGGCAGTGGCATTGATGCCATCGACCTACAGAGTATTTTGGGTCCCGCAAGAATGTATTTTGAGAAGGAAGCGGGCTCGCCTTTCTCCGATGGGTATTCCATTCGTGGTGAAGAATTGGTGTTAGCGGACTACATCGAATCCGGCGCTTCTGAGAGTGATCCTCGCTTTGATCGGTATGTCGAACTCCTCGATCGCCGTGAACGCTTGTCACAAATGAAAGCCGAGCACAGCGAGCGCAGGGGGGTAGATCCGCTGGTGCCTATCTCGGATGCTCAAGCCATAGATGATCTGGGGATGCTGGTCGATGATGGTGTGGATCAGATGACGATCCATACCATCGAAGCACTGCGGATGTTTTATGGCCGTGCCCGTGAACCTGGCTCGAAAGTGGCCCCCATCATCGGTGGCCGGCGAATCGCGGCTTCACTTCGGAACTTGTGGCTGCTGACGGCCAATAACAATCCATACGCTGACTGGGCACTGGTGCGCTACGAGCGAGGTCTGCAGGAGGTGCAAGAACACCTGCGAGGGGCAATCCAGCACTGCGAGGAGCGCCTCGATCAACAGCGCAAGTTGGGGCTTAACTACACGGTTGCCGCCTCTTCGAATCCCGTCAATGTGAACCTTGGCTTCAAGAGTCCATATGGCTACGACATCTCGACTCTGATCGTTCAATACGACTACTTCGTCCGCTTGCAAAAGACGCTCAACCGCAAGAGCTTGCAAAGCGACTCGCAAATGCGAGAGTCCCTGAGCATCGCATCTCGGGCAATCCTGAAAGTTTTCTATGACACTGCACGCTTTTCACGGTGGTTGTCTCGCAGTGAGATGGCTGATCTCAACCGCGCAGACTGGGTCGGTGCTGACGAGCAAGCACGTAAGCGCATTGAGTTTGCCATGCAAGTTTTCGGGCCTGTACCGGCAGTGATTTACAAGGTCGAAGTTGCACCTTCGCATTCGCGTCGTCGCTATTCGCTCTCTGATGCTGAGCGTGCAGTCTTGCAGCAGGTCGGCGCGCAACTGGAGGCCGATGAGCAGGCTCAGCGTCATGACGAGACTGAGTCTGCTAATGAGGCTCCAGCAGAGCCAACGAGCAGCACAGAAACTGTGTGATTTGAATATCGGGGGTATTGGTATGAAAGGGGATGGTGTGAAAGGGCAGGTGTTGAAAGGGCGATCCCAGCATGCCGGCGATGAACGTATCGTCAATCATGTGGTTTGGGCAAGGCATACCGCAGTGAATCAAGACTGTCAAAATCAGGTTGACGTAAAGGCCCTTACGGGTAGGGGCGGACTCGCCGCCCTGCGCCAAGGTGTTGCCAGTCTTGATGAGGTGGCGGAGAAGATGCGGCGCCTTTCGGAGCAGTCCAAGACTGTTAAGGGCGTCGGAGCATATCTCGTGGTTCATCAGCGCAGTTCCCGTGGCTCTGTGTTTCTGCGCTGGCGTCAGCGGCTTGGCGCAAACCGGCATCTGAGTTGGGAAGAACTCGAAGAGATTGCTTCAAATCTGCCTGGTGATCTTCGCGCTTGGTGTATTCGCGCATCTAGGGAGGCCCAACTACTCAACGAAGAGCACCTTCAACTGCGCTCAAAAATCAAGATTGCGCGAAGGGCTTTGGAGGTCTCTGAGCCCCATCTTTACCCTCGTTCTAGTTTTTCTTCTTAATCGAGTTGCCTGGCAGTGGTGCAGCCGGGCAATTCTCTAGCACGCACTATTGGAGCTTTAAATGCAGAATATTTTTATCGGTAAGGGAAACCTGGCCCAGTCGCCCGACCTGCGCGTCATTGCCGGAGCCAATGGCGATTTTGAAGTTGCGAGCATGCGCATCATGTTTGGCCGCTACGCGCGCAACAAAACCACGGGGGACGTTGAGCAAGTTGGGGGCTTCTGGCGGGAAGTGGAAATCTATGGGCAGAAAGCGCGGGATGCAGCGCGCCTACTGCGCAAGGGAAGTCGCGTCCTGGTCTTCGGAGAAGAGCGGGACTTCATGGCCAAGGATGGGGCAACTGGCGCTGAGGTGCAGGTCATCAAGGTCGTCGCTGAAGACATCGCCCTTCAACTGTCCCGTGTGAAGAGCATCGAATTCGAGACGGCTCGACGGCAAGCACCAGAGCCCGAAGGTGAGCAAGAAATGGTACCCACCGCTTGAGCGGCCTTTTAAAGACTGTGGAGCAACTGAAGGAGAAAGCCTTGAAAAGTACGAGTCAACCAGCAAGCTGCGATGAGACATGCGTCCTGGACGACGGCCGTTTCTATGTCGTAGTCGTCAAGAGTGCGGGTCAGCGTGAGGAAGACGCTTCTGCTTTTCTGCTGATGCGCGAGACTAGGGCTGCTAAACATACATGCGTCGGCAGCGCGATACTTGAGCTCGATGGCGCTTGGAATACACGAATCACCGTCACATATGACGAAGTTTCCGAGTCAGATTCGGTTCATGTCGGCGATTTTGACAGCCGTGTTGAGGCCATTGTTTTGATGTGGCGCCGACGGCATGAGTCAAGCTATTTTCCTGCACAATAAATAATATCTCCTAGTGACGCATTTGCGACCGCCAGTCAATATATAAGCTGTCACAGGAGTAGGTGGTGAATTTAAATTGTTGCAGCAATTTCAATGGCAGACCATTGATTCAAGATGGCCGTTTGGTTGAATCTAATTGGGATGATTATTGCAATACCATATTTGAGAGGAATATCATTGAATATGGTGCATCGTTCGATCAATTTATCTTGATGGCATGTGAAGAGTTTGATGCCGCGATAGCTCTTCTACCTTTTGCAGTACATCCTCAAGCAATAAAAATAGCCAAAAACTGGGGTTATGAATCGTCTGACATTAGGCTTCTGCGAATAGATGAATTGAAGGGGCGGGGGCTGTACCCCATTGAAAAGCGTAGCCCTATTGACCAGGTGGAGTGGGTGGCCTAATGAATGCTCGTGCGAGCAAACCTGTGCATCTCGGCCCGGTCACCATCACGCCCCCGGACCTGCTTTTGCAGGCTGCTTTTGACGGGCTCAGGTTTGGCTTGCAGCTCACGCACGTGCCAGGCCTGAAACGCCCCTTGGCTGCCTACGATGCCTGGTGGTATGCATCACGGCGCATGTGGATGCTGGATGTCAATGATCCTGCGCGCGTCGAGCAGATCCTGCAGCACGCCTTCGCCGGTCAGTTCGTGGACCTGGAGCGCATTGATGTGACGCTCCGGGCCGCCGCGGCAGCGCCTCAGCAGGACTTCTTCACGCAGCTGCTCGACGTGCAGGTGTTCCCGCTTGCGAAGGGTGATCTCAGCCGAGGCCGGTACGCCGTCAGCTTCACATACGACCCTCTGTGCGTGCGTGCCATGCGCGCTCTGGGTGGCTACTTTCACAAGCATGCCTCTGCCTGGCAGGTCAGGGCCACACCGCAGGAGATCCAAGCGCGCCTGAAATCGATTGCTGGGGTGGCGCCTGAGTTCGTGTTTGTGCACGAGCAGCCTGTTGTCATTGAGGAGCTGGCAAGCACTGGAAATCAAGGCTCCCCCATCAGCGTGCCGTCTGCGCCACCACCCTCTGGTGGTGGACCTGGCTCAGGCGAGGAGGAGGGCAGTGGCTTTCTTTCGACGGAGCGCGGCCATGTGGCGGATCTGCCCTATGACGCTGTGGCCCTAGCCAGCATGGTCGCGTGCGGCACGCTGCGCGACTATCAGGCCGAGGGCGTGGTCCACATGTTGCGCCAGTCGGGCGCGTGCATGGGCGACGACATGGGCCTGGGCAAGAGCCGCCAGACCGTGGTTGCCTCGCGCATGGCTGCCGGCACCGGCCGGGTGCTGATCGTGTGCCCTGCGTCGCTGCGGCTGAACTGGGAGCGCGAGATTCGCATGATCTACCCGGACGCCCGCATCGGCATGGTGGGCGAGGATCGGTTGGTCACGCTGCAGGGCTGCGACTGGGTGATCGGCAACTATGAGCGCATGGGCGGTCTGGTGCGCGAAGCAGGGCTGGATTTTGCTGTGATGGCTGTTGACGAGGCCCACTACCTCAAGGAATACCAAAGCGGGCGCACGCGCAACGTCTTCCTGCTCGCCGCTCGCATCGAGCGCTGCTATGTGGTTACGGGCACGCCGCTGCTAAACCGGGAAGTCGAGATGCACACGCTGCTGCGCATCACTGGCCACGAGCTGGGCCACTTGACGCTGGCGGACTTCCGAAAGCGCTTCGCCGGTGCGCCCGAGAAGCGTGCAGCCCTGGCCGAGGCGATCAAGGGCTGGATGATCCGCCGCAGCAAGTCGGTGCTCAAAGACCTGGGCAGCAAGGAGCGGCAGATGCGCTACCTGTCGCCGGCCGAGTGCTTGGATGCCTACAAAGAGATCTATGGGGATATGAGCCTGCAGGCGATGCCCAAGATCGTGCGGCTGCGCAAGGCCCTGGAGACTCTCAAGATCCCGTTCCTGGTCGAGACTGCAGAGGCCCTGGGCGAGGGCGACAAGCTCATCATTTTCTGCGAGTACATGAGCACCGTGGAGGCGCTCAAACAGGCCCTAGACACGATGGGCATGCGCAGCGTCAGCCTGGTAGGCGCAGACAGCGCCAAGCGCCGCCAGGCTGCCGTGGATGCCTTCCAGACCGATGCGGGGATCAAGGTGTTCATCGGCACCACCATGGCGGCCGGCGTGGGCATCACGCTGACGGCCGCGAACATCGTGGCCTTCGCGTCAATGCCCTGGACTCCGGCCCTGATGCGCCAGGCGGAAGATCGGGCCTACCGCCTGGGACAGAAGAGGGATGTCCTGGTACTGGTGCCAGTGATCCCGGGAACCATAGACGAAGGAGTTCTCGCCCTGCAGCAGAACAAGCGCACAACCGAGGAGGAGGTCATTGAGGCTGCCAAGACAGCACTTCCCACAGCACAGCAGCCACTGCTTGTGACGGTGCCACCTGAAGTAGTTGAGGAGGAGGCGGCTCTTTTGGTGTGAGGTGATGCTGCAAGGCCCATCTGGCTGTGAAGATCGGCCAGCGTGGACGCGTCCTCCACAACGTTGAGGGTCGCGACTTCCAGCAGAAAAGAGGCAAAATGTGATTGGGTCAACCCCGCAGCTAAGAGACTAAGAGATAAAGGAAAGACATGACCCTTGCAACCGAAGCCAGATTTCCAATCGGGCGTAACTCCTTCGACGCAGATACCCTTTCTGCCATGGATGAGATCGAAGCTCTTGTCTTGGCTTACCAAAGCCTCAACGACATGAACAAAACATTCTGGAATGCGCCGGAACTGAATCATGAAAATTCGAGACCTGATGCGGAGGAAGTTTTTCAGGTCATAAAGCAGACTGCAGCTGCACTCCAAATGGCGTTATTCGAGCCCAGGAGCAAGCGCTCTCAGAAAATCGCCGCTGTTAGAGAGCAATTTTTGCCGCGCTTGAAGGAAGTAGCACGGCGCGCCCGGTCGTTAGCAGAACAGGAGTCAGCGGCAACCGGAGGTGACGAGATCACAGTGAGGGTGCTGGGCACCATTCGAAAAATCGTTCTTTCATGGCCTTAAAGCCCACAATGAGAAAACAAGGAAAAAAGAGATGAAAAATGCGGTTCCAAAGAGTGAGCGCGAAGTGGTTGAGATGGTCGATGTGCTAAAGCAGCGCATGATTAAAGGCCAGCCGTTGGGGGTGACAGACAAACTGGATGACTCCATGGCCAAAATGCATTTAGGGGCGGTCAATGATTTGCTGGCTGGCAATGGGAAATCAGTATTCGTTTTGCACATCCCCTACTGATGCTTCTGCGGCTTTGGGTGTGTTTGCTGCGCAGCAGTTTTCTGCCTTAGTCCGCAGGCCAAGTCACTAAATTGAAATTTTGGAGAGCCCAGATGCGCATGATCGTTCTGCTCTTCGCGTGCATAGGTGTCGTTCTCGGCATGCTCGCAGCTTGGTTCTGGTTCTTGGCCAGCAGGATTGAAGTTGAGCCAGTGTGGGGCGACCACCAGCCATTTGACCCGGTACTATCGCAAGCCGGCTGGATTGCCGGCCTCCTTGATGCAGCTTCAAAGTCAGCCCTATTGAACCGGCGTGCTGCGGCCATGACGGCGCTTGCTGTTCTAGCATCAACGGCCTCCAGCGTCGCCGCACTCTTTGTGTAAGAAAGCAAATGGCCCCAACACAGAACGTTCTGCGAGCTGGGGCATTTTGCTCAATTGGTACCACCATCCTTGTCTTGCGCAATGTCAAATTTATGCATGCAGTTATATCAGCAAGCTGCAGCTGAATTCCCGCGAGCAGCATCGATTGAAAGCCGAAACGGCAGACCGACAAAGGAAGCTATATGGCAGAGTTGAAAATTGCATTGACCTTTTTGGTAGGGCTGTCTGCATTGGCGTCAGCATTCATGTGGGTCAAATCGGCCAGAGCGAAAGTGTTGGCTGATGACAGCACAGCAGGCGTTGGTGCGTTGATGGGGGGCTATCTGATAATTCAAGGCTCAAAAGGTGAGCGCATTGACATGCACGAAACTTTCACTCAGCAGTCGCGCTGGAACGCATATGCAGCCTACAGCGCGGCCGTATGCGCACTCGCGCAAGCAACTTTGTCTCTCATGCCTTAGAGTTCAATCCATGAGATATCAGCTAGCAGGCACAAAAAAAGACTACAGAGGTAGTCTTTTTTTGTGGGTCCATCATATTGCGTAAGTAGAACGATCCTTGCCCTTAATCCAGTCTGGGGGCTTGCCTCGTCCAGTCCAGGTCTTTCCTGTTGCAGGATCACGAAATTTTGCTTCGCCACCCGTTACTTTGTTCGAACGCTTTGCAGTGAAGATATCTTCTGCAGTGAGGCCGTAGTCCGCCACAAGGCTCCGAACCTTCGCAACTACATCACTGACTTCCTGTTTACGAGCGGCTTGAATCTGGGCTTCCAGTGCTTCACGCTGGGCGAGAAGTTCTTTGTATGTGGTGCTCACGGTGTTCGCCTTCAAAGTTAATGAAGCCTAAATGATAGCTAAATTTCAGATGGGTTGTTGATATTAAGTTTGTTGTGGTTATTACGTATAGGTGGCTCCTATATCTTCAGCTTTCGCTAATAGTTCTGAGTTGCTACAATTAGTGCGTGACCGCTCTCAGAGCACCACGCAGCGTCTGAGCCCTTGTGAGACGCACGCCTGCAACTGCAGGCAGGGCACACCTCTTCATCTTCCCACCGGGACCAACGAGTCCCAGCTGGGGGTCGTTGTCCTTCACTTGAAAGCAACGACATGTCCGCCTCCACGCGCAAACCCCAACAAGCCGCATCCGCCTTTGTCAGCGCCTCCCAGTGGGATGCCAAGCATCTGGCAGATATGGTTTCACGGGTTCAAGATCCCCTGGTCGCTGATATTTTGATTGGGCTGCTCGAAGAGCATCCCGATCTGAAGATGCAGTACCTGGGTGTCTACACCAAGGCCTGGGAAACTCTGCGTCGAGCAGAGCAGATCCGGGAAAGAGCTTACGAATCAGGGCAGAAGTACGCAGAGCGGCGCCGTAAGGTGGCCAAGTGCGTGACCTGGTCAGTGAGAGTGTTGCGTGATTTCTATTGCCTGGTGCGACAAGAAATCCAAAAATCTCGCGCTGAGAATAATGAGAAGCAAGCAGATAAGCCTGTATCTGCCAAGCCGCAAGGCGAGAACGTGATCTGCCTTCCCATGGCTCAATGGCCTACTGGAAGGGGCCGCTAAGCCTATAGGCTTCAAATTAACCCCATCATCGAGCATGCGCTTGATGATGGGATTTTTACTGACATGCAGCCTTGACCCTGCCCATCACAAAGTTACTGGAGCAGGAGAAGGCTCGGCAGGAGAAAACTGTCAACCGCATTTGACCTGCTGAAATCTGTCTGTTAGTCTATTTTCCGTGAACCGCCGTAAGGCACACAGTGACTGAGCTCTTTTTAGTCACAGCATGGTCTTCCAAGGACCATGTAGAGCACTTTTCGCAACCCGGATGGGGACCAGCTGCCCCATCCAGACCTCGCGGTCCGGTGCGTGCATCTGCGCTCCCTTTCCACATTCTGGAAACTTTGGAGATCACCATGCAAGCATCGAACGCACAACGCGAGTATTTCAACCTGCACACCAGCGGCATCGGCTATCTGAGCCGGGTTCGTTGGATTACGCCGCAAGGCCGTGGCCGCAAGTCTGAGCCTTTCCTCGCATGCGCCATCAGTGCGCTGCGTGGGAGCTCTGATTCTTCGGACACGACATACTTCGACCTCCGCGTGAGCGGAGCCGAAGCCATCGGCTTGATTGACAGCATGAAGCAAAGTGTGGACGAACGTCGCAAGGTCACTGTGACCTTCCGGATCGCCGACACCTATCCTCATGTCTACGAGCGCGATGTGCGCGACCAGCAAACCGGACGTCCCACAGGGCAGAAGGAAATGGCCGCGCTCATCAAAGGACGCCTGATTCTCGTCTATTCGATTTCAGTCGATGGGGAGTCGGTGTACAAGCGCAACGCTGATTCTGATGCTGCTGCACCTGGTGAGAATGCTCCTCGTGAGTATGCACCACAGGGCGAAAGCTTCTACCAGGACGAGTCCTGGCCTGGAGAGCAGCAACAGCAGGAGCAGCCGCGTCAAGCTCAGCAGCATGCGTCGCAGCAAGAGGTCCGTCAGGGCGCTCAGCAGCAACGTCCTGTAGATGCCCAACGGGCGGGCATCGCCTACCAGGGCTATGCTCAGCCGCGTCAAGCAGCCGCTCCGGCCGCTAGCGGCCATGGCCCCTCGGCATACCCTCGTCGTCCTGCACCGCATAGCGGAGCTGGCTACCGAGAGCCTGCCAGTCAGCGATAAGCTGATTCAGCCAAAAGCCCCCACACTGCAATGCAGTGTGGGGGCTTTTTCTTTGTCTTTTTTGAGCGAACCGCATGGCCATGGGCCCACGAACCGACGTGCGCAGCAATAATACGGGGGTTACCTGTGCGCCGGAGCGTTGATTAAAATAGTCGTGCTCCTTTGACGAATAATCATGACCATAAAATCCAACAACAACACCTTTCCGCTCACCTTTGCGTCTGTCTTATGCATCGCCATCATGGCCTTCGACGCTTGGGCGCTCCATGAGGGAAAAATCTCGCAAACTTGGTTCATTCCGGTGCTTTTGCTCTCTGTGACCTTTGGTCTGTTCTCGATCGCGGGGTCCATTGAAATCATGTTGAAATCCGCGCTTGGTTTCGAGAGCTTTCGCTGGGTGCTCGTGTCGTCCTTGGCATTGGTGGCCTACTTGTCCAGGGTGGACGCGGTCAACGACATCAACGGGGTGTTCCATATCGACGCAGGCGCATTACCATTGACGACCATTGCGGGTACTGTGTTGCGGTTTGCCACCTACATGTTTTGGCCGATGGTTTGCGTGTGCGCGATCTCTGCAATTTTGCTCTTGACCATCATTTGTGGTAATCGCTTCGATGGTATGGGGGAGTTTGAAAAGCTTGCACATGGAACTCGGGTGTTTGCGGCAGTCTGCTCGAGTGGTTTGGCTTTGTTTGTCATAGGAGCACAGCTCAGCGATGCTGGCATCAAAGCCAAGCTCTATCGCATAGCACACAAGGCCGACTTTGTGGGTAGCTTCAATTGCCAAGGCATCGACGCCGACAGGTTTGCCGCCCTTTTCATCGGCCCGGAACAACGACGAGTACTTCTCGCTGAGAGAATCCCCGACGACAAGGACTTCCTCAACGCAAAGGACCAGCAACCGGAGTTGATGCGTCCCGTGTCCATCCCTACCTACTTCCCAATCATGGATTGCTCGCCAGGCCTCCCGCCGGCGGCGCCGTGACCGTCCACGCTGCAAGAGTCCGTCAGGGCGACCCGCAGCAACGTCCTGTGGATGTCCCACGATCGGGTGCAGCCAACCTAGGCTAAGAGTGGCTAACACCACTTCGTCACAGGCCCCCGCAGAGCAGTTATGCTCGCTGCCCTCATGGCAAGACGACCCGTTAGCAAAGAACTGTGGCGACAGCTACAACCCCTGATCCCAGCCTTCGTGCCTTCTGCCAAAGGCG
>JAAIGE0100335677.1_pt1 | contig 31276 bp, 30 predicted proteins | sample 6487951 | NCBI WGS metagenome assembly JAAIGE01 (sample SAMN13974128, study PRJNA590717) | phyllosphere metagenome | biome: tomato field; feature: multiple bacterial spot infested tomato fields; material: tomato leaves; isolation source: leaves from tomato fields | host: Solanum lycopersicum ...
AATGGCGTGTGCGCGGCAGCGAGGCCAGCCCCGTTTTCATCAGGCGCGTGCCGCCATCAGATCCACGAACCGATCGAACAACGGCCCCACATCGCGCGGTCCCGGCGAGGCTTCCGGGTGGCCCTGGAACGAGAACGCCGGTGCGTCGGTGAGCGCGATGCCCTGGTTGGTGCCGTCGAACAACGACCGATGGGTCACCCGCACATTGGCCGGCAAGGTGCTTTCATCCACTGCAAAACCGTGGTTCTGCGAGGTGATCATCACCCGGCCGCCGTCCAGATCCTGCACCGGGTGGTTGGCGCCGTGATGGCCGGTGCTCATCTTCAGCGTCTTGGCGCCGGCGGCCAGCGCCAGCAACTGATGGCCCAGGCAGATGCCGAAGGTCGGCACCTTCTGCGCGATCAATTCCTTGATCGCATCGATCGCGTAGTCGCACGGCTCCGGGTCGCCCGGGCCATTGGACAGGAACACGCCAGCGGGTTGCAGCGCCAGTACCTCAGCCACCGGCGTGCGCGCCGGCACCACCGTGACGTCGCAGCCGCGCTCGGCCAGCATGCGCAGGATGTTGAGCTTCACGCCGTAGTCGTAGGCCACGACCTTGTACTTGGCCGGCACGCTGACGAAGGCGTTGGCATCCAGATCCAGCTGGCCCTCGGTCCACAGGTAGGTCTTCTCGGTCGAGACCACCTTGGCCAGATCCATGCCTTTCAGGCCGGGGAACTTGCGCGCGGCTTCCAGTGCTTTTTCGACGTCGATCTCGCCGGCCATCAGCGCACCGTTCTGGGCGCCCTTCTGCCGCAGCAGGCGGGTGAGCTTGCGGGTGTCGATGCCGGAGATGGCGACTACACCGCGGGCCTGCAGCCATTCCGGCAAGGCCACCTGGCTGCGCCAGTTGCTGGGGCGGCGCGGCACATCGCGCACGATCAGGCCGGCGGCCCAGATCTTGCGGGCTTCGTCGTCCTGATCGGTGAAGCCCGTGTTGCCGATATGCGGATAGGTCAGCGTGACCATCTGGCGGGCGTAGGAGGGATCGGTCAGGACTTCCTGGTAGCCGGTCATGGCGGTGTTGAACACCACTTCACCGACGGAAAGCCCGTTGGCGCCTACGGATTCGCCCTCGAACACGGTGCCGTCTTCGAGGACAAGGATTGCGGGTTGGGTCACGTGGGGGTCTCGCTCTGGCTGCCTGGGACTCCGATGCGCTCCCGGCCAAATTCCGGTTGCAGCAAAGCGCGGACGCGGTGCTGGGGACCGGTCCGACGCTGGTTCGGGCAAGCGAGAATTGTAAAGGCAACTGCCCCGCCATGCCAGTCTGAAGAGCACCGGATGCAGTCGCGGCAGCAATGCCGAGGCATGAATAGGCCGCGGCGTGCGGCTACCGTTCATGCATGGCTGCAGGCGTGCTTACAGCACCAGATCGCGCACGCGGTAGCTGCCTGCCGGCTTGCCGATCAGCCGCTTGGCCGCATGCAAGGCACCGCGCGCGAAGATGTCGCGGTTGGTTGCGCGATGTACCAGCTCGACCCGCTCGCCCAGCCCGGTGAACTGCACGGTGTGTTCGCCGACGATGTCGCCGGCACGCAAGCTGACATAGCGCGGCTGCGCGCCGCTGCCGGTCGCCGCTTCGCCCAGCGTCAACGCGGTGCCGGAGGGCGCGTCCTGCTTGTGCACGTGATGCGCTTCGAGGATGTCGCAGTCCCAACCCGGCAAGGTGCCGGCCGCGCGCTCCACCAGCTCTGTCAGCACCGCAACGCCGAGACTGAAGTTGGAGGCCCACACCAGCGCGATCTGCTGGGCGGCATCGCGCAAGGCCGCACGCTGCGCCTCGTCGAGCCCGGTAGTACCGGACACCAACGGCTTGCCGCGCTGTGCGCACAACGCCAGGATCGGTGCGAAGCCCTGCGGCAGACTGAAATCGATGGCCACATCGAACGCAGGCGCGCCGCCGAGTTCGCTGGCAGCGAAGAACGGCACCCCATCGACCACGCGCGGGGAGGGCGAGCGGCCCACCACGGCGCCAACCACCTGCAAGCTCTGGTCTTCGGCAGCCAATCGCAGCAACGCCTTGCCCATCCGCCCGGAGGCCCCGTGGATCAGAACTTTCACAGCAGAGGTTGTCATGGCGGCGGCTGGCTTGGCGATGTGGGTGGTACACGATAGCCGGGATTGGGGATTTGCGATTAGCGAGTCGTCACCGCGGCGCCGCATTGCGCACGATGCGGCATTGCGTGGTGAGGCGACCGGTCGCCTTCGGGGTGGGCGACGAGGCCTGGCGAACGGCTCCTGGATGGGTGCTGAGAAGTAGAGAACCGCGGGAATGCAACCGGACTTTGCCCACTCCGCACCCGGCATGCACCCAACCATGTAGGCGGTGATGTCGGCCGCTCTACGCGTGGCTATCGCAACGTAGCGCGCCATCGTCACCCAGGCCTGGAATGCGCGGCGCAAGCGCATAACGGTGCTCTACTAGCCAAGGACGCAGCGACCACATCCGCCTGGCACTGCGCAGCAGCTTTGTCAGCCGCGCTTAGAGCGTTTTATGCGCCTTGCGGTGAGCGCGAAGCGTCCTGTGGCGCGTTAAGAAGGCGTGCGCCTTACCAAGGCTGGCCTCCTGGGCAAGGCGCGCAACGCGGCATCGGCGCGTCACAGGGCGCTTCCCGGAGGGTTGGCCGCCAGCGGCACGGAGCGCGCGCCGCGCGGCTTGCGTTGGCGCCAGCCAAGCCGGCGCCGCTCCGCATTTGCTCCGTGCCGCTGGCGGCCGACGCACCCCATCCCAACGTGCATAACGCGCTCTAATCGCCGACACCTTCCAGCCGCTTGCTCCAGCTTTCCACTTCGCTACGCTGCAGGCGGCGTTCGAAAAGCGTGCGCCAGGACGGCACGAGCGGCAGCTGCAATACCGCGGTGACAGCTGCAACATCGACCTGACGGGCGTACAGCACCTGCTGAAGACGCGACAGCGGCCAATCCGGATGCGGCCGCGCCTGCAGGGTCAGCAGGTCGCCGGCCGCGACGCTGCCCGGCTGCAGCACGCGGTAATACCAGCCGGTTCGGCCGGTCTCCTGTACACGGCGCGCCAGCTCGCGCACACCAAAACGGTCCGACAGCTTCCAGCACGGCTGTCGCAACTGCGACACCTCCACCACCGCCGTGCCCAAGGTGAAGCGATCGCCAAGACAGACATCGGCTTCGGTCACGCCCACACTGCTGAGGTTTTCGCCGAAGGCACCTGCCGCCTCCAGCAGCACGTGCGGACCAAGTTCGTCGCGCCAGGCGGCGTAGTGATCGCGCGGGTAATGATGGATGGCCTTGTCCGGCCCGCCATGCACGCGCCGGTCGCCCTGCTCGTCGCCCTCCAGGCCTTCGAGGCCGACCTGCACCGCTCCCTGCAGCGGACGTTTGTCGATCGCACTGCGGCTGCCAGGTCGAGTGAAGTCGCGCGCGCTGCCGATGGCGACGTGGTCGATCCTGATCGCGATCGGCGCACCCTGCTCTGCCGTCGCCATCGTCACGCACCCAGCCCTGGCAATTCGGCCAGCGCCTCGCGCAGCAACTCGCCCAGCACCTGGATGCCGGCATCGATCTTCTCGCCGGGCACGGTGACGAACGACAGACGCAGCGTATTGGTCTGCGGCAGGGTGGCGAAGAACGGCGCGCCGGGTACGAACGCGACATTGCGTGCGATGGCCCGCGCCAGCAACGCGGTCCCATCCAACCCTGGCGGCAAGGTCACCCACAAGAACATGCCGCCCTCCGGGCGATTCCACTGCACCTGCGACGGGAAGTGCCGGTCCAGCGCCTCCAGCATCAGGCTGCACTGGCGCGCGTACAGCGCACGGATCTGCGGAATATGGGTCTGGAGAAAATCGTCCTGCAGCGTCTGGTACACCACGCGCTGGGTAAACGATGGGGTATGCAGATCGGCCGCCTGCTTGGCCTGGATCAGCTTGCCCAACACCGCTTCGGGCGCCACCACGTAACCCAGTCGCAAACCCGGCGCGAGCACCTTGGAGAACGAGCCCATGTAGATGACGCCTTCGGGGTTCATCGACAACAGACTCGGCAACGGCTGCCCGCTGTAGTACAGCTCGCCGTACGGGTCGTCTTCGACAATCGGCACGCCTGTCTCGGCAGCACGCGCCACCAAGGCCTGGCGACGCGCCAGCGGCAAGCGCCGGCCGGTGGGATTCTGAAAATTCGGCAGGCAGTACAGAAAGCGCGCATCGGCCAGCAGCGCCGGATCCAGCGCATCCACCACCACACCGTCCTCGTCCGAGGGCATGCCAACGAAGGCGGGCTGGAACAACGAAAACGCCTGCAGCGCGCCCAGGTAGCTCGGCGTTTCCACCAACACCTTGCTGCCTTCGTCGATGAAGACCTTGCCGAGCAGGTCCAGGCCTTGTTGCGAGCCGGTGGTGATCAGCACCTGGCTGGGCCGGATGCTGGCGCCATCGCGACTCAGCCGCGCGGCCACCCATTCGCGCAGCGGCGCATAACCTTCGGTTGGGCCGTATTGCAAGGCCGCCTGCGGGGCGTCGCGCAGCACCCGGTCGCTGGCAGCGCGCATGCGCTCCACCGGAAAGGTGGCCGGCGACGGCAGGCCGCCAGCGAAGGAAATGACCTCCGGCCGTTCGGTCACCTTGAGGATTTCGCGAATCGCCGAACTGGTCAGCGCCTGCGCACGTCGGGAGATCTGGAAGGAAGTCGTCATGGCGCAAGCATAGCGAACGCCAGTGGTTGCGGCGCTGTGCAGTGCAGCGACGGAGCGCTGGCCGCTCGCCTGACCCGGCACGGAGCCGGGAGACCGGCAGCACGTCGCCGGCAATCGCCAGCCAACCGTGGAGCACGCATTGCAACTGCCCTGTCTGCATCGCACAGGCCGCATCCAGCGACGACCGCGCCGCTGGGGCAAGCGCAGTCACTTGGTCAGCTGCGCTTATTGATACGCCGGGCCGACCCAGGCGGTGCCTTCGCTGTGGGCGATGAGCGTCTTCCAGCGCTTGCGGATCACCTTGTCGCGTGTGCGAAAGGTCATGCGCACGCCCGGCAGACCGAGCGTGGCACGCGTTTCGACCATCGCCGAATGTTCGTCTGCGGCGATATCGATCTTGGTGATGGACTGTTTGTAGTCGATCAGCTCTTCCGGATCGGCCACGTGGCTCATCTGCCGCAGCACCTGCGCCCATTCGCCGTTGGATTTGCAATATTTCTCGCGGTTGGCGGTCTGCCGCTGCTGATGGGAATCCATGCGGTACAGCACCACCATTTCGAATTCCGGCGCGGTCATTGCGCAGAGCGCCTCGCCGTCCTGGCTCAACATCGCCTTGTCGTGCGCGGCATAGAAATCGCGCACCTGCTTCTCGTCGAGCGCGTTGCCGCCATAGTTATAGAGACCCGCAACGGCGGCCAGCACCGCCAACAACACCAGCAAACGCATCACCGCCCCCTTGTCTGGCCGCGTCCTGCGGCCGCGCAAGTGTAGACCAGACGACGGGGGTCAATGGCTGCGGGGCGGTGTCGGGCCGCAGCTGTCGCAACCACCGCAGGCGGAGACGTTTTGGGCGGCAGGCGGTGCTACGCGACGCCCCAGTGCCTGCACCCATGCCGGCCGCCCGCTGCGCAGCAGCCCAAGCGCGAGCGCGCCACGCAGGCGACGCAGCACACCGGGAAACTGTTTCTTCATCACCACCCACAGGCTGACCAGCACTGCGATGGCGATCACCAGGTATTGCAGCGTAAGCGAAAGCGTCATCTCAGCCGGCCCCCAGCAGCACGGCCAGCTGGTAGGTCACCAGCGACGCCAGGTAGGCCAGCGCGAACAGGTACACCGCGCTGATGGTCATCTGCTTCCACGAGTTGGTTTCGCGCTTGATCGTGGCCAGCGTGGAGATGCACATCGGTGCGTAGATGTACCAGACCAGCAGCGACAGCGCGGTGGCCAGCGACCACCCGTCGCTGATCAACGGCGACAACGCCTGCGCTGCCGCGTCGTCGTCGGCAGCAGACAACGCGTACACCGTGGCCAGCGAGGCCACCGCCACTTCGCGTGCGGCCAGGCCGGGAATCAACGCGATGCAGATCTGCCAGTTGAAGCCCAGCGGTGCGAAGAACACTGCCATTGCGTGGCCGATACGACCGGCGAAGCTGTAGTCGATTGCCGGCAAGGTGGCATTGGCCGGCGCCTCGGGAAACGACAGCAGGAACCACAGCAGGATGGTCAGCGCCAGGATGATGCCGCCCACGCGCTTGAGGAAGATCCAAGCGCGCTCCCACAGCCCCAGCGCCAAGTCGCGTACCTGCGGCACGCGGTAGGACGGCAGCTCCAGCATCAACGGGTGCTCGCTCTTGTCGCGCCGCCATTTCTTCATCGTCCACGAGACCAGCAGCGCACTGACGATGGCCGCAGCGTACAGGCCGAACAGCACCAGTCCTTGCTGGTTGAAGATGCCCCACACGGTCTTCTGCGGAATGAAGGCGCCGATCAACAACGCATACACCGGCAACCGCGCCGAACACGTCATCAGCGGCGCGACCATGATGGTGGCGAGCCGGTCGCGCGGGTCCTGGATGCTGCGCGTGGACATGATGCCCGGCACCGCACAGGCAAAACTCGACAACAGCGGAATGAACGAGCGCCCCGACAAACCGGCCACCGACATCATGCGATCGAGCAGAAACGCCGCACGCGGCAGGTAGCCGGATTCTTCCAAGGCCAGGATGAAGGCGAACAGGATCAGGATCTGCGGCAGGAACACGATCACCCCGCCCAGCCCGGCGATGACGCCATCCTTGAGCAAGCTGTTGAGCGGACCTTCCGGCAACGTCGCGCCGACCCACTCGCCCAAGGCGGCGGTGCCGCCGTCGATCAGGTCCATGACCGGCGCAGCCCAGGCATAGACCGCCTGGAAGATCATGAACATCACCACCGCCAGCGTGACCAGGCCCCAGATCGGATGCAGCAGCCAGCGGTCCAGCGCATCGTCCACGCGCGAGGTGCGGGTGGGCATGGTCACCGCTGCGCCCAGGATCTGCCGCACCAGCGCGTGATAATTACCGTCGGCCGGCGGATTGGCGGCGGGCGCCGTCAGGCGTGCCGCCTGCGCGTCGAGCCGCTCGACCAGCACCTTGGCACCACCGCGCCGCACCGCCACCGTTTCGACCACCGGCACGCCGAGCGCCTGCTCCAGCGCCGGCAGGTCGATGACAATGCCGCGTCGCTGTGCGGCATCCATCATGTTCAGCGCCACGATCATCGGCCGGCCGAGCTCGCGCAGTTCCAACGCAAAGCGCAGATGCAGGCGCAGATTGGTCGCATCCATCACATAGACCAGCACGTCCGGCGCCGGCTCGCCCGGATAAAAGCCACGGCACAGGTCGCGGGTGATCGCCTCGTCCAGGCTCGCCGGTTGCAGGCTGTAGGCGCCGGGCAGATCCAGCACCGCAAAGTCGCGCCCGGACGGTGCGCGGAAGTGGCCTTCCTTACGCTCGACGGTGACGCCGGTGTAATTGGCCACTTTCTGCCGGCTGCCGGTCAGCTGGTTGAACAGTGCGGTCTTGCCGCTGTTGGGGTTGCCAACCAGCGCCAGACGCAGCGGAACGGTGGCCGCGCTCATGCCGATCCTCCCGCATGGCGCACCTGCACGCGCGCAGCCTCGCTGCGCCGCAGGGCAAAACGCGTATAGCCCACCTGCACCAACAACGGTTCGCGGCCGACCGGCCCGGTGGCCAGCACCGTGACTTCCTCGCCTGCGACAAACCCCAACTCCCGCAAGCGCCGGGCGATCGTGTCGTTGGGGAGACGATCCTCCACGGAGTCCACGATGGCGGCGCGATGCAAAGGCATGTCGGACAGCGTCACAAAGACGGCCTGATTGTTAGGAATGGTTCTCAATTCTAGCATCGACGCACCGCGTCATGGCTCCGGCGACCCGGCCCGCTATCATGGTTCGCATCCCATTCATGGACGTACGCAATGCAGGACACCGGCTTGATCGTCGAAGACCACGGAGCGGTTCGCACCTTACGATTGCATCGGCCCGCAGTACATAACGCCTTCGATGCGACGCTGATCGCGGCGTTGACCGATGCATTACGCGAGGCGGGCCGGGCGTCGCAGATCCGCGTCGTCGTGCTGACCGGTGATGGCGCGGCCTTTTCGGCCGGCGCAGACCTGAACTGGATGCGCGGCATGGCCAGCGCCAGCGAAGCCGAGAACGCCGCCGACGCACTGGCGCTGGCGCAGCTGATGCGCACCCTGGATGAACTGCCCAAGCCCACCATCGCGCGCGTCAACGGCGCTGCTTTCGGCGGCGGTGTCGGCCTGGTGGCGTGTTGCGATATCGCCATCGGTTGTACCGAGGCGCGCTTCGGCCTGACCGAAAGCAAGCTCGGCCTGCTGCCGGCGGTCATATCGCCCTATGTGGTTGCAGCGATCGGCGCGCGCCAGGCGCGGCGCTGGTTCGCAACCGCCGAGATCTTCGATGCCGGCACCGCGCAGTTGCTGGGTCTGCTGCACCAGCTGGTGGCCGCCGACCAGCTGGATATCGCAGTGGAACGCCAGGTTCGCCTGTTGCTGGCAGCGGCGCCGCTGGCCACCAGCAGCGCCAAGGCGCTGGTGCGCTCGGTGCTGCCAACTGCCGACCGCGATGCCATCGATGCCGCCAATGCGGCCTTGATTGCCCGTCTGCGCGTGTCGCCCGAAGGCCAGGAAGGCCTGGGTGCGTTTCTGGACAAGCGCAGCGCCGCGTGGATGCCAGAGAGCATGGCGTGAGCGCGATCGACCATATCGGCCTGGCCTGCAGCGACCTGCAAACCAGCACCGCGTTCTACCGGGCCGCGCTGGCGCCCCTGGGCATCACGCTGCTGGTGGAACTGACGGCCGCGCAAACCGGCGGCCGCGCGCATGCCGGCTTCGGCACCGAGCGCCCGTTTCTCTGGCTGGGCTCCCACGCGCAGGCGCCGGGCACCACCCATGTCGCGCTGACGGCGAGCGACCGCCACAGCGTGGATGCGTTTCATCGTGCTGCGCTGGCCGCCGGTGGCCGCGATCACGGCGCGCCCGGGCTGCGCCCGCATTACCACCCACACTATTACAGCGCCTTCGTGCTCGATCCCGATGGCCACAATTGCGAAGCGGTCTGCCACCTCCCCGCATGAGTCTCTTTCCGATGTCCCTGGTTTCCTTGTCCACGCATTCGGCCGCCACCACGCACGCAGTTGCGGCGATGCCTGCACGACGTCATGCGCGCTGCGATGTGAGCGCATGAGCGACTTCGTCCGCATTGTCGAAGTTGGCCCACGCGATGGCCTGCAAAACGAAGCGCAGCCGATCGCCACTGCCGACAAGATCGCGTTGATCGATCAACTCTCGGCCACCGGGCTGCGCACGATCGAAGCGACCAGCTTCGTCAGCCCGCGCTGGGTACCGCAGCTGGCCGACGCCGCCGAGGTGTTTGCCGGCATCGCGCAGGTGCCGGGCATCGCATATCCGGTGCTGGTGCCCAACCTGCAGGGCTACGAACGCGCACGCGCGGCCGGGGCGCAGGAAGTGGCGGTCTTCACCGCGGCGTCGGAGGCGTTTAATCGCACCAATACCAACGCCGGCATCGACGAATCGATCGAACGCTTTCGGCCGATCCTGCAGCAGGCCGCGCTCGATGGTGTGCGCGTGCGCGGCTACGTCTCCACCGTGCTGGGCTGCCCGTACCAGGGCGAAGTGCCGGTGGCCGATGTGGTCGATGTGGCGCAACGTCTGCACGCACTCGGCTGCTATGAAATCTCGCTGGGCGACACTATTGGCGTAGGCACGCCGGTCAAGGCGCGTCAGATGCTGGCCGCGGTGGCGCAGGCGGTGCCGATGCAGGCGTTGGCGGTGCATTTCCACGATACCTATGGGCAGGCGCTGGCCAATATCGCCGCATGCCTGGAGCAAGGCGTACGCGTGATCGATGCGGCCGTGTCCGGTGCGGGCGGCTGCCCGTATGCCAGGGGCGCCAGCGGCAACGTCGCCAGCGAAGACGTGGTGTACCTTTTGCAGGGGCTGGGCATGCCCACCGGCATCGACCTGCCTGCCCTGGCCCGCACCGGCCGCTGGCTGGCGCAGCTGCTCGGTCGCGACACCGGCAGCAAGGTCGGCAAGGCGTTGGCTGCCGCCGGCTGAGGTTTTCCTGCCCGCGCAATCGTGCATCACCGACCACCGCGATCACGCAGGGGCTTGGGCTAGAATTGCCGACCGCTCCGCCGATCGTTCGTTTGCCGCCAACACCGGCCACCAACGCTATTTTAGGGAACCACCGCATGCAGCCCTCTTCTGTTCTTGCCATCGTCACCGGCGGCGTTTCCGGCCTCGGCCTGGCGGTCGCACAGCGTCTGGTGGCCGACGGCGGCAAGGTCGCGTTGTTCGATGTCAACGCCGACAAGGCCGAGTCGGCGCTGGCGCTGCTCGGTGCCGGCAACGCGCATTACTTCGCCACCGATGTCACCGACGAAGCGCAGGTGGCCGCCAATGTGGCGCAGGCTGCACAGGCGCTGGGCGGGCTCAACCTGGTGGTGAATTGCGCCGGCATCCTGGGCGCCGGTCGCGTGCTGGGCAAGGAAGCGCCGATGCCGTTGGCCACCTTCCGCAACACCGTGCTGGTGAATCTGGTCGGCAGCTTCAACGTGGCCAAGGCCGCTGCCGATGTCATGCAACACAACACCGCCGGCGATGACGGCGAGCGCGGCGTGATCGTCAATACCGCCTCGGTGGCGGCATTCGAGGGCCAGATCGGCCAGGCAGCGTATGCGGCAAGCAAAGGCGGCGTGGTCGGCATGACCTTGCCGATGGCACGCGAACTGGCGCGCTTCGGTATCCGCGTGATGACGATCGCGCCGGGCGTGTTCTGGACCCCGATGGTCGACGGCATGCCCGAGGCCGTGCAGCAATCGCTGGCCGCCTCCGTCCCGTTCCCCTCGCGTCTGGGCCAGCCCGACGAATACGCCGACACCGTCGCCTTCATCCTGCGCAACCGCTACCTCAACGGCGAAGTGATTCGCCTGGACGGCGGCGTGCGGTTGGTACCCAAGTAGCGGGGATTGGGGAATCGGGAATGGGGAATCGTAACGGCGCCCTGCTCTCAGCACCCCGGCCCCGACTTTTTCGATTTCCCATTCCCTACTCCCGATTCCCATGAAAGCCAACGACATCAAGAAAGGCAACGTCGTCGAATACAACGGCGGCATTTACCAGATCCGCGACATCGAACGCAGCTCGCCGCAGGGCCGCGGCGGCAATGTGCGCTTTCGTTTCATCATGTACAGCGTGCCGGGCGGGGTGAAAACCGACGCCAGCTTCGATGCCGACGACAACCTGCCGGAAGTGGAGCTGCTGCGCCGGCAGTCCACGTTCTCGTACAAGGATGGCGAAGCGTTCGTGTTCATGGACGACGAAGACTTCACCCCGTACACGCTGGATGCGGACGTGATCGGCACCGACGCCGGCTACATCACCGATGGTCTGACCGGCATCTATGTGCAAGTGATCGACGACCAGCCGGTGGCCGTACAACTGCCGCAGACGGTGACGCTGGAAGTGGTGGAGACTCCGCCGGAATTGAAGGGTGGCACCGCCACCAAGCGGCCCAAGCCGGCCAAGCTCAACACCGGCATGGAAATCATGGTGCCCGAGTACATCACCAATGGCGAACGCGTGCTGGTCAACACCACCACGGGCGAATTTGCCGGTCGCGCCGACTGATGCGTCGCGTTGCTGTTGTCGTAGCCGTGGGTGTGCTGGCGGCCTGCAGCGTGCAACAAACACCGACGCAGGCCGCAACGCCTGCGCCGGTGGCCTGCACCGATCCCAAGGTGGAAGACGAATGGCTGCAGCATCCGGCAGGCCTGTGCGGCATGCCGGAGGATGTGCGCAAACTGGTCGACGACTACGACACCTGCGAGCACTTCGCCGGCGAAGAGCCGTATGACGCCGACCGCCGGCATGAAATCGAAGTGGCCGTGGCACAGTTCTGCACGCCGGCACCGGCACGCCTGGCCAAGTTGATGCGGCAGTACCGCAAGGATGCGCATGTCAGCCAATGGCTGCGCCAGTATTCCAAGCAAGCGGATCTGCAACCGGCCGGCTGAGATGCATCGGCTGATCTGGCAGCTGCGTGCCAGTGAGGTGGATTACTCCTGCTAGTGGCAGCGTCACCACAACTCACGGCTGAAGACTGCAGCCGTTCCGTTCTCGCCAAGAGAGGGTGGCGCGCCGCCCGCTCGATGAGGCGAGGCAATTCGGAGAATCCGGGCTGCCCCTGCCCTCACCCCAACCCTCTCCCAGCGGGAGAGGGGCCGGCACGCGTGCTATTGCACCTGCATAGGGATGCGCACCTCCGAGTGCGCTTTGTCGGCGGCGGCATCACCGCGCGCAAGCACGCGCAGGCGCGCGCGCAAACGCTCCACATTCGCTTCGCCCTGCTGCAATCCCGTGCGCACGTTGGCTGGCAATTGCTGGCGTCCAGCCAGCTGCAGCTGTTTCCAGCCATCGACCAACACCGCGCTTTCCTGCGCCACGCGCGCGCTCAGCTGTTGCTGCTCGTCCGCTTGTGGCAAGCCATACCCCGCGCTGCCCAACAGCACCGCCGGATGACTGAGTTGCGCCTGGCGCGCGAACAGCGCTTGCAGCTGTCCCTGCACCGCGTCGCGCGCGCCCATGCCCGGTTGCAACAGGCGCTTGAGCGCATCGCGCGCCAGCAATTCCTCTCGACGCAGGGCTGCCTGTTCCAGCAACAATGCCGCTGCAGTTTCGCGCAGACCACCGCGATCGAACCATTGCGCGCGCACCTCGGGCGCGGCGTCCAGCCACTGCGCGACGGTTGTTTGCGGCACTGCGATGCCACGCCGAAGGACGTCGAACATGGCCTGGTAATGCGCCGCCGCCGATTCGAAGTAATAGCCCTGGCGGATGGCTTGTGCAGGGTCGTCCAGCACCTGCAGATCGGCGATGCCGGCACGCTGCAATCGTTGCCGCAGACCGCGCGGCGTGATCGAGGACAAGTTCGCTGCAGCCAGACGCGGCACCCCGTCATGCAGCAACTTGTAGGTTTCCACCGCGCAGTTGTTGCCGATGAAGTAATAGCGCCCGTCGTAACTCCAATGCACCTGCGCGGCGCGCTCGAGCAGGGCCGCGACCTCGTCGGGCGTCAGGGCCAGCGGCACCGACGACAGGGCGCGCAATTCCACCTTGGTGTATTCGTCCACGACCTGGTTCAACGGCAGCACGAACAGCCGCGACGGGTACGAACCCGTGAGCCCGCGCCAGCTGGAAATCTGCACATCGCCCACGAACGCGCGGAACGACAGCACGCGGTGGTATTGCAGATCCAACCGGCATGCGGGGCCCGGCGCACGGCCGGGTGCGCAGATCACCAGGCGCAACATGCTATGGCCCCAGCGGCTCATCGGCTGCTCGTTACCCTCGGCAAGCAGATAGTCCACCGCGTACACGCGAGCCGGATCCAGCGTCAGCAACGACATCGCACCGGCGTCGTTGTCGGCCTGCAGGTACGGCAGCGCGGTCTCGCAGGGCGTAACACCCTGCGGCGGACCGATGCGTTGCGCAAACCAGGCCGCCAGCGCAGGGCGCCGGCAGGTGTAGTCGGCGTCCAGCACGTAATGCTCGAAATTGACCGCAACGAACTCGGCCGGGCTGCGGCGTTCGTATTCGTCTGGGCTGCGGTCGCTGAACCGATTGTCGCTGCGCCCCACCCGCCACGGCCGCACCTGCCAGCCGGCAAGGTCGCGCAGGCGCCGATCGCGCGACCACGCGCTGCGTGCGCCGCGATCGAACACATGCGCCAGTTCGTGTATGAGCGCTGCCATCGCCGCGCGCGTGGCAGTTGCGTTTTGTTCGGAACGTGCGTCGTCGGATTGCGCGCTCCACGCCTGCAGCAGCGCGCGATCGAGCAGGATGCGATTGCCGATTGCACGGCCGTGTACCTGCGCCGGCAGATCGGTGCGCCATTGCAGCTGGATCGGGGCGGTCATCCGCCGCGTCCAGCCCTGCGGCAATCGCCGTGCGACCGACTGCACCAGCGCGTTGCTTGCTTCGATCTCCGCCGCAGGCAAGTCCGAGCGAACCACCTCGACCAACAATTCAGCCTGCGCCTGCGGTGCGGCCAAGGCGGCCAGCAGCAGCCAGCCGCACCGCCGGCGCAGACTCACCGGGCCAGGATGGACTGCGCCAGCTCCAGGTCGCTGGCCAGCCGCGCCGCGTCGCTACGGCTGCGCAACTGCAGCAACGCCGCTTCCAGACGCGCACCGCGGATGACGCCGTCGCTGGCAACAAAACCGGCCGCATCTTCCCGGGCGTCGGCCACCACCTTGTCGTCGCCGGAGCTGCTGCCGGACGAATTGGACGAGCCAGCCGACGAGGCACCTGCCGAAGTACCGGCCAGGCTGGATGCGAACGCTGCCAGCGGCAGCAGCGTCAAAGCGCAGAACACGAGGGAGCGCATCATGGGCTGATCGATTCCGTGTGAAGGTGCGGGAAGACTAACCGGCAGGCGTGTTGGCAGGTGCGTCATGCATCTCGAACAGCTTGCCGGGATTCAGCAAAAGATGAGGATCGAGCACATGTTTGATGCCGCGCATCAAGGCGATTTCCTCGGCAGAGCGCGTGCTCCACAGATAGGCCTTCTTGACCAGGCCGATGCCGTGTTCGGCGGAAATGCTGCCGTCGAAACGCTGCAGGGCCTGCGCCAGCAACTTGGTGACCTGATCGCAGGCCGCAACGAAATCGGCCTGGCTGGTGCCATCGGGCTTGAGCACGTTGATGTGCAGGTTGCCATCGCCGATATGGCCGAACCACACCACATCGAAATGCGGATACGCATCGTGCAGCAACGCCTGGGTTTCGGCCAGGAATGCCGGCATCGCCGAGATGCGCACCGACACGTCGTTCTTGTACGGCGTGTAGCGCGCCAGCGCTTCGGTGATGCCCTCGCGCAGGCGCCACAGTTGCGCGGCCTGTGCATCGCTCTGGCTGATCACGCCATCGCTGACCCAGCCCTGCTCCATGCAGGTCTCGAAGGCCGCCATCGCAGCCGCCTCCTGCGCCTCATCGCCTGCGGCGAATTCGGTGACCACGTAGTACGGGTAAACCTGCGCAAACGGCGCCTGCGCGCCATGCGCAAGCACATGTTCCAGCGCGCGATCGGTGAAAAATTCGAACGCCTCCAGGCGCAACTGCGCGCGAAACGCGGCAAACACCTGCATCAGCACTTCGAACGAGGGCAACGCAAGCAACATCACGTTGCTGGGCGGCGGCGGGTCGGTCAGCCGCAGCGTGGCTTCGACCACGATGCCGAGCGTGCCTTCGGAGCCGATCATCAGATGGCGGAAGTCGTAGCCGCTGGAATTTTTGACCAGCGCGTTGTTGAGTTCCAGCAACTCGCCGCCACCGGTGACCACCTTCAACCCGGCCACCCATTCGCGCGTATTGCCGTAGCGGATCACCCGGATGCCGCCGGCATTGGTGGCGATATTGCCGCCGATCGAACACGAACCGCGCGCCGCAAAATCCACCGGGTACACCAGCCCATGCTCGCGCGCGGCGTTGTGCACCGCTTCCAGCGGCATGCCGGCCTGCACGGTGAGCGTGCGATCCACTGCGTTGAAATCCAGCGGTTTGTTCAAACGCTCCAGGCTCAACACCAATTCGCCGTTGGCCGCCACTGCGCCGCCGGACAAGCCCGTGCGCCCGCCCGACGGCACCACCGCCACGCCTTGCGCATTTGCCCAACGCACGACCGCCTGCACTTCCTCCACCGAGCCCGGCAAGGCGATCGCGAGTGGGTTCGGCGTCCAGCGGCGTGTCCAGTCGCGCCCGTAATGCTCCAGGTCGGCCGGGTCGGTCTTCACACGCAACGCAGGCACGGCCTGTTGCAACGAAAGGATGCGGGGATCGGTCATGGCACGCGGCGCTGCGGTAGGAACCGCACAGCGTGCCAGCGCCGGCCTGCCTCGTCCAGCCGGCGCACTCACGGCCGACGCAGCGTTGGATTCAGCTGAAACCGTTGCGCCGCAAGGGCTTCGCCGGTGCGAACAGCGCATCGCGGCCACCCAATCGCGCACCCCATCTGGCATAGTTGCCGGCCCGATTGCTGCATTGCGTTCCCCCATGTCGCCGAAGAAAACCTCGTTTCCCAAGCAGGACATCCGCGTGCTGTTGCTGGAAGGCATCAGCCCGACCGCCGTGGACGTGTTCCGCGCCGCCGGCTACTCGCAGATCGAACTGCACGCCAAATCGCTGCCGGAAGACGAGTTGATCGCCCGCATCGCCGACGCACACATTGTGGGCATCCGCTCACGCACCCAGCTGAGCGCCGAGGTGCTGGCGCATGCCAAGCGCCTGATCGCAGTCGGCTGCTTCTGCATCGGTACCAACCAGGTGGACCTGGACGCGGCCGAGCTGGCCGGCATCCCGGTGTTCAACGCGCCCTACTCCAATACCCGCAGCGTGGCCGAACTGGTCATCGCCGAAGCGATCCTGTTGCTGCGTGGCATTCCGCAGAAGAACGCGCAATGCCATCGCGGCGGCTGGTCCAAGTCGGCCGCCGGCAGCCACGAAACGCGCGGCAAGGTGCTGGGCATCGTCGGCTACGGGCATATCGGCACCCAGGTCGGCGTGCTGGCCGAAGCGTTGGGCATGCAGGTGATCTTCCACGATATCGAAACCAAGCTGTCGTTGGGCAACGCACGCGCGGCCATCGACCTGGACGACCTGCTGGCGCGCTCGGACGTGGTCACCTTGCACGTGCCGGAGACCCCGTCGACCAAGGACATGATCGGCGCGGCGGAAATCGCCCGCATGAAACCCGGGGCGCATCTCATCAACGCCTCGCGTGGCACCGTCATCGACATCGACGCGCTGGACGCGGCGCTCACCTCCGGCCAGATCGGCGGCGCGGCGGTGGATGTCTTTCCGATCGAGCCCAAGGGCAATGGCGACGCGTTCGAATCGCCGCTCACTGCGCACGACAATGTGATCCTGACCCCGCACGTGGGCGGCAGCACGCTGGAGGCGCAGGACAACATCGGGATCGAGGTCGCCGCCAAGCTGGTGCGCTATAGCGACAACGGCAGCACCTTGTCGGCGGTGAACTTCCCGGAGGTCACCCTGCCCGAGCACGCCGAAAGCCTGCGGTTGCTGCATATCCATCGCAACGTGCCGGGCGTGCTGTCGCAGATCAACGAATTGTTCTCGCGCCATAACGTCAACATCGACGGCCAGTTCCTGCGCACCGACCCCAAGGTGGGCTATGTGGTCATCGATGTCAGCGCCAGCGAGGAGCTTGCCGGCGTGCTGAAGGACGAGCTGGGACAGATCACCGGCACCTTGCGGACGCGGGTCCTGTATTGAGCGGGATTTGGGAATCGGGATTCGGGATTGGTAACAGCGGTTCGCCGCAACCGGTGGGTTCATCGGTCCAACCACGCTGTGGGAAGCAGACATGGCCCGCTAAATGGATCGGCGCCGGCCCACCGCTTCTGCCAATCCCGAATCCCGAATCACCACTCCCGGCTCTCCAGCCACTTTTCCGCCATCCGCCGCAGCGATGGATCGAGCTCGGGATCGGCAAGCAGCTCGGCGATCGGGCGCCAGGCCAGCGCCAGCGATTCTTCGCTGACCTTGAACGCCTCGTCCGCACCGGCCAGCACCACGTAGCGCGCATCGAAGTGCCAATGCCCCGCCACATCCCCGCGCGCCGGAATCCAGTGACGGTCCAGATCGAACAACTCTCCGTCGGCCAGCCGCAAGCCGACGAGTCCGGATTCCTCCTCCGCTTCACGTAATGCCACCTGCGCCAGATCGCGGTCGCCGTCGGCGTGCCCGCCCAGCTGCAGCCAACGCTGCAGCTTGCGGTGATGGGTCAGCAAGGTGCATGTGCCGTCGGCGCTGACCACCCACGCCGAGCCAGTGAAATGACCTTCGACACGCTCGCGCACGAACGGATCGGTGGCATCGTCCAGCAATTGCACGAACTGCTCGGCCAGCGCGGCCTCCTCCGGCCAACGCAGGCGGTACGCCGCCAATTGCTGCTGCAGGGTTGCATCCACCATCTGTCGTTCTCGGTCGCCCGGTGCGGGCCAGGCGGCCATTATCGCCATTCATGCTGCGTACGCGCTTGTCGTGAGCGTGTAGCTTTGGCAAGGTAGGCCGCTTGCCTGTCCCACCGGGATGCGGCGCACCAATTCGTCCGGGCGCCCGCGCCTTCAAGCTTTGCCACTTAGGGATGTACCGAATGCTGAAGTCTCTGTTGAGGGTCAAACCGATCGAGCCCGCTGGCCACGTCGATGCAGGCGAACCGGTCGAAGGCAGCCTGCAAGGCGAAGCGACGCTGCAGCGGACCCTCACAGCCAAGCACCTGATCATGCTCGGTATCGGCGCGGTGATCGGCGCCGGCATCTTCGTGCTGACCGGCCAGGCCGCGGCCAATCACGCCGGCCCGGCGGTGATGCTGTCGTTCGTGTTCGCCGGTATCGCCTGCGCCTTCGCCGGCCTGTGCTACGCCGAATTCGCCGCGATGATGCCGGTCTCCGGCAGCGCCTATTCGTATTCATACGCCACGCTCGGCGAAGGCATCGCCTGGTTCATCGGCTGGTGTCTGGTGCTGGAATACCTGTTCGCCGGGTCCAGCGTTGCCGTCGGCTGGTCTGCCTACCTGATCAGCTTCATCACCGGCACCCTGGGGGTGCCGTTCCCCGCAGAGTTGGCGGGTGCGCCGCTGGCCTGGAACGGCCACGGCTTTGTCAGCTCCGGGAATCTGGTCAACCTGCCGGCCGTGCTGATCGTCGCGGCGGTGAGCATCCTGTGCTACGTCGGCGTCACCCAGTCGGCGTTCGCCAACGCAATCGTGGTGGCGATCAAGGTCGTGGTGATCTGCCTGTTCGTGGGCTTTGGCATTTCCTATATCGACCCGGCGAACTGGCACCCCTTCATCCCGGAAAACACCGGCCCTGGCCAGTTCGGCTGGGACGGGGTGTTTCGCGCCGCGTCCATCGTGTTCTTCTCCTACATCGGCTTCGACGCGGTTTCCACCTCGGCCGGCGAAACCAAGGATCCGCAGAAGAACATGCCGATCGGCATCCTGGTGTCGTTGGCCATCTGCACCGTCATCTACATCATCGTCTGCGCGGTGCTGACCGGCCTGCTGCCCTATACCCAGCTCGGCACCGCCAAGCCGGTGGCCACCGCGCTGGAAGCCCACCCGCAACTGACCTGGCTCAAGACCGCGGTGGAAATCGGTGCCATTGCCGGCTTGTCGTCGGTGGTGCTGGTGATGCTGATGGCGCAGCCGCGCATCTTCTACACCATGGCCAAGGATGGGCTGATGCCCAAGCTGTTCGGCAAGGTGCACCCGAAATTCCGCACGCCTTACGTCGGCACGCTGTTCGTGGGCGTGGTCGCCGCGCTGCTGGCCGGGGTGATCCCGTTGAACGTGCTGGGCGAACTCGTCTCGATGGGTACCCTGCTCGCCTTCGCCACGGTCTGCGCCGGCGTGCTGGTGCTGCGCTTCACCAAGCCCGACCTGCCGCGCCCGTTCCGGGTGCCGCTGGCGATGGTGATCTGCCCCCTGGGCGCGTTGGCCTGTCTGTTCCTGTTCTTCCAGGCCTTCCAGGAACACTGGAAGGTGTTCGTGGGCTGGACCGTGATTGGCCTGGCGATCTACTTCGGCTACGGCATCCACCACAGTCGCCTCGCGAAACGGGCCTAAGTTTCTCTCAAGACCGGCGCGCGACGCCGGTCTTCTTGTTCAATGACCGCGCGTAGCGCCAAGCCGGAACCGCTTCATGTTCAAACAACTTTGGGCCACCAAACACCCGCACGCCAGCCATGAGGCGGCCGACGGGCTGGGCCTGCAACGCGCGCTTGGCCCCTGGGGGCTGACCGCCCTGGGAATCGGCGCGGTGATCGGCGGCGGCATCTTCGTCATCACCGGCCAGGCGGCGGCCGACCATGCCGGCCCGGCGATCATGCTCTCGTTCGTGCTCGCAGCGGTGTGCTGTGCGTTCTGTGCGATGGCCTACGCCGAATTCGCTGCGATGGTGCCGGTCTCCGGCAGCGCTTACACCTACACCTATGCCACCTTCGGCGAGCTGGCCGCGTGGTTCATCGGCTGGATGCTGGTGCTGGAATACGGCGTGTCCGCCTCGGCAGTGGCGGTCAGCTGGACCGGCTACTTCTTGAGTCTGCTCGAGCATTTCGACATCCACCTGCCGGCCGCATTCGTCAGCGCGCCGCTGGACGGCAAATTGCAACCCACCGGGGCGATCGCCAACCTGCCGGCGGCCGGGATCGTGCTGCTGCTGACCTGGCTGTGCTATGTCGGCATCCGCAAGTCGTCGGCAATGAACATGGCCATGGTGATCCTCAAGACGGGCTTGATCCTGCTGGTGATCGCGGTGGGCTGGAAATACGTGGACACCTCCAACTGGCAGCCGTTCATCCCGGCCAACGAAGGCCCGGGCAAGTACGGCATGGAAGGCGTGCTGCGCGGCGCAGCGATGGTGTTCTTCGCCTATATCGGCTTCGAAGCGGTGTCGGTGGCGGCGCAGGAATCGCATCGCCCGCAACGCGACCTGCCGATCGGCATGATCCTGTCGCTGGTGATCTGCACCGTGCTCTACATCGCGATGGCGGCGGTCATGACCGGCTTGGTGCCGTACACCCTGCTCGGCACCGACGAGCCGGTGGTGACCGCGGTGGCGGCGCACCCGCAGCTGGCCTGGTTGCGCGTGGTCGTGGAAGTGGGCGCGTTGATCGGGCTATCGTCGGTGGTGCTGGTGATGATCATCGGGCAGCCGCGCATCTTCATGATCATTGCGCGCGATGGCCTGCTGCCCTCGATCTTCACCCGCATCCACCCCAAGTACCGCACCCCGCATGTCAATACCGTCATCACCGGTGTCGGCATCGCACTGCTGGCAGCGGTGTTCCCGCTGGATGTGCTGGGCGAATTGACGTCGATGGGCACCCTGATCGCCTTCGCGGCGGTCTGCGCCGGCGTGCTGATCCTGCGTCGCACGCACCCGGAACTGCCGCGTCCGTTCCGCATGCCGGCCGCCTGGCTGATCTGCAGCGCCGGCGTGTTGAGCTGCCTTGCGCTGCTGTCGGCGATGACGCTGCACAACTGGATGCTGATGGGCCTGTGGACGCTGGTTGGGCTGGTGATCTACTTCGGCTACGGGTATCGCCACAGCCGTCTGCGCGACGGCCGCTGAGCCCGCGCATGATCGGGCGTCTGGCGCGGCAGGACGATGCCTGCTGCGCTGCACCTGCCCATGCACCGGGGGCGCAGTAGAATAGGTCCATGAATGCGACCACTGCCCCCCTGCCCTACAGCACCACGCGTCTGCACGAGCTGGCGCACCTGCTGATCGCCAATATTCGCGAGCTGGCCCATGCCGGCTGGACGCCTGCGACCAGCAGCAATTTCTCCCACCGTCTGGACGAACAGCACGCGGCCATCACCGTCTCCGGCCGCGACAAGGGTCGCCTGGTCGAAGAAGACATCATGGTGGTGGACTTCGATGGCCTGGCCGTCGGCCGCCCGTTGCGCCCGTCTGCCGAAACCCTGCTGCACACCCAGCTGTATCGCCGGTTCCCGGAGATCGGTTGCGTGCTGCATACGCACTCGCCGGTGCAGACGATTGCCTCCCGCCTGTATGCAGGCAGCGGTGTGATTCGGCTCGAAGGCTACGAATTGCTCAAGGCCTTCGATGGCAACACCACCCACGAAACCGCAGTGGAAGTGCCGGTGTTCGCCAATACCCAGGACATGCAGGTGCTGGCCGCGCAGGTCGATGCCTTGCTGGACAAACAGGGCATGTGGGGGTATCTCATCGAAGGACACGGCCTGTATGCCTGGGGCCGCAACATGGCCGAGGCACGTCGTCACCTGGAAGCGTTCGAATTCCTGCTGCATTGCGAACTCGAACTGCTGAAACTGCGCGGCACGCGCTGAGTACTGTCCGTCCCCCATTCGTGAGCCAGACCGCCATGAGCCGACTGCGTATCTTTGCCGACACCAATCCCGCCACTCCCGAGTTCGATAGCCGCGACGGCGATGCGATCGCCGCTCAGTTGCAGAAGATTGGCGTGACCTTCGAACGCTGGCATGCCAGCGCGCCGGTCGAACCGGGCGCCACGCCCGAGCAGGTGATGGACGCCTACCGTGCCGATATCGATCGCATCAGCGCCGAGCGCGGCTTCAAGACCGTGGACGTGGTCAGCATCGCGCCGGACAACCCCAAGCGCGAAGAAATGCGCGCCAAGTTTCTGGACGAGCACTTCCACAAGGAAGACGAGGTACGGTTCTTCGTCGCCGGCTCAGGCCTGTTCACGCTGCACGTCGATGCCAAGGTTTATGAGATCGAATGCGTCAAGGACGACCTGATTGCCGTGCCTGACGGCACCCTGCACTGGTTCGACATGGGGCCGGAGCCGCACTTTGTGGCGATCCGCTTCTTCACCGAGCCGGACGGCTGGGTCGGACATTTCACCGGCACCGAAATCGCCAAACAATTCCCCCGCTACGCCCCCGAGAAACCTCACAAGGCCAGCTGACGATGACACGACCGCAAGCGATCCTCACCGATATCGAAGGTACGACCAGCAGCATTTCGTTCGTCAAGGACGTCTTGTTCCCGTATGCGCGCCGCGCCATGCCGGCCTACGTGCGCGAACACGGCAATCATCCGCAAGTGCGCCATTGGCTCAACCAGGTGGCCGATGAAATCGGCGAGGACGTGCCGGACGAGGTGTTGATCACCACGCTGCAGACCTGGATCGACGAGGACCGCAAGCACACCGCGCTCAAGGCCTTGCAGGGCCTGATCTGGGGCGACGGCTACAAGACGGCCGACTTCACTGCGCATATCTACGCCGATGCGGCGATCCAGTTGAAAGCCTGGCACGCAGCGGGCATTCCGCTGTATGTGTATTCGTCCGGCTCGGTGCCGGCGCAGAAACTGTTCTTCGCGCACAGCGACGCGGGCGACCTGAGCGGACTGATCACCGACTGGTTCGACACCGAAGTCGGCCCCAAGCGCGAAAGCGCCAGCTACCGCCGCATCGCCGAGCGCATTGGCGTGCCGGGACCGGAGATCCTGTTCCTGTCGGATGTGATCGAAGAGCTCGATGCCGCCAAACGTGCCGGCATGCGCACCGCGCTTCTGGACCGCCGGGAGGACTATCCCACGCCGCGTTCGGCCGACGATGTCGGCAGTCACCAGCGCGTGGAGAGTTTTAGCCAGTTGGTGCTGTAAGCACGATCTGCAAGCCGATTGCGCTCGTTGCCGTTTGAGCGCAATCGGTGGTTGGCGCCGCGCAGGCCGCTGATATGCTCCGGCTGCGACGCGCCGCATGCAGCTATCTGACGGGATAATGGCCTGCACTGCGGGCACCGCGCTCGGCCACCCCACCCGTCTTTCCTGGACTTCTGCGCGCGCCATGTCGCTGCCTTCCCCTTTCGCACCACATGCAGTATGGCGACGACTTTCCACGCTGATCGTCGTGGTGGCGTTGATGGCCGGCTGCCATCCGGACGCTGGTGCTGCGCTGCAGGCCCAGCCTGCCGAGAGCCACGATGCAGGCGATCCGGTCGATCAGGCCGCTCTGGCGCACGCATTGAAAGCGTTGCAACCGCAGCGCCCCGGCGTCACCGATCTGTACGTAGTCGGTTTTGCCGGCGATGCCAGCGATGATGTCTTCCGCAACGAGACGCTCTACCTCAAACAGCTGTTCGAGCAACGCTTCGATGCGCGCGGGCGCGTGGTCACGCTGGTCAACAACCCGGACAATCTGGGCGAGCATCCATACGCTCCGCTGGCAACCTACGACAATCTCTACGACACGCTGGCCGCGATCGGCAAGCGCATGGATCGCAAGGAAGACGCGCTGTTGCTGTTCGTCACCACCCACGGTACCGAAGATCACAGCCTGTACGTGCAGGTCGACGACAAGGAAGAGGATTTCATCAGCCCGCAGGATCTGCGCCAGGCGCTGGACGATGCCGGCATCGACAATCGCATCATCGTGCTGTCGGCCTGCTATTCGGGAGGTTTCATTCCCGCACTGCGTTCACCGCAAACGCTGATCCTCACCGCTGCACGTGCCGACCGGCCCTCGTTCGGCTGCGGCAATACCTCCAACGCCACCTATTTCGGGCAGGCGTGGTTGATCGATGCGATGAACCAGAGCGACGACCCGCTGGCCGCATTCGACATTGCCAAGGCCGCCATCACCGCACGCGAGAAGCAGGAGGGCGAGCTCCCCTCGTTGCCGCAGCAATCGCTGGGCAAGCGCATCGCGCCGGTGCTGGCGCGTTGGCGTGCGGGCGTGCATCTGGGGCCGGCGGTGGCGTATCCGTATCCGCCGGTGGAGATGGATGCCGCGTCGGACCAGGGCGTGGATTCAACCGACTCAGCGGACGCTGAGTCGGTGAGCGACGTGCCGCGTTCGAATACCCCGGCAACCGCAAAGCCCTCAAGCACGCTCCCAGCTGCACCTGCAGCATCCAATCGATAACCCAGAGCGGGTGCTGAGACTAATTCTCATTTCGTCAGCACCAACCGGGCCTCGCTACACTCGCCCGGCCAGCCAGCCACCGCCAGCCAGCACCGATCTTCGCCAGCGCGCCAACGCCTGCCAGCCCGGATCCCAAAACGCCTCCCTTGTGGAGGCGTTTGTGTTTGTGGCGATCAGGAGACTGCTGCGCAGCTGACACATGCTTGACCGTCGCGCTATCGCAGCCGCGCTTCTGTCCGTGCCGAGATCACGACGACATGGTTCCGTATCGTTGCTCAAGAGCCGCTACACAACGTCACGAGCAATCGCTTGGGGCGATCTAGATTTTCTTGGCGCCAGATACCCCAACCCCAGTATTGGGCGATGTCAGGCACTGTGTGCACCCTCATCCATCCCTGTGAGCACCTTCTCCCGGTGCCAGAAGGGCGGCGTTGGACGACCGACATCGTTAACCGCCTCAGAGCTCAGCAGTTTGCAGGCGATACACGGTGCTGGCGTTGTACTGCCCGGTGGGTAGGTTTGCGCGCACCTGGACGGTGTGTTCGCCCACCGCCAGGGTGGTCGGCAATGCACCGCGCCAGAGATGCGTGGACGGCGTGGCCTCCGGCGAGCGGTCGTAACCGCGCAACGCGTCGGCCGCATCATCACGCACATTCTCTGCCAGCACACGCGGATCGCCACGCTCTACACGCTTCATCGGCTGCCATGGGCCGTTATCGATGCGCATCTCGACGACGGTGTCGTCCTGGCCCATGAAAACATTGGCGTAGACGCCCCACGCCGCATACGCGCCCTTGCGCAGTACCTTGGGCGCGTGCAGCAGCAATTGCGCATCGTCGGCCGCGCGCGCAGCGTGATAAGCCAGCGTGTAGCTACCGCTGGGCGCAACCTGCAGCACCGCATAGCCATTGGGAGTGCCATCGCTCATCGTCGCATCGGGAATGCCGTCGGCATCCTTGGCGCCCGACCAGAACGCGCCGCAGGCCGCACCCACGTTGTATTCGTGCAACGGTCGTGCACCCTGCCAGCCCTCGTCGGCACCGTGATCCACCTGGCGCTGGGTGTGGCTATGACCACTGAGCACCAACACATGCGGAAATTCTTTCAGCAATGCGAACAGGCGGCGGCGATCGGCATGCCGAAAGGTTTCCTGCCCCGGCACTGCATCGAACAGGTGGATATGCATGCCCAGCACCAATAGCCGGTCGCGTGGCAGCTGCGCCAGGTAATTCTGCAGGAACGCGAATTGATCGTCGCGCAGGCCACCGATGTAGGCCTGCCTGCCGCCCGGCGTATAGATCACATCGTCCAGGAACACGAAGCTGGCATTGGCTTCTTCCACCGCATAGGTGTCCGGGCCGTAGACTGCGTGCCAGCTGTCGAGCGACTGCGCATCGTCGTGCGCGTCCAGGTTGAGATCGTGGTTGCCCGGCACATGGAACCACGGCACGCCCAGCTGCGTGGTGACCTTGTTCAAGGCCGGATACAAGCTCAGATCGTCGCTGACGATGTCACCCAGCGTAGTGCCCAGCCTGGCGGTGGTCTTGCCGATGATCGGTTCCACGATGTCGCGCTGGTAGTAGCCAACGTCGGCAAGGCTGGCGGTCTGGCTGTCGGCAAACACCAGCATCTGGAAGCCATCGGCCGCGGTGTCTGCGCGTGGCGTCAGCGCGAAATCCCAGTTGTGCGTGTTGCGGCCGGTCGCGGCGACACCGCCGTATTGATGCTTGGCCGAGCCACGCGGTGCGTAGTGGCGCCAGAATGCAGGCAGGCCATCGGCGGCGGGCAAAAAGCGGCGGTCGCCAGGCTTGATCACGAATACCGTCTGCCCGTCGCGTACCGGCAGGCGGTAGCGGCCCCGCGCATCGGTACGCACGATCTGCTCGCCATTGGAAACCGCCACATCGGCCACCCCCGGCTCATCGGCGCTGCGGCCGGCGCGCCCGTCGCGTTCTTCGTAGACGATGCCATCGACCGCGGTGTCGCGCGCGTATGCGCTTCCCGCGAGCAAGCCCAGTGCCAACAAAGCGAAGCGACGATGCATGCGTTTTCCCGCGCGAAGATCCGCGGAAATTGTACATGCCATCGCGAGGCGCACAGCGCGAGTACGCAGGTCGGAAGGCATGACCGCATATCCGTAGGAGCGCACCGGGGCGCGACGGGGCGTTACCAAGGACGCCAATCGCGCCCGGGTGCGCTGCTACGCGGCTACGTTATTGATGCCGCGACTCCAGCAACGCCACTGCATCGCCAAGGCCCAGCCCACGTGCGCGCAGCAGCACGATCAGGTGGTAGAGCAGATCGGCCGATTCGCCGAGCAACGCGTCATCGTCCTGCACCACGCCGGCCAACGCGGTTTCCACGCCCTCCTCGCCCACCTTCTGCGCGATGCGGCGGATGCCTTGTTCGAACAGCTTGGTGGTGTAGCTACCGTGCGGCCGCTCGCGCTCGCGCTCGGCCACCAGGGCATCCAGGCTACCCAGGAACTGCCCGGGCGCAGACGGGAAACAGCTGGTGCGGCCCAGGTGACAGGTCGGGCCATGCGGGCGCGCCTGCACCAGCAATGTGTCGGCGTCGCAGTCGGTCTGGATCGACACCACGCGCAACACGTTTCCCGAACTTTCGCCCTTGGTCCACAAGCGCTGCTTGCTGCGGCTGAAGAACGTGACGTCACCGCGCTGCCGGGTGACGGCCAACGCTTCGGCATTCATGTAGCCCAGCATCAGCACGCGCAGGGTGTCGGCGTCCTGCACGATTACCGGCAACAGGCCATCGCCCTTGCTCCAATCCAGGCTTGCGAGCGCGTCGCCCGTCGCCACTTCGTCACTGCCCATCGCGTACCTCGATCTGTTGCGCGCGCAAGAATCGCTTGAGTTCCGGGATCGGAATCGCGCCGCTGTGAAACACGCTGGCGGCCAGTGCGCCATCCACATCGGCCTGGTCGAAGACGTCGGCAAAGTGCTGCATCTCGCCTGCACCGCCGGAAGCGATCAGAGGCACCCGGCACAACGCACGCACCTGGCGCAGTTGGGCGATATCGTATCCGCGGCGCACGCCGTCGTTATCCATGCAATTGAGCACGATCTCGCCCGCGCCGAGCCGCTGCGCTTCGGCCACCCAGTCCAGCGTACGCATCGGCAACGCCTGGGTCTTGCTCGGGTCGCCGGTGTAGCGGCGCACGCGCCATTGACCATCTTCCTCACGAATCGAATCGATGCCGACCACGACACATTGCACGCCAAAGGCATCGGCCAGTTCGGAAATCAATTGCGGGCGGCCTAACGCGGGCGAGTTGATGGAAATCTTGTCGGCGCCGGCATGCAATACCGCTCGGGCCGTTTCCACATCGCCAATACCTCCGGCCACGCAGAACGGAATATCGATCAGCCGTGCCACCCGCTCGACCCAGGTGTAGTCGACCGAACGCCCTTCCGGGCTGGCACCGATGTCGTAGAACACCAGTTCGTCGGCGCCCTGCGCACGGTAGCGCAAGGCCAGCTCGACAATGTCGCCCATGTCGATGTGGTCGCGGAACTTGACGCCCTTGACCACGCGGCCATCGCGCACGTCCAGGCACGGAATGATGCGACGGCTCAGCATGCCAGTGCCTCTTCGAGATGCAGGTGCCCTTCGAGCAGCGCCTTGCCGAGCACGATGCCGGCGCAGCCTGCGGCCTTGGCCGCGGCGACATCGGCAAGATTGCGCGCGCCACCGGAGACCTGCACCTGCAACTGCGGCGTCAGCGCGCGCAGATGCGCATACAGCGCCATGTTGGGGCCGGACAGCATGCCGTCGCGCGCGATGTCGGTGCACAGCAGATGCTGCAGCCCGGCCTGCGCGTAGCGCACGGCCAATTGATCCAGCGTAGCGTCTGCAGTTTCGGTCCAGCCGTGCACCGGCAACTGCCAGATGCCACTGGCATCCTGGCGCGTGTCCAGTGCAATCGTCAGGCGGTCGGCACCGAATTCCTGCAGCCAGCCAACCACCATCTGGCTATTGCGCACTGCCAACGAGCCGATGACCACGCGTGCGGCGCCGGCATCGAGAATGCGCGCCACATCCTCGCGCGAGCGCACACCGCCGCCGGTCTGCACGCGCAAGCCGGTGGCACGCGCGATCTCGCCGAGCGTGCCGGCCAAGGTGTAGCCGCCCGCCTTGGCGGCATCCAGATCGACCAGATGCATCCACTGCGCACCGGCATCGGCGAACGCCTGCGCACGCGGCAGCACGTCGTCGCCGTACTGCGTCTCGCGCGCGTAATCGCCTTGCAGCAGGCGCACCACGCGGCCGTTGCGGATATCCAGCGCCGGGTAAACGGTGAAACTCATGGGAAGCTCATCTCAAGAAAATTGCGCAGGATGCGTGCACCGGTCTCGGCCGAACGCTCAGGGTGAAATTGCGCGCCGCAGCGCAGCCCGTTCTGCACGACGGCAGTGAACAACCCGCCGTGATCGCAGGCGGCCACGGTGTCGGCGGTCACCGGCGCAGCGTAACCATGCACGAAATACGCACTGGCGCGCTCGGGCAGACCGGCCAGCAACGCGGATTCGCGCATCGGCACCAGCTGGTTCCAGCCCATGTGCGGCACACGGATACCGAGTGCCGGCGTCATATGCCGTACGATGCCCGGCAGCAGGCCGAGGCACTCGACATCGCCTTCTTCGGAATGTTCGAACAGCAGTTGCATCCCCAGGCAGATACCGATCAACGGCACCTGCAGCGCGCGCAACGGCTCGACCAAGCCCTGCGTGCGCAGACGCGACATCGCTTCTGGCGCAGCACCGACGCCGGGCAGGATCACGCGCTGTGCGCCATGCAGACCTGCCGCATCGCGCACCACGCGTGCGTCCACGCCCAAGCGCTCCAATGCATAGCGCACCGAGCCCAGGTTGGCGCCACCGGCATCGATCAACGCAACATCGGTCATAGCGCACCTTTGGTGGTCGGCAACGCGGTGCCTTCGCGGCGGATCGCCTGGCGTAATGCACGCGCCAGGGCCTTGAAGCAGGCTTCCACCTTGTGGTGATCGTTCTCACCACGCACGGTCAGATGCAGATTCAAGCCGGACGCATCGCAGATCGAGCGGAAAAAATGCGGCACCAGCTCGGTCGGCATGTCGCCGACGCGCTCGCGCTTGAACTCGCCGTCGAAGACGAAATACGGCCGGCCGCTGAAATCCAGCGCCGCGCTTGCGATGGTTTCGTCCATCGGCAACGTGAAGCCATGCTGCGCCTTGTCGCCGGCGACGCGCCAGGGGCTGCTTTCCGGATCGAAGCCATAGCGGCCGATGCCACGCTTGTCGCCCAGCGCTTCACGTAGCGCCTGACCCAGCGCAAGGCCGGTGTCTTCGATGGTGTGGTGCTCATCGATATGCAGATCGCCTTCGGCGCGGATCTCCAGCGCAAAACCGCCGTGCTTGCCGATTTGTTCCAGCATGTGGTCGAAGAACGGCAGACCGGTGGCGGTCTTCGGTTCGGCCACGCGATCCAGATCCAGTTCGACGCGAATCCTGGTTTCCTTGGTGTTGCGCTGAACCACCGCGCGACGCGGTGCGTCGGCCAGTTCATGGGCGATGCCGGGCCAGTCCCACTCGCCGCCGAACTCGTCGGTGCGCAGCTGAAACCCGCGAATGTTGAGGTTGTGCGCGAACTGGATGTCGGTGATGCGGTCGCCCACCATCGCCGAGCGTGCCCAATCGATGCTGCGGTCCTGCAGATACGGCACCATCAGGCCGATACCGGGCTTGCGCGTGGGCGCATTGTCGGCAGGCCAGCTGCAATCGATTAGCATGTCGCGGAATTCGATGCCCTGGCTGGCGAAGATCTGCAGCATCAGGTTGTTCGGGCCGTCGAAGGACGCGCGTGGGTAGCTCTCGCTGCCCAGCCCATCCTGGTTGCTGACAATGACGAACTGATAGCCGGCATCGCGCAGCTTGAGCATCGCCGGAATCACGTGATCGACAAAGCGCAGTTTCTCGTACGCGTCGATCTGGTAGTCGGCCGGCTCGGTGATCAGCGTGCCGTCGCGGTCGACAAAAAGAATCGGGGTCATGCGACGGCCTCCTGCGTGCGTTGCAGCGCGCTTAGCACGCGTTGGTTCTGTTCGTGCGTGCCCAGCGTGATGCGCAGCGCATCGGCCAGGCGCGGCACTGCGCGTTGATCGCGCACCACCACACCGGCATCGAGCAACGCCTGGAACGCCGCCTCGGCATCATCGAAACGCACCAACAGGAAGTTGCCCTGCGAGGGATAGACCTGCCGCACACCGGCCAGCTGCGCGAGCGCCTTGTGCACGCGCTCGCGCTCACTGCGCACCTCGGCGATACGCCGGCGGGTCACCTCCAGCGCCGGCGCAGACAAGGCCTGCTCGGCCATGGCTGCACAGGGTGTGGGCACCGGGTACGGCGCTTGGCAGCGGCGCAGCAGGGCAATCAACTCGGCATTGGCGATCAGCGTGCCGATACGCGCCGCCGCCAGCGCATGCGCCTTGGAAAGCGTACGCAACACCGCGAGATTGTCGTAACGCCCGAGCAGACCGACCGCCGAAGGCACATCGGAAAATTCGCCATAGGCCTCGTCCACCACCACCAGCGCCTTGCCTTGCAAGGCCTGCAGCGCTTGTTCGATCTGTTCTAGCGCAATGGCCGAACCAGCGGGATTGGATGGCGAACACAGAAACACCAGCTTGGCGTTCGAGGCCAATGCCCTC